>Ga0315268_10008433_pt1 | contig 10774 bp, 5 predicted proteins | sample C1_top_MG_FD_204535 | JGI IMG/M metagenome (GOLD analysis project Ga0315268, IMG submission 204535) | Sediment microbial communities from Yellowstone Lake, YNP, Wyoming, USA - C1_top | ecosystem: Environmental > Aquatic > Freshwater > Lake > Sediment | place: USA: Wyoming | collected 2017-08-01 | reverse complement strand
GCAGGCCGAGCCCGAATCTGTCTTCTCGTCGGCCACCGGTGAGATCGTCGACAGCGCGCCCGAGGTGCCAGCCGACCTCGAGCACCGGCTCGGACTGGCGGCCGATGGCGTGGTGGCAACCGACGTGTCATCGCCGCAACTGCCGACCAGCGACGCTGCGGTCGAGGTCACCGACCTGAGCGCACGGGCTGGCGATCCGGCGCTCGAGGCGACCGACCACGCAGCGGACGCAGCCGATCAATTTGTCGAGATCAGCGACCGGCACATCATCGCGGTCGACGACATGCCAGCGGGCGACGACTTTGGCGTCAGCGCGTTGCGCACGCAGGAGGTCGGCGAAGCGCAGATCGTCGAGACGACCGAAGCCCGCTCCCAGGCAGCGTTCGACCCGGAGGCACTCGAGCGTCGCAGCGACTGGCGCGAGCTCGCCGTCGGGTTGCTCGAGCGATTGCCACCGCAGCCAACCATCGAGCAGCTGCTGCGCATCGCCGACCTGTTCGAGACCAGGCTCGGGGCACCGGGGCGAGCCTTTCCGCTGTACGCGCGCGCGATCGAGTCCGAGGACGACGCCCTGGCATTGGCCGGGTTGCTGCGCTGCGCGCCCGGGGCACCCGATGCCGCTGCCGCGCTATTCGACAACCTGGCCGAGCGGCGTGGGGCCGGTCACGACATCGTCGCCAGTCTGGCCCGGATCGTTGCTGCCGGCGAAGCGAACCGCGGGCAGCGCGCGTCCGCTGCCGCGCGCCTGGCCGCGGTGTGCGCCCAGCGCAGCCACGACGAGGGACTGTTCCGCCAGCTCGATCGGCTTTACCGCGACCTCGAACAACCAGCCAAGCAGGCCGAGCTGCGGCAGCACGCCAGCTTCGGTGATGCAGCGACGCATGCCGACCTGCTGACCGAGCGCATCGACCTGCTGCTGGCGGCCAGGCAGCCGGTGGCGGCCTTCGAGGCGGCGCGCGCGCTGCTGGCGGCGCGACCCAACGACGCGGAGCTGGCCCGCCGGGTGGCCACGCTGGCGACGCTGATCGGCGACAGCGGCGACAGCGCCGGCGCACTCGTGGCCTGGCGCGAGGTGCTCAAGCGCCAGCCGGACGACACCGACGCGCTGCGCGCACTGAGCGATCTGCTGGCCGATGACCCGGCGCAGCACACCGAGCTGATCGACATCTTGCAGCGGCGGCTCGAACTGGCGCGCCGCAACGACGACGAGGCCCAGCAGCTGTTGCTGTTGCACCGGCTGGCCGACCTGTATCGTGGTCGCGGCCGACTGGGCGAGCAGGAGACGATGTTGAAGCGCGCGCTCGAGGTCGACGCCGACGACGAGGCGGCATTCGATTTCGTGGCGCAGCGGCTGACCTCCCGCAACGCCTGGCCGGAGCTGGCGACGCTGCTGCAACAGCAAGCGCCGCTCCGCAGCGAGCCCGCCGCACGCGTCGCACTCTGGCTGCGCGCCGCCCAGCTGCTGGCCGACACGCTGAAGCAGCGGACCGAGGCACGCCAGGCCTACCAGAATGCGTTGGCGCTCGCGCCGGATCGGGTCGAGGCGCTGACCGGGATGGCGGCGGTGTGCGCCGACGCCGGTGACGCCGAGGCCGCAGCCGCTTTCTTCGAGCGAGCGGTCGCCCGATTGAGCGGCAAACCGCTGGCCGAGTGCCTGTGCCGGCTGGGTCAGCTGTACGACGAGAAGCTCGGTCGATCCGAACAAGCGGTGCGGACCTACCGGCGGGCGCTGGAGACCGACGCCACCAGCCGCGACGCCGTCAAGGCGCTCCGGTCGCTGTACCGACACGGCCAAGAATGGCAAGCCCTGGCCGACCTGCTCGAGAGCCAAGCGGTCGACGGCGACGGACCCGAGGCGCAGGGCACGGCCCTGTTCGAGGCGGCGACGCTACTGCTCGACCAAGTCAAGCCGCCCCAGTCCGATCGCGCCGAACAGCTGCTGCGGCGCGCTCTCGAACTGGCCCCGGCGCTCGACGACGCGCGCGATCGGCTGGCCAGCGCGCTGGCTGCCCGCGGCGACCAGGCGGGTGTGCGCGCCATGCTCGACGAGTTGCTGCGGCGGCGCGGCAGCAGCGGCCTCAACGACGACCAGCTGATGCTGCTGGCCAGCGCCTGCGCGGCACAGGGGTATAGCGCGGCCGCCGTCAAACACCTGCGCCAGCTGCTCGGACACACCCCGTCGCATCTGCCAGCGCTGCGCTCGCTGGGCGATCTGCTGCTCGGCGACGGTGACGCCGACGCCGAGGAGACGATCGCGGTGCTCGAGCAACGGCTGTTGCACCACGGCCCCAAGCTCGACCGGCGCGAGGCGGCGCGCGTGCACGGCCAGATCGGCATCCTGCGGCGGGGCCGCGGCGACATGGCGGGCGCGCGCAAGGCGCTGCGACACGCACTCAATCTGATGGACCCGGAGACACCCGACGTCGACGTGCTGGCGGCGCACGCCGAGCTGCTGATCGACGAGAACAACATCGCCGAGGCGCTCGACGAGAACGAGCGGCTGGCGCAGCTGCTGCAGGGGCCCCAGGCGGCGGCGCGCTGGATGCTGGTCGGCCAGCTGGCAGAGACCCGCGCCGACGACCAGGATCGCGCGGCACGCGCCTATACCGAAGCCTGCCGACTCGATCCCAACCGCATCGATGGGTTCGAGGGACAGCTGCGCGTCGAGGCCGCGCGCGGCAACGCGACCGGCGCCCTGCAGGCGGCCGAGGCACTGCTCGAACGCGAGGTCAACCTGCAGCGGCTGTCGCGGCTCGAAGCGGCGGTGGCGGCGATCTGCTTGACCCACCTGAACGACCCGCACAAGGCTGCCGGCTACCTCAAGCACGCGATCGAGCATGACGCCGAGAACGTGACCGCGATCGCCGCCGCCGAGAAGCTGTTCGAACAACTCGGCGACGTCGCCGGCCTGCACCTGATCCTGAGCCAGGCGCTGACGCGCACGCCGCGCGAGCACGTCGACGAGCGACGCGCGCTGCTCGAACGGCTGGTCCAGATCCGCCGTTACGAACTGCGCGATCTGCCGGGCGCGATCAGCGCGCTGGAGGAGTTGCTGCAGCTCGACGACGGAAACACCAAGGCGCGCGAGGACCTCGGCCGCTTGCTGACCGACGTCGGCGCCCACGATCGAGCGCTCACGACCTGGCGCGAGGTATTGCAGCGCGACCCGCTGGCGCTCGACGCCTACCGTGCGATGTTCAACATCGTGCGCCGGCAACGCGCTTTCGATCAGGCGTTCGGCATCGCAGCCACCATGGTCGCGCTGGAAAAAGCCGACGACGAGGTGCGCTCGTTCTTCAAGCAGCTGCGGGTGCCGTTCCCCAACTGGCCCAAGGTGCCATCCGATCCCAAGAAGGTGCGTCAGGCGCTGCTGCACCCGGCAGCGCGCGGTCCCGTGCGCGACATGCTGGCACTCGCCGCGCCCGTGGTCTGGCCACAGTTTGCGCGCGAGCTCAAGGACTTCGGACTGCGCCGCCGTGATCTGCTGGCGGCCAGCGAGGTGCCCAACTCGGTGTTGCTGGCGGTGCGCCAGGCGGCGCGCGTGCTCAGTCTGCCCGAGCCCGAGATGTTCCGCGGCAGCGCCAACAGCGCCGGGGTCTCGCTGCTGCCGGTCGACCCGCCGGCGCTGCTCATCGGCTCCGACGTGCTGCGCGGCGGCATGACGCCCGAACGCGCCTTTGCCTTTGGTCGCGCCATCGCCTACCTGCAGCCCGAGACCCTGGTCGCGGCGTCGCTGGCACCCAACGAGCTGCGCGGGCTGATCGAGTCGGTGCTGCTGATCTCGATGCCCAAGGTCGAGATGGATCCGGCCACCCGCCAGTTTGCAAAGCTGGGCCACCTGATCGAAAAGCGGGTCAAGCCGGCGGACGCCGATCGTCTGATCGAGCTGGGGCGCGACTACTATCGCATCCGCGCCGCGTTCTCGATCCAGGAGCTGATCGCAGCGTTCGGCTATTCGACCGATCGCGTCGGCTTTGTCTTCGCCGGCGAGCTGGCACCGGCGGTGGCGGCGCTCAAGGCGGCGGCCGGCCAGGAGAATCTCTACACGGCGCGGCTGGCGATCAAGCAGCTGGTGTTGTTTAGCGTCAGCGCCGACTACTTTGCGCTACGGCGCGAACTCGGCCTCAATGTGCACGAGAGCGACGCCGAGCGTGTGCTCGGACTCGGTTGAGCCGGAGCCGCGCCGCCCTTTCGAAACCTTTGCTTTGCCCGGAGCGATGTTCTACAAACCCGCCATGCTGGAGCCATCGGCGCTGTTCGAGCTGGTGCAAGGCGACGCGCGCTTCGAGCGCGCGCTCGACCCGCGCGTGCGCGATGCGCTCGAGCAGCTCGAGCAGCGGTTGAGGCAGCCCACCGGGCCGGCACTGCTGGGTGAGATCTGCGCCGAGCTGTTCCGCGCTGGCGGCAAGCGGCTGCGGCCGATGATGGCGCTGGTGTCCGCCGGCGCGACCACGCTGCCAACCGCAGCCGCGATCGATCTGGCCGAGGTGACCGAGCTGACTCACGCAGCCGCGCTGCTGCAAGACGACGTCATCGACGAGGCCGACACCCGGCGCGGCCAGATCGCAGCGCGTCGGCGCTGGTCCAACACGCTGGCGATCCTGAGTGGCGACCACCTGCTGGTACGATCGCTGCGGCTGCTCGAGGCGTTGCAAGCGCCGGCGGTGATGCGCTTTTACCTCGACGCCATGGAGCAACTGCTGAGTTCCGAGGCCGAGCAACATCTGGCCAAGCGGTCGGGCGACATCAGCGTCGCCGGCTACGTGCGGATCGCCATTGGCAAGACCGGTACCCAGTTTGGTTTTGCCTGCGGCGCACCGCTGCTGTGCGCGGGCGACACTGCCAGCGCGGCGCTGCTCGACCGCTTTGGCCGCGAGATGGGCGTCGCGTTCCAGATCGCTGACGACGTGCGCGACGTGATGCAGCTTGACCCGACCAAGCCGACCATGCTCGATCTGGCCGACGGCGTCGCCAACCTGCCGATCCGCATCGCCGCCGAGGACGACCCGGCGATTCGCGATTTTCTCCGGCGCGCACCCGACTGCACGCCGACCGCCGACGAGCTCGCGCGCGTCGCCGCCCGCACCCGCTCACCGCAGGCGGTGCGCCGCGCCGCTGAGCTCGGGCGCCAGCGGCTGGCGACTGCGCTGGCCGCCCTCGACGGGATGCCGCTGCCGGACGCGTTTGCGGCCCACCGCGCAGTCTGTGACTGGCTCGGCCACGAGCTCGACCAGCAGACCGCACTCGGTTGAGCAGAACGATCAGGCAGCGCGACCGCGCGGCACCGACTTGAGCAACTCGACCTTGCTGTCCTCGTCGAGCTTGACCACGCGCGGGGTGTTGGGGCCGACCAGCGCCAGCACGCAGACGCGGGGGCCGTCCTCCATGGTCGGGCCCATCACCTCGTTGCCCTCGCGATCGCGAGTGCGCGCCCAGATCTCCGGGAACAGCCGGATGGCGCGCTCGCCGTAGGTCCGGGTTTGCACCTGGTCGGCCCGGGCCTGGGCAAAGCGGATCGCGGCCACGCCCTCGGTCGGCACGACCTGCATCGTCGCCTCGGGCTGGGTGGCAACCTCCTCGAATTGCGGATCGGCCGGCGGCCGGGTCTCCAGCTCGGGATGGATGGTCGACGCGGCGACCGAGCGAAACATCGGGCGATCGAGGTCGAGCCGCACGTTGTCGCAAGCGATGCGCTCGAGGTCGTCGACCGAGAAGTGCGGATAGATCGCGCGCCCGTCGATCTCGATCAGGAGCAGCTCGCCCAGGCCGAGGCTGACCAGACCGCATTCGCCGCCCGCGGGATCGGAGCGCTGGACGTAGCCAAACGTGCCGCGGTTGAGTTCAGCAATCCGCACGGGCACCACCGGCGCTCGGTCGTTGAGACGGATCAACACGTTCTCGCGCAGCACGCGTCGCACCGCGCGCTCGGCCATCTCCCGGAACCCGGGCATCTTGTGGCGCAGGTCGCTGTCGGCCGGGGCATCGCTCGGATGCTTCTCGAAGATGATGCGATAGGCCTCGCCATTCTCGCCGACGGTGTGCAGGCGCAGCGATACCAGCTGCTGCGCCGCGGCGCCGGGCAACCAGCCGCCGAAGGAGACGCCACCCGCCTGCAGCAACGAGCCGACCCGACCGCGGGCGGTGACGCTGCGCAGATCGGCCGACTCATCCTCGCCCGCCTCGATGTAGCGGTTGAGCATGCGCCACAGGTTTCCGGTTGCCTCTTCCTGATCGACGAAGTCGTTCCACAGCTGTGTGCTATTGGCGTCGATGCTGAGCGCGAAGCCGGTGATGCCGCCAGGCCGCAGGTTGCGGCAGACTGCGGTGCCGCGCACTTCGGTGTTGTTGGGGAGGTAGAGGCGAAATTGCACCTGCTGGCCAACGGCCATCGTCTGCGACAGCTGGAGGCTGAAGCCGCCGCGCGAGACCCCCTCGGTGAACCCGGCGACCTCGCCGCTCGGTGTGATCAGGCGCAGCGGCAACTGGACCGGCTGGCGTGGGTCGCGGCGTATGTTTTCCCAGTCCACGTGCGGCTCCCGCGATCGGCCGGCCGGCCCCGCTCCAGCTGATTGCGCCACCATAACACACCGTTGGTCCCGGTCGGGCAGCAGCATTGTCACCAATCTGTCACCGCTGCTTGCGCCGTCAGTCCCAACGGATCTCGGCCAGCACCGCCTGGTGGTCCGAGGCGTGCGCGGTCTGGTCGATCAAGGCGCTGGCGATGCGCACGTTGCGCGTCGACAGGATGTTGTCGAACCGCTTGTTGGCGGTCAGGTGCGAGTTGCCGTCGAACGCGTCCTTGAGCTGCTCGAAACGCCGCTGTTGCGCCGCGCTGCGAGACGGCACTTCGGCCAGCTGTTGCAGCTCGCCCGCCACCGACGCCGGGTCGATCGCCCGGCCGTCGACGACGACGTGGCGCACCGGGGCTGACCAGAAGTCCTGCAGCTGGCCGAGCAAGCGCTGCGCCGCCTGCTGTGCCGCTGGATCCCCGACGTTGCCAGGCACGCTCGCCGGGTAGCGGTCTCTGAACTCGGCCGCAGTGTCGGTCGGCGTGGCAAAGGTGCCAGCCGGGTCGGCCCGCGCGCCCGACCGGGCCAGGCCGAAGTTGTGGTTGAAGTCGCCGGCCAGCACCACCGTGCGGCCGCTCTGCTCGGCCTCGCCCACCAGCTTGCCCAGCCGCTCCAGCTCCAGCGCATTGGAGCGCGCGTCGTGCAGCGACAGATGGGTATCCCAGACGTCGATGCTGCGATCGCCGACCTGAATGCGGGTCTCGAGTACGCGCCGCGGCTCCATCGCCTCGGGGCTACCCGAACGCTTCCAGGCCGCCAGCTGGCCCAGCAGGCTGTCTCCCGGCAGCTGCACCTCGCGCGCGCTTTGGATCGGATACTTCGAGAGCACTGCCTTTTGGTCGGACAGGATCGCGACGTTCATGTGCAACGCGCTGGCCAGCTTGCGTGCGGTCTCGGGCGACGCCTCCTGCAGACAGGCGACATCGGGGTTCATCTGCTTGAGCTGCGCCTCGATCGCATCGTATTTGCGGCCGCCCAGCTCGACGTTGAAGCTGGCCACCTTGATGCCGCCGCGATCGGGCGGCACCGGCAACTTCGGATCGTTGTGCACGTGCAGACTCGGACGCACGTTGGCGTCGATCAGCTTGCCCACGCCCTTGGCCACGACGTCGAGACTGTCGGTCACCTGGTTGGCGGTGCTGCCGACCGCTCCGACCGCACCAGCCACTCTTTTTTCAGCGCGGCCGATCAGACCGCGCGCCTTTTCGCCGAAGCCGTCGACCAGCCGACCCAGCAGACTGCGATTTTCCAGCTTCACGGACACACCCCGATTGAATCCCCATTACAGCACGCAGCGCGACCCGCCTCAATCGCTGCACCGGATGGGCAGCGCACATTCGATTGTGCCCGGTCACGCCGCAAGCTATCTCTTGGCCGACCGGGGCGAGGCGCGCAATGGCATTACTGGCAGCTGTGTTCGGGTGCGCGCTGCACGCGCTTGCCGCGCAACCAGCGACGCCGCCCGCCGTCACCTTGGCGCCGGAGACCACCCCGGCGTCGCCTCTGCTGACCGGTGGGCTGGTCACCGCTGCGACCGGTGCGGCGCTGCTGGCGGTCGGACTGACCGGTTTTGGTTGCCAGCTGCTGATCGCGCAGCCCTCGATGCAGCGCTACGTGGTGACCACGCGCCACGACAACGACCGGACCACCGCCGTCGTCACCGACGTGGCTGCGTACCAGCAGTGGCGCGGCGTGGATCGAACGCTGTTCGGTCTGGCCAGCGCGGTGAGCGCGGTCGGCACGGCGCTGTTTGCGCTGGGCGGCCTGCAGGCCGCGTTGCCTTTGCTCTTTGACCTCGACGACCACGCGACCGTCGACTAGGAACGCGGCGCCCAGATCTTGGCCAGCGGGCAACTTGCGATGCCGACCTGGGCCGCGGCAGCGCGGACCTTGTGCGCCTTCTGCTCGGGGGTCAGCGGCGCCAGCTCGGAAAACAGCTGGCGCGCCTCGGCATTGGTGACGTGCTCACTGACCCACAGCGCAGCCGCCGTCGCCTGAGCCGGCGCATCCGGAGCCGCTTCCCCATTCGCGGTCGCCTCGTTCGGGCTCTGGCAGATCTTCGCCATGCCCTGCTCGAAGCTCTGACCGCAACCGGCAAGACCGACCGCGAGCCCTGCCACCAGCAACCAGCGGAGCGACCGCGCTGTTTTCATCGCCGTCCCCTCGGAGGTGTCGCTTGCCGGGACCGCTGCACCGCGATCCACGATCACCTCCAATTTCAAACTGACAACCGTCGCTGGCAGAAGTTCCGGCCGTGCGGTTCAGCGACGACGGCAACACCCCAGCAGCGCCAGCACGAGGACCAGACCTGGCGCCCGGCTAGCGGCCGCGTCTGCGCACTGGCAGCCCTTGTCAGCGGGCGGCGGCGTGGTCACCGGCGGCGCCACCACCGGCGGCTCCGGTCCGATCACCAGCAGCTGATCGGCGGCCACGTCCTCGACCCGCCAGGTCTCGCCGGCCAGCGACGGCCAGCGCACCTCGACCGAGTCGGCGCGATCGTGCGCGCCGAGGCCAAAGTTGAGGACGAACGGCTGCTGGTTGGCAAAATGGCCCTGGCCGCTGAACACCTCGCGCGTCTGCCAGAGATCGCCTGCGACGACGGTGACGCGAGCTCCGATGGCGCTGCCGTTGACGCCGGGCGGCGGCACCAGCTTGACCGCCAGGTGGTACTGCGCATTGCCAACGTCATTGCGCAGCAGCACCAGCTGGTTGCCACTGCGTAACAGGTTGGTCAGCACGTCGTCGTCGCCATCGAGGTCATAGTCGAGCACGGTCGCCACATGGGTACTCGGGATGCGATTGTCGCCGGCCAGGCCGAGCGCGGCCGTGATGTCGTCGAAATGGTTCTGATCGTTCTGGCGCAGCACGAACAGCTTGTCCGTGGCCTCAGCGTACGTGTCCTGCGCCAGCGCCAGGTCTTGCCAGCCATCGTTGTCCAGGTCGAACCACATGGCCGAGTAGTCGCCGCGGTGGTTGGACTGCGGAAATGCCCAGGCGACGCGATCGAGTTGCCACTCCAGCTGATAGCCGCTCTCCGGCCCGAGGTTGACCTGGATGGTCGAACGCCCCTCGCTGGCGCCATTACCGCCGTGCACCACGAGCAGGAACAGATCGAAGTCCCCGTCGTGGTCGAAGTCGGCCGGCATGGCGGCCCACTGGCACAGCGCCTGGCCGCCGTCGCCAGCCATGGTCTGTAAGTTGTAGCCCTTTTCGAGCGCGACGTTGAAGAAGGTGCCGTCGCCCTGGTTCCAGTACAGGCTGCCGGGGGTGTTGCAGTAGGGCGAAGTGAAAATGTCCGGCCAGCCGTCGTTGTCCCAGTCGACGACGTTGCTGCCGTAAAGCGGCTCGGCAACGCCCGCAGCGCCGCTCACCGCCGACACGTCCTCGAACGTGCCGTCGCAGCGGCCGCGCATCAGCCAGGGGCGGCGGTACGTGCCGTGGGCGAAGTCGACCCACCAGTTGGCCAGAAACAGATCGATGCAGCCGTCGCGGTCGTAGTCGAGAAACGACAGCCCGGCCACGTTGACCTTGCCCAGTTCGTGCAGACCAGCATTGGCCAGGATGCTGAAGTGCGCGGCGCCGTCGTTGAGCATCACCTCGCAGCGCGCGTCCGGCACCTCGTCGGTGGTGATCTCCACCCGGTGGTAGTAGACGCAGGTGACCAGGTCGACGTCGCCGTCGTTGTCGAGGTCGGCAAACGCCGCCGAGTTGGCCTGCCGGTAGCGCGGGGTCGGGTCGCTGCCGCGCTCGGGCCGCGCCGGCACACCGGGCGACCAATCGGGATGATCGTTGATGCGCGACGCCGCCGTGCGATCGACGAAGATGCGGTGGCCCGAGCCGTCCGCTGCTGGCTGGTTGTGATAGTAGCGCAGCTGGTGACGGTTGGTCGGCGACGGATACTGCGTCACCAGGTCGGGATAGTCGTCATTGTCGAGATCGACCGGATAGATGAAAAAGCCGATGGCCTCGCCCAGCCCGGCCTCGACCGTCGCGTTGTGCAGCCAGCTCGGGTCCTGCGCGTAGGCGGGGCGCGCGCACACAACGAGCACCGTGGCCACTGCCGCACAGCCCAGCAACCGCGCGCAGTCTCGCAAAGCCACACGAACGACCAGGTCCACGCTCCGATCCACCTTTCGACTCACGTGGCCGCGCGAAGCGCGAGCCGGGTGGGGGGCCCCGACGGGATTCACTCCCGGCGGGGGGCG
>Ga0315268_10008432_pt1 | contig 10774 bp, 10 predicted proteins | sample C1_top_MG_FD_204535 | JGI IMG/M metagenome (GOLD analysis project Ga0315268, IMG submission 204535) | Sediment microbial communities from Yellowstone Lake, YNP, Wyoming, USA - C1_top | ecosystem: Environmental > Aquatic > Freshwater > Lake > Sediment | place: USA: Wyoming | collected 2017-08-01 | reverse complement strand
CTAGTCGAGAACACTCATCAGGTTGATTTGATCAGCTCCTACCAGAACGCTTGGGATAACGGTTGCGAAGGCAATTACTGGAGCGATTACAATGGAAGCGATCTGGATAATGATGGAGTAGGCGACAGCTACCTGCCATGGGAAGGATTAGACAGCTATCCTCTGATTGCCTCTTACATAGTAGGTGATGTGAATCACGATGGCAAAGTCAACGTTTTGGACCTCATCAAGATCGGAGTCGCTTACATGGCCACGCCGACTGATGCAAGATGGAATCCTCACGCTGACATTGCCGAGCCATATGGTGTAATAGATATGGGCGATCTGCTCTTGGCCGCCCAAGCATTGGTAAACAATGGTAAATGACGGACTTGCACTTCCTCAGTAATGACTTGTTGCCGATTTATTTGTGTGCAGAGACTATTATGTTTTGAATGCAAAACCATTATGAACAATTAGGGCAGGTTTTTTGCTAAATGATTCATTCTTCATGGGGCTTTCTGTGTTTTCGAGTCATGTTTGGTTCATTTGATAAGTATTACAGGGGCATAGAACTTAGTCACAAAAGTCTTAACTATGGGCGGCTGTTATAATGATAATGCTGAATTAGGAGAGAGGAGAAATTGATAAAAAGAATTAGACCTAATGCTATCGCTCTACTATTAGTTTCAATGATGTTCGCAAGTTCCTTAGCCTTCTTCCAAATCAACACAGCAACAGCACTAAGCAACATGACATTCACTACCGGAGAAACAATCAACTTCGGCAGCCCGATTGAGATGACTTTCTGGTCAGGTATTTCAATGAGATTCGGCACAGGCATCCAAATACAGATCATGGAACAATTTCCCAATTATGTCCTTGAACCCTGTGACTACATGATGGTTTTAAGCCCACAGGGTTATGTTGTGCCACCATGCTCTTGGTGGGAATTATTGGACCCGTTGGGCCATCCATACATTGAATTCCACGTAGACATTTCTGAACCTGGAAGATTCCATATCGACCAAGTAATTCCAGGACCAATGCCACTCCCGCAGACACCATTCTTCATTGCAGAGAAAAAGGTCGAGATCGTGCAGCCATGCACGTACTTCGTCGTTCATCAGCCCGCCCACTGGTATCCTCCAGTTTGTAGCTGGTGGGAAATAATGGATCCAGAGACCGGTCACGCGACGGGCTTCGAATTCCATGTTGATTGGAACAACCAAAGCTGCGAATTCCACATAGACCAGATGATTCCAGGACCATACATGCCGCCAGGGCCATGGTACTATGAGCTAGAAGCGAGACAAAAGATACTGGAGATCAAGCCATGCGATACGCTCATCATAACCGATCCGGCTGGATATGCGCCTCCGCCATGCAGTTGGTGGGAAATATTGTCGCCACAGGGCGGACCAAGTAGCTGTGAATTCCATGTCGATCAATCAGGCAGCGGCACCTTCCACGTTGACACAGTGGCACCTGTTCCTCTGCAACTTCCATGGGGACCATCCTACACTGTCAATGCCAGAAAGAAAGTAACGGTAATACAGCAGTGCGAAACCTTCGAACTCTTGGAAACGTCCACACTAGTTAAGCCTTGCACGTGGTGGAAGATAATAAGTCCAACAGGCGTAGGCGACGTGGAATTCCACGTTGATTTCGTGAACCCTGACGGAACTTTCCACGTTGACTATGTGCAACCGGCGACGATCCTTAATCCGCAGCTCTACGCGCTTGTTGCGGAGCAGAAGTTCACCGGCATCTCACCGTGCGATTGGTTTACAGTTCTTAGTCCTTCAGCAGTTCCGGCACCATGTACATGGTGGAAGATAACTTGGCCGACCGAATGGGCTGGCGTAATCTTCCACGTAGACTCAAATGACGGCATAAGCAGCTTCCACGTAGACTCAGTAGACCCACTGCCGACCGGACCGACACCGCCGCCATGGAACGTAACGGCTCAACCTTACACGCCGCCAGATCCATGGTACTGGAAACCAGCATACCGTGACTATGTGCCAAGCGGTATGCCTGATTTTGATCAGAGACAAGCCGGAGCTTATCTGTGGCAGGATCTGGGGGGTGCTTGGAGTCACTGCGGGCCTGTAGCGGTTGCGAACTCACTTTGGTGGCTTGACTCAGAGTTTGAACCAAATGCCATCCCACCACCAACGATTAGCGACGGCTATCCACTTGTCAGAGCATATGGCGCTTGGGATGACCACGACGTTCAAAACCTTCCGCCACTTGTCGAACATCTAGCATACTTGATGGACACAGACGGACGGAGAACACATTTGCCAGGATTGCCAAATGGGGAAGGCACCAGAGTGCACGATATGGAGGCAGGACTTACCCACTACCTGTCATGGTCAGGAGTAAACCCGCAAGGAGACGTTAACGGCGACGGAATCGTAGATGCAGCAGATCAGACCATAGTTATGGGGGCAATGGGAACCGTTCCAGGAATGCCAAACTGGAAACTCGAGGCCGACATATGGCCAGCATCAACCACATACCCACCGGTCGCAGACAACATCATTAACATGAATGACTTGGCCTTAGTGGCGGCGAACATGGGAAGAGCAGGGTTGTTCTATGAGCACACTATTGGGCAGCCGACTTTTGACTTTATAGTGAACGAAGTTAAGAAATGTCAGGATGTCGTACTGTTGCTGGGCTTCTATTACTGGACAGGTTCGTCTTGGTACCGTGAAGCAGGTCATTTCGTGACCACCGCAGGCGTCGACAACATAGACAGCAAAATAGGCATCAGCGACCCAATCCGCGACGCATTCGAGAACGGCCTAATCCCTGAAGGACGAATACCAACTCCGCATGTGCACATGCCGCCAGAGCCACCGTACATAACGCATAACAACGCCGCCTATGTGTCACAGGACATTTACAGCGTAACTACGCTTAGTCCGCCGATGCCGCCTTGCCCAGGAGGAAACCTTATACTCGTTAACTATCCGGGTGTTCCAGGTCCTGGCTGGTTTGCAGTGGTTGAGCAAGCGGTTGTAACGTCGCCATACGGTGTTCACGATGTTGCTGTCACAGGCGTGCTAAGACTGGGCAAAACTGTGGTGGGCAAAACGGGCACATGCAGACTGAATGCTACAGTGACGAACGAAGGAGGCTTCACCGAAACATTCAACGTAGCGATTTGGGGCAACGCGACGATCTTCATTCAATCAGTCGTAGTATCGAACTTGCTCAGCGGTGAGACCAGAAACGTAACCTTCACATGGGATACCACAACATGGGCATATGGTAACTACTCAATAAGTGCAGTAGCAGATACAGTCATTGGCGAGACAGACACTGCGGACAACACGTTCATAGATAGCTGGGTGGTTGTTACCATAATTGGAGACTGCAACGGCGACAGAAAAGTCAACGTTTTAGACCTCATCCTCGTTGCTAACCATCTTGGCCACACGAATGGTGATGGTCACACGCTATTCTCAACTGACTGGTATAAGTGCATGAACACCGACTTGAACGGCGACAACAGCCACAATGTCTTAGACCTAATCCTATGCGCAAACCACTTAGGACAATCGTGGTAGCAAAACACATTTCCCCTTTTTATTTTTCTTTTCTAACTATTCGAAGATTTATTAGCACGTTGACTGCTTTCTTTTTAGCAGTTTGACTGTTGGGCCCGTGGTCTAGTCTGGATTAGGATGCTGGCCTGCGGAGCCGGAGGTCCTGGGTTCAAATCCCAGCGGGCCCGCCAACAACGCTTGTATTGCGCGTACTTAGCATAGGAAGGTGTCTAGTTGGATTTGTCTAATGCGCGTTGAAGTGCGTTGGCAACGTTCTGTTTTCCCATTGCAAGAATGTAAGGTCCCAGTCTCGGTCCCTGTGGCGCGCCGATGAGGATCAAATACATGATTCTGAAGAAGTCCTTGGGCTCTAGATTGTGTTTTTTTGCCGCGTTGAATATGGCGTTCTGTATCTTTTCTGCTTCACTCTCACTCTGCAGAATCCCAGTCAATTCTTTGAGCGCGCTCCTCGCTTCATCAGTTAGGCTTATTGCAGTTTCTGTTATCTCTTCAAAGTCCTTTATCCAGTTGGTTGCATACTCGATTCGGGTTTTCAGGTTGTCGTCAAGAGTCTGGTTCTTCTGCAGATATCCATAGCTGCAAAGTTTTTCGGTTATGAACTCCTCTTCGCTGCCTTTAGGTGCCATCTTGACTAGAAAAGTCATCAGGTTGTAAGGAACGTTCACACGTGGCTTCTTCGGAGGCTTCAGAGCCCAGCAGTAAGCATATAACCCTTTGAGTCTGGTGAGCTCTTTTTCGCTCTTGGCTTGTTTCTTGCCAAAGTAAACATCTTCTAAGTCGCCCAGTTCGTTCATGTAAAACGGCACATCAGTAACATCTAGCGCTCGGGTTCCAACGAACCTCTTCAGCAATAATAGCATGAGCGACTGTGGTGAACCATATTTGAACCATGTTTGTGGAGTGAACACTATGCCAGCGGATTTGGACATTCTCTTGCCGCTTTTGTCTAAGAATAACTCGTACTTTGCATGGGACGGCGGTTCCCAGCAAAGGATTTCTCTGCAGATGCGGTCGTTAACGCGCACCGAATCCGCAACCTCTTTCCCAAACGCCTCAAACCGAATATCCAAGGCCTTCCAGCGAACCGCAAACTCGCCTTTCCAAGTAAGCTTACCCTCTCCCTTCCGGTAATCTGTCTCTCCTTTGTGCCCGCAGCCTTCGAGCCACCTTCCCTTAACTTCCATTCCCTCGCAAGAATAGAGCACCTTGTTCTCCTCAGGCAGAAAATCATAAGCCTTAGTCGTGTAAATGCGGCCGCATTTTTCGCAAACCGCAAAATATGGCAACGCCTCCAGAAACTTCTCTTGCCCAACCTCTTCTTTCATTATTTCCCCAATCTTCTTAGCGTTCAGAAGAATGGTTCTGATCTCTTCATTGAACAGATCGCTGCGGTAAACTTCAGTTGCGGACATGAACTTGTAGTCTATTCCACACTTGTCCATGGCGTCCCGAAGCAACAGCGCCATGTGCTCTCCATAGCTCTTGTGGCAGCCAAAAATGTCCGGAATATCAGTCACAGGTCGTCCCAGATGCTTCTCCAGCGTGTCTGGCATACCCGCAGGAACCTTTCTCAAACCATCCTTATCATCAGCAAAAGCGATAAGCTCAGACTTGTAACCTTGCTCCCTCAACGCCAGCGTCACTGCAAAAGACCTCGCGGCGTCACTCAGATTGCCTACGTGCGGCAGACCAGAAGCCGCAACCCCCATCTCCGTCCTGATCAAGTCTAAGCTTCTGCCAAGTTTTTGCTCTCGTGTAACGATTTTTGCAGCAGTCTTGTCGTACCATGTGCCGTGGCCGATGATTTCCTCGCTCATAATTCAGCCAGCCTCGGTAATCATTAGCCAGAATGTGTATAAAAAATGTTTAGAAAAGGTGTGTCTACCTTTTCTTTAAGGCAGAAACAATTGCCAAAGTTGCTACTACTAGCAGAAGCACCACTAAAGAATAGATCCAGCTGTAAACGGATACGAACCATGCGCCTCCAATGGCAGCGAGTAGCAGGCCCCCTGCAAAAGTGCTGTATGGGTGGCGTTCATACTTTTGTGGGTTTGAGGCTCTAATCCCAGCTAGAACGATTACCCAGCAGCCGAACAACAGGAGTATCATCTGTAAGATCTGCGTCCAATCAGTTAACAGCGCTAGAGGCATATACAGAAGTATCGAAACGACCACTATCATTAGGAAGACGCCGATAGTCAGTAACTCTCTCTTTGCAGGAGTACTCATTCTCTAATGTCCTCTCTGTTTGCTTAGATTTTTTCTCCGCATTCCGGGCAGAACTTCGAAGAAGCTGGAATAGTCTTCCCGCATTTTGGGCAGGCCATAGTTCCACTCGATGGCGGAGTAACCGCTATGCCGCATTCAGGACAGAACTTTGACGTTGCAGGGATCTTAGCGCTACATTTTGGGCAAATCACCAGAGCAGCCGCTGGCGCTTGAGCTGGGCCAGTAGGAGTCATAATCTGCGGTATAAGCACCATGCCCGTTCCTAGACCAGCGCCGGAAGATTTCCCGAGTTCTTCTGCAGCCTTTTTCACGGTTTCCATTCGCAGAACCTCTTCAGGTGCCGCCTTTCCAGTTCTCAACCAGAAAAGTCTCTCGCGATACTCAGGCGTAGTGTCAATTCCTTCAAACCGCAAATCAGTCAGTTCCAAGCCTAAGCGCTTAAAGTAATCCAAAATAGCATTCTTCACAATCACTGACGTTTCGTCCAGTCTCGTGAAAACTGTAAGCAGATCATAATGCGAAAGCTCATCAATGATTTTCTCATTCAGGAAGCCCCGCAGGAAATTGTTCACGTCCTCGGTTGTGTATGCCTTCTGTCCGCCGACAACCTCGTTAACGAAGAGTGACGCGTTTTCAACCTTGAACCAGAATGACCCATAGACCTTCAGCGGTGCAAGCTCGGTTGTTTGGGCTTGAGTGCCGTATTTCCCAGCAAACACCTTTGTCGAAATGAAAATCACGGTGGCTTTGAATGGTTTTTCCTTAAATCCAGCAATGCGTGAAAGAAGGCCAGTTAGAAATGGTAGGTTCAGAGTCGTTAGTTGGTGTCTTCCTGCATTGAAAATGTCATACGCTTTGCCATCTCTGAAGAATACAGCAATCTCGTATTCATGTACTATCAGCTGTGCACCCCAGACAATTTCTTCATCTGGATAGCGCCAAAGAATATCGTCTGCACCCGGGGTCTTCCATTCAATTACTTGTGGCATATCAATTCACTCCCAATATGACCTCTTCTCTCTTATCAAAAGTCGCCTCGAAAGCATCAATCAATTCGACTAAGCTCTGCGCATGTTTCTTGGCAGTGTCAAACTTCTGCTTTCCAACGTCGGCTTTGAATGCGTCGACCTCGCCAGTTATTCCATCAACCTCATCCACTAACTGATTGTCGAATTCAATCATTCTGTCTAGAGCTTCCTCTTTGACCTTGACAATGTCAAAGAAGCCAGCGTAGCCATAAGAGGCATGGTTAACCTTCTCGGCGATGCGGTCAAACTTCGCCGTCAGCTTATCCATGTCTGTTAGCACGTCAAACATGCGGCGTTCAGACAACTTTTGAAAGACATCCCTGAAGCCATTTTTTGCTGTTGATAGTTTTCGGTATAGCTGATTTCTTATCAGCTTGTCTGATTCCCTCCGCAGCTCTTTTTCTTTGTAGCCGCGGAATCCTGGGATTTCTGCAAGAATGCGCTCAGAAAGACGCATCTCACCTTTTGCTTTCTCATACAAGTTTTTCTTCTCGCTCAAGAAAGTGTTCCCCGCATTCTGTTTTCAAATTTACACATGAATTAACGGTCGCTTTTAAGGTTTTCACAGCATTCCGAAGCCAGCTGAAGGGATATCGCCCTTTATAACGGTTCCAGTGGTTCCATCGACAAAAAGTTGGTAATCCTTGCTCTTATACTCGTACTTCACAAACCACACTGGCGCGTGCAGATAGACCGCTTGGTTTACATCCATCTCTGTTTTCATCTCAACAATTTTGTCAACATTTTCTTGAATCAAAAAGCGATGATTCTCCTCAATCTGTTGTTTTGCAATCTCAACAGCCCTGTCCTTATCGATCTCGCTGTTCAGAACCTTAGCAAACGATTCAACTTTTCTGAAATCAAAAGGAATCTTGCCCTCTAAGGGCACATCGTATTCTCTCGTCGGAAACTCTGAAGCCTTCCTCGCCAAGACTAGCCAATTGTACTCTTTCTCAATTTTGCCTTCCTTAACAACGGCTGGCGTTACGCGTTCAAAAATTCCCTTATAGCTGCTCCGTGTTTCCGATGAAACAATCCAAAACGGCAGATAAACCAGCGCTTTCTCAAAAATCTTCGACTTCCTTGCTAGATCAGCAGGTTTCAGAAAGCCTCCCCGCATCCACTCTCTGATAGGTTCCTCAACAGTTGCAGGATCAAACTTGTTCAGTAGCATCGAGTGTTCAAAAGTGAAAGTCTGGCCAGTCTGTATGACAACCGTGAAGCCACAGTACTTGCAGGTTGCCAGCAACTCGCCTGGTTGAAAGGATATGGGCGCCCCGCAGTGGGAACACTTGATCTCGTCAACTATTGACATTAGTTCTTCGCCTTCAGCGTCTCCCGTTTTGTGATTTCCTTAGCAACGATTACGCCCGAAGCTGAAGCTTGTATCAGTCCTCTTGTGACGCCGGCGCCGTCGCCGATTGTGAACAAGTTATGTATTCGAGTTTCCAGACAGTTCGTAAGCTGAAGTCTAGAAGAGTAGAACTTTACCTCAATGCCGTAAAGTAGAGTGTCTCGCGAATGGATGCCCGGGCAAATCGTGTCCAGAGCCTGTAGCATTTCACGTATGTCGGCCAAGTAGCGGTAAGGTAGAACAAAGCTCAAATCGCCCGGCGTCGCGTTCTTCAATGTGGGCGTGACAACGCTTCTTTCAATTCGCTCCGGTGTTGACCGTCTTCCTGATTCCAGATCGCCTAGACGTTGCACGATTACGCCGCCGCTGAGAAGGTTCGAAAGCCTAGCCACGTATTTGCCGTAGGCTATTGGTTCTTTGAAAGGCTCAGTGAAAGATGTGCTCACCAGAATCGCGAAATTCGTATTCTCCGTTTTTCTTTCCGCATAACTCTGACCGTTAACGGTTAGAACGCCGTCGTAGGACTCCGTTATGACCTCACCGTAAGGCGCGACACAGAAAGTGCGCACCTGATCATCGAAAGATCTTGAATAATAAATGAATTTGGGCTCGTACAAGACTTTGGTTAATTCTTCCATAACTGAAGCAAGTATCTCGACTCTTATGCCAATGTCCACAGGATTGTTAAGCGTCTTCAAACCTAGAGCCTGAGCCTCTGATTGAAGCCATTCCGCCCCGCTTCTACCTGGCGCGACAATCACGTATTTTGCAAACAGTTTTTCTCCCTTCAGAGTCTCAACGCCTTCGACAGAACCGTTCTTCACTATTAACCCCTTAACCTCATCCTTCGGTCTAAACTCGACTTTGCCGTTTAGTTCTTGACGCATTTTCCGTAAGGTTTCAGCGCACCACTCTGTGCCCATGTGGCGGATTTTTTGGCGAATAAGCTTCAGACCAGCCAGCGAGGCTTTCCGTTCAATTTCTTCCACTCTTTCAACATTTTCTCCATAGACGTGCTCTGTTGCTCCGAATTTTCGGTAAATGCCATCTGCATAGCTTAAAAGCTCCTTTAGTTCCTTGGTGGAAATGTATTGGTTGAGCCATCCACCGACTTCTGTGGATAGCGTGAGTTTGCCGTCACTGAAGGCTCCTGCACCACCCCAACCACATAGAACTTGGCAGGGCTCGCAGTGAACACATTCGAAACCCCGGCTGGACGGACATTTTCGTTTGTTAATGTCTGAGCCTCTGTCAAGCATGACAACTTTCAGGTCGGTTTTTTCTGCGAGTTCAAGAGCTGAGAAGATTCCGGCTGGACCAGCTCCAACGATGACCACATCGTACTTCAAACGATTGTCTCCTGTGAAATCCAAAAATAAGTGTAGCAACTAAGATATATTTCTAGCGAGAGAAACGCAGAAATTGAAAACCGCTCACTTTTCCGTGTATGGTATGAGACACAGGAACTTCAGCATCTTCTTGCTATCATTTCTAAATTGGTGTCTCTCATTAGGTGGAACGAAAACAGCGTCCCCAGCTTTAACTTTCCTCTCTTCATTTCCGCCGACTGCAACACCTTCGCCTTCCAAGATAAAGAGTTCGTGTTCCCAAGCATGACTGTGAAGGGGGCTATGACCGCCCAGCTCCATCTCGAAAAGCCTCATCGCGAAATTCTTGGCACCGATCTCCCTCGTGATAAGCCATCTGACCTTCAGTTTCGCTGTTCCTTCCCCTGCGTCTTTGGCCTCAACATCCTCGTAGTGGAATGCTTTCATTAAACTTCACATTCTATAATACAAAAGAAAGGCTTTGCCAATTGGCTAGTCTTTTATGGCTTCGAGCAGGCTCATTACGTTCCAGAGCTTTACTCGCGTGTAAGGTGGCATGTTCGGATCCTGCAAAATATCGTCTAACAGCGAAATTGCATTTGAGGCCCTCACAGCAGGCGTATACTCAGCCGTTTGCATGGCATCCATCGAATCCTTAGCAGCGCGTCTGATGTTTCTCGGTGTAGTCGTGTCTTCAGAAACCTCCCCGAGCACAACCATCGCCTGCTTAATCCGTTCCTCATATTCTTCCATTTTCTTCTTCCTAACCATGCCAGCCACCTTGCACAATTGGTGATAACCTAGTTATATAGGATGGGTTACCTATTTACTTTAGGGTTTTAAACTTGTCGCATAGGCAGACTGAAGAGCCATACGTGAAACGAATGGCAGACATGTTGCGCCAAGGCTTGACCCTAACCGGATTAGCGTGCCCAGTGTGCGCTACACCGCTTTTTAAGCTGAAGAACGGCGACTTCTGGTGCGCAAGATGCGAAAAGAAAGTTGTAGTCATCAGAGAAGGCGATGACGTAGCGAAGATAACAGGCACGCTGGCTCTCGAACAATTGGAGGCAATGCTCCTAAGCAAAATCCAAGGCATTCAGACCAAAATGCAGCAAACGGAAGATGCTGAAGAACTACAAAAACTGAGCAAAACACTCTCAGAACTACTGGAAAACTTGGAAAAAACAAGAGAAACCAAGAAAAGCTGAACTGGAATGCAAGAATGCTCGGGTTCTATGCAAACTTTCCTAAAAACATTCAGAAACTTGC
>Ga0315268_10008429_pt1 | contig 10776 bp, 7 predicted proteins | sample C1_top_MG_FD_204535 | JGI IMG/M metagenome (GOLD analysis project Ga0315268, IMG submission 204535) | Sediment microbial communities from Yellowstone Lake, YNP, Wyoming, USA - C1_top | ecosystem: Environmental > Aquatic > Freshwater > Lake > Sediment | place: USA: Wyoming | collected 2017-08-01 | reverse complement strand
ATACTCGAGCAACAGGTCCTCCTGGAAGAAGCCGGCAAACATGACGGGCAGCGCCAAGCTCAGGGTCACCGGCAGCCACCAGCGTTGCATGAAATCCCGGTAGTTGCCTCTTGAGTAGCACAGGCTGAACAGGAGCCACGTCCCTGGCAGCAACGACATCGCCCAGAGCCGCCGCTGTTGCCAATGCAGGACCGCGGCTTCGGTTGTGGCAGCGGCGCTCAGTGCCGCGAACAGGCTCTCCACGGCGCACACGGTCATGCCACCGGCAAACAGCCAGGCGGCCAGGGAACGGCGCCGGAAGACGGGCACGGCCACGGCTAGCAGACCACCGACGATGGCCGCCGCATTACAAAGCCAGTAAGTCAGGTTCATGTGTGATTCACCGCGTTACGGGCGCCGCTCCGTGCCCCCATCAGAGCCGCGACCGCGCTCACCTCAGCTCCATCAGCACACGCGTGGCTTCCTTAGCCAGGTCGGCGCGCACGTTCAACGCGAGCGACTTCTGCAACGCGGCCTTGCTCTGCTGCCGGTCGTTGAGCTGGTATTCCGCCATGCCCAGATAGAAATGCGCTTCGGCATCGCTGGTGCGGCTGCCCAGACATTCTCGGAATGACCGGGCCGCCTTCGCGTATTCGCCCTGACGATACGCCAGCATGCCCACCGCCCGCGCCAGGTCAGGGTCAGCGGGGTAGCTCTGCCGGGCTTTGATCGCCAACTCGAAGGTTTGCTTGCTCCGGTCACCCAGTCTCTCAGCCAGGAGTGCGAGATTGCGCTGGGCAGGCGCAAACCCCGCATTGCGCGCCAGAATGCGCTCATAGGCCTGGCGCGCGGCGGCGACGTTGCCCTGCTGTTCGTTAGCCACTGCCAGGGCCAGCTCGGCTGCAGTATTTCCCGCGTCGGTCCGCAGGATTTCTCCCAGGCGGCTCAGCGACTGGACCGCCCGGGGCGGGTCCGACGCGAGACGCATCAGGTCGAGCAGCACGGCGGCTGCGGCAGCCGACGGCGATTTCGGGTCGGCCTGCTGGGCGTTGCGCGCGGCGTTCTGGGCTTCGGCCAACCGCCCGGCGCCGTAAGCGGCGAAGGCAAGGTCATAAAGTACCGCTGCGTCGCCGGGCAACTTCCGCGCGCATTCCTGCAGGAGACTCAGCGCCCAGGCGGGATCGCCGGCGCGACTGGCCGCCCGCCCGGCTATGAGGGCTACCCGGGGGTCATCGGAGTCCAGCTTCCGGGCATTGCGCGCGTAGTCCATCGCCCGGGCCGGTTTCTGCAAGTGTTCGGCGTAGATATGGGCTAGGCGCGCCTGAAACAAGGCAACCTTGGGGTTGGCCTTGACGGCGGCCTCGAGGGCTTGCGCGGCTTTCTCGTGCTGCCCGCTCTGCTCATAGACCGCAGCGAGGCGCCCGAGCGCGACGGGATCGCCGGGACGCTCGTTCAGCCATTGGTTGAGCGTGGCGACGGTTTGCGGATCGCCCTTGGCGGAATCGAGATTCAGCAACGCAAGGACGCGCTGCGCTTCGGCCTTGCCCAGGAAATCGCGCGTTGACTGCGCGGCGCGTTGCAGGGCGGCGCGGGCCGGGTCTTCCTCGGCGAGCATGTAGTGCGTCATGCCGAGGTGATACTGGATCTCCGGCTCCGCGGGCAGTTGCCGGGCGCATTCCTGGATCAAGGTGAAGGCCCAAGGATAGTCGCCGCCTCGGTACGCAATCCACCCGAGGGTGTCGGCGCAGTGCGGGTCATTGGGCGCGACCTCGCGCGCGCGGCGGGCCAGCGCCAGCGCGGCGTCGGGCTTGTGCAGACGTTCGGAGTAAAGGTAGGCTAGGTTGTTGAGGGCGGGGGCGAAGCGACCGTTGATCTTGAGGATTCTCTCGTACGCTGTCGCTGCCGCCGGATAGTTGGTGGCCCCCTCGTGGATCAGGGCCATCAGCATGAGAGCCGGGACGTCTTTCGGGTTCTTGGCGGTCAAGCCCTGCAATCGTTCGAGCGCCTGTTGCTGCTTGCCGCTGGCGATGTAAATCCGCGCCAGGAAGAAGTAGGCAGCGCGCGCGTTCTCATCCTGTTCGATGGCTTCTTGCAGAGTATCCTCGGCTTGGGCAGTATTCGTCTGGGCCAGGTAAGTGAGGGCCAGCAGGACGCGCGGAGCGGCGGACTTGGGATTGTCGGTCAGGGGTTTCTGGAGCAACTGGCGGGCGCGCTCATACTGTTTGTCGGCCAGGTTGAGCTCGACCATTTGCTGGATCACCATGAGATTGGTCGGCGCCAGCTCGAGGGCCTTCTCGAACGATTTCAAGGCCTCCGCGGGTTTCCGCTGATCGCGCAGAATCAGGCCAGCCAGGAAGGGGAGCTGCGGGTTCTGCGGCTGGGCCTGCATCAACCGGCGGTAAATCGCGAGGGCTTCTTCCAGCGCCCCGCTGATGCCGTAGGCCTCCGCCAAGGCCAGGTGCGCCGCCAGGAGGTTGGGTTGTTTCCGGGTCAATTGGGTAAGCGACTCGATGGCAGGTTTCGAGTCGCCCTTCCGGACGTTCAACTGGGCCAGCAACAGGATGGCATCGGCGTAATCGGGTTCGAGCGCAATCGCCTGGTTCAGACTGGTCATGGCCTCGGCCTGGTCGCCTTTGAATAACCGGACGAGCGCGGACTGATAGCGGACCTGGGCGGACTTGGGGTAGAGAAGGATCGCCCGCTGCATGTCCTTGGCGGCGTCTTCGCGCTTGCCGCGCGCCAGCTTGAGTTGCGCGCTGGCCAACAAGGCATCGAAGTTGATCCGGTCGCGTCCCAGGACTTTCTTCACCATGGCTTCGGCCTCGTCCAGCTTCCCCTCGGCGATGGAGAGCTTGAACGATTGCACTTGCGCCGGCACGTAGTCGGGCGCCTTGTCCAGGGTAGCCTTAAGCAGGTTCCGGGCGTCCCCCGCGGCGCCGCTCCTGATGCGATAGTCGATGTACCGCAGGCGCGTCAGGGAGCGGGCCGGGGCGAGCTCGGCCGCCGTTTTGAAGGCATTCAAGGCGTTGGTGAGGTCATTACGGCTCAAATACAGTGCCGCCTGCAGCATATAGAGATCGATGGATCGAGGGTTGAGGCGCGCGGCTTCATTCAGCTCAGCCTCGGCGGTCCTGGCGTCCCGGCGGTCCAGGGCCAGGACTGCACTGGCGAGGTGGAACCCAGCCCGGTTGCCCGCCGTCTGACGCAGCTTCTGCACCTGCTGCAGGCTTTCGTTGACCTCATTGGTTGTGCGAGCGGCCTCGGCATAGAGCACCACCGCTTCTTCGTTTGTGGGTTGACGCCCAAGGATGAACAGCGCTTCTTTGCGTGCCTCTTTAGGCTGGTTGGCGGTGAGGAAGACCCGGGCTGCCTTCAGCCGGGCGTCCAGATTGTTAGCGTCCAGTTCCCGCGCCTTGAGGAGATACGGCATGGCCTGGAGGAACCGGCCTTGTTCATAATACAGGGCGCCCAGCCGCGGGATAGACAATGGATTCGCTGGCGACTGGCGCAAGGCGATCAGATACTCGATCTCGGCCTTGTCGTAATCGGCCGCCTGGAAATAGCGCTCAGCGCGGTGCAGGTGGCGGGCTGCCTTGATCTTCCCCGTGCAGCCGGTGGATAGGACAGCCAGCAGCCCACACAGAACCAACAAAACCACTACCGACTTTTTCATCACGTCAGCTTCAATAAACCACGGATCACACGGATCACAAGGACGGGTGGCGGGAGAAAGACCCAACGGCAACCACCCACGTCCTCCGGCCCGCCCTGCTGCACTCCGCTTTCGCCTACGCGTGTCATCCGTGTGGTTAATCCTCCTCCGTCTTGCGTAGCCAGAGCAGCAGCGCAAAGAACGGCACCAGCGAAAGCACAAAGAAGATTGGCCCGCCCCGGCGGTGGATCGGCGAGCTGATCATGTCCGGGCTCAAATGGACACAGAGCATGCTGATCGTGAAGATGCGAAATCCGTTGCGCAGAATGCCCAGCGGGACTACTGCCAGCGCCAGAACCCAACGGCGCCAGTGCGTCCGGAAGAAGAGTTGCCCCGCAACGATACTCGTGATCAACAGAACCAGGCTCGAGTGAACCCCGCTGCATTCCTGGCCCACCTGGATGCTGATGCCCGGCAGCTTGAACGCCAACCCATCCCGCAACACCGGGTCGCCCGACAGCCCCAGGAACAGACTGGCCGCTTCCGCCGACGCATGCTGTAAGAAGACCTCGACGGCATCCACCGCCGCGGTCGGCCACGGGACCATGAAACTGAGGAACGCCAGGGGAAACCACTGGCGCCCAACGATGCCCGTTCCCAGCCAGGCGAGCGCCGCCGCCAGCAGCAGGCCCAAGAAGGCCGTCGTCGTCAGGAACAGGTGGTCGTTGGCCGGCAGGTGGCTGCCGGGGCGGGCGACGAACCGGTCGAAAAACAGCAGGCCCACGCTGAGTGTCGCCGGGACAACGGCCCAGAACGACCCGCGCGCATTGGCCCCGCACAACTCCGCGCGGCGGCGCCAAACAAAATACGCGCTGATGAACGGAATAAGCAGCACATGGGAGAACAGATCGCTACGCACGGCAAACCGCACCAAGTCGGCGATCGGCTTGGCAAAACAGACACCGATGAGCAGACTGCAAAAGACGAAGCCCCTGAACCGCGCGCGTAGGTTCCCGGCGGCCACCACCGGCTTCGGCAACGCGGCCGCAACACCCGGCGCAAAAGACCGCGTGCCAGGATTGACTGAGGTTGTGTGCCTCCGATCAGTCACAACGCACTTCATCATGGAGCAGAATCTGCTCACCGAAACCGCGCGAGAGAAGGATCATGGGCACACACCCAACCATCCCCCGACGGCCGTCTTCCGGGGAGGCAGAAGTTTGCATACGCCGCTCGTGCCTCCGCCAGCCTCCACCCTCCCATAAAAGCCTTGACCTCTGATCTCTGCCTCTTGGTGTTGACTTCCCCCATCGCCACCTTTCGCAGACCTCCCGGGACCCCCCTCCCCACGGTGTCCAGATGGACCACCATGGGGCGCATCAGGGCCGGGAGGTGACTGCCCGAACCCAGTCCTGACGATCCAGGTACCATTGAACGGTCTCGCGAAGGCCGCTCTCGAAGGTGTGTGCTGGGCTCCAGCCCAGCTCTTGATGCAGCTTCGAGGCGTCGATGGCATACCGCCGGTCGTGTCCGGGCCGGTCTTTGACAAACGTGATCAACTTCCGTGAAGCGGCCGGAACCTGGTGACGCAGCTCATCCACCAAATCGCAGACGGTTTCGGCAATCCGTAGGTTGGGCAATTCGTTACTACCGCCGATGTTGTAGCTCTCTCCTGCCCTACCCCGAGTGAGAACCTGCCATAACGCCTCGGCATGGTCTCTCACATAAAGCCAGTCACGGACATTCAGGCCATCGCCGTAGATCGGAATCGGCCTTCGCTCCAGGACGCTCTGAATGACCACTGGAATCAGCTTTTCCGGGTACTGATACGGCCCATAGTTGTTCGAGCAATTGGTGATCACCACGGCAAGACCGTAGGTGTGGTGATAGGCCCGCACCAGCATGTCACTCGCCGCTTTGCTGGCCGAGTAAGGCGAATTCGGAGCGTAGGGCGTCGCTTCAGTGAAGAAACCTGTGGACCCCAAGCTGCCGTAAACTTCGTCCGTCGAGACATGAAGGAACCGAAATCCATTGGCCGCTGGCCGGCCGGCGGAGGTCGGCCAGCAAGCGCGACAAGCCTCAAGCAGGTTGAACGTTCCCAGAACATTCGTCTGGATGAACGCATCCGGGCCGGTGATCGAGCGGTCAACATGGGATTCGGCCGCCAAGTGCATCACGTGAGTGATCCCGTAGCGGCGGACCACGTCCATGACGGCCTCCTTGTTCCGCAGATCCACGTGCGCAAACACGTATTTCGCATGATGGCGAACCGGCTCGAGGTTCTCCAAATGGCCGGCATAGGTGAGGCAATCCAGGTTGACCAATTGCTCGACTTCGGGCCGATCAACCACGTGATGAATCACATTGGAGCCGATGAACCCCGCTCCGCCGGTGACCAGGAGTCTCATAGAAACCGCGAGACTGCTAACCGAGTCAAACCGAAGCACGCAAAGAAGGCAAAGGAGTGAATGCCGAACAGCGCCAAAGTCAGTCTTCGCGGTATTCGCGACCTGAATGTCGGGTTCTGCATCAGCCTGGGCTGGCTGGTGTTCCCAGATTCGGCGTCAGGCGGACATCTCCTCGAGCACCAGCTTCAGGCCCTCTTCCCAGGACGGGAGTACCAATCCGAACGTCCGTCGGAGCTTGTCGTTGGAAAGGACCGAGTAGGGGGGGCGCCTGGCGGCCGTGGGATACTGAGCCGTCGCAATCGGGGCGACCATCTGACATCTTTTTCCTTCGGGACGCATCTGGCCGACAATGGCTTCCGCAAAGCCATGCCAACTGGTCGAACCCGAAGCGCTGAGATGATACATGCCCGCGAAGGCCCTGCGGTCCGGGGCAGCCAGGATTTGCTGCAACGCCAGGCTTGTGGCTTCCGCGATCCAGCGCGACCACGTCGGACTCCCGCGCTGGTCCTGCACGACCCGCAGCGTCTCCTGTTCCTGCGCCAAACGCAGGATCGTGCGGAAGAAGTTCTGTCCGCGCGCCCCGTAAACCCAGCAAAGCCGGAAGATCACGTGATCCCCATCCACTTGCTCAATGGCCTGATCGCCGGCCAGCTTCGAGCGGCCGTATGCACCCAGCGGATTCGGCGCGTCCGTCTCCACATAGGGCTGAGTCTTCCTCCCGTCGAACACGTAGTCCGTCGAGTAATGCACCAACAGGGCGCCGTGCTTCTTGGATTCTTCCGCCAGGACTCCCGGGGCGTGGGCGTTGATCCTCATGGCCAAGTCAGAATCTGATTCGGCGCGATCCACCGCCGTGTAAGCCGCGGCATTGACCACCACGTTGGGGTGGGCGGTCTCGATCCAGTTCCGAATCCCGGCGTCATCACGCAAGTCAATCTCGGGGACATCAACGGCAACCACTTCGCCCAACGGCGCCAGGGTCCGGCACAGTTCCCACCCTACTTGTCCATTCTTCCCGATCAACAGGATGCGGCGCGTGTGCATCAAACCCTCAGTTGCCTGTATGGATCAGAACGAACACAAGCACGCTTCTGTTCACGAACGCAAGGTGAAGCCTCCAGGGCCTCGCCGGAGCTCGGCCCTCCGCTCAACGCAACTTGGGCCCCATCAGGGGCTTCGGGTTAGTCAAACAACCGCTCGAGGGGGACATCCCGCAAGGCCGGCGCACGGGCGTCCTTGTCGGAGAGAACCGGGTTGGCCAACGGCCAGGCAATCGCCAGATCTGGATCGTCCCACCGGATCGTGAGCTCGTCCTTCGACGAATAGAACCCGCTGCACTTGTAGTGAAACAGCGCCGTGTCGCTCAAAACCTGAAACCCATGCGCCAAACCCGCCGGCACGAACAACTGCCGCTTGTCCTCGGAAGAAAGAGAGAATCCCCGCCATTGACGGAAGGTGGGCGAGCCCCGCCGCAAGTCCACCACCACGTCAAATGCTTTGCCCTGCAACACCGACACGAGCTTGGCTTGCGCCGCCGGGTTCTGAAAATGCAGGCCCCGCAACGTGCCGCGGCCGGAGAACGAAAGATTGTCCTGGACAAAGGTGGCTTCAATGCCCGCCTCCCGATAGCGCTGCTGGTTCCAAGTCTCCAGAAAGAAGCCGCGCCGGTCACCGAACACCTTGGGCTCGATGAGCAGCACGCCGGGAATATCACAGCCAACAATCTTCATGACAGGACGACGGGACCGCAGGACTACGGGACCACGGGACTACTGACCCCTCGCCTTTCATCACTAGCCCCTCCTCGTCCCTCCGCCGCCACCCCCGCCAGGTAGTCCCGGTACTCGCAGTTCGGCAGGCCAGCCACCAATCGCTCCAGTTCTGCCAGACCGATGAAACCACGCCGGAAGGCGGCTTCTTCCGGACACCCGATCTTGATGCCCTGCCGCTTTTCGATGGTCTGCACGTAGGCTGATGCTTCGTGCAAGCTGCTGCTGGTCCCGGCGTCCAACCACGCAAACCCCCGACTCAGACGGTACACGCGCAACTGCCCCCGGCGCAGGTACTCGACATTAACATCCGTGATCTCTAGCTCGCCCCGGGCGGAAGGTTTCAGGCTCCGGGTGATCGAGACGACCTGGTTGTCGTACAGGTAAAGCCCCGGCACGGCGTACTCGCTTTTGGGCTGCTTGGGCTTTTCTTCGAGCGAGATGGCCTTCCCCTCCGCGTCGAACTCGACCACCCCGTACCGCTCCGGGTCCTTGACTTGGTAGCCAAAGACCGCTGCGCCATTGCGAAACTCGCTGAACGCGCGCTGGAAACCGTCGCCACCATAGAATAAGTTGTCGCCCAGGATCAGCGTCACGGAGTCCGCCCCGATAAACGACTCGGCGATCAGGAAGGCCTGGGCGATCCCGCCCGGCTGCGGCTGCTCCCGGTACTCGACGTTGATGCCCCAGGCCGGGCTGTTCCGGAGTAACTGCCAAAACCGCGGCAAATCGTGCGGCGTCGAAATCAGGCAGATGTCCTTGATGCCGTTCTCGATCAGCGTGGTCAACGGATAGTACACCATCGGCTTGTCGAAGACCGGCTGGAGCTGCTTGCTGGCCACTAGGGTCAGAGGATACAAGCGCGACCCCGCGCCGCCGGCGAGAATAACACCCTTCATATGTGCACCTCAGATCATGTTCGCCGCGCACTCGCCCGGGCCGCCAAGCGGCGGCCGTGGCGCCGGGCCCTGGCGCAGGCGGACAGCGCTCGGCACGCGACCCACCATAGCCGATTCGCCACCCAAAGGCGGGGCTTGGGCAAAAGGACCGGTTCGCCGCCAAAACCCAGATGAGCAAAATCCCGGCTCCGTTTCTGGGACTCGGAAAGGGGTTGTTCCTGCAACAGGGTCTCCGCGATGCCGCGGTCCAGGCCGGCAAAGTCAGCCGCCGTATAGCCCCGCTGATGACCCCAGAGCAGGGCTTCATGAAACAGCAGCGCGTTCGGGTGTTTCTCAGCGTGTTCGCCGCTCCAGCCCTTCTTCCAGAACGTCAGCCTGCTCCCAAAGACAATACTCAGGAGGCCGGAAACCGGTTGCGCGTCATGAACGGCGAAAGAGAGGCGAATGCAGTGCCGCGAGGCCAGGCATGCCCAAAGGTGGCGCAACTGATTCAGCGTGGCCGGATACGGCTTGGCTTGCGCCTGTCGCCGGCAGGTCGCCAGAAGCAGCGCAAGAAAGCTCGGCAAGTCTCTCTCATCACCCTCTCGTATCGTGATGCCACGGGCGTTCGCTTGCCGAATCTTCTGCCGAGTCTGGCGGCTCATCCTTCCAGTGATGACCTCCGGCCCACCAGTCAGACCCACAACCAAGTTGGCCGTGATGACTCCGACGAGGTCATTCTCGCAGAAGCTGCTTCCCGTGAAGAGCGGCGCGATTCCCCGTGATTGGTCTGGCGCCTGAAGCATCAACATCCGAATCCGAAGCCGGCGCGCCACCGCCTCAACGAAAACCGCGGCCTGCCGAGCCAACGCGCTGGCCTCATCCCGGAAAACCGGTCCCTTCGAGACATAACCGAAGCGGACAAAGCCGATCGTACGCCAGAGCGCCTGGAACCCACCTTCGATGCGGTCGTCCCGGGAGAAGACGACGCGCGCAACCCGCCACCCTTCCGGAACCTTGACTTGGCCCCACGTTGCTGATTGTTGGTATTGGCCCAGCGGCGTGCTCGCAAGGAAGGCATCCCAACGATCATCTTGGGCAGCATCAGAAAGCCACGCCTCGGTTGCCTCCGGGCACGGCAGCCACGCGCGGCACGATTGGCAGCGGTCCAGACTCGGTTTCGTGGCCAGAGCCCCTTCGAGATTGGACCTCATCCTTTAACACCCCGCCGTGGACCTTCAGGGACCCGTCGCGGATTCCGCAGCCGGGCAGGAGCTGCCTGGTGACGCCAGCGGACGTGGAAGCGTCCCGCCACGATTTCAAGGAAGACACCTCCACGACCTCAGACCCGGCGCAGCCAGATCTCCCGCCAGAGATGAAACTGGTTTCTTGGGCAGCCGCCGAAGCAGGTGCGACCATCGCAGGTGGATCCCTCGAGAACCACGGTGTTCCTGATTTCGCGCATCTCTCCGGTGGTTTCGAGGACCAGCCGCTCAACCCGACGGAGCACACGGCACCGACGCCCGCAAAACGCCCGCATCAGCGAGGTGAACTCGAGGCCTCGATTGCGGCCGCGAGCATCCAGCGTCTGGGCGATCTCGGCCTGCGACTTCACCTCCACAACTTCCCCCGGGTGCAGGTTCAGCGCCTCGTCCGGCGTTGGCCCGGGGAATGAGCAACGGGCACGCCGGAAGGAGGTCAGGCGCTTCGCACGGTGCAAGACGGGCAGGACAACGAGACGAATGAGCTTCCCCGCATTGTACGTGTGCGCCCGGAGGTCCTTGAAACACACCGTGATCCGCCCCAAACGTGAGAGAGGCAGCGTCGCCCGGACCAACTCCGTGGACTGGCACAGGTACCGCCCCTCACCATTTCTGGTGGGCAGATCAATCTCCATCTCGGTGCCTGGCGCAGCCCCTGCCGCGGCATCGGGCGGAGACCCACACTTCTGCACCCACGCTTCCTTCCAGAACAACATGCACCCTTTCTGGCAACCCCCGTGTGCCGCCCCTGAGCACCGCAAGTCCGCCAACAGCACCACGTCGTCGTTGCGGAACCGGCGCATGCCCTCCCCTTCGACACACGTCTTC
>Ga0315268_10008428_pt1 | contig 10776 bp, 8 predicted proteins | sample C1_top_MG_FD_204535 | JGI IMG/M metagenome (GOLD analysis project Ga0315268, IMG submission 204535) | Sediment microbial communities from Yellowstone Lake, YNP, Wyoming, USA - C1_top | ecosystem: Environmental > Aquatic > Freshwater > Lake > Sediment | place: USA: Wyoming | collected 2017-08-01 | reverse complement strand
ATTCTCCGCCGTAGGGGGTAAAGCTGGCCGGGCGCGGAAAACCACCAGGCGGGCCTTAAGGGCCCCGGCCAACTCCCCGATGGTCTCCCAGGCGGCCCGCACCACCGGGGTGTCCTGAAACGAGCCCGCCTGGTGGCGCTCCTCTGGAGAGAGCGCCCTCTTGAGGCGCCGGTAGGTGGGGCTGGAAACCTCATGGGTGATAAGCTGCCAGGCCTTCAAGGTGAATTCAAAATCCGGCGGCGCTTCCTCCCGCCGGGGCCGGGCCGTGTCCAGCGGGGGCGGTGAATAAAAGGTCTGCTGCAGTTCCACCACCTGGAGGGCAGCCAGGTATTGGCGCCGACCCACGGGAAAGCCGCAGCAGCCGATTTTCACCTTGCCCGTCATCCTCAACCCCACGCCAATTTTTTTCTTTGGTAATATAATAAAAACCAGGCAGCGGAAATCAAATCAGGAGAGAGACCATGCGGGAATACGTCATCCACCCCCTGGTGGTGGGAGCCAACGAAACGGACCAGGGGGTCATGACCTATCTCAAGGGCTATGGCAAGCGCATCTGGATTCCCATTTATGTCTTTTATCTGGAGGGAGGGCCGGAGCCGATCCTGGTGGATACGGGTCTGGAGCAGTTCGTGGTGCCGCCGGAGGTGGGGGCGCGCTACGGCCTCAAGATCCAGGAATTCGAGGACGCCCTGGCCGAGTTTGCCCTTAAGCCCCGGGACGTCCGCGTCATCATCCACACCCACCTCCACAACGACCACTGCGAGAACGACTACAAGTGCGAAAACGCCCGGGTTTACGTGCAGCGCCGGGAATACGAGTTCTTTCAGGACCCCCACCCCGTGGACCACCGCTACTTCCCTGACCTCCTGGACGACATGGAGGTGGTGCTGGTGGACGGGGATCAGGAGATCGCGGAGGGCCTCCAGGTGCTCCTGACCCCGGGCCACACCCCCGGGGGCCAGTCCGTGGCGGTCAACACCAAGAAGGGCCGGGCGGTGATCACCGGCTTCTGCTGCAACGACCTCAATTTTCCCCCCACCGGTCCGGTGGTGCCCCCGGGGGTCCACCTGGACCTGATAGCGGCCTACGAGAGCGCCCGCCGGGTCAAGGAAACGGCGGACCTCATCATTCCCCTGCACGACCTGACGGTGGGCCGACAGCGCAGCATCCCTGAATAATTCTGCACCTCCGCAGAAAAATCTTTGACATTGTTTTTAGGGTGTAAAATTATGTTTGCACTTTCCCGGAGCAGCCCACACCTGCATTATATTCAACATATTGCTTCCTTTGCATAAGGTCGCTTGAATGTCTGTCGCGGCTCTGATGACCTGAGAACTGGGCCCCCGGTGGGATTTCTTCCGGGGGCTTTTTTCTTAGCCGGGTTGCCCATCTATCGCAGCCTATCCGCGGCATTGCAAGTCTCATCAAAATCGGTCTTTACCCTTTGTGACCGCGTATCTTGGGGGCCGGCCGACGAAAATTTTTCTGGCTGGCCAGCCTCAGGGAAGGAGGCATCGTGAAAGGGAGAAGAGCATATCGGCGCGTATCTGGCCCGGCGGCCGCGTTCCTGGTGTTTCTGCTCCTGGCGGTGGGGCCCCCGGCCTTCCCGGCCTCCAGCACCGGCAATATCACCCCGCCGCTCCCCGGCCCCGCCGGGCCCGCGGGACCTCCGGGACCCACAGGGGCCACCGGCCCCAAGGGGGATACCGGCCCCACCGGCACCCCGGGCCCCACCGGCCCACCCTGCGCTGGTATCCAGCCGCCCAGAACTAGCGATGGCGCCCAGCCGGGCACCTATGCCGCGGTCAGCCCGTGCGCCATCGCCTTTGACGACAGCAAGATCTGGGCGACGAATATCTTGGGCAACACGGTGACCCGGCGCTAGGCCCGGGCTGTCCTATCAGAACGGCAAAACCTTGTCAACTTACATATCCAGGGAGGAGCATCATGAAGCGCAGCCTGTTGATCATCTTGGTCTTGGGGTTAATACTGGCAATTCCCGGGCTGGCCCTGGCCGCCGCGCCTAAACCGCCCAAGAGCCTCTGCGTCAAGTGGGGGGACCTGGACGACACCAGCTACCTGGCCATCAAGTCCCTGGCCACCGTCTCGGGCACCGGAGCCTTTTACACCATCGCCGGGGAACACGTCCTCAGCCCTTCCATCAGCGTGCCGGTGATCGGCACCGGGCATGTGAATGCGCAAGGCGTGTTGCATTTTTCTTTCACCGGCGCGGCCACTTTCAACCCCGGCGGCGATTGCCCCATTAATGGCACCCAAACCCTGGTGGCCCAGGGCACCTGGAACCTGGCTTCTCAGTCCGGGACCATTAACTTTCATTGGGATTTTATCGGCGGCTGTTATGCGGACGATGGCAAGAGCCTGACTACAGCTACCTGCGGGGCCGTTCCCTATGCGGGCGAAGCAGGGCTTGAGGACCTGTCCAATACCAGCGCCGGCCGGTTGGTGAAGTAGCGGACCGCGGCCGGGGCATTCTGCGGCGGACCGCAACCGCACCCCGCCTCGCTTTTTACCCTGCCAGGGAGCCGGTTGCAGGCGTTCCCTTGCCAGGCTCCCCGTCCTGGGGAAACGCAGGGAAAAGGGGGATTTCCCTCCCCGCGGCCCTCCCCCTCAAGGCGCAGGGAGAAAATATGGGCGTTGTCAATGCCCAGTAGCCAGTGGTCAGTCCCTTCTGCCCACTGGCCGCGGCTCGCTGTCCATCAAATCCGGAACCTCGGCGAAAAACCCGGTTTGCCAGGCTGAGCGCAGCGAATCTCGTATTGGGAGGTTCTTCGGTCGCTGCGCCCCCTCAGAATGACAATTTTTGACTTACAGAGGTCTCAATCTCAAACTTGGCGGCGATGGGAATCCTCCGGCCCATGCCGAAGGCCTTGGAGGTCACCTTGAGCCCCGGCGCGGCCTGGCGCCGCTTGTATTCGTTGCGGTCAATGGCCCGGATGACCCACCTGACCACCTCCGGGTCCAGCCCCTGGGCCACGATCTCCCGGTAGGAGTACCCCTCCAGCAGGTAGCAGTTCATGATGCGGTCCAGGACCTCGTAGGGCGGCAGGGTGTCCTGGTCCTTCTGATCCGGGCGCAGCTCCGCGGACGGCGCCTTGGTGAGGATGGCCCGGGGGATCACCTCGCCGTCCCGGTTAAGGTAGCGGGCCAGCTCATAGACCATGGTCTTGGGCACGTCCGCCAGCACGCTCAAACCCCCGCTCATGTCGCCGTAGAGGGTGCAGTAGCCCACGGCCAGCTCGCTCTTGTTGCCGGTGGACAGGACCAGGTAGCCGAACTTGTTGGACAGGGCCATGAGGATGTTCCCCCGGATGCGGGCCTGGATGTTCTCCAGGGTGACGTCGATGTCGTCCAGCTCCAGGGGCTGGCGCAGGGCCTCCCGGTAAGCCTGGTAGATGGGGGTGATGGGGATGACCTGGTGGGCGATGCCTAAATTTCCCGCCAGTTTCACGGAGTCCTCCATGCTGCCCCGGGAGGTGTAGGGGGAGGGCATGAGCACCCCCAGGACGTTGTCCGGCCCCAGGGCCTGGCAGGCCAGGACGCAGGTCACCGCGGAGTCCACCCCGCCGGAGAGCCCCACCACCGCGCGGGAGAAACCGCACTTGTGCAGGTAGTCCCGGAGGCCCAGGACCAGGGCCCCGTGCACCGAGGCGATGGGCTCCTGGGGGACGAAGAGGCCCGGGGTCCCCGGGGCCGCCAGGTCCACGGTGCGGACCTGCTCCTCAAAGGCCGGCAGCACGGCCACGGGCTCCCCGGCCGCGTCCAGGACCAGGCTGCGGCCGTCAAAGATGAGCTCGTCGTTCCCCCCCACCTGGTTGACATATACCAGGGGCCGCCGGTATCGCCGGGCGTGGCCCTGGAGCAGGCGGCAGCGCACCTCCTCCTTGCCCACCTGGAAGGGGGACCCGGAGATGTTCACCAGTACGGTGGCGCCCTTCTGGGCCAGCACCTTAATGGGGTCGAAGGGGTAAAGCTTGCGGAACCACAGCTCCGGGTCGTACCAGGCGTCCTCGCAGATGGAAATGCCCAGGGTCTCGCCCTTAAATGCCACCACGTCCACTTCCTCCGCGGGGTCGAAGTGGCGGGACTCATCGAAGACATCGTAGGTGGGCAGGAGCGACTTGGGCTGGGTGAAGGCCAGGCGCCCCCCCTGAATGAGGAGCGCGGCGTTGTTCAGGCCCTTGCCCGTCTCCGCCCCCGTGGGCCAGGGCGCGCCCAGGAGCAGGCCCGTCTCCGGATAGGACTGGGACGCGGCGGCCAGCTCCTGCACCGCGGCCTGGACCTTCTCAATCAGGGACGGGTTCTCCAGCAGGTCCCGGGGCGGATAACCCACCAGAAACAGCTCGGAAAAGACCAGCAGGTCCGTGGCGGAACCCACGGCCTTCAGGGTGTCCAGGACCTTGTTAAGGTTCCCGGCAACGTCCCCCACCACGGGGTTGAGCTGGGCCAGCGTGACCTTCATGCCCCCTAGGGTAAGTCGGGACCGTGGCCCCCGTCAACGAGAATCTTTCCGAACCACGGCCCCTTTCCCTTTGCTTCCCGGCTTGCCCGGTCTTAATATAAGGTCAAACACGCGCAAGGAGCACCCATGTCTGCCATGATTCCCGGCCTGGAGTCCTATTTCCGGAGCCTGATGCCCCCACGGGACGAGCTGTTGCTGGCCCTGGAGGCCGAGGCGGACCAGGAGGGCATCCCCATCGTCGGACCGGTGGTGGGGGAGCTGCTCTTGATCCTGGCCCGGGCTACGGGGGCCCGGAGGGTCCTGGAACTGGGCACCGCCACGGGCTACTCCGCCATCTGTCTGGCCCGGGGCTGCGGCCCCCAGGGCCGCGTCCTCACCCTGGAATTCGACGCCCGGATGGCGGCCCGGGCCCAGGCCAATCTCCACCGGGCCGGCCTGGGTGACCGGGTGGAGGTGCGGGTGGGGGAGGCCCTGGAGCAGATGGCCATGCTCAGCGGCCCCTTTGACCTGATCTTTCTGGACATCGACAAAGAGTCGTATCTCCCGGCCCTGGACCACTGCCGGCGCCTGCTGCGGCCCGGCGGCCTGCTGGTGGCGGACAACGTGGGCTTTGCCGCGGCTGACCCCTTCAACCAGGAAATCCGTCGGCGGCCTGACTGGCGGGTGGTGGAACTGCTTTGCCTCTTGCCGCAACACTCCCCGGAACAGGACGGCCTGTGCCTGGCCGTGCGCGCTTCTTAGCGCCTGGCGCCAAGATGTGTTTCAGCAAAGGAAATTATATTTCTTCCCCCTCACCCTGACCCTCTCCCCCTGAGGGGGAGAGGGGAAAGGAGAGAATCTCTCTAAGGCTGATGGAATCCACCTAAGGCCCCACCTCCTGGGGGAGAGGGGCGGCCAGGCCGTGACCTCCATGGACGCTATCCACAAGATCCCCACCGGGACCTCATCGCCCGGGGCGTGGAGGTGGCCTTCCTGCGCCAGGGGGAAGTTTCCCGCACCCGGCTCATCCCCGCGGAGAGCCCGGCCGCGGAATAGCTCCGGCTCAGGCAGGGCTCAGACCCCGCACCGCGGACAAGATCACCGGCTGGGCAATACCCTTGAGGCGGGTATGGACCTCCCGGGAGATTTGCAGGCCCGGCGGGGCGTGGGCGGAAGCCCTCGGTGCGGCCCAGTATTTCCCGGGCCAGCTCCGGGTCCACGTAGCGGCCGAAGGTGTTGCTGATGAAGTCCCGCTCCTTGAGGCCCTTCACCATATCGTTGAAGCTTTTGGTGAGGCGGCCCATTTCGTCCTCGCTGCTCACCGGCAAAGGCTCACCGTAATCGCCCCGGGCCACTTCCCCCGCCTTCCGGGACATCTTCTGGATGGCAAACATCAGGGGCCCTACGCCCAGGCGCATGAGACCCAGGATCACGACCAGGCATAAGAGACCGCCACCGATGTAGTAAAAGCGGAACTGCCAGATGGGGGCCAAGATTTGGCGCGCCTGGGCATGGAGCATGACGGCCCAGGGCGCCTCGTTGAGCTGATAAAAACCGATCACCTCATTGCGCCCGATGACGGTGCCGGAGCGCTGCCGCTTCATGGCCTCCAGGGTGGCCAGCTCCAGGGGGTCCTGGCTCTCCCCCAGGCAGTGGGCCTGCATCAGGGGATTGGAATGGGCCAGGTAGATGCCGTCCTTGCGCACCAGGCAGGCCATGAAACTCTGCAGCCAACCGGTGGTAAGGACATCGGCCATGAGGTAGTGGAACCTGAGAAGCACCTCCAACTGCCCCAAGGGGCGGCCGGCCGCGTCCAGGAGCCGGGACCTGAGCCCCAGCACCTGCTGCCCGGAGGGATAGAAAAAATCCGGCGCTTCCCCCCGGGCCAGGCGCAAGGCAGCCGGCTTCTTCCCTTTCTTTCCCCTTGTTTGCATCCAGCTCAGGGTTACCTGGCTGACCCCGGGGTGCTGGCGCAATAGCTCCAGGACCCACTTTTGATGCGCCGGGGCCCCGGGGCCCCGTGCCGTGGCAAAATCCTGCATCAATTCCTTGGGCTCGGCCAGGCGCATGTCCAGGTGGTGGGCGGCCCGCTCCAGCCTGAGGATGGCGGCCTCCCGCCACTCCTGATAGAGGCTGTCCTTGATGTAGAAATAGCCCGCGGCGCCCAGGCCCACCAGGAAGAGGCCCACCGGCAGCACCAGGTAAAGGGTCAACCGCTGCTGTAAGCTTTTGATTTTCAGCATGCTTAACTTAAAATATAACCGGCTCCTCCAGAGATACCGGGGGGGCCATCACTCTGACCTGAATGAGCGCCACAGCGAATTCAGCGGTGGCCCTGCCCCCGCACTTCGTCCATTTTTGCATGATATCTGGCCCCCCCGGCCCAAATTCTTATTGACATAATATCATGATTTCGTTAAGACGTTAAAAAGTCTACAACTCCACGTGTAAAAATTTGGAGATTTTCGATGAAAAAGCGTTTCTGCTTTCGGGCAGGGTTTTGCCTGCTGGCGCTGCTGGCGCTCCTGGGCACTACTGCCGCGGCCCAGCAGTACCAGACGATTGCCGGCGGCTTGACCAACCCTACCAGCATCCTGGTGGACGGGACCAATGTCTATTGGACCGAGGGTCTGACTAACCAGTATGTCAAGTGGACCAATAAGGGGACGCCTGCACCCATTTACTCCTATCCAGTGCCTGCCCCCGGTTTGCACACCCACAGCCTGGCCCAGGATGAGGCCTTTCTTTATTTCGGCCTCTGGACCCCGCCCGGCGCTCCCTTGAACGTCCACCCCAATGTGGGGGCGCAAATCGTGCGCCTGCCCAAATTCGCCGGCCCCATCGGCCCCCAGACCCTGTTAAATTTTACTGACCCGCAGATCTTTCAAGGTCCTTTCGCCTTTGACGCCGGCTACTATGGGCCTATGGACGCGCGTGCGGGATGGGTTTATTTCGCGGTCAATAATTTCGCCAACAGCCAGGCCGAGGAAGTCCGGCGGCTTTCCAACCAGGGGGCCACCTACCCCAGCCAGGTGGGCCTGATCGGCTCTGCCGCCCAAACGGTGGAAATCACCGGTCTGGCCACGGACAACGTCAACGCCAACTGGGCGGAAAAGTATCTGGACAACACCGGCGCCATTCGCAGCGCGCCGCTAATAGGCGGCCCCAGCACCACCATCGCCGCCCTGCCGGGCTATGCCCCCTCCCTGGTGGCTCCCACTTCGGGTGCGGGCAGCGGCAAGCTCTTCTGGCTGGAGTCGGACAATGGCGACCCCTGGGTCCGCCTCAAGGCTTGCCAGCCCGGAGGAGTGCCCCAAACTCTGGCCAGCGACGTCTTTCCCTTTATGACCGATGTCAATCCCGCCCTGGCAATTGACAGCATCAACCTCTACTACTTCGCTTTCAGCTTAACCAACCCCGGCCAGGCTGAAGTGGTGCAACGGCCCATCGCCGGGGGGACGCCCACAACCCTGGCCAGCGGCCTGGTTTTGCCCATAGGCCTGGCCGGGGACGGGGCCTACGTGTACTGGACGGATTGGGGAATAGGCGGCGCCGGCCAGGGCTCCGTGAACCGGGCGGCCAAGAATGTGGCCCTGAAGGCCGACTTCGCCGCCAGCCCCGCCAGCGGCTACCTTCCCCTCCAGGTACAGTTCACCGACGCCTCCACCGGGGTCATCAACAGTTGGCTCTGGAACTTCGGGGACGGCGCCACCAGCACGGAGCAGAGCCCCAGCCACACTTACACCCTGGCCAAGTCGTACAAAGTTTCCCTCACCGTGACCGGGCCCAGTGGCTCCAGCACCAGTACCGCCGCCATCAAGGTCTCCAAATGGCCCAAGCCCAAGGCCGCGTTCACCGCCAACCCCACCAGCGGCAATGCCCCGCTTCAGGTGCAGTTCACCGACGCTTCCACCGGGCCCATCACCAGTTGGGTCTGGGCCTTCGGGGACGGCGGCACCAGCACCCAGCAGAGCCCCAGCTACACCTATGAAAATCCCGGCAAATGGAAGGCCACCCTCACCGTCACCGGCCCCGGAGGCGAGAAGAGCAAAAGCGCCACCATCAAGGTAACCGCAGCCCCCTGACGGGGGTCAGCAACGCTGGCCTCCGGACCGGCATTCTCAGCAGGGCCGACCTCCATGGCGGCCCTTTAAATTTTTATGCCGCGGTGGCGGTTTTCTAATTTTTCCTTGACAGCCGGAGCGCGGGGGGCGAAATTCTTTCCTAATTGTGTCTAGAATTGCTTATGTGGAAGTTATTATCTAGATTCCCGCGCCGGAAGCCTCGTCTGCCTCGACTCCGGACCCTCATGAAAATCAGCCCCAGCCTCAAATTGGCTTTTTTCCTGCCGGTCTTCCTGATAGGCGGCTATACTGTAGATTATGCGACGGCCGCTCAGGAGGCCCCGGTGATGCTGGACCAGGTGCTGTCTCACCCGCAACAGTACCTGGACCGGGACATCACGGTGATGGGCGTCCTCGTAGCCGCGGGCAAGGGCTTCCCCCGCCGTTTCTTTTTGCAGGACCAGGCGGGCCGCACCCTGGAGGTCACGCCCTGGGCGCCCCTGGAGGTATTCCATCCCCCGCCCTCCCGGCCCCAGCCCCCCGCCGTCAAACCCATGAGCTACTTTGTGGGGCGGCGCCTCCGCCTCACGGGACGTCTGAAACAGCAGGGAGAAAATTTCGTCCTGCAGGTTTCAGCCGCAGAGGAATTATGACAATGGTTTTAAATCAACATAACTTCTAACGAGCAGGGACCTTTTTCCAACCAGGGGAAGGCCGAATATGCGCCCTGCCGCCCGTCCATTTTTCTGCCTTTTCTTCTTGTCCTTCCTGTTTTGCCTGGGCCTGGCCGCGCCTCTCCAGGCCATGCCCCCCCATCCCAGCCTTTATGACCGCATCCGCCGGGGGGAGGTCCTGCTTCCCGACTTTGCCGCCCTGGCCCGGGACCGGGCGGCCGCCCGGGAAAGCGCGTTGGCCGCGGGTGCCCAAGGCGCCCCTCTCGGCGGCACCATCAAGACCCTGGCCGTGGTGGTGGATTTCAGCGACAACGTCCACACCGTCACGGCCAGTTTCTTCGACAGCCTCATCTTTGCCGCGCCCGCGGCGGGCCGGGGTTCGGTGCGGGATTATTATAACGAGGTTTCCTACGGCCAAGTGGACATCGTTACCGTGAACCTGCCCAGCAGCCTGGGCTGGGTGCGGGCCCCCCAGACTTACAGCTATTATGTCAATAGTAATTACGGCTGGGGGGCCTATCCCCGCAATTGCCAAAAGCTGGCGGAAGACATCGTGGACGCGGTCCACAACCTGGGCATAGATTTTTCCCAATATGACAATAACGGCGACCATTATGCCGAACCCATCATGCTCATCCACGCCGGCCCCGGGGCCGAGTTCACCGGCCTCCCCAGCGACATCTGGTCCCATTCCTGGAACCTGGCTATTCCCCGCAGCTATAACGACGTAATCATAAGCGACTACGTCGTCATGCCGGAGTACTGGCTCAGCGCCAGTTCCAGCACCAGCGACATGACCATCGGCGTCTTTGCCCACGAAATGGGGCACGGCTTCTGGGACCTGCCGGACCTCTACGATACCGGCTATACTTCCTGGGGCATCGGCGATTGGAGCCTCATGGCCGGCGGCTCCTGGAACGGCCCCAATAGCCTCGGCGGCTACCCGGACGGCAGCTCCCCGGCCTGGCCGGATGCCTTCTGCCGGGTGAAGATGGGCTTTGTCTCTCCCGCGGGGGCGGCGGGCAACGTCAGCCTGCCCCAGGCATACAACAACCCCGCCGCCCAGACCGTGATCCGGATACCTTCCCCCTTCAACGCCAAGGAGTACTGGCTCCTGGAAAACCGGCAGAAAGTGAGCGGCTCCTACGATGAATACCTGCCGGCCGCGGGACTCTTAATCTGGCACGTGGATGAAAACAAGTCATCCAATGACCTTGAGTGCACCGTGCAAACCGACTGTTCCTGCGGCACCGCCCACTATCTGGTGGGCCTGGAGCAGGCTGACGGGCTCAAGCAGTTGGAAAAGAAAAAAAACCAGGGAGATGCCGGCGACCCCTTTCCGGGCACCAGCAACAAGCGCTCCTGGACCATGGCCACCACCCCGTCCAGCGGCTCCTATTATAATTGCGCCGACACCCTCATCGCAGTCACCAATATCAGCGACTCCGGGACCACCATGACCCTGACGCTGGCGACTTCCGGCGCGCCGGTGGCCGATTTCACCGCCAATCCCGCCAGCGGCACCGCGCCGCTTAACGTGCAGTTCACCGACACCTCCACCGGCGCCGTCACCAGTTGG
>Ga0315268_10008427_pt1 | contig 10777 bp, 17 predicted proteins | sample C1_top_MG_FD_204535 | JGI IMG/M metagenome (GOLD analysis project Ga0315268, IMG submission 204535) | Sediment microbial communities from Yellowstone Lake, YNP, Wyoming, USA - C1_top | ecosystem: Environmental > Aquatic > Freshwater > Lake > Sediment | place: USA: Wyoming | collected 2017-08-01 | reverse complement strand
ATTACAGTACATACTATTACATTCAGACTTTCTTATGATTTATCTACTGCTTGGATATTTCGTAGCGTACTATAACAAAGTTATTTACAACTATTATGCATGTTTTGGAGCAAAAACCAGACTTCAAAAAAGCTTCAACATACGGAAAATGGTTGCATTATTCGTCTTGTATTATCCCCTTTATCCACTAATAGGATTAGTCCTGTTTGATGGGATACAAATGCCGGCTCTCTCGTTCATTCCCCTATGCATCTATGTAGTATCGTCAACAAGTCTTAAATAGAAATTGAGTAGCTACTTAAAAACGAGTAGGATAAGAAGGGCATTAGGCCACGATCCCCTCTTAGGTAGGTGATTCACCGCAAAAAATGAATCCTGTACGTGGAGTTATAATGATATTCCTCGGCATAATCCTAACAGCCTATACGCTTCCTAGTGCTATTACCGCAATCGCAAGCGCAGTAACCGCAACATGGAGCACCGGAGCGGTTGCTCTGTGGGGTGTGTTGCAGATAATGGGAGTCGTTTCCGGTCTGATACTTATAATAGGGCCAGCTCTTAGTATGCTATCAGATTAAAACAGTGGATCAAGATGATGTGCCATCCCACGCCTTTTATTGTGTAACTCAAAACATGAGTTGAACATATGAAAGCAATAGTACCGGTTGAAGTAAAGTTTACAAAACATATAGTGGTTATCTTACTTGTGATTCTATTGCTCGTAGGCACAGTATTATCTCAAATAAAACTTGTTCATGCATCTGTTCCGGTGAATATATTTCCAGCATTAGGCATTGAAAACTTTTCGGTTTATGATTCTAAAGAAACATATACTTTGCCTAACACTCCGATTTTCACAAGCACGATGATTTATTTGAGTGTTGCATCTAATTTGAATGGCGTTCCGAATTTCCTTGATGTTGATTGCTTGAATGAATATCAATCAAATTATTTCGAGTTTACAGGCGCGTTTAGGGGTAGTTTTGTAAATGGCAGTGCCGTAAATGCTACAGACACGAATGATAATGAGATTGCAGTTTTTTTTACCGATACGTTAAGTTTCAATGGACATGAATTCGGATTTGTAGATTATCTTAACACGAATCTTATCTTGGGCTATGTTCAAGACGGTTCCACAGTAAACTATCAACCATTAGGATATACTGATGATTCAGGTTATCATAGTTACTCCGGAGATGGTGTAACTCATGTGTTCAAGGCAATAGCTTTGCCCTATAACTTGTTCTATTTTTACATAGATAATCGCCTCTGTGGAGCAATCGTATATACTGCAAGCCCTCCTACAGATTATCAATCGCTTTATTATTATCCAGTGATGACTACGCACCGCGTAACGTTAAATTGGTATAGTGGAGAAACAAGTGTAACGGGATTGTATTTGAGAGTCAATAGATTCATCATCGGCACTTCTCTTGTTCCTCCATCAACGCCTCCAAACCCATTAATATTTTACGGTGTTGATATCATAATTGCTTTTTTTACGATTAGTTTTGTATCTGTTCTCCCTGCAACTATGACCGGACTCTTGGCGCGTGTTGTGGATCATGGTAAAGCCGGAGCAATAATCGGCTTTATGATCGGCTTATTTATTTGTGCGTTCTATAATCTGATGCCGGTAACGTGGTTTGTATTTGCGATGGTCATTTTCTCCGGATTATTTTATATCTATTGGAGGCATACTTGATGGGTGGACAAGAAACATTTATCGGAGCAACAGCGATATTATTAATCTTCAATTTAATATTCTATGTTTTAGGATCTCTTCCAACGGTGTTTTCTATTGGTGACTTGCTAGTCACATTTCTATTGATTGGAGCAGTTATTCTTACTTCAAGTGTGATACCATATATTAACGCCGGAGCACCTTCCGTTAAATGGTTTGGAGGAACAATATTATTACTTTGCATGTTGATTGCTTTTCCAATTCATGTTTGGCCTTATGACTTCAACATAGGATTTGGCTTGGCTACAAACCTAATATCATTGGGTACGCCTGATATCAATAATCTTAATTGCATCCCGTTTTATTTTTTCCTTATGATTGGACTTATCGCGTTTATTGGTGGGATAATGGCTTTAAAGGATTAAGGTGAAACTATGAGCGCAATATTAACTATTGATACGCTACTGCTATTCATTCTCGTATTGACGCTTATCATGGATTTAGTGAGCATTAGGGAACCAATCATGTCAGTGTTTACGATAGGAATAAGCGCGCTTGTATTGATACCTAATATCCAATCATTATTTGCTTCAAGTGATATGCTAGGCTCGTTTACGGTTATTGTGGTCTTGTTAAGTTGTGTATGCGCTATTGTCGGAGTGATGGAACGCAAATGAATCAACGTTTTTTTATCGTAATTGCAGTCTGTTTGATCCTTAATGCAGAGCTAGTTGCACATGCTTCCAGTACGTTGCTCATACGTCCTAACGCTGTTGGAACATATCAGTCGATGAACCGTTTTGGAAACCTATTATCCGGAGCAATCCTCAGTTTTCCATTTGAGGAAGGGACTGGATCCACAACATCAGACGCAAGCGGAACCGGAAACACCGGCACACTTGGAGCAACCATTCAGGCTCCAACATGGACAACTGGAAAATATGGCAACGCTTTAAGCTTTGATGGATCAAACGATTTTGTACAGATAGCTGATAGCGCAAGCCTAGACGTATCCGGATTTACGATTGCATGTTGGATCTATCCCAGTGGTAACACTGGCGCATACCGGTTTATTTCGAGCCGAAGGCAAGGCGGACAAACAGGTGTATTTTATATCTGTATTGAAAGCTCAGAACATCCAAGAATGGTTGTCTATAATACAGGTTATCAGGGCGTAACCTACTCCGGAGTCACAATTACTCAAAATACATGGCAATTCCTAGTCTACATGTACAATAATACGTCTGGTTATGTGACAATGTATCTGAACCAGAATACCACATCTGTTAGCGTTGGCGTTGGAAATTTAGCAACCGGAGCAAGCATTATGAGTGTAGGGATAGATAGCATTGATTTCATGTTATATCCTTTCGCCGGAAAGATCGATAACTTCCAGATGTACAACAGGCCCTTAACGAGTTCTGAAATTGCATCCATCTACAATGGATATGCTTATGGATTGTTGAGCGATTCATCGGATGCAACTGGAGTACAAACAACAACATCTACAAGCTTCAAAGAAATGGAATCGTTTACAAACCACACGACCGAATATGGAATGATTAGCACCGTGACATTATCTTGCAAAGCGAAAACAGACGGTAGCACAAGCGACAAGTTCATATTCATCACTAGAACGCATAATCAAGACTTCGAAAGTGTAGAAGTTGCCTTGACAACATCGTTCAGTAATTATTCTGTGGCCTATGCACTTAATCCAATCAGTGAAAATGCTTGGACTTGGAGCGATATAGATGCTCTTAAACTTGGCATGCGTGCTTCAACATTAACAACTGGAAAAACCGAATCGTTCACAGACATGTGGATCATCGTCACATACACTTACACTGATCCGGACATCATGCAAATCATCGGATTCATAGCTCTGTTTATCGCCGGAATTGGATTCGTCTTTATCTTCTGGAGAAAGCGTTAATCTTATAACTTAAATATATACAATAAGATTGAGTGAAACTAATGCATAAGCGTAATGACAATGTTAACGGGAATCCATTAGTATTTACGTTTTTGATGTGTATTTTGGTTCTCTCAGCGTTGGCATTTATCCCTTACGCGCATGCGATAAGTACACAGGATATAGGTGGCTTCACAATTCTATGGCGGTCTCCGGCAATCATGGCATCTCAAGGAGTGGCATTTGATGGAACTTATTTCTACACTACAAACAGTCCTATAAATGGATCATTCAATAGTTGGATATATGTGTATGACACATCGTTTACATTGGTGACAAGTGAAAACGTATCCGATCATTTTCCGGCAACTACTGGACAAATTAACAGTATGACTATCTCCGGCGGGAAACTGTATATTGGTCTATCATCATTTTCAAGCAACGAATTCATGTATCCTCCAGATAGTTACATCATTTCGTTTGGATTGCCATCATTTTCTTTCGATGCCTTGAAAGAGGTTAATGACGGTGTCGGATGGTCTGAAGGCTGTGGATTCGACACATCAGGAAACATGTATGTCATCTACGATGTGGACTCACAATACGAGAACAGCAAAGCAAACGTAGCAAAATACAATAGCGGAGGAACATTCGTAGCAGACTATAACTTAACATACAGTCAATCTTCTAGCGATCACCTGATTTATGGTTATCAAGGAGTACGTTATATCGACAATTACCTTTTCGTGAATACCCATGATAATGTCTATCCAACGACATTAAATGTGTATCATTGGAGCGGATCTGCGTTCACGGAATACCGGAGGATCATTCAGCCAAGCGCATACGCTACGCAAGGATTTGATGTATATAATGGTATCTGGTATTTTTCAGAACGTAATTACGGAGGAAAGTTATATGAGTATAGGATTATCGCGTGTACGCCTATCAGTGTAGCGTATGATAATTCGATTCAACTCTATCAAGCTGTTTTTCCAATAGGGATAGTTGTTGGAGGTATTTCTGTGATTCTTGGGATAAGCTTCAACGAAGATATTGATCCTTTCAAGAAAATACTCATCTTGGTGTTTGCGTTTGCCATAATCTCGTATGGATTCAGCCAAGCAATCTCATTCCTCTTTGCGATCTAAGCGCGCTCTATTTCTCTTTTTTTGAATCTCTAGTTTTGTGTATGCATAGGTATGTGCATGAACTCTATTATTACATTACATTACATTACACTTACATATGCATAGATGGCCATATTATATAATCGCAATCAATATATACACACATACATACAGCATGGTGAGGCAGTGTAGACCACGATCGCAAGTCTTATATACACAATCATGCATACACATACAACATACTGAGATGAAAGTTAAATGACAGGAGAACAAGACCGGAGAAAACGGTTAAATCAAATCCAAAAATGGATAGCTGAAAGCAAAGACAAGAACAACGGAAAATTCACCGATGACCAGGAACAGGTTCTCGTAAGACAAGCCATGCTTGTCCAAGGAATCACCAAAGCTAAAGTCCTAGAATATCTTGACCTTATCTTTAGCCGGAACCCTATAACCCATCAAGGCGATTAGATGAGTAGCTTTCTTGAAGACCATTCAAAAGATGACACATATTCAAAGCTAGACTTATTCATTTTGTTTTTGGCTTTGCCGGTGATCGTTGGCCTTTTTGCGTTGTCATATCTCCTGTGTTGCCTCTATAAGACAGATGCAACATCGAGAGAAAAGAAAGAACAGGAGTTGAATAGAAAATGGGTTTTAAACCATATGTTTGGGTTCACAAAGGAAAATCCAAGAGAAAGGAACGAATGAAATGATTTCCGTGAGCACATGTCCCAAGTGTGGCCACGCCATGAATGTAAAGGGATATTGCGCGTATTGTGGTTATCAAGTAAAGGAGGTAAAGAAGTTTGACTTCAGAACCATTGAAGATAATACCGAAAGATGTTGAGGATGAATTAACAAAGGAAGAGAAAGAAGCATGCAAACACGTTTTACGGTTAATCTTAACAGAAGCTTTCCAACAAGAGGCCTAGTTACGCCAAAAAACAGGGATCGGTTCTGTATGACAATGGATATCCTCTCTGTCATTAATTCTGGCGTTGAGGTTCAGACACGGATCCAATACGATGCAAATCTGAGTTACATGCTCTTTACGTTGATTATCGACAAGCTTGAACTCAATGGATTTGTCAAGTCTATACCCTATGGAAAGCACCGCAGATATACGATAACGTACAAGGGCCAAGAAGCCTTAACCAATTATCTTGCGTTGAAGCGTGATTTAGCGTTGGAGGCCAAACAATGAAAGGGAACGGACTAGAAATTGTTCTCTTGATCTTCATGCTCATGTTTTCAGTCTTCAGCGCGGTTGCTCTTGCGATTCAACAATGGATAGAAACAATTACATGCACCGGACAAATAACTAGCGTAGGTGTCAAGTTCTACAGCGATGCGTCAGCGATCCAACAGATAACCGCAATTAACTGGGGGGTTGTTCAGCCAAGCACAACAACGAATAAGGTATATTACATGAAGAATACTGGAAATGTGCCGGAAAATGTAACGATGACGGTGACAGGTTGGAATCCATCCAATGCAAATCAATACATATCCTGTACGTGGAATATGACTCAAGGTCAAAGCATAGTACTGAATAGGATCTATCCGGTAAAGTTCTCGCTCATCGTTAACCAGAATACGGATACAATCACCGCGTTTGGATTCAATATCGTAGTCGTTGGAGAGGGTTAAATGCTTTATCATCCATGTTTAACGTGTAAATATAGACTATTTGATGCTTTATGTCCTTGGAGTCCTAGATGCAAAAAATATAATGAATATCTTGAGAGCTGTATATCCAAAAATGAGCGAAAAATATAAGAAGTGTCCATGTCCAAAGATCAGATTAAGCGTTTGTTCTAAGTTGATTGATGGAAAATGTACGCTGTTGAAGATGCCAAAGCCTAAGCCTAAACTAAGAGACGAAGAACCACATATAGATTTATGGAGGTTGTTATATGGCCCAAAAAAAGTTTGAGGTTCCGAAATTCTGTTTCATGGAATCCGACTTAAGCTGTTCATGGGATTGCGCAATCTACGACACATATCACAAGTGTTGCCACTTAGTCACAATCAGCCAAAGCCTGTACGAGATCATGAAGAACCAACATTAACCCCTATTTTTTTAAAGCTTAGATATGCATGAAAGCATATGATTCATTCATAGTTTCCTGGAAAAATATATGAATTATATGTCGTGGATTCCTTTTTTCTTGAAGTTTTTACAGGACCGAAACCGCAATCCATTGCAACGGTAATGAATCCTCGTCCCATGAACACATTTACTGCAGAGAGAACCCATTATATTTTCTCCTCCTCTTTCTCCACTGAGCGTATGTATGGAATGTTTGAATCGAATCGTTTATGGAATGTCCAGTCATGGGCTTTCAGTAGATCATCCTTGTAGATTTTGAAGACTTCAGTGAAGCGTTCATGTCTGAAGAGGTGTGGCCACATATCCGGAGCGTAGAAACGCACAATCCTGTAGCCCATACCGTACTCTATATGGCCGGTTCCAACTAGTTTTTGAAAGACATAGTCTTTTTGAGACAAATACCCTAACCTATTCAGTACAAATATCGTCAGGGCCTTACCACTCTCCGTATCTGTCCTCCAATGTGGATTAATCTTTTCGTAGAATACGCCTTTACGCATGATCGCATAGTTTCCAACACGTTTCTTTCGGAACGTTTTCTCGTTGAATGTCTCAAAGCTTATGCGGTTTGGCTCGATCTTAAAATCCTGCTTCTGAAGATGCAAGACCTCTCCTATTCTCCGACCGCTCAGATAGAGCAGAGCAATAAGGCAAGCATCTCTATCGTTTGAAATCATAATGCAGATGTTTTCTATATCCATCCAAGTCTTGGGCTTTACGTCCTCAACTTTGCGCCGAATATCTCCTTTAACCATACTATCACTTGAGGTTACAATGATAACCTTGAATATATATAACTTTGGGTTGATTTACGGCGTTTTTCATAGGGTGTTGTCCTCAAAGCTTATTTTGCCCTTCGCCCGTCATTAGCCTTAAATACTCAGACGTCGGAGTATGTTCTATGAATCTATTGGAATCACTCTCAAATTGGCTTACGATTAAGCGAATGACAAAGGAACAGCGCGCAATTTATGATAAGGTTTTCTCTGAGAAATATAAGGAGTTTGTTGACGAAAAAATTAAGGCCCTTGCAGAATACAACGCAAAAAAGAGGGTGAAAAAACGATTCTAGATGGAATAAACTATGAAGTTTAAAAACACGACTAGAGACCAAAAAATTAAATCATTAGATAAAGATTCCAAGCTTCTTTTAATTGAAGGCATTATTTTAATGCTGATGTCTATAGCGTACTATGTGGTATATTTTTCAATAACCATTATGATTCTTATTTTGTTTTCAGGAATGTATATTATGCTTTATTCTTTGATCATAAATTTGAGAAAACAAATACTGGAGATGGAAGAACGGATCTCAAGAAATATGTGATCTATGCGGTAGTATTAGTCATAGGTGTAAGTCTACTCTATCAACTGATACGGATGGTTATTTAATGGATTGTATTGAAGCAAGAAGAATCTTGGTTGAAATGGACGTTTCCAAAAAAGAGTATGGTAAACAAGTGGCGCGTCATGTCATCATGTGTAGATCATGTATACAATGGATCAAGGACAACGATCAACAAATCCTGAGGACATATTGTAACGTGCGGAAAATAAAGTATCCATAGGTGAGCATATGCCTTCAAAAGAACTTTATCGAGAAATACGGTTGCTTGCAATTCAGGTTGCTAAACTGAACGATGAAATGCGCCTTGAAGCCTGTCTAAATCCTCAATACCGCGAAATAATTGGATTCATTAAGGCATATTCGGCAATAATTGGAGGAACGACCTTTGATTCATTCATTGTGCCTTTGGAGCACATAGGACGCGCAACATGGATGCGGACGGAGCTAACAGATCTGGGCCTCATGCTTGGAGATAAATCAAGGACGGAGCATGATGAATCTGGGTTACGCGATTATTTGGATGGGAAAACCAATGAAGACGAATGACCCATTCATAAGATCACTCAGACGCTTGTTCAGCCAAACATGTCTAGTACGTGTTACTCAGACACAAGGATGGAAGAAAGGGAAAACAGACTTTGGCTTATTGGTCTCTGAGATTCTGCTAAAAGAAAACCTTGTTGACAAAGTGGCATCGAATATCTATACATTTGAAACCTTTCCATGCATCAACAATCTTGAAGACCTTAACTATTGGTTAAGAGATGGAAAAGATACAAAGCTCTATGTATTTGATGAACTCAACGACGTTGCACCGAATAGGCGGTTTATGTCTGCTAAAAACTTTGGTGTTGCACAGATCTTTCCTCAATTATCAAAGAAGCATGGACGCATGATTGCGATTGCGCAAGACTTCAATACGACCGATAACGTCCTTTCCAATCCTAGTTATTTGCGTGGAACCTTTATAAAGTTAGCATTAACAACTGTTGAATTGCAAGCAGATTTCTATCCAGATCTGCCACATGTCTTTAAGAACATTCCGCGAACATCTATTAAGTTTGATCCATTTCTTGAAGCCGAGTTCAATGAGAAATCCATATCTAAACTCTACGGGTTTAAAGACGAAGATTTCAATAAATTGCAACAACTTGTACAATTGGGTAAAGAACAGAAATCGCGTACCGCATACAAAACATTAGGCTTTTCAGATTCAAAGACATACCATAGGTGGTGGCTTCAAACAATAGAGAAAATGCTTGATGTATTAAAAAGCAAGAAAGAGATGATTGTAAATGTCTAAATTACATGTCTTAGAAATAGGGTTAAACCTTGAAGGTAGAGAAAAGAAACGGAGGATAGATCAAAACCATATTTTGGGATTACGTGGAGATGTTAAGGACTATTCGCCTACTTTTGAACCGGCAAGAAGTGTCATTACAATCAAAAGACGGTTCCACAAAGATAAAAAACTTGTTATTATTTTAGACGGAGAACAACACTGCTTCAGCGTTGAATCGTATGTTGATCCCGAAACTAATGAGACGAAAGCATACTTTACACGCATATTTGGAGGTCTTAAAGAATCTCAGGAATTTAACAAGAAAGTAGCATCTAAAACTAAGGCTGAAAGAAAAGAGAAACAGCAATTCAACTTCCTGTATCCGCTCATCGCGTTTAGCATCATGCTTGGAGCGGTCTTAATCATGCAACTACTGATTGCAAGGGGACTAAAGATTGTCTGAGCATCACATCTTTTCTTGTGGATGTGAATCATGGAAAGAAAAAGACATATTTTTCGTTAGACCATGTTCTAGAGACTGTGAACTATATTTATGGGTTTTAAGAAGATCTAAAGAAAGGGGAAATAAAATAAAGTTTGTCTAAACCTGTTGAAGATATCGAGTCGAAGCTTTCTCTCTTCAAGAAATTCGTTGATCTTGTGAGAGGGACTCCAGATATTAACCAGAGGATCAAGGTCTTAGCCGATCCGGAAACAGTTGAAACAATGACGCGGTTGAGTCCAGATCAAATAGATGTTGTGGAGATATGCGCCGATATTGACGATTATTTTCCAGAATTTGCGCCAATGAAAAAGGACTGTGAAACCATGATGAAAGCAAACATTTCACTAGACGGTCAAGGACGCATAGAAGTAACTCAATTCGAGATGGTCGAGAACCTTATCAAGATCGCATCAAGCAAGGGCCTATTTGCTCAAGCAGACCAACAGCAAACACAAGAGAAACCAGAACGAAAGAACGAGACTAAAGAATGAAGCTGACATTCTTTCATGGGTTCCTATTCGGCATATTCGTTCTATGCCTTTTCGCGTGGGTGTATCATCCGAATCTTTACTTTGTTGACATCACATTTGGAGATCATCATCTGAAGGGCATGACTCCGTTAACAATTATCACCTATCTTGTGATTGTGTTAATCATGTATCATCTAACCAATTATAATCTATGGGAAACAGGCCCATATGTATTTTTTGGATACCTTTACCTTGATTCGGCAATCATTATACGCTATGGCCTCACGACATATAGTACATCGATCGATCGATTACAGTACATACTAT
>Ga0315268_10008425_pt1 | contig 10778 bp, 8 predicted proteins | sample C1_top_MG_FD_204535 | JGI IMG/M metagenome (GOLD analysis project Ga0315268, IMG submission 204535) | Sediment microbial communities from Yellowstone Lake, YNP, Wyoming, USA - C1_top | ecosystem: Environmental > Aquatic > Freshwater > Lake > Sediment | place: USA: Wyoming | collected 2017-08-01 | reverse complement strand
CCGTTTCCCGCCCGTCAGCCCTGTGTTATCTTCCTGCCTGCCCGGCCGGCAAGGCCGGGAAGAGGAGCGTCCGGCTGGCATGAGGCCTGCGTGGCGGGAATTGCAGACGGCGGGAGTGGCCGGCCTCGCCCTTTGCGGGCTCTGCGCCGCGCTCTGCCTGCCCGCCCCGGCCCGCGCGGCGGCCCGGGCGACCGTCGTCCGCCAGGTCCGCACCTGGACCGCCCCCGACCACACGCGGGTCGTGCTCGATCTGAGCGGGCCGGCCTCCTACGAGGTCCGGCGGGTGGTCGGGCCCGACCGGGTCGCGGTCAACGTGGCCGGCGCCCGCTTCGCGGCGACCTCCGCCCTGGCGGTCGGCGACGGGGTCGTGGCGCGGGTGCGCCGCAACGCGCTGCCGGGCCGGGCGCAACTGGTCATCGATCTGGAAGGGGCGGGCGAGATCCGCCACTTCCGGCTGCCGGCCGGCAACGGGCGGCCGCACCGGATCGTCATCGACGTGTTCCGCCCGGTGGGGACGGCGGAGGCGGCGGTTTCGGCGCCGGCGGCCGCGGCGCCGGCGGCCGGCGACGCCGGCGGAAGCGATGCCGGCGGGGGCGGCGCAGCGGCCGGGGAGGCCGCCGTGGCGCTCGCGGAGGGGGAGCCCGCCGCGGGCGGCCCGTCCCCCGGGGACAGCGTGGCGGTGGCGGCGGAGCCCGCTCCGCCGGCCGGGACGGCGGCGCCGCCGCCGGCGCCGGACCGGGCCGCGGAGGGGGCGTCGGCGCGCCCGTTCACGGTGATCCTCGATCCCGGGCACGGTGGCATGGACCCCGGCGCGATCCGCGGCGGCGTGCAGGAGAAGGACGTCACCGTGGAGGTGGCGCGGGAACTGGCGCGGCAGATCGCCGCCGTTCCCGGCTGCCGGGCGGTCCTGACCAGGGACGGCGACTACTTCGTCAGCCTGGCCGAGCGGGTGCGGATCGCCCGCCGGGAGCGGGGCGACGCGTTCGTGTCGCTGCACTGCAACACGCACCCGCGCACCAGCACCGACGGCATGGAGGTCTACTTCCTCTCCCTCCAGGGGGCGACCGACCGCGAGGCCCAGGAACTGGCCGACAAGGAGAACGCCGCCGATCTGGTCGGGCTGGCGCCGGACGAGAACCATGACGACTCGGTGCTGTCGATCCTGATGGACCTGCGCATGGCGCGCGTGCTCGACCAGTCGAGTCGGTTGGCCGAGGAGATCCTGCAGTCGGCGCGCGGCTCGAACCTGATCGGGGCGCGCCGGGTCAAGCAGGCGCGTTTCCAGGTGCTGCGGTCGCTGGCGATGCCGTCGGCCCTGGTGGAGATGGCGTATCTTTCCAACGTCGGCGACCGCACGGTGCTGAACGTCGCCGCGGGGCGGCGGCGGCTGGCCGGCCTGGTGGCCGATGGGGTGCTCGCCTGGCGCGGCGCCCGGACAGCGCCGGCCGGCGGGGGCGAGATGCTCGCGGCCGCCGGCGAGGGGTGGCGGCGGCGCTACCGCGTGCGCCGCGGCGACACCCTCTGGGAACTGGCGCGGCGGCACGGCACGACGATTGCGGAGATCTGCCGGCGCAATGGCCTGCCGGCGGCGGAGATCAGGGCGGGTCAGAGCCTGCGCCTGCCGGGCGTGGACTGAGGACGGATGAAGCGGATCGGGCTGAAACTTGTCTGTCTGCTCGCGGCGCTGGTGCTCTGGCTCCAGGTCGCCGCCACCACGGTCGTGGATGACACGGTGGCGATGCCGCTGCAGGCGGTCGGCCTGCGGGAAGGGACGATGCCGGCGTCGGGCGACCTGCCCCGGTCGGTGCGGGTGCGGGTACGGGGCAGCAAGCTGCAACTGGTGGCCCATCGGTACTTCGGGAGGCGGGTCGGGTCCGTGGTGGTCGATCTGGCGCGCGCCGCGCCCGGCAGCATCGTCGAACGGGAGGTCGGAACGGAAGACGTGCGCTCCGATCTCACCCCGCTCTCCGTCACGCCGCCGGTCCGCCTGCGGGTGCGTCTGGTGAGCGCGACGGCGGCGGCTGGTGGCGGGGAGGGGCGACGGTGACGGCCGCGGCCCCGTCGCCGCGGGCCGGTCGCGCGCGGTTTCCCGGTTCGACCGTGCTGGCGGGGGCGGCGGTGGTCCTGCTGGCCGCGTCGGCGCTCTGGTGGCCGTCCCGCGGCGGCGCCCCGGTCGAGGGGCTGTTCCTGGTGATCGATCCGCTGGCCGCGGTGCGTGGCTAGCAGCTTTGCGCCCCCCTGTCCGCGTGGCTGGCCGAGGGCGTGGGTCGGCCGCTGCACCTGCTGGTGGCCCGCCGGGTGGCCGACGTGCCGCCGCGCGCGTGGCAGGACGTGGGTCTGGTGCTCTGTCCGGACGGCGTGGCGCTCGGCCTGCCGCCGGAGGAGTTCACCACCCTGGCCGCGGCGCGGCGCCAGGCGCCGCAGAACCTGCGCCCGCGGTCGGTGCTCGTCTACCGGCTCGCCGCCGGATTCGCGCCGGCGCCGTGGATCACGGCCCCCGCCCGCACGATTCTAGGCGACAGCCTCTCGCTGGCCGGTTGCGGCGCGGCGTGTCGCACCGGCGATCGTCCCTGGCGGGGTCGTTCGTCGCGGCGGGAGGCGCCGCGGGTCGGGGCCGACCCCTACGACCACGGGCCGGTGCTGCAGGCCCTCGTGCTCGGCTGCTTCGACTACGCGCTCGTGCGGGAGTGGACCGCGCGGCGCTGGAGCGACGCGGGGCTGCTCGATCCGGCGGCGTGGGGCGTGGCGCCGGTCAGCGCGCCGCTGCCCGATGTGGTGGTGCTGGTGTCGCGCCGCTGGCCGGCCGCGGACCGGGTGCGCGCCGGGGAGCGGCTGGTGAGCATCGGCCGGCGGCAGGAAGCGGGCACCAGCGCGCCGGAGGTGGCGGCGCTGTCGGCGCTGGAGCGGCTCGGCCTGGCGGGATTCAACCCGCTGCTCGAACCTGACTTCGAACTGACCAGGCGGCAGTTCGCCCCCGGCCGGTCGGCGGAGCGGCCGTAGGCGCGGGCGGGGCGGCCGGCGGCGCCGCGGACGGCCCGGCGGGACAACGGTTTTCCAGGCCCGCGCCGCGCGCGGGCGAAGGGGTCCGATGGAGCTCAGATATCGCCGGCTCAAGGGGACGCGTGACGTCCTGCTCGAGGAGGCCGAGCAGTGGCGCTGGTGCGAGGAGCGCTGGCGCGAAACGCTCGAGCGCTACGGCTACGGGGAGATCCGCACGCCGATCATGGAGCCGGCGGATCTGTTCACCCGCGCCGTGGGCGAGGGGACCGACATCGTCGACAAGGAGATGTACACCTTCCTGACCAAGGGGGAGGAGAGCGTCACCCTGCGCCCGGAGGCGACGGCGTCGGTGGCGCGCGCCTATCTCGAGAACGGCCTGATGCGCCAGCCCGGCACGCTGAAGTTCTACTACTTCGGGCCGATGTTCCGCCACGACCGCCCCCAGGCGGGACGATTGCGGCAGTTTCACCAGGTGGGGGTGGAGGCGATCGGCTCCGCCAGCCCCGTGCTCGACGCCGAGGTGATCCGCGCGGCGCTGGCGCTGTTCGAGGCGGTGGACGCGGAGAACCTGACCACGCTCATCAACAGCATCGGCTGCCCGGTCTGCCGGCCCGGCTACGTGGCCGGCCTGCAGGTCTGGGCCACGGAGCGCGCGGACCGCTTCTGCGCCACCTGCCGCGGGCGCCTGCCGGTCAATCCGCTCCGCCTGTTCGACTGCAAGGAAGAGGCGTGCCAGGCGCTGCTCGCCGGCTACCCGGCCATCGTGGACTCGCTCTGCGGCGACTGCGCCGAGCACGATCGCGTGGTGCGCGGCACGCTGGACGACCTGGGCGTGCGCTACACGGCCGCTCCCACGCTCGTGCGCGGGCTCGACTACTACACCCGCACCACGTTCGAGATCAGCGCCGTCGAGGGGCGCAAGCAGAGCTCCCTCTGCGGCGGCGGGCGCTACGACGGCCTCATCGCCCAGTGCGGCGGCGATCCGACGCCGGCGGTCGGGTTCTCGCTCGGCGTGGAGCGGACGATCCGCCACCTCTACGCGGAGCCGGTCGATCCGCAGCGGAGCCGGCGCCCCCGCGTGGACGTCTACGTGGTCTGCCTCGGCCCGGCGGCCCAGCGCTACGCGCTCGCGCGCGTGGATGCGCTGCGCGGCGTCTGCCGCGTGGAGGTGGACTGCTCGGGGCGGGCGGTCAAGGCGCAGATGAAGGCCGCTGACAGCCGCCGGGCCCGCCTCGTCCTGCTCGCGGGCGACGAGGAGATGGCCGGCGAGACGCTGCAGCTCAAGAACCTGGAATCCGGACAGCAGTACGCCATCGCGGCGGGCGGGGTGCTCGCGGCGGTGAGGGAGGTGCTCGGTCTGTGAACGAAGCGACGGGCAACGGCGCCCCGCGGACCCATCGCTGCGGCGAGGTCGCCGCGCACCTGATCGGGCAGGAGATCGTCCTGGCCGGATGGGCCGGGCGCGTGCGGGACATGGGCGGCGTGGTGTTCATCGATCTGCGCGACCGCTGGGGGATCGTCCAGGTGGTCTGCGACGAGGGCGGGCCGCTGGCGGCGGGCAAGGGGCTCAAGCTCGAGTCGGTGGTGCGGGTGCGTGGGCGCGTGCGGGCGCGTCCCGAAGGCATGGTCAATCCGCATCTCCCCACGGGCGGCGTGGAGGTGGTCGCGCGGGAGCTGGAGGTGCTCAACAGCTGCCTGCCGCTGCCGTTCCAGCTCGACCAGGCCGAGCACGCGGCCGAGGAGCTGCGCCTCAAGCACCGCTACATCCATCTGCGGCATCCGAGCATGGCGCGCAACCTCGAGGTGCGCCACCGGGCCGCCCAGGCGGCGCGGCGGTTCCTGTCGTCGCACGACTTCCTCGAGATCGAGACCCCCCTGCTGATCAGGACCACGCCCGAGGGGGCGCGCGACTACGTGGTGCCGAGCCGCGTGCACCGCGGCAGCTTCTTCGCGCTGCCGCAGTCGCCGCAGCTCTACAAGCAGATCCTGATGGTGTCGGGGGTGGACCGCTACTTCCAGCTCGCCCGCTGCCTGCGCGACGAGGACCTGCGCAAGGATCGGCAGCCGGAGCACACGCAGATCGACCTCGAGATGAGCTTCGTGCGCGAGACCGACCTGTTCACCCTGGTGGAGGAGATGCTCGCGATCGTGTTCGCGGAGGCCGCGGGGATCACGCTGGAAACGCCTTTCCCGCGCCTCGCCTACGACGACGCCATGGCGCTCTACGGCTCCGACAAGCCGGACCTGCGGTTCGGCTGCCCGCTGCGCGATCTCGACGACCTCGTGCCGGGCTGCGGCTTCGGCGTGTTCGAGACGGCGCTCGCCGCGGGCGGGATCGTGCGCGTCCTCTGCGCCCCCGGCCTCGGTGGCTGGAGCCGCAAGCAGGTGGGCGAGCTGGAGGAGATCGCGCGCGCGCGCGGCGCGCAGGGGCTCGCCTGGACGAAGATCGCCGGGGGCCGCTGCGAGGGGGGCGTGGCGCGGCTGCTGTCGCCCGCGTTCCAGGCCGGCCTGCTCGAGCGCACCAGCGCCCAGGAGGGCGATCTGCTGCTGTTCGGAGCCGGCGCGCGGGAGACCGTGCAGGCGGCGCTGGGGGCGGTGCGGCTCGAGCTGGCGCAGCGGGCCGGCTGGATCGCGCCCGGCACGTGGGCGCTGGCGTGGATCCACACGTTCCCGCTGTTCGAGGCCGCGTCCGACGGAAGCGGCTGGACCGCGGCGCACCATATGTTCACCATGCCGCGCGACGAGGACCTGGCCCGGCTGGAGAGCGACCCGGGCGCGGTGCGCGCGCGGCTGTACGATCTGGTCTGCAACGGCGTGGAGCTCGGTTCGGGGAGCATCCGCGTGCACCTGCGCGAGCTGCAGGAGCGCATTTTCGCGGTCTGCGGCCTGACCCCGCCGGAGTGGCGGGAGAAGTTCGGCTTCTTCCTCGACGCGCTCGAGTACGGAGCGCCGCCCCACGGCGGCATTGCGCTGGGCCTCGACCGGGTCGTGATGCTGATGACCGGCAGCGCCTCCCTGCGCGAGGTGATCGCCTTCCCCAAGACCAACCTGGCGATCTCCCCCCTCGACAGCGCGCCGGGCCCCCTGGCGCCGGCGCAGCTGGCCGAACTGGGGCTGAGCATCGTGCCGGAGGAGGGGACCCCATGACCGCGCGCGCGGCGGACGCCGCCGGGGAGGCGGCGGAGGAGGTCACGCTGTCGCTCGCGGGGATCGACCAGCTGGCGCTGCTGGGCTGGAACGACGCCAACCTGCGCCTGCTCGAGGCGCGGTGCGACGGGACCATCACGGTGCGCGGCGATGCGATGATCCTGCGCGGGCCGCGCCGGCAGCTCGAGCCGTTGACCCGCGCCGCGCGCCGCCTGATCGCCCTGGCCGGGGATGGCCAGGCGCTCGACGCCGTCATGGTCTCCTACGTGCTGGACGAGGAGCTGGGCAGCGGCGAGTCGCCGGCGGAGGCCGACGGCGCGGAGGGCGGCGAGGCCCTCCACTTCGCGGCCGGCAGCCGCCAGGCGATCCGCGCGCGCACGGCCGGGCAGCGCGAGTACGTGGAGGCGATCCGCGCCCACGACGTGGTCTTCTCGATCGGCCCGGCCGGCACGGGCAAGACCTACCTGGCCGTCGTCATGGCGATGGAGTACCTCAAACGGCGACTCGTGGACCGGGTGCTGCTGGTGCGCCCCGCCGTCGAGGCGGGCGAGCAGCTCGGCTTCCTCCCGGGCGACCTGCAGGAGAAGATCGATCCGTACCTGCGCCCGCTCTACGACGCCCTGGCCGATACCATCGGCCCCGGCAAGATCGGCCGCTTCATGGCCAACGGGACCATCGAGGCGGCGCCGCTGGCCTACATGCGCGGGCGGACGCTCAGCCACTCGTTCATCATTCTCGACGAGGCGCAGAACACCACCACGGGCCAGATGAAGATGTTCCTGACCCGCCTCGGCTTCCAGTCCAAGGCCGTGATCACGGGCGACGTGACCCAGATCGATCTCAAGGACAAGCAGCAGTCGGGGCTGGTGGCCGTGCAGCGGATCCTGGCCGACACGGAAGGCGTGGCCTTCGTCCAGCTGGAGGGGCGCGACGTGGTGCGGCACCCGCTGGTGCGCCGCATCGTCGATGCCTTCCAGCTCGCCGAGGAGCAGGACGGCGGGAGGAACTGATTTGGTGCGCTGGTGGTCGCTCCGCTTCTTCAGGCCGGCGGCGTGGACCGGTCCGCGCCAGCCGGCGCCGGCCCGCCCCGCCCCGCGCTCCGGCGTGGCCGTGCTCCGCGAGGCGCGGACGCTGCTGCCGGCCGTGCTGGCGGCCCTGACCCTGATGGCGCTGCATCTGCTGCTCTACCCGCCGGTTCTGCGCTCGGGAGCGGTCTTCCCGCGGCAGGGCGAGGTCGCGCCGCGCCAGATCCGCGCCCCCTTCCCGTTCTCCGCGCCGTTGCCGGAGCGCGACGTGGAATTGATGCGGCTCGAGCGCGGGCTGGCCGAGCCGCCGGTGCTGCGGCGGGTGGAGCCGGCGCCGGACGAGAATCCGCTGCGCCGGTTCGCCAGCTGGCGCGAGGCGTTCCTGGCGCTGCGGACCCGCCGTGGCGCGGCCGCGCCCGACCGCGTGGGCGATCTGGCGGCGCGGTTCCCCGAGATCGATCGCGGGCTGCAGCGGCGACTGCTCGGCGCCCCCCGCCCCGAGCCGATCCTGGCGGCGATGGAGGCGGTGCTGCGCGAGCTGCTCCTCACCGGCGTCGCCGACGTGCTGCCGCCCGGCAAGTACACCCAGGTGCGGGTGCGCGAGCGCGAAGGGGAGGTCGGGATCGACGCGGCGCTGATCCACGAGGAGGCGCGGCTCGGGGAGCGGCTGCCCTGGCTGCTGCGCGCGCGGGGACTCGACCCGGCGATGGCGGCGGCGGCGGGCGGGGTGACCGGCGCCCTGCTGGTGCCGAACCTCGTCTACGACGCGACGGAGACGCGGGCCCGGCAGGAACTGGTGCGCGCGGCGGTGCCGGCGCAGCGCGAGTTCATCAAGGGTGAGCGCATCGTCGAGCAGGGGGTGCGGGTGTCGGAGCAGGAGGCCATCTTCCTGACCCGGTTGTCCGAACTGCAGCGCGACGGGGGGGGCGGTGCGGCGGGCGGCTCGCGGTTGTCGCGCCTCGGGGCGCGGCTGCTGCTGCTGGCGACAGCTCTGGTGCTGTACGGGTGGATGGCGGCGATCTATTTCCCTCTGATGCTGGCGCGCCCGCGGCATCTCGCGGCCGTGGCGGCGATCGTGGCGCTGTTCCTGGGCGGGGCCGCCTTCGCGCTGGCGCGGCCGGGGCTGGGGACCTTCGCGGTGCCGGTGGCGCTGCTCGCGCTGCTGACCACGGTGTTGTTCAAGGAGCGGGTCGGACACGCCACGACGCTGCTCGGCACCGTCCTGCTGACGCCGGTGGCGGGGGTCGAGACGTCCGGCGTGGTGGTCTGGCTGCTGACCGGCGCGGTGGCGGTCGGGTCGGTCCGGCACATCCAGCAGCGCGGCCAGTTCTACCGGACGATCGCGATCCTCTGCGCCCTCGCGCTGTTCCTCGCGATGACGCTGCGGCTGGCCGGCGGGGCGTCGCTGGCGGCGCAGGGAGAGCAGTACCTGGTGGCGCTGCTGACCCCGGTGGCGGCGGTGGCGCTCGCGCTGTTCCTGCTGCCGGTGGTCGAGCCGGTCATCGGAGTGGCGAGCGACCTGACCCTGCTCGAACTGTCCGACCTGAACCATCCCCTGCTCAAGCAGATGTCGCTCGAGTCGCAGGGGACCTACCACCACAGCCAGGTGGTGAGCCAGCTCGCGGAACAGGCCGCGCGGGCGATCGGCGCGAATGCGCTCCTGACCCGCGTGGGGGCGCTGTTCCACGACATCGGCAAGCTGAACAAGCCGGAGTACTTCGTCGAGAACCAGCGCGGTGGCCCGAACAAGCACGACGAATTGAGCCCGAGCATGAGCGCCCTGGTCGTGGCGTCGCACGTGAAGGAGGGGATCGAGCTGGCGCGGCGCTGGCGGCTGCCGCAGGCGGTGATCGACTTCATCCCCGAGCACCACGGCACCGGCGTGATGGAGTTCTTCTACCACAAGGCGCTGGAGGCGGGCGAGGCGGAGACCGTGAAGGTGGACGACTTCCGCTACCCCGGCCCGAAGCCGCGCTCCCGCGAGACGGCGATCCTCATGCTTGCCGACGCGGTCGAGGCGGCGGCGCGCTCGCTGGTCAAGGCGACGCCGGGGCGCATTCGCGAAGTCACGAAGCAGGTGATCGAGAAGCGGCTGCTGAGCGGCGAACTGGACGAGGCGCAGCTGACCATGGCCGATCTTGCGCGCGTGCGCGAGGCGTTCATCCCGCTGCTGACCGGCATCCACCACGCCCGCATCCCGTACCCGGGCCGGCGGGAGCGCGAGGCGGGGCGCCCGCGCGAGCGCGAGAACGGGCGCGCCGGCGAACGGGGACCGGTCGCGTGAAGGCGCGCCTGCACGACCGGCGTCGGCTGCCGGAGCCGCCCCCGGCCGGCTGGCGGAAGGTGCTGGCGCGCCTGGCGGAACCGGCCGGGGATCCGGCCTGGCCGGTCGACGTGGTGCTGGTGGACGACGCGGAGATCGCGGCGCTCAACCGGCAGTGGCGCGGACGCGACGAGGTGACCGACGTGCTCTCCTTCTCCTATCTGGCGGGGGAGGGGGCGGGGGAGCCGGCGCTGCGCGCGGGCGCCGGGCACGCGGCGATCGGGCTCTGGCGCGACCCCGGCGACGCCGCCGCGCGGGCGCCGGTGGGCGAACTGGTGATCGCGCCGGCGTTCGTGGCCGGGCAGTGCGCCGCGCATGGCTGGGACCTCGCGGCCGAATGGGCGCTGCTGACCGTGCACGGCCTGCTGCACCTGCTCGGCTGGACGCACGACGAACCGGCCGCGACGGCGGAGATGCGGCGTCGGGAGACGGAGTTGCTGCTGGGCGCGGGCTTCCGGCACCCCCTGACGGAGGGCGGCGCGGGGGCGGCGCGGGAAACGGCGGAGGAAGGGGCCGATGGACCACGTGATGGGTGAATGGCCGGCGGGCGTGGCGCTCGCGGTGACCGCCGTGGCGTTCCTGCTGGCGATGTTCGCGGCGGGACTGCTGGCCGCGCTGTTGCGGGTGCGCGGCCTGTCGGGCCACGGCCTGCTCGAGGAGACCGGCGCCGGCGGCGCGCTGCGCGCCTGCCTGCAGCCGCCGCGTCGCTTCGAAGTGACGGTCGGTTCGCTCTACCTGGCGCTCACGGCCGTGGGTTGCGTCGCGACGGCCCGGACCGCGGCGGCGCTGGTTCCCGGGACGCCGGCCTGGCGCCTGCTGGTGGCGACGGCGCTGTTCGCGACCCTCGTCTGGACGCTCGGCGGCCTGGCCGTCCGGTCGCTCGCGGCCGGGGTCGCGCTCGACTACACGCGCTGGGGGGCCCGGCTGCTGCTGCCGCTGCACTGGCTGCTGCGCCCGTGGACCGGTCTGGTCGTCTGGCTGCTCGATCGCGCCGGCGACACGCTCGGCGTCGGCGACGCCCTGCCCCCCCCGCTGACCTCCGGGGAGATCCGCAGCCTGCTGGCCGAGGAGGAGGGAGCGGTCAATCTGGAAGACGAGGAACGGGAGATGATCCACAGCATCTTCGGTTTCCACGGCAAGATGGTGCGCGAGATCATGGTCCCGCGCATCGACATGGTCTCGCTCGACGCGGCCGATCCGGTCGAGACCGCGGTCGCCACGGTCAACGCCACCCTCCACTCCCGCCTGCCGGTCCATGACGGCACCGTGGACCGGATCACCGG
>Ga0315268_10008423_pt1 | contig 10780 bp, 13 predicted proteins | sample C1_top_MG_FD_204535 | JGI IMG/M metagenome (GOLD analysis project Ga0315268, IMG submission 204535) | Sediment microbial communities from Yellowstone Lake, YNP, Wyoming, USA - C1_top | ecosystem: Environmental > Aquatic > Freshwater > Lake > Sediment | place: USA: Wyoming | collected 2017-08-01 | reverse complement strand
CCTCACTTCTCCAGATCCTGATAGGCGATGGGATCGGGGACACCTGCGGCGGCAAAGCCTTTAAGGCGCAGGCGGCAAGAAGAACAGCGGCCGCAGGCCCGGGTGTCCTGATGATAACAGGACCAGGTGAGTTCCAAAGGAGCCCTTAGCTCCAGGCCCAGGCGGATGATGCCGGCTTTGTCCAGGTGGATCAAGGGGGTGTGGATGCGGATGGTGGTCTCCGGCCGCGTCCCCAACTCTATCAGGCGGTTGAAGGCTTCAAAATAATCAGGGCGGCAGTCGGGGTAGCCGGGATTGTCCAGGACATTGGCGCCGATAAAGACCGCCACGGCCCCCAGGACCTCGGCCCAGGCCACCGCCGCGGCCAGCAGCAGGGAATTGCGGAAGGGGACATAGGTGGAGGGGATGCCCGGCGGTTCGGCCTCGCCGGTGGGAACTTCCCGGTGAGGGTCGGTGAGGCTGGAGCCCCCCATGGCGCCCAGGAAATTCAGGTCCGCCTCCAGGAGTTGCCCCACCTGGAAGAAAGCGGCCTGGGCCCGGAACGCGGCCAGTTCCCGGGCAAGGGCGCGCTGGCCATAGTTGGCGTGAAACAGGGCCAGCTGGAAATCCCGGCGGGCCACCGCCGCGGCCACACAACTGTCCAGGCCGCCGCTTAACAGCACCACGGCCAGGGGTTTGGGGGAGGATTGTAAGTGGGCCTGCGGCCCCTGGCCCCCTCCCCCAAATTTCCTTCCAGAAACTCTTCTTTTCCTCATAACCCCCGGGCCTCCGGACCCCAGATGTATTTGTGGAGCTGCAGATTCAGCCGCAGGGGCAGGCCGCTCTCCAGAATCCAGGCCGCCGCCTCCTGGGGCCCGACTTCCCCAAAGACCGGGGAGATCAGCACAGGCAGGCGCGCCGCCAGACGATATTCCCTGACCACCTTTAGGGCCCAGGTGAAGTCGGCCCGGTCCGACACCACGAACTTGACCTCGTCCCGGGACGTCAGGACTTGCAGGTTGTCCCAATAATTATGTTCGGCCATGCCGCTTCCCGGACACTTGAGGTCCAGGATGCGCTGCACCCGCACATCCACCTGAGCGACGGGCAGGGAGCCGTTGGTCTCCAGGAGCGGAGTGAGGCCGGCATCAGCCAAGCAGGATAGGAGGAGCAGAGTCTCGGCCTGCAGCAGGGGTTCACCGCCAGTCACCAGCACCAAGCCTGTGGGGTGAGCCTTTGCGGCCTTTACCAGGGCCGCCACGGACATCTGCCGTCCCCCTTCATAGGCGTAAGTGGTATCACAATAGCGGCAACGCAGGTTGCAGCCCGTCAGCCGTATGAAAAACGCCGGCAGCCCCGCGGAGGTGGATTCCCCAAGAATACTGTAAAAGGTTTCGCAGACTTTAAGGGACATAAGCCGGCCGGCAATGGGGGTAATATTTCGCCTGGGACCAAGTGCCCGGGGTTTTATTATCCCTCGGGGGCGGGATTAAATCAACCCCATTGGAGCATGGACCCCCTACCCTTCCCTCCCTGTCTTCTAACCCCCTTAAGTCCTGTAATTGCGCTAAATTTCACATGATTTTTCCATTGCCTTCTCCCCTTCCCTGCCATAGAATAAAGGCCTCTTGAAGAGGGGGAGATGAGCAAACCGCGGCCGCCCCTGCCGGTGAAGCCGGTGGTCAGCATGCTCCTGGCCCGAGAGGACCTGGGGCCGGCAGTGGTGGAGCGTCTCAGCCGGTTCTTCGGCCCCCCGGACCTGGTCGGCCCCTGGTGGCCCTTCACCGCCAGTGATTACTATCAGCCGGAGATGGGCCCCCACCTGGGGCGGTCTCTGGTTTCCTTTCTTCACCTGGCCGACCCGGGCCAACTGGCGGGGTGGAAGGTCTTCACCAATGGGGTGGAAGAAGGGTTTACCCTGGGTGGGCGCAGGCTGATTAACCTGGACCCGGGTTATGTGGCCAAAGAAAGGCTGGTGTTGGCCACCGGGAAGAATTACACCCACCGTGTCTATCTGACTCAAGGCATCTATGGAGACCTGACCCTGGTCTATTCCCAGGGGGACTTTCAGCCCCTGCCCTGGAGCTATCCGGACTACGTCCGGGGGGCCTTGCCGGGGCTCTTGGGACAGGTGCGCAAGAAATATCTGTGGCAACTTAAAACCCTGGGTGGATGATGCTCAAGAGCATGACAGCTTACGGCCGGGGGGAGCTGGAGACCCCGGACCAGAAGTGGGTGGTGGAACTCCGCAGCGTCAACCACCGCTTTCTGGAGCTGTCCTTAAACCTGCCCAAACGCCTCTGGGCCCTGGAGGATCGTCTAAGGAAACTCATTAAGAGCCGCCTCTCCCGGGGCCGGGTGGAGATGCAGCTTACCTGGGAGAGTCTGGGCGACAAATCCCTGACCCTACGGCTGGACCAGAACCTGGTGCGGGAGGTCCGGGCCATCTTGCAGGAACTGCAGGCCGCCGGTGACACCCAGGAGCCCTTGCGGTTGGACCATTTCCTGCGCTTCTCCGACCTCCTCGTCGCCAAAGAGGCACAGACCCAGGACCTGGAAGAAATCTGGGAGACGGTGTTCCCGGCAGTGGCCCAGGCCCTGGAGGTCCTGGAGGGGATGCGCCTTACCGAGGGAGAGGCCCTGGCCTCAGACCTGGCGGGCCACCTGGAAGTGATCCGCCGGGAGCTGGACCGCATCACCGCCCAGGCCGCGCTTTTGCCCCAACTCTGGCGGGAGCGGGTTACGACTCGTCTGGCGGAGCTACTCCAGGAGCCTATTCCGGTGGACGAAAGCCGCCTGGCCCAGGAGGTGGCCCTCATGGCGGAACGCCGGGACCTCTCGGAAGAGCTGGCCCGCCTGGAGAGCCATGTGTCTCAATTCCAGCAATCCTTGGAGAGCCAGGAGCCGGTGGGACGGAAACTGGAATTTCTGCTCCAGGAGATGCTCCGGGAGATCAACACTGTGGGGGCCAAGGCCGGTGATCTGCTAATCTCCCAGGCGGTGCTGGAGGTCAAGGGGGTCCTGGAGCGGCTGCGGGAGCAAGTCCAGAATATTGAATAAATCTAAAGGGGGAATTTATGGAAGGGCGCTTGGTGAACATTGGCTTTGGCAACACCGTAATCTCCAGTCGGGTAGTGGCGGTCGTGATGCCCACCTCTGCTCCCAGCAAGCGGCTCCGGGAGGAGGCCCGCAAAACCCAGCGCCTGATTGACGCCACCCACGGCCGCAAGACCCGCTCCATTATCGTTACGGACAGCAACCATGTCATTCTGTCCGCGGTGCATGGTGAGACGCTCTCCCTGCGCCTCAGCGGCAATCATGGCCCCATGCGGCCCGAGCTGCTGGAGAAGGTCGGTTAAGTGCCCGGGGAGATCTTCGTGATCACCGCCCCCTCGGGGACGGGAAAGACCACCCTGCTGAAAGCCTTGCTGGCCTCCGACCACCGGCTGCGCTTCTCCATTTCCTATACCACCCGTCCCCCCCGACCGGGAGAGGTTCCGGGAGAGGACTACTTCTTTGTCACCCCGGAGGAGTTTCAACGCTTGCGGGAACAAGGGGCCCTGGTGGAATGGGTGGAGCAGTTCAGCTATGGTTACGGCACCTCCCGGGAGTGGGTGCTTAAGACCCTGGAGGCAGGCGTGGACCTGGTTTTCGACCTGGACTCCCGGGGGGCCCGGGCCATGAAGCATGCCTTTCCCCAGGGGACTTTTATTTTTATCCTGCCCCCGCGGCCGGAGGCGTTGGAGCAACGACTTAAGGCCCGGGGGGACCTGAAGCCCCCGGAACTGGCCCGGCGCTTGAGCCAGGGCCTGGCTGAGCTTAAGGAAGCCTCCTGGTATGACTTTTTAGTGATCAATGACGAATTGGAGCCGGCCCTGGAGGAGCTCCGGGCCATCATCCTGGCGACCCGCTGCCGCACCCCTCGCCTTTGGCCCCACCTGGCCCCACGTTTCATCTCGGAGAGCACCTGATCCCCCCTTAGCTGTCCCTCAGCCATTATTGGTGCGTGAAACGCACCCTACGAAGAACTTTTCAAGTCAAAGAGCAATTTATCAGATGGGCCGTGCCCCCCTCCATAATCTGTGGGGAGGGGACAGGGCCAGGAAAGACTTAGGGAAAAAAAGCACTATTGGCAAGCCCTGGCTCCGGGGGCAAACCCAGCGAATCAGGAGGCGAAGTGGGCTGGTCCTAAGAATAAGCCTTAGAAATTAAAGGACAATCAGACACAATTTTTTCTCCCCTCCCCGCGGCAAAAATTATTGACTAAGCTCTGGGGGTATGATAGAGAGGCACATGTGAAAAGATTCATTTTCTCCTGGGGGTCCTGAACCAGGAAGGCAGCTATTGAAGGAAGACACCAAGAAGTTCTTAAAGGAGCTATTTTCCGGCGGTTACCGGGCCAGCGCCATTGGCATGGCCCTGGTCATATCCATTGCCATCGGTGTGGCCCTGGGGTTACTGCTGGACAAATATTTCGAAACCGCTTATTTTTTTTATATCGGCCTGATTCTGGGGATCATCGCCGGCTTCCGCAACGTCTACCTCATGGGCAAGAAGTTCGAGAAGTGAGGGGCACTTGGAGCTGATGTCCCCCCGGCACTTGAAGATAGCCAACTGGGTGGTTTTGGCCCTGTTGGTGGTGGCCGGCTTTCTCTGGCAGGGCCAGGAATTCGCCCTGGGCATCCTGCTGGGGGGGCTGGTGGCAGTGATAAATTTTCACCTCCTCCACCGCACCCTGAAAAACACCCTGGAGCGGGCCGGGATGCAAGAGGAGGGGGCTAAAAGCACGGCCAAGGCCTTTTTCGCCGCCAGACAACTGCTGCGTTTCTTTGCCTTGGTGGCTATTATTTATCTCCTGGTCCGGGACGGCTGGGTGAATATCTTCGGACTGCTGGTGGGGCTGTCCACCGTGGTCCTGACCTTGATCCTGGCCGGGATCAACGAAGTGATCAAGCTTAAGAACAAGGAGGCAAACCGGTCCCATGGAACATCCCATTCTCTTTCTTGATCTCATTTTCGAGCATTTCCATCTCCATATTCCCCCGCACGTAACTTATGCCTGGGTTATCTCGCTCCTCCTGCTCGGATTGGGCTTCTTGGCCAGCCGCAAGATCTCTTTAGTGCCCGCAGGCGCCCAGAATGTCTTCGAACTGGTGGTGAACGGGTTGGAAGATTTTATGGTGGACATCACCGGCGAAGAAGGCCGGGCCTTTTTCCCTTATATCGCCACGGTCTTTCTGTTCATCATGTTCTGTAATTTAATCGGCCTGCTGCCGGGGTTCTTTTCCCCCACGGCCAATATCAACACCACCCTGTCCTTGGCCCTGTGCACCTTTGTCTATACCCATTACCTGGGCATCAAGTACCATGGCGTCAAATACATCAAGCACTTTCTGGGGCCCATCCCGGCCCTGGCGCCCCTGTTCTTCCCCATCGAGGTCATCGGCCACTTTGCCCGGGTGCTGTCCCTGACTCTGCGTCTCTTCGGCAATATCATGGGGGAAGATCTGGTCTTAACCATCCTGCTGTTCCTGGCCGGCATGTTCCTGGCACCCCTGCCCATGATGTTCCTGGCGGTGTTCACCAGCGTGGTGCAGGCCTTTGTCTTTACGCTCCTGTCCATGATGTATTTTGCCGGGTCCATGGAGCACGCCCACTAATTTTTGGAAGAAGGCCACTTCACATATCTAAACATCTATGAGGAGGTTCGTGGAAATGGTAAGAAAATCCCTGGTAGTTGGTGTAAGCATGTTGTTCTCCTTGCTCTGGGCTTCCCTGGTGCTGGCGGCGGAACCCGCCGCGGCCGGGGCTTCCAATGGCCTGGGGAGCTTTTTCAGCTATGCTATGATCGCCGCGGGTTTCGGCATCGGCATCGCCGCCTTCGGCACCGGCATCGGCCAGGGCCTGGCCGTGAAGAGCTCGGTGGAAGGTATCGCCCGGAACCCCGAGGCTTCCGGGAAGATCACCGTGACCATGCTTATCGGTCTGGCCATGATCGAGTCCCTGTGTATTTACGCCCTGGTCATCGCCCTGATCATCCTTTATGCTTACCCGATGACCAAACCCATCGCCGCCTTCTTGGGCTTTAAAATCTAACTGAGGTTTACCGGGGGGGGTAGCAATACCCCCCTCTTTAAACCTCCAAATTTGTGCAAATTTCCACAAGTTATCTCGGCCCCATGGGTTAATGATGCGATCAGCCATGAAATTCTCCAAGATTCCCACCGCCACCATTACCCGCTTGTCCATATATTCCCGGTATCTTGAGGCCCTGGCTCAGGAGGGGGTAAAGATCATCGCCTCGGACAAGCTGGCCCAGAAATGCGGCATCAACCCGGCCCAAATCCGCAAGGACTTGGCCTACTTCGGCGAATTCGGCATCCGCGGCGTGGGTTATTTCGTCAAGGAACTCCTCTTCGAAATCAAGCGCATTTTGGGCCTCAACAAGACCTGGAAGATGGCCCTGGTGGGGATCGGCAACCTGGGCTCGGCTCTACTGGCCCACCAGAATTTTATTCGCCAGGGCTATGAGTTCGTGGCGGTCTTTGATGTGGACCCGGCCAAGGTGGGGCGCCGGGTGCCCAGCGGGCAGATCATCTACCACATGGATACCCTGGAGCAGGTGGTCAAGGAAAAAGGGGTGGAGATCGGGGTGATTGCCACCCCCGCGGCCAAGGCACAAATGGCCGCGCTGCGCCTCATCGGCTCCGGCGTCAAGGCCATCCTCAATTTTGCCCCCACCCAACTCCAGGTCCCCGAAGGCATGGCCGTGGAGAACGTGGATTTCACCGTGAAGCTGGATAACCTGGCCTATAACCTCACCATGGGCGAAGGGTAGGAGCAGTTTGAAGAGATTAATTGGGACGGGGTGGGAACTGCGTTCCCACCCCGTCCTTAAATTTTTCTGAGAAAGAAGTGGGGGGAGGGCCAGGTTCCTGAGGACGCCTGACAATCTCCCCCCACACCCCCCTCCCAACCCGCATAAGGGGCCGGGGCAGACCCCGGTCCTCAAAAAGCTTTTCCCCTCTCCTCACAATACGTGGTATATCCCAATAAGTCGGCCTGGCGCGATATTCTTTAGGGTAAAAGGTGAGGAAAATGTCTCTGTAGGGAGGCAGACCCCCATGGTCCGATTGCTTATCAAGAGATTTGACGGGACCGAAGAGGAGCTGGAGCTCCAGAAGAAGGAAATCCGCATCGGCAGGAACGACCCCGTCGGCAGCATCATTAATGAGGTCAATCTGCAAGACCACACCGTGTCCCGTCGCCACGCCCGGATCTTTATAGAACATAATGCCTATGTCCTGGAAGACCTGGGGAGCATGAACGGCACTGAGGTGAATGGCCAGAGCATCACCAAGGTGAAGCTGGCCCACGGTGACCGCATTACCATCGGCCGCAACACCCTGCTCTTCGAAAGCCAGGAAACCAAGACCATTGACCCCCTGGATTATGTGGTGGACGAGGCCCACCTGGACCACCACAAAACCATAGACGCCAACTATGTGATTCTCCAGCAAGTCAGCCAGATGTTGATCACCCAGACCAGCCTGGCGGATTTCCTCCAGGCGGTCATGAACATGGTGCTGCAGAGCATCAAAGCCGCCCGGGGCATCTTGATGCTGAGCGACCCTGACGGAAGCCCCAAGCTGGTGGTCACCGGCGGCAAAGACGTGCTGTTCAGTGAGGACGTGGTCAGGCAAGTGGTCCAGGAGAAAAAATCAATGCTGGTGGGCTATGACCTGGATGCCTCCAAAACCATGATGTTGCGCGGCATCCAGTCGGCTATCTGCGCCCCCCTGCTTAAAGACGCGGAGGTGCAGGGGGTTATCTACCTGGAGGATCCTTTGCCCGGCAAATTCAGGGAAGAAGACCTCATCGTCCTCACCTTGTTTGCCAACCAGGTGGCCGCGGGTTTGGAGAAGGTCACCCTCCATGAACGGCTCCACCGGGAATCCCTCATCCGGCAAAATCTGGAACGCTTCCTGTCCCCCCGCGTGGCGGAACTGATCGCCAAGGATGAAGGGGAGGTCTTCCTCAAATCGGAGCGGGTTACGGCCACCATTCTCTTCAGCGACATCCAGGGCTTTACCCTGCTGAGCGAGCGGCTGGACCCCCAGGAGATTGCCGAGTTGCTCACCGGCTATTTCAGTCTCATGTCGGAAATAGTCTTTGCCCACGACGGCACCCTGGACAAATATCTGGGAGATGGTCTCATCGCCATCTTCGGCGCCCCCTTTGCCTATCCCGACCATCCCTCAAAAGCGGTCCAGGCCGGCCTGAAGATGCTGGAGAGACAGCGGGAATTTGTGGCGAACCTGGCCCCGGAGAAACGCTTCGCCATCAGGATCGGCGTCAATACCGGGGAAATCATGGCAGGCTACCTGGGTTCACACAAAAGGATGGAATATACCGCCCTGGGGGAAGCCGTCAATGTTGCCAACAGCTTACAGGCCCTGGCAGATCCGGGGAGCATCTATCTGGGGAAAGAGACCTACGAGGCGGTGAAGAACGATTATGCCGCGGTCTTTGTGGGCCGGGTGGGCATTCCCAAGGGCAGGAAGGAAATCGACATTTATAAGCTCAGCCCGGCCGAGCCCTAAACCTGCCAGCGGCGGTCAAAACTGCAGGTTGCCGGGGTCCAGCCTTGGCGGCAGGGGTTTCCCGGCCCGTTCGGGGGCCTTGGGTTTTTCCGGCGTCTTGGGGGCCGCCTCCTTGGTCCCTACCTTTTTCACCGGCTTGGCCGCCACTTCTTTCATGACCGTAAGATTCTTATAGTCCACCGGCACGGTCAGCTTCGCATCATTAACAATCTGGAGGATGCGGTTTCTCTGGTCCACGGCCTTGACACGGCCTGAGATAACCACCCGGTTCTCAGCGTCCAGAACCACCTTGATCCCGGAGAATCCCTGCTCTTTAAACTTCTTCTTGAGAGTTTCTGCGGGATTGGGAGGCTTGGGCTCCCGGGCCGGGGGGATGTCGCTCTTCTTCTCCGAAGTGGACAAGGCCGCGGTGAGCTGCGTTTTTTCCCGGGCCTCCGGGGCTGAGGCCATGTGGGTTGCGGCTTTCTGCTCCACTTCTTGCTTGCCGCCTGGGGCCGGGCTGGACGGGCTTTCCGGAGGGGGACCCTCCCGGCTCTTTTTGGCGACCTCCACCGGCCTGGGCTCCGGCGCTCCAGGCTGCGTTGCCTGGTCAGACTTCGGGGCCAAGGCTGTGGGGGCCGGAGTCGCCGCCGCTTTTTCCTGGGGATGCTGGTGCCCCTTGCCCCCACTAATGGCTGTAGTCCCTGGGGGTGAGCCTTTCCCACTTTTTAGAAGACCTGAGAATAAAGAGGCGCCAAATACCAGCAGGACGATGAGGGGCGCGGCAATGAGTGGAACATACCACCAGCGCCCCCAGGTGGGCAGCCGCCCCTTCAAGGAAGGCGCCGGGCCCTGGACCCGGCCCGTGGCCGCCTGAGGGGAAGCTGCCTCCCTCGCAGGGGTCAGGCGATGGGTGGATTTATCCATTTTCAGGACATGGGTGGCAGGACGCGCCTGCTCCGGGTGCACCGCCCGGTCCAGGGACTTGAGAAACTCCAGGGCGCTGGCAAAGCGATCCGCCTGCTTTTTGGCCAGAGCTTTGAAGACCACCTCCTCCAGGGCCGGGGTAATGTCGGGATGGCCGAGAGGAATAAGGGGCGGCGGGGGTTGATTGATCTGGGCCACCCTGATTTCGTGGTCGCTCTTCGCGTTAAAAGGCAGCTTGCCGGTGAGCGTCTCGTAGAGGGTGATGCCCAGGGCATAGATGTCGGTGCGGAAATCCAGGGGCTGGCCCAGGATTTGCTCCGGGGCCATGTAGTGGGGGGTGCCCAGGATATGGCCGGTGCGGGTGAGGCGGCCGCTTTCCTCCACATTCAGGGAGATGCCGAAGTCCATGAGCTTGACCACGCCTTCCTGGGTAAAGGCGATGTTGCTGGGCTTGATGTCCCGGTGGATCACGCCCTTGTTGTGCGCGTAGTCGATGGCGCTCAGGATTTTTCGAAAGATGGCCACCGTGTCCGTGGTAACGATGCGGCCGTAGCGCTGGATGCGCTGCTCCAGGGTCTCCCCGTCGATGAACTCCAGCACCAGGAAAGCCTGCTGGTCCATCTCCTGGAAAGAGTAAACAGTGGTGATGTGGGGATGGGTCAGCCGCGCCTGGCTGCGGGCCTCGGCCCGGAACCGCTCCATAATCTGAGGGTCCTGCACCAGGTAGGGAGCCAGGACCTTTAAAGCCACCAGCCGCCCGAGGGTCAGGTCTTCGGCCAGATAGACTATCCCCATCCCGCCCTGGCCGATCTGCTTGATCACCTTGAAGTCTTTGAGATTAAGGGGTCTCATGGCTGGGCTATTTTCTGCCGGGCTTCCGCAATTTGCGGGGACCCTGCAGGGGCATATTCGAGAAAACGGGCGTAAGCCTCCCGGGCTTCAGGCCGGCGACCCGCCGCCTCTAGCGCCAGGGCCTTGTTAAAATAGGCCTCGGCCAGTTTGGGGTCCAGTTCCAGGGACTTAGTAAAATCGCCGATGGCCCTATCATAAAGGCTTTGGTGAAAATAGGCCAGCCCCCGGTTATAGTAAGCGTTGGCATGACCGGGGTCCAGTCCTATAGCCCGATTGAAGTCGGCAATGGCCTGGTCATATTGCCCCTTGAGAGTAAAAACGCTCCCCCGGTTATTGTAGGCTTCGATATTCTTCGGGTTTAATTCCAGGGCCTTGGTGAAATCGGCCAGGGCCGGGTCATACCGCCCTTGTTGATGGTAGAGCAGCCCCCGAAGGTAGTG
>Ga0315268_10008420_pt1 | contig 10784 bp, 11 predicted proteins | sample C1_top_MG_FD_204535 | JGI IMG/M metagenome (GOLD analysis project Ga0315268, IMG submission 204535) | Sediment microbial communities from Yellowstone Lake, YNP, Wyoming, USA - C1_top | ecosystem: Environmental > Aquatic > Freshwater > Lake > Sediment | place: USA: Wyoming | collected 2017-08-01 | reverse complement strand
CGAGATCGTGGAAATCAATCCGATCATCGACGTGTTGAACAAGACGGCCATCCTTGGCGTGGGTCTCGCGGCGTCGGCGTTCGGGAAGAAGATCCTGTGAGCAAGAAAATCCGGCTGGGAATTCTGTTTGGCGGGCGCTCGGGCGAGCACGAGGTCTCGCTGACTTCGGCGGCGTCGGTGCTTCAGGCCCTCGACCCGGCGAAGTACGAAGTCGTCCCCATCGGCATCACCCGCGAGGGGTGCTGGCGCGTGGGTTGGGGCGCGCTGCGCCTGCTCCCCGAAGTCCTGAAAAACGGAAAGCCGGTAACCCCTTCGGTCGTTCCCGGCGGGCCGCAACTGGTGCCCCTCGAAGGCCAGACGCTGGTGGAGACCTCGCGGCCGGAAGTGGACGTGATCTTCCCCGTGCTCCACGGGACCTTCGGAGAAGACGGGACCGTGCAGGGCCTGCTGGAGCTCGCGGGCATTCCCTACGTCGGAGCGGGCGTGCTGGCTTCCGCCGCCGGCATGGATAAGGACGTGATGAAGCGCCTGTTCCGCGACGCGGGCCTGCCCGTCGTTCCCTGGGAACTGGTCCTGCGCGGCGAATGGGGGAAAAGCCCGGCGGCCATCCGCAAACGCATTGAGAAGCGGCTGCGTTATCCGCTTTTTGTAAAGCCGGCGAACCTGGGTTCTTCGGTGGGGATCACCAAAGTGCACAACGCGCGCGAGTTGCCGGCGGCGTTGGATCTGGCTGCGCGGTACGACCGGAAAATCCTGGTGGAGAAGGCGGTGAACGCGCGCGAGATCGAGTGCTCGGTGCTGGGCAATGACGCTCCCCAGGCGTCCGTCCCGGGTGAGGTCATCCCCGTGAACGAGTTCTACGATTACGAGGCCAAGTACCTCAAGGAAGGCTCGGAGCTGATTATCCCGGCGAAGCTCAGCGGGACGCAGACTCGCCGAGTCCAGGATTTGGCGGTGCGCGCCTTCCAGGCGATTGATTGCTCGGGGATGGGGCGAGTCGATTTCCTCCTCGACCGCCGCACCGGCAAAATCTACGTGAATGAGATTAATACCATCCCCGGCTTTACCCCCATCAGCATGTATCCCAAGATGTGGGAAGCCAGTGGCCTCCCCTACCCACAGCTTCTCGACCGGCTGATCGAGCTGGCCCTGGAGCGCCACCGCGAAGCCTCCCGGACCAATTTCTCTTTCGAACCATCGCAGTAATCCCACCCTTCGTCGCGCCGTCGAAGTAGGCGGAGCGCTCCGACGGGGTGGAAAGCCGGCGAAAACCGGGACGTGTCGCCGGGCCGTCTCATCGAAGGGAATGTCCCGTGGACCGGTCTTCGCGGGCGCCGGCGCGATGAGCGCGTCGATATACGATGCAATCGGAAAACACCCCGCCAACTTCCGCCCCGACTGCTCCCACAACACCCTCAGGCGGAGGGGTTCAGAACGGCCCGAAGTCCCGCCTGCCGGTGATGTTCCGAGCCTTTCAGCACCGCAACTATCGGCTCTTCTTCATCGGGCAGATCATTTCGCTGGTCGGCACCTGGATGCAGTCTGTGGCGCAGGCCTGGCTCGTCTATCGTTTGACGGGATCTTCGTTTCTTCTGGGCCTGGCCCTCGCTGCGCCCGGAAGCGCGCCAGTTGATTCTGGCGCAGTCCATGGCGGGCGGCGAGCCGGCCGAAGAGATGACCGGGCAGGATTTTCGCCTCGAGGGCGAGAAGGCCACGGCAACGCCTGGCCGTTAGGCGGGGCGGGCAAGACCGCGCTTGTTGACCTCAGGAGCGGGGTGACTTAACATCCGGCGGAGGAGCGGTCGAAGACCTGCGTGATGATGAGCATGGCGGAAGCCGGCAAGAAAAAAGGGTTCGCTCAGGGTCTTGGGCTCCTGGCCTTCGTCATGGCGTTGACTGTAGGCTCTCCGCTGGTTGGAGAAGAACGGCAGGACCTTCTGGAGGGGACGCGGGCCCTTTACCAGGGTGAATACGAGCGCGCGCGCGTCCTCGCGGCCCGCTACCTTCAGGCACACCCGGAGGATGCGTCCGCTTTGGTTCTCCTGGCGCGTGCGGAAATATCCGAGGGCAAATACTCCCCGGCGTTTGATGACCTCCGCAAGGCTCTGCGTTCCGACCCGGAGAACACCGACACGCTTTATTATCTGGGCCGGGTGGCCACCCTTCTTTCCCAGGTTGAATTCAGCGAGCTCCTCCAGGCGGCACCCGATTCCTTCCGTGCTCACCAGTTGCTGGCGGAGTCGTACAAGTCACAGCAGGACCTCCCCAAGGCTGAGGCAGAGTACCAAGCGGCGCTCCGAGCCAACCCGAAGTCGGTGGAAGTCCTCGATGCCCTGGGAGACCTCAAGCGATCGCAATATCGGTTTGAAGAAGCTGCCACTTATTACGGCCGTGCGACGCAGCTTACTCCCCGCGATTACGAGAGCTGGTACGGGCTGGGAGCCTGTGCCCTCTACCAACAGGAGCCCGAGCGCGCCATTGCGTATCTCCGCCGTGCTGTCCAGATCGATGCGGACTCCGCCGCGGCTCACTTGGCGTTGGGCGATGCCCTGCTGCGCGCGCAGCAAACCTCCGCGGCGATCACCGAGTTGAAGGCGGCAGTGGCTCTGCGGCCTGACATGCGGCAAGCCTATACGCTCCTGGCGCGCGCTTATACCCGATTGGGGCAATCGAAGGCCGCGCAAGAAGCCCTGGAAAAAGAGCATGCGGCGGCGCAGGCCGAAATCCGCGGGCGAGAGAAGATTCTGGGCTCGAATGCTTCGAAGATGGCACCCGAGCCGAAGTCCCCGGAGCAGGGCCCCCCGAAGCCGTGATGCCGAGAACCGCGATGCGTGATCTTCCTTCCGTTTCCACCGTTGCTGCGAAATGCCGTGGCTGGCTCGGCGGGATGGTTCTTCTTCTGGCGATACTTTGCTGTCGTGAACCCGGCTTTGGCCAGGAGCTTCCCGAAGCTCTCCAGGAAGTCTTCCGGCAGGGTGTTGCCGCTCAGAAGGCCGGGCGCCTGCAGGAAGCGGAGAAGGATTTCCTCCAGGTCCTCCGCGAGGGCGGCAAGGTCGCGTTCGTCTATAACAACCTGGGAATTATCTACCAGCAGCGGGGAGAGCACGCGCGCGCGATCGGGCAGTTTCGGGAGGCCATCCGCCTGCAACCGGATTACGTCGCTCCGCGCATCCTTCTCGGCGCCAGCCTTCTGGCCACGGGCAAAGTCCCTGCGGCCATCCAGGAACTCGAGCGTGCGGTGAAGCTTCAGCCCAATGAGCCTCTTGCCCGGCTGCAACTGGCCCGGGCGTACGAGCGGGGAAACAACCCGGGAGGAATGGTGGACCAGTATCGCGCCCTGCGGGGGTTTGCCCCGCAGGATGCCGAGTACGCCTACCAGTTGGGGCAGGCGTATCTGAAGTTCGCGGCCTGGTGCTTTCAGGAAATCAAGCGTCTCGACCCCCAGTCGGCGCGCTCTTATCAGATCCGGGCCGAGGCTTACAGGAACCAGGGCTTCCTGGACGGCGCGATCCGCGCCTTTCAAATTGCGGCTCAAGCGGATCCCCGATTGCCTGGAATCCACCTTTCCCTGGCGGAGATTTACCTCGAGCGCGGCCAGGCGGAAGACGCCCGCCAGTAGGTCCAGAAAGAACTCGCCATTGTCCCGGAGAACGTGGCGGCGCAGGCGCTCCTCCAGAGGATTACCTCCGGCAACCCCGGCCCCTGAGCCCACCCTTCCTTGACAAGTGCTTGGTGCGTTCGGTAGATTAACTATCTGGTTAGTTAAATGTGATGCCGCTGCGTCTCCATGCCGGTTTCTCTCCCCTTCGCCATCCGCGAGGGGTCGAGACACGCGCCGCGATCCTGGCGGCCGCCGAGCGCATCTTTGCCGAAGGGGGCCTCGCCGGAGCCCGCACCGTCGCCATCGCCGCCGCGGCGGGCGTCAACAAGGCTTTGCTTTATTACTATTTCAAAAGCAAAGACGACCTCTACCGGGCCGTCCTGGAAGAGCACCTGAAGGACTTCCACCGCCAGGCGGACCGGATCCTGAGCGGCAAGGGTTCTGCTCGGGCCACGATCCTCCGCTATGCGAGCATGCACTTCGACTTCATCAGCGCCCGGCCCTACTATCCTCGACTCTTTCAGAGGATGGTCATGGCGGGCGGAGGGGCGCTGGACCGGCTGGCCCGGGAGCACTTCCTGCCGCTTTCCCGGAAGTTTGTCGCCGTCATCGAGCGCGGGATTCGAGAGGGGGAATTCCGCCGGGTTGATCCCCACCACACCGCCGTTTCGCTGGTCGCGCTGACGGTCTTCTACTTCAGTACGGCTCCTGTGGCGCGAGTGGTCGCGGGGACGGACCCGTACAATCCCAGGAATTTGAAGAGGAGGAAGGATCAAGTGCTGGAATTCATCCGCTATGGTCTCTTCCGGCGGCCGGAGGAGAGAACCTCGTGAAGACCAAACGACTCATTCCCGTCCTCCTGGTGCTGGCTGCCGCCGGCGGCATCGTCTATTACCGCATGCTGGGACGGCAACGCAGCGTGGTGTTGACCGGCATCGTGACGACTCACGACGTCATGGTCAGTTCGGAAATCCAGGGGCGGCTGGCGCAATTACGCGTCAAAGAGGGCGACACGGTGAGGCGCGGCGAATTGCTGGCCGTCATCGAGCCGGAGGAATTGCGGGCCGACGAGAAGTTTTACGCGCACACCGAGCAGAGCGCCGCCGCGCAGGTGGCGGAAGCTCAGGCGGCGCTGCGCTACCAGGAATTGCAGACACGCGAGCAGATCCGGGAGGCGGAGGCCACGCTCGCCTCGTTGCAGGCCCAGCAGGCCCAGGCCGCCGCCGACCTCGAGCGCGCCCGGCTTGACTTCGAGCGCGCTGAATCGCTGTTCAAGCAGGGAATCGATTCCCAGCAGGCCTATGACCAGGCGCGCACCACCTGCGACGGCCAGAAGGCCCATTTCGATGCGCTGGGCAAGCAAGTCGAGGCGCAGCGGGCCGCGGTGGCTCTCGCGCACTCGAATGCCGAGCAGGTGGCCATGCGCCAGAGCCAGTTGCGGGCCGGGCGTTTCCAGTGGGCCGCCGCCCAGGCCCAGAAAGAAAAATCGAAGGTGCGGCTCGATTACTCGCAGATCATCGCGCCCCTTGACGGTGTCGTGGCGGTGTGCTCGGCGCGCCTCGGCGAAGTTGTCAACCCCGCCCAGCCCATCGTAGACCTGATTGATCCGGATGACCTTTGGGTGCGCGCCGACGTCGAGGAGACTTACATTGACAGCATCCGCCTGGGGGACCGCTTCCCCGTGCGGCTGCCTTCCGGCGCGGAGCGTACCGGAACGGTTTTCTATCGCGGCGTGGACGCCAACTACGCCACGCAGCGCGACGTCAGCCGCACGAAGCGCGACATCAAGACGTTCGAAGTCCGTCTGCGGGTGGAGAACAGCGACCGGCGGCTCTACCCCGGCATGACCGCGTTTGTGACCGTGCCCCTGCAGCCGCCACAATGAATCGGGTCCCGCACTGTAGACTGGGAAGGGAAAAAGAGCACCATGGCCGCGATCGAGGTGGAAGAGCTCCGCAAGTGCTTTGACGGATTCTGCGCCGTGGACGGCGTCAGTTTCGGGGTCGAGCACGGCGAAATTTTCGGCCTGCTGGGTCCCAACGGCGCGGGGAAGTCCACGCTCATTCGCATGCTGACCACTCTCCTGCTGCCCACGTCGGGCAGCGCGCGGGTGAACGGGTTCGACATTGCCCGGGAGCCGAACGAGGTGCGCGAGTCCATCGGAGTCATCCCCCAGGCCATGACCTCGGACCTGGACCTGAGCTGCGAGGAAAACCTGCACATCTTCGCGAAGCTCTACGGGGTGCCGCGCGAAAAACGCCTGCGCGTGGTCAAAGAACTCCTCGCCGCGGTCGAACTTTCGCCGTGGTCGGACAAGCCGGTCAAGAACCTTTCCGGGGGAATGCGTCGGCGGCTGGAGATCGCCCGCGGGCTGGTGCACGAGCCCAGGATTTTCTTCCTCGACGAGCCGACCACCGGCCTCGATCCCGTGTCGCGCGTTTCGGTGTGGGAGATGCTGGTGAAGCTGAAGACCGAGCGGGACTTCACCGTCCTGCTGACCACGCATTACATGGACGAGGCGGACCGCTTGTGCGACCGCGTGGCGATCGTCGACCACGGCAAGCTCATGGCGCTCGATTCACCGTTGAAACTCAAGGCCTCGATCCCGGGCAACAACATCCTGGAGGTGAGTTTTAACCGCGTACCCGAACGCTGGCTGGAGACGCTCGAGCACCTTGCCGAGGTGGAGCGCATCACGGCCCACGACCACGTGTATCGGATCGCTTCGAGCAACGGGCCGCGCACCACCACGGCCCTGTTCGAAGCGGCGCGCCAGGCGAGCCTGGAGATTGTTTCGCTCTCCGTGCAGAGCACCACGCTCGACGATGTGTTCATGCATTACACCGGGCGGCAACTTCGCGATGAATTGCAGGAGGCTTCCGTGCGCGAGTCGCCTTTCCTGCTCCGACGGTAGAAGCGCGCGCGGCCGGCGCGAGCTTGGGCGGAAAAGCAACGCGGGAAGGGAAGTGAACGATGCACCGGATCCTGGCACTGATCGAGCGCGACCTGCGGCGGTTCCGCCGCAGCCCGACGCTCATCGTTGTGTCCATGGTCTTCCCGCTGGTGCAACTGGTGGTGCTGGGGTATGCCTTCGGCGGGAAAATCAAAAACCTCCGCGTGGGCGTGGTGGACCAGGACCACGGGATGCCGGCGGTGCGGCTGCGCGAAATGTTCGTGGCGGTGGCCGCCAACGCCAGAACGTTTGAGACCCTGGAGTACGTGGACCCGAAGCAGGCCCTCACGGACTTGCGAAACGGCCGTATCAATGCCGTGCTCAACATTCCCCCGGAATTCTCGCGGCGGGTGATCGACCAGGTGGCCCCGCAGGTGGCGCTGATCGAAGACAACACCGATAACTTCGTCGCCAGCACACTGGAAGGGGTCTTCCGCGAGCTGATGAGCTCGTACAATCAGCCGGGGTCCGACCCCCGGGTGCCTCCGACCGTGACGCTTTCCGTGGTGGAAATCTATCCCTACGTTCCCTATATCCAGTTCCTCTTGCCGGGCTCGACCGTGCTGGCGATTTTCGTGACGGCGATGATTGGCGGCGGAATTATCTACATCGACGATAAAGCCCGCGGCCTCCACGAGGGCTACCTGGTAACGCCCATCACCAAGTTTGAACTCATCATGGGGTTCAACCTCGCGGGAACCCTCAAGGCGATCCTTGCGGGCCTGGTGCTGACCACAGTGGGCGCGGTCATCGCCGGAATCCCCCAGCCCCTGGACCCGGTGCGCCTGGCGCGCCTGCTGGTGGTGATCGTCGCCACCTCACTGGCCCTGATCAGCATGATGTTCCTGATGATGGTCCGGGTGAGCGATCCCCTGGTGCCGCGGGCGATCTTCGGTGTGCTCAATACGCTCTTGTTCTTCCCCAGCGGCGCCGTCTATCCCACCAACGGCTTCCCGGCGTGGATGAAGGCGATTTCGATTGCGGACCCGTTCACGTATGCCGTTCACGCCTTCAAGAGCCTGCTGCTCAAGAACACGGGCTTGGTGGCCATCGCCGGTGACCTGACCTTCCTGCTGGTCTTTGCGACCCTGATGATGCTTTTCGCGACGCTGCTCTTCCGGCGGACGCTCTAGGCCCGAAAACAGTATCCTGTTATGATTTGCTTTTCTGGACGACGCAGCGCGGCGCGGACAAAAGCTGCGCTCGATGTGAGGCGCGCATCTCAAAGAGTGTGGACGCAAGGGGGCGGCGCTCATTCTGCGTCCACCTTTTCCGGGGCCGCCGGAACTCTCGAGAATGATTTGGAGGAAAGGTCGCCATGTTGCTGGACGCGCAGCCTCCTCGACCGCGTTCCAAGTTCTGGAAGTTCCTCCCCCTGCTGATTGTGCTGGTCATTCTCAGCGGGGTGATTGCCCTGATCTTCCGCAATTACCCGGAGGAGAAGGCTGTGGCGCGCTTTCTGACCACGCTCGAACAGGGGAACTATCCGGAGGCTTACAAGCTCTGGCAGCCGAGTCCCTCCTACTCTTACTCCGACTTTCTCCACGATTGGGGTGCGCAGGGAGACTACGGAAAGATCCGTGAGTTCCAGATTGTGGGGACGCAGTCCAAAGGCAGCCAACTGGTGATTGTCACGGTCCGCATCAACAACCAGGACCCGCCTCTGCAGCTTGCCGTCGACCGCGAGACCAAAGGGCTGGCGTATTCCATCTTTTGATCGGGAAAATCTCTGAACCTGCAGGGTCTGGGCGGGGCCGCGGCCTCAGGCGTTTTCCTTGACAGCCTCGAGCAATTCCTCCGGGCTGATCTGAGCCGTTCCAAATTTCAGGACCACGCGACCGCCGGCCAGGTTGGCCAACTCCGCCGCCTCCTTCATGGTGGCGCCGGAGCAATAGGCGAGTGCCAGCACGGCGATCACGGTGTCGCCCGCGCCGGTGACGTCGTACACGGGGCGCGTCACGCCGGGAATGTGGTGCACAGTCCCGTCCTGGCCCAGCAGCGTCATCCCCTCGGCCCCCCGGGTGATCAGCAGATAAGAGCACTGGAAGGATTCCAGCAGGCGCCGTCCGCCGGATTCGAGCTGGCGACGGTCCTGCAGGGGGTGGCCCGCCATCAATTCGGCCTCGCGCAGGTTGGGCGTGACCACGGTGGCGTGGTGGCAAATCTCCGGGTGGTCGGGCTTGGGATCGACGAACACCGGGACGCGGCGCTGGCGCGCCATCACTTTGATCTGGTCCGACAGGCCGGGCGTCACCGAACCTTTCCGGTAGTCGGAGAGAATCATCGCGTCCAGGCGCCCGGCCCAGCGGGCGAAGTGGCGCGCCAGGGATCCCTCCGCGCGCGGCGAAATGTTATCGGGATGCTCGACGTCCAGGCGCAGGAGTTGTTGCTGGTGCGCCACGATGCGGAGCTTGTGCGGGGTGATCCGGCCGTTTTCCCGGAGCAGCGTGTTGCCGGGGATCCCGCGCCGCCTCAAAAGGGCCAGCAAGCGTCGCGAGCTTTCGTCCTTGCCGATGGCGCCGAAGGGAATACATCGCGCCCCGAGCGCGGCAAGATTTGCTGCGACGTTTCCCGCGCCTCCCGGAAAACCCTCCGCGGCCTTCCAATCCCGCATCACGACCACCGGGACCGGGGCCTCGGGCGAGATGCGAGTCGCTTCGCCGCGCAAGAGCTCGTCCAGCATAAAGTCGCCCAGCACTCCGACCGTGTGGCGGCGGAAGTTGCGGATGATCCGGGCGAGGCGTTGGGGGTGCATGGTCATGGGACAAATCCCTGTGCGTCCCGGTGTTGGACGCAACTGGAAAGGCCCTGTCATGCCGCGCGCGATTTCTCGAGAACGGCGTCCACGGCCTCGCGCACCTGCTCAAACGTCACGGAAAGGATGCATTCCGGGCGTTCGAAGCGATAGCAGCGATCGCCGGGGCAGGGATTGCATTCATAGAAGTTCTGGACGACGCGCGCATTTCCCGAGCGCGGCCAGGGCCCCCAGATGTCTGAACTCGACGACCCGAAGAGTACCACGGAAGGGCGGCCGAGCGCTGCCGCCATGTGCGCGGGTCCGCTGTCGTTCCCCACAAAGAGGCGGGCACCCGCCATGGCCGCGGCGTATTGCCCCAGGCTCGCTCCGTCCAGGCGAGCGATGCGGGCTCCGGCGGCGCGCTCGACTTCCTCGAGCAGGCCCGATTCCCCGGGGCCGCACGCATAAAGGGGCTTGAGCTTGACCTCACGCTCAAGATATGCGCCCAGTTGCGCGAATCTTTCCGGAGCCCACTGCTTGGTCGGGTAGAGCGCTGTGGGGTGAATGACGGCATATCCCTGGCTCGCCTCCAGACCGAGGCGGGCGCGCTTTTCCCCCCACCAGGTTCCGTGGAGCGGGGAGACGAACAACTCGGCGCGCGGAATTTCGCGCCGCGGCAACCCCAGGTAGAAGAACGCCGAGGCTTGGTGCTCCGCGGTGTGAATGCTGGGTTGATTCAGAATGTCGCGGGCATCGGGAATCAGAATCGAATAGATCCGGCGGCGGCGAAAGTGCGCGAAGCCGGCTTTGCGTTTTGCTCCGCTTGCCTGCGTCAGAAGCGCGCTGGTGGGGCCGCCATGGAGGTTCAGGCACAGCGCAAACTGGCGCTTGCGCAGCTCACGAAGGGCGCGATACCGCGCGACGATTTTGCTCCACCCTCGTCCCTCGCCGGGATGAAGAATCTCTTCGACATTCGGATTTCCTTCCAGCAATTCCCGGAAGCGGGATTCCACCATTACCGAGAGGCGCAGGTCGGGCCGCCAGTCTTTTACCAGGCGCAAGGCGGGAGTCAGTAGGATGATATCGCCGATGGATCGCAAGCGAAGGATAAGGAGTCGAGCCTGGGACGGAAGGGAAGGGAGCAGGTAGGATGTACCCTCGGCCGGGTTCACCGGCATCACTCCGCTTCGATCTTGGCTTCGTCCACCAGCATGACGGGGATATCGTCCTTGATGGGGTAGACGCGGCGGCATTGGCCGCACTTCAGCCCCAGGCCATCCGCGGTGAGCTTGACCGGGACTTTGCACAGCGGGCAAACCAGAATATCCAGCAGTTCCTGAGAGACGGCCATCAGCCTCCTCCACGCGCCTCGAATGTACCAAACGGTCATCGGAAATTCAAGGGAGGAGAAAGGCAATTCAACGCTGAAGGGCCGAGAACGCCGAAGAGTTGAAGGCGAATTCAGCCCTGACTTCCGGCGCGGCCTGGATGCC
>Ga0315268_10008419_pt1 | contig 10784 bp, 8 predicted proteins | sample C1_top_MG_FD_204535 | JGI IMG/M metagenome (GOLD analysis project Ga0315268, IMG submission 204535) | Sediment microbial communities from Yellowstone Lake, YNP, Wyoming, USA - C1_top | ecosystem: Environmental > Aquatic > Freshwater > Lake > Sediment | place: USA: Wyoming | collected 2017-08-01 | reverse complement strand
CATCCGCGACGTCATCCTCTTCCCGCAGATGCGTGCGGAGTGACGCAACAGTCGGCGCTGACGGGACGGCACATTGCCATCATCGGCGCCGGCATTGCCGGCGCCGCGGCAGCTTATGCGCTCGCCACGCGCGGCCACAGCATCACCGTAATCGACAGCGCGGCCGGGCCGGCCAACGGTGCTTCCGGCAACCTGGCCGGCGTCTTTCGCCCCCTGCCTTCGCTCGACGACAGCCGTCTTTCCCGCCTGTTACGCGCCGGCTTTCTGCTCGGTCGCCGCCAGTTTGACAACTTGCCCGGCGCCCGCTGCGGCTGGACGGGTGTGCTGCACATCGCCCGCGACGACAAGCACGCCGCCACCCAACGCCGCATCGCCACGGAACATGCCCTGCCCGCCGATTTCTGTCGCTTTGTCGAACGCGACGAAGCCAGCGCCCTGGCCGGCTGGCCCGTCGAGCAAGGTGGCTGGTGGTTTGCCCGCGGCGGCTGGATCAATCCGCCCAGCCTGTGCCGCGCCCTGCTGGCCGACATCGACTGCCGTTTTAATCAGCCGGTCGCACACCTGACACGCACCGCCGACTCCGACCATTGGCAACTGCGGGATGCGACGGGCGCCGTCATCATCACGGCAAGCGATGTCGTGCTCGCCAATGGCATCGGCGCGCCCGCCTTGGCACCCGACTATCCGCTACCGATCCGAGCCGGCCGCGGCCTTGTCAGCCATATTCCGGAAGTCGCCACCCCGCCCTTCAACATCGTCGCCACGCGACTCGGCTATGTCACCCCCGCTGTCGACGGCCTGCGCTGTGCCGGTGCGACCATGCTGGCGGACGATCTCGATGCCGCACCACGCCTGGCTGACCATATCGAAAATCTGCAGCGCCTCGACATGGCGCTGCCGGGTTTTGGCGTCACACTCGATCCTGCACAACTGGATGGTCGCGTCTCCTTCCGCCCGATGTCACCCGACCGCCTGCCCATCGTCGGGCCGCTTGCCGCCAGCGACGGCCTGTGGATCATCGATGGCTTCGGTGCGCGCGGTCTGGTATTCGCCGCCATCTGTGCCGAACTGCTCGCCAGCCAGATCAGCGGCGACCCATTGCCCGCGTTACCCTTAGAGGCCGATCTCGTCGCCGCCATCGCGCCAGCACGCTTCCAGAAAAAAACCTGAATGTAAAAAACTGTTGCGAAGGTACGCAGGTGAGGGGATGCCGCGTTAAATTAAGCATTCAATTCACCGCAAGCCGAATTACCCAAGAGGACACCATGCACACTGCAAATCCCGCTACCCCTGTTACCCCGGCCACCGCGCGCTTGCACCCGCTGGTCGCCATCGCCGCCGTTACCGTCACCGTGTTTTCACTCGCCGGCATCGCCGCCTTGACCGGTGTGCTGCCGATGAACAAAAGTGCCGCACCGGTCGAAGCACCCCAAACAGTCTCCACACCCGCCCCCTCAACGGCGCCGCTGGTCGCCGTCCCGCCAGCGCCGACTCTGGCTGAATCACCCGCAGCAAGCGAGAAAACCACTGAACCCGCCCCGCTAAAGCCAGCAGTCAAACCGGCCACCAAGCCCATGCATAAAGCGGTGGCCAAGGCCGCGCCGCTTCCGCCGCGAACAGCGGGGACTGCCGCGCCACAGGCAGAACCCCTGTCGTCGCTAGTCAGTGCCCCACCCGCGCCCCCGCCCTGCCCGAATTGCGGCGTGATCGACAATGTGCGTGAAATAAGCCAGGAGGGGCAAGGCAGCGGCCTCGGTGCCGTCGCGGGCGGCGTGCTCGGCGGCGTGCTCGGCAATCAGGTCGGGCGTGGCGGTGGCAATACGCTCGCCACCGTACTCGGCATGGCGGGTGGCGCCTATGCCGGCCATCAGGTCGAAAAATCGCAGAAGAAAACCACGCACTACGAAATCAGCGTGCGCATGTCCAACGGCACGCTACGCACCCTGACGCAAGACAGCGTCCCCGCATGGCGCATCGGTGAGCATGTACGCATCGAAAATGGTGCGCTGATCGCCGATTGAATCTTTGGTCATTTTTTGGCCAGCTGTCAGTGGCGCCGGCGGTTTTTCCGCGGGGTGACGGGCGGCGGCACGCGCAGCACGTCGCTATGCAGTACTGCGCCCAAGCGGGCGCTGTCCATCAGCATGCTGGCGTAACATAACTTTTCGTCATCCACTACGCGCGGGGACAGGGAAACAGAATCGACGTCAGCGGCGCTCATCATCGACAAATAGGCCTCTACGCTCTGCCCGGTGTTTTCATCCGACGCGGCAAGCACTGCTGGGGGGCCCATGGTCATTCGGTCGAGCCAGTTTTTTGATTCCTGCAACTCGGCCATCCAGCCCGCACCCGTGAGACGGGGCGAGACGGCGTACAGCGCAGCCGCCACCTCGTAGGCCGTCCAACCGGCATTTGCCATGATCTGCAACGCAACAGTGTCTGCCTCGCGTTGCTGCTCGGATTCGTAGAGCCCTTTGACAATTCTCGAACCGGCGAAGGAAACCGCTGTCGAAGCCAGACTCGAAGTCGTCGCGGTCGCCAGATAGGCGGCTTCGGCGCCACGCAACAGATTGGCCACGGGAAAAAGCAGGGCAACGACCACGGAAATGCCAATGCTCGTGGCCGAGTTTTCCTCGTGATGCTTGGCGATGATATGCCCCATCTCCCGCGCGATCAGGAAAGCCAGCAGCGGTTCTGGCAATTCCAGACCACGCACGCCGTCGAATACGACGATATTGCCCGCCGCGCTCGACAAGGTGCCGATATCGTTCTTGCTGGCTACATTCACGTTGAATGGGGGAAGCGCTTGCTGCGACTCTGCGGCCAGTAGCGCAACTCCTTTACCCAGCCGCTCGGTCAACTTCTGCACCGTCTGGCGAAATGCCTGGGCGGCATCGCAAGCTCTATCTTCACACTGGACATCGGGGGTAAATGCCAGCTTGGCCTGCATCTCGACTGTCGAATAAAGCACGCCTAAGTCGTCGGGAGCCACCATCCGCGTCCGGCCGGATTCCGTGCTGCTCGCACAAGCGCCCAACAACAGGCAGGACAGGACTGAAAGGGCAAGCGGCTTCAACTGGCTCCGTTAAAATTTTCAAGTCGTTCGAGAGTTCGTTCCCGCCCGAGCACCGCCAGCACCCGGTCGATCGCCGGGCTTTGCGCTTGGCCGAGCAGGGCCACGCGTAGTGGAATCGCCACCTGGGGCATTTTCAGGCCGGTAGCGGCAAGCGTTTCCTTGAATGTTTTCGACAGTATTTCCGGCACAAAGTCGGCGCTAGTAAGACGGCAACGCAGATCGGCCAGTGCGGCTTTCGCGACATCCGTAAAATGTTGCGCCGCCAGTTCGGCCGATGGATGCGGCGCAACATAGAACGGATGCGCGCAGTCAGCCAGTTCGTTGAGATTGCTCACGCGATCCTTGTAGAGCGCAGCGATCTGCGCGGGATCGGGATGCGGCGTCGCCGTCACGCCCTCACGCGCCAAGCGGCGCACAATCTCGTCGCCCAGCCGCGCATCATCGGCGAGCTTGATGTAATGCGCGTTGAGCCAGTTGAGCTTTTCGGTATTGAATTGCGCGGCCGACGAGGTGATGTGGTCAAGATCGAACCACTCGACGAATTGCGCCATCGAGAAGACTTCTTCGTCGCCGTGCGACCAACCCAGCCGCGCCAGGTAGTTGAGCACCGCCTCGGGCAGGTAGCCATCATCATCGTACTGCATCACCGAGACCGCGCCGTGACGCTTGGAAAGCTTGGTGCCATCGTCGCCGAGAATCATCGACAGGTGGCCATACAACGGCACCGCCGCGCCCAGTGCCTGCAGCAGGTTGATCTGGCGTGGCGTGTTATTCACATGGTCGTCGCCGCGAATCACGTGGGTAATGGCCATATCGCGGTCATCCACCACGACGCAGAAATTGTAGGTCGGCGTACCATCGGCGCGCGCGATGATGAAGTCATCGAGTTCGGCGTTGGCAATCTCTATCCAACCTTTCACCTGATCGTCCCAGGCAACGATGCCGTCGCTGGGGTTTTTGAAACGTACCACGGGAGCAACACCCGCCGGTGGCGTGGGCAGCGTCTTGCCGGGCGCGGGGCGCCAGCGCCCGTCGTAGCGTGGCTTTTCCTTGGCGGCTTCCTGGGCGGCGCGCAAGGCATCAAGCTCGTCCTTCGACATATAGCAGTGGTAGGCCGTGCCGGCAGCAAGCATTTGGCCGATTACCTGCTTGTAGCGCTCCATGCGCTGCATCTGGTAGAACGGCCCTTCGTCATGCGCGAGGCCGAGCCATTGCATGCCGTCAAGGATCGCCTGCACCGCCTCGGGCGTGGAACGTGCCACGTCGGTATCTTCGATGCGCAGGATGAATTGGCCGGCATGGCGACGCGCATAGGCCCAGGCAAACAGCGCGGTGCGCGCGCCACCAATGTGGAGATAGCCGGTCGGGCTGGGGGCAAAGCGGGTTCTTACAGTCGTGACGGACATTGAAACAAACTTCCCTAACAAGATTAAAGTCGGCGCTGGGGGTACGGCGCTTCAGTCGTCAGCGTAGCGCTCGGCGATGCGGCGAAAATCATCCAGCCGGGCTTCGAAGGCCGCCACGATATCGGGGTCGAAATGCGCGCCTGAGCCAGCCCGGATAATGTCAGCGGCCTCGTCAAAAGCCATCGGGGCTTTGTAGACGCGGCGCGAGATGAGCGCATCGAATACGTCGGCCACCGCCATCAGACGTGCCGGCATGGGAATGACGATGCCCTTGAGACCTTCCGGATAGCCGCTACCATCCCACTTTTCATGGTGCGAGTGGGCAATATCCATGGCAATGTGCAGGAAGGCCAGCGGCGCATGATCTTCCTCGCCCTCCAGCGCCTCCTCGATAGCCTCGGCCCCGAGGCGGGCATGCGACTTCATGATTTCCCACTCGTCGGGCGTGAGCGGACCGGGTTTGAGGAGGATGTGATCGGGGATGCCGACCTTGCCGATATCGTGCAGGGGCGCGGCCTTGACGATAATGTCGATGAGTCCGTCGGCGCGCAGGCCGGAGTTTTTCGGCTGCGCCGCCAGCGTCTTCGCCAGCACCTCGACATACGCCTGGGTGCGACGAATATGGTTGCCAGTCTCGTTGTCGCGCGTTTCGGCGAGGCTCGCCAGGGCGCGCATCGACACATCCTGGACGATCAGATTCTCGCGCATACGCCGCGCCACTTCTCTCTCGAGCCAGGCATTCTGGCCGCGCAAGTTATCGCGCGCCGCCTTCAGTTCCAATTGGGTACGCACGCGCGCCAGCACGACGGCAGGCTTGATCGGCTTGTGAATGTAATCGACAGCGCCCAACGCGAAACCACGTTCCTCGTCGGCGGAGGCATCCATCGCCGTAACGAAAATAACCGGAATGTCGCGCGTTGCGGCATCGCCCTGCAGAATCTTGAGGACATCGTAGCCATCAAGCTCGGGCATCATTACATCGAGCAGGATCAGGTCGGGCTGGGGCGCACTGACCGCCACCTCGAGGGCTCGCCGCCCGGAGTTGGCGACCCGTACCCGGTAATCCGATTGCAGCAACTCCCCGAGAACCGCAAGATTCTCGGGCATATCATCAACCACCAGCACGGCTGGTTTTTCGCTCATGTCGCTCATTGCGCAAGTTTATCCCTTAGCATCGCACCATGCACACCCTTTTACCCGCTTTTCGCTCGCGCAACTATCGTCTATTTTTCACCGGCCAGCTCATTTCACTGATCGGCACCTGGATGCAGCAGATCGCGATGATCTGGCTCGCCTACCGGCTCACCGATTCGGCGGCCATGCTGGGTTTGGTCGGCTTCGCCAGCCAGATTCCGATTCTCCTGTTCAGCACGCTGGCCGGTGTATGGACCGATCGCCTCGACCGGCGCCGCCTGCTGCTGTGGACGCAATTTTTTTCCCTGCTGCAAGCGCTGGCGCTCTTCGCGCTGACACTGACAGGCGCCGTTACGCCAGCTTTTCTCGTGATCCTAGCCTTCCTGCTCGGCTGCATCAACGCCATCGACCTGCCGGCACGCCAGGCCTTTGTCGCGCAACTGGTCGAGGACAAGGCCGACCTGCCCAATGCCATCGGCCTGAATTCGCTGTTGATGAACGGTTCGCGCTTCGTCGGACCAACGCTGGCGGGACTGATTGTCGCCACAGCCGGCGAAGCCGCCTGTTTTCTGATCAATGCGCTTTCGTATCTGGGCGTACTGATCGCCCTCTCCGCGATTCGCCTGAAGCCTCGCGCGGTACGCTCCCAGCCGGCACTAACCGCCCTGCGCGCCGGCCTGCGCTATGCCTTTCAGCACCCGCAGATCCGCTCCTCGCTTTTCCTGGTCGCCGGTTTCAGTTTTTTCGTCACGCCCTACACGGTGCTGATGCCCGTTTTCGCCCGCGAAATATTTCACGGTGCGGCGGACACTTACGGTTTTCTCATCGGTAGTGCGGGAATCGGCTCGCTCTGCGCCGCCGTGTTCCTCGCCCTGCGCGGTCGCAACGGAATCTCCGCCGGACTGGACAAACTGGTAGCACAAGCTACTTTCACCGCAGGTATTGCGCTCGCGAGCTTCGTCCTCGTCGCCACCCTGTCCCCGGTCCTGCTCTGGGCATATCCACTCCTGTCGATTTTGGGGTTTTCGGCCGTTCTCACCATTGCCGGCAGCAATACGTTGATCCAAACGGAAGTTGAGGAGGATTTTCGCGGTCGCGTCATGGCAATCTTTTCGACCGCATTCATGGGCATCGCGCCGCTCGGCAGCCTGGTGGTCGGCGCCATCGGCGAGACATTCGGCGTGCGCCCGACGTTGTTCGCCTGCGGCTTGCTGGCACTCGCCTTGGGGATAACCAACCTGCGGCAGCTGAAGTCTTCCGCACGCTGATAAACCAAGGGCGCGGTGAAATCCCGCGCCCTTGGCTTTTTTGTCATTTGAATCGGGTACAGCTTACTTCTTGGCGACCTTCTTCTTGCCCGCGACTGCGGTCTTGAAGCCGGCACCCGCCGTAAAGCGCGGCACGGTAGTCGCCGCAATCTTCAGTTTTTCTCCGGTCTTCGGATTCACGCCGGCTCGCGCAGCACGTTTGGCTGCTTTGAAAGTACCAAAACCCACGAGCGTCACAGAATTTCCCTTGGCAACGGACTTGACAACTGCATCGATCATTGCGTCCAGCGCCTTGCCCGCAGCAACCTTGCTGATGGCCGCGGCTTCGGCGGCAACTTCGATGAGATCCCCTTTATTCATGCTGGTCTGCTCCTCAAGATGAAAGGCTACATAGCCAGAAATCATTCTAACTGGATAACCCTTGCCAGCGTCAAGGGGGTTGTCCAAGTTTTTTTACCGAAAACGCCATGCCTGGCAAGGATTTGCAGTGATTGACCTTTAGCAACTGGCGGCAATCAGCGCCTTTACCGCATGCGCATCGGCGTCCATCACCGTCACCCGTTGCGGCAACGCCTCGATCCCCTCCAAAGCTTTTGGCCTGGCAGGATCACAGCCGAGCGCCTCCTGAATCGTCTCGGAAAACTTCACCGCTTGCGCGGTTTCCAGAACAATCATTGGCAAACTCGACGGCACGCCCGCATTCATCTGCTCCCGCGCTACCTTGACGGCATCGGCCGTGTGCGTGTCGATCATCAACTGATGCTTTTGCCAGACGGTGCGGATCGTCGCGATGCGGTCGGCGTGCGTGCTCTTGCCTGAAACGAAGCCGAAACCAGGCAACTTATCCATGAAGGGCGTGCCCTGCAGATCGAAGCTGCCGCCGCCATCCACTTTTGCCCAAAATTCGCGCACCCGGGTCGGATCGCGGCCGACTAAGTCGAAGACGAAACGCTCGAAGTTCGACGCCTTGGAAATATCCATCGAAGGGCTGGAGGTGACATAGGTATCCGCCGTGCCACGCGGCCGATACACACCGGTGCGAAAAAACTCGTCGAGCACATCGTTTTCGTTGGTCGCCAGCACCAGTTTGGCGATGGGCAGGCCCATCATGCGCGCGATGTGGCCGGCGCAGATATTGCCAAAGTTGCCGGATGGAACGCAGAAGTTCACCTGTTCGTCGTTCGACTGCGTCGCCGCAAAGTAGCCCTTGAAGTAATAAATGATCTGCGCCAGCACGCGTGCCCAGTTGATCGAATTCACCGCGCCGATCTTGTAGCGCGCCTTGAATTCCGCGTCGTTGGAGACGGCCTTGACGATGTCCTGACAGTCATCGAACATGCCGCGAATCGCGATGTTGGTGATGTTCTCGTCCTGCAAGGAATACATCTGTGCGCGCTGGAAGGCGCTCATCTTGCCCTCGGGCGACAACATGAAAACGCGCACGCCGTGCTTACCGCGCATCGCATATTCGGCCGCCGAACCGGTATCACCGGAGGTCGCCCCGAGAATGTTGATCGTGTCCTTGCGTTTGGCCAGCACATACTCGAACAGGTTGCCGAGCAGTTGCATCGCCATATCCTTGAAGGCGAGCGTCGGGCCGTTGGAAAGCTCGAGCAGATGAAAGCCCGGCGCCAGCGTCGTCAGCGGCGTAATGTCGTCCGCATCGCACCCCGGTCGGCAATAGCGGTAGGTCTGCGCCGTGTAGGTGCGATCGACCAGCGTCTTGAGATCGCAGGCAGGTATGTCATCGATGTATTTTTGCAGGATGCGCAAGGCCAGCGCGTGATACGGCAGTTCGCGCCATTCGGCCAGTTCGCTGGCAGAGACTTGCGGATAACTTTCTGGCAGATAAAGGCCACCATCGGGCGCGAGACCGCCGAGAAGAATGTCGGAAAAAGCCTGCGGTGTGCCGCCGCCACGCGTCGAGATATATTTCATATGAATGGGGTATCGAGCTAAATTGGTCAGGAATTATCGTTGCTGAACGGGGACCTGTCCAGCCAGATTGCCACGCTGAGGGAAACGGCAAACAGGGCTAGCCCGAGCGCCACCGGCACCCAGGCATCCGGGTAATCAAAGGCGAGCAAGATGCCACCCGCGAAGAAAAACAGGGCACGCAAGCGCCCTCTCCGGTCCAGATGTTGACGCATGGACCGGCGCTGCGCTGAGTCTTTGCCCGGATGCCGCCACACCGGCAACAACTGACTCAAGGCCCCCGTGACCAGCGGTAGCAGGAAGGCAGCGATAAAACTTGCAATCGCCGGGCGTCCCGGCAACAACCCGACACCATGGGCAATGCCGAGCAGCAGGAGCAGCGTGAAACCCAGTGTGGCAAGCGCCAGAGACGCCGTAGCGCCAGCGCCGACTATGCTGGCAACACCGAAAGTTTTCTGCCAGGCCAGCAGATTGCGACCCACCACCCAAAGCAGCAGCACGGCACCGCAGACGGCTAACCCAGCACCACCACCAGCCCCCGCCGCGACCAGCACCGCGCCGCCAGCCGCCACCAGCAGGTCACGCCGCAGACGGGCCGCGGCCATCGGGTCTGGCCGCCCCAAGGCAGTCGGCAGCAGTACCGGCAGCGTTCCCAAAGCAGCGAGACCGATAAATCCCAACGTATTCAGATGCAGATGAAAGAGCCGTAAAGCCGCACGCAATTCAGGCTGAGCAAGCCACACCGGCACCAGACTGACGGCAAAGAACAGGCTGAGCAGTGCCGCACCGTACCACCGCGCCCCCGGATGCGGTGCACCGAGCGTGGCGCGCAGGCAGCGGGCAATCCACACCACGAGAATGAGTGCAGCCAAGGCAGCCGCGGTTGCGGCTGCGTGCAGACTCCAACCCGGCAAAATGCCGGCCAAACCGAGCGGCGTAACGATGCCCGCCAGTTGTACGGAGAACGGCAAATAATGGATGGCACGCGCCGGTGTGGCGGTACGCGTCAGCACCGGCACGAAATGGATGATCGCGCCGAAGATCAGCGGCATCGCACCGGCGGCGAAGGCGATGTGGAAAGTCGGCGCTGACGGGACGGCGTTCAGCGCCGCAGTGACCGCAGCAACAAATGCCAGAACGGCGCAGATGCCAAGATAGACCAGCATCTGCGCGTGTTTTGGCTAGCTGAGGTTTTCGAGACGCAGGCGAATGATCTTGCCGCTGACGACCGGTAGCGCCTCGATCTTGGCGATGGCCGCATCAACCTGTTTTTCGCGCACGACGTGGGTGAGCATGATGATGTCGGTCTGCGCTTCACCTTCTTCGGGCTCGCGCTGGATCATGGCGTCGATCGAGATTTGCTGGTCGGCGAGAATGCGTGTGATGTCGGCCAGCACACCCGGCTTGTCCTCGACGCGCAGGCGCAAGTAGTAGCCACACTCGACCTCGGCCATCGGCAGGATCGGTGTATCGGAAACCGCATCGGGCTGGAAGGCCAGATGCGGCACACGGTTTTCCGGATCGGCGGTTTCCATACGGGTCATGTCGACCAGATCGGCGATCACGGCGGAGGCTGTCGGTTCGGCGCCCGCGCCCTTGCCGTAATACAGCGTCGAACCCACGGCATCACCCTGCACCAGCACGGCATTCATCGCGCCTTCAACGTTGGCGATCAAGCGCTTGGCGGGAATCAGCGTCGGATGCACGCGCAATTCGACACCCTGGGAACGACGCTTGGTGATGCCCAGCAACTTGATGCGGTAACCGAGTTGCTCGGCATACTTGAGGTCCTCGGCAGTGAGCTTGCTGATACCTTCGATGTGCGCCTTGTCGAACTGCATGGGGATGCCGAAGGCGATCGCCGACATGATGGTGAGCTTGTGCGCGGCATCGATACCTTCGATATCGAAGGTCGGATCAGCCTCGGCATAACCCAGCCGCTGCGCTTCCTTGAGCACCGTGTCG
>Ga0315268_10008418_pt1 | contig 10785 bp, 9 predicted proteins | sample C1_top_MG_FD_204535 | JGI IMG/M metagenome (GOLD analysis project Ga0315268, IMG submission 204535) | Sediment microbial communities from Yellowstone Lake, YNP, Wyoming, USA - C1_top | ecosystem: Environmental > Aquatic > Freshwater > Lake > Sediment | place: USA: Wyoming | collected 2017-08-01 | reverse complement strand
CCGACATCGGCCCGGCCAATACCGCCCGGGGCGGTATCTGCGCCGGGCACACGCCGCGGCAGGTGTCAGCACGGGGCCGCGCCGCCCGGCGACTCAGCGGGTCTTCGGTGGTCCCCCGCTCGTCTCCAGCCCCAGCCGGATTGCCACAGACGCCGCCTCAACGCGGCCGGACACGCCAAGCTTGAACAGGATGTTCCCCACGTGGACGCCCACGGTCTTCTGACTGATGAACAGCCGGTCGCCAATCTCGCGGTTGGTGCGGCCCTGGGCGATCAGCCCAAGCACCTCCAGTTCGCGGCGCGACAGGCCAAAGGTGTCCGGCGGCGTGGGCGGCGCGGTGAAGGGCGCTGCTGCGGGTCGTCGCTGCATAAGCGCGGCCTCATCCATCGGCTCGGGCTCCACGGCACGGATCACCCGCGGCGGCGGAGCCGGGCGAGCGAGCAGCTCGTCCACCTCGGGCGGCAGCGGGATAAGCGCCCGACGGCCAAGATCAGCCAGCCTGCGCAGCAGCGGCCGTGCACCAAGACCCATCGCAAGGTCAACTGCCGCCAGCAGGGGATCACGGGCGTCCGCGCGGACGAGGCGGGCATCGGTTCGGTCACGGGCGCCGCCAGGGCCGGCAATCGCACCGCCGAGGAACGCCTCCGCCTCACGCCAACGCGCTCGGGCCTCCCGGTACGGGTCACCCACTGCGTGCCACCGCGCCGCCACCGCAGACCACGCCGCCGGGTCATCACGCCCGTGGAGGCGCAGATGGAACGCGCGGGCCTGCGCAAGACACGCCTCGGGCTCGCTGGTGCCAAGACCGGCCGACGCATCGCGCATCCGCGCCACCGCGCGCTCGGCTTCGGCCAGCATCCGGTTTGCACGCTCCCGCGCGGCGGCCAGGTCGGCGATGCGCCGGCGCTCGCGGGCGTCGATCACCACGGCGGCCTCCACCTCCATCGCGGAGGCGGCCATGCGGGCCACCAGCACCCAGTCTTCAGTATCGGCAAGTCGCGCCCAGCCGCGTTCGGCAGCCCGGCGGGCGTCGGTGAGGTCGCCGCTCCACAGCGCGTAGGACGCCGTGGCCATGTACGCCGGGATTGCAAACTGCAGATCGCCGCCGCTCTCCAGCTCCACGAGGATCCGGCCGAGCAGCCGGCCCGCCTCCTCACCCGCCTCCGCCTCAATCTCGATGATGGCGAGATTCAGGATGGCGTTGACAAACGGGACGCCAGCCGGGCTCCAGTCAAAGGCGCGAAGGCTCAGCTCGCGCGCCTCCTGCCAGCGGCCGATCTCCAGGAGCACCCCTGCCACGTTGCTCGACAGCTTGCTGCCGTACACGGCGTCCAGATCGTTCTCACGGGCCCAGTCAATGGCGGCAAAGGTCTCGGCCACCGCCTCGGCGGGGCGCCCAAGCAACTCCAGCACGGCGGTCAGGTTGGCGGTCGCCCGCCAGCGCTCTTCGGCCAGACCCAACTCCCGCGTCCGGTCGAGCACCTCGCGTAGAAGCGGGAGGGCTCGCTCGGGTCGATCACCCCAGCCATGCACAACGGCGAGCGTCGTGCGCGCGTGCAGTGCCTCCGGCTCGGCGGCCTCACCCACCGTGGCCGCGATCTTCAGCGCCCGCGACGCTGCGCGCTCCGCTTCCGCGAAGGAGCCCGCGATCATCCGCTCCTGCGCCAGCAGTGCGAGGATCCGGGCAAGCTCCACCGTGGGCTCCCCCGGTGCACTCGCCACCGCACGGCGGAACGCAGTGGTGGCACCGCTTGGGTCGCCCGCCGCAAGCCGATACCGGCCCAGACGCGACTCGACGGTGGCCCAGCCCAACCGATCCGTCCGCTCCCCCATGGCCGCAAGCGCACTCTCCGCCCAGGCCACGGCGCGTGTCGGGCGCATCGAGGCGTATGCCGCCTCGGCCGCCTGCTGGGCAAGCATCCCTGGCGAGTCTGGTCCATCGGCTGCGCCTGCAGCTGCTTCGGTGGCGCGCGGCACGACCGGCAGCCCCAGACCCATCTCGAATGCAACAAGCGCGTCATGCGGCGCCACGAGACGCATCGCCGTGCGGCCAGCCTCAATCGCCGCCTCGCGGGCCTGCACCGGCCGATAGGCAATGCGCCAGTGTGTGGCAGCCACAATGGGAATGTCGGCGAATGCGCGCGCCATGGCTGCCCGGTACCGCGGCACTTGGGGCGGCAGGAGGTCCGCCGTGACGGCTTGCGCGAGCAGCTCGTGGCGCATGCGCAGGAGTCCGTCGGCGCCGTCACGGGCAAACCCGTGCTCCACTGCCTCGGCGAGACCCGCCGCCATGTCGGCATCCATATCGCCAACCGCGTGGCGCGGACCCGTGGCGGATCGCGGCGGCAGACCGTGGCCAACCTCCTCCTCAAGGGCGGCCGAGGCGACGGCGAGGCGCTCGCGCGACATCGGGCGGTCCGCGGTGGCGAGCAGACGCAGCAGGCGGCGACACTCCGGGGTACAGCGCGCCAGACGCGCCGCGACAATATCGGCGAGCGTTCCGGTGAGCGACGCGCTGCGCAGGTCGCGGCGGGCCGCCATCAGCTCCTCCACCACCAGCGGGGAACCCGCGGAACGCTCCGCGACAAGCACGACGATTGACGCCGATGGCCGCTCACCCTCGATGCCCTCGATCAGGCCGGCGATCTCCCGGCGCGCAAGCGGCGCAAGGTCAATCCGGACGGGTGGGCGCAGGCCCGCTTCGATCACCGCTAGGTTCTCCCGCAGCGGGTGGCCGCGCGTGAGCCGGTCCGGCTGGTAGGTGAGCACCAGGGTGATCCGCTCATCGCGGAGCGTGCGGGCAACAAAGGTGGCGAAGGCTCGCGTGGCGGCGTCTGCCGCGTGCACGTCCTCCAGCACGAGCAGAATCGGCCTGTCGCGGGCGGCCCGGCCAAGCCAGCGCAGGACGGCCTCAATCGCGCGCGGCTGCGTGCGCTCAGGATCCGCGAGGGCGCTGGTGACAGGTGCGGGAACACGGCCGGCAACCCTGGCCAGCCCCGGGCGACCGACAAACAGCGGGCGGGCATCGCGCCGCAGCAGCTCCTCAAGCTCCTCCGCCGGGCGTGCGTCAAGCAGCGGGTCCAGCGCGGCCAGCACGCTCGCCCACGGCGCCTCAGCCGGACCGTGGGCCTGGGCGCGGAGGATTACTGGGGCGGCGGGGCTGGCGCCCATGCGCGTAAGCGCCTCGTCGAGAAATCTGGTCGCGCCGATACCCGCGGCCCCGGCCACCAGCACGGTGGCGGCGGCACCGTTGGCGGCGTCGGCAACCGCTGCCGCGAGCGTCGCGAACTCGGGCTCACGGCCGATGTAGCGGGGGCTTTCCACTCGACCTGGCATCGCTGCATTGTAGGGACCTGTCGCGGGTCGCCGACAGGGCCGGTACGCTGCGGCGGTGCAAGAGCGCAAGCCGCCCCACCCAGCAAACGACCTGAACGAGCTCCCGGGCGAGGAGTGGCTGTACTTCACCAAGTCGCTCTGGAGCACGGCCTACCCGTCGGAGCTGGGCCACGCCCGGCGCAAGGCCCACGGCGCCAACAAGCCGCCGAGGCTTATGGCCAAGCTCATCGAGTTCTTCACGCGCTCGGGCGAGCTGGTGCTGGACCCGTTTGCGGGTGTCGGCGGGACGCTGCTGGGTGCGGCCATCGCGCGCGGCCCGCGGCGGGCTATCGGCTTTGAGCTTGATCCGCGCTGGGCGGCGGTGTACCGCGACACGGTGGCGGCGCTGGCGGCGGAGCGCGGCGGCGCTGGACCAGCGCTGGCTGATCTCGGGATGGCGGACCCGGGCGGCGTCCGCGGGTTTGACCCGTCGGGCACGGAGCTGCGATCTGGCGATGCACGCGATCTCATCCGGGAGATCCCCGACGCGTCGGTGGACTTCGTGGCAACCGACCCGCCCTACAACGTGCAGCTGCCGATGACGATGGCGGGCGGCAAGCTTGCCGAGGCACACGCGAACCGGCGCACTGATTACGCGATGGTCTCCGATCTGCCCGGAGACCTGGCCAACCTGCCCACGTACGCCGCGTTCCTGGACGCGATGGGCGAGGTCTTTGGCGATGTCCAGCGCGTCCTGCGGCCGGGCGGATATGCCGCGTTCATCGTCCGCGACGCGTACCAGGGCGGCCGGTACCTGTTCACGGCGTCAGACCTCGCGGCGCGTGCGGATGCGGCGGGGCTGGTGCCAAAGGGGGACATTGCCTGGTATCAGGCAGGGACCCGGCTGCGCCCATACGGCTACCCGCGGTCATTTGTGCCAAACATCGCCCACCAGCACATCGTGATCCTGCGCAAGGCGCCTGAGCCAGCCAAGCGCAAGCGCTAGGCGCGCGGGGGCGGCGCACCTGTGCAGCGCCGAACGGTTGGGTGCAGTGGGGTTAGGAGGGGTGCCCCTGACGCACGGGCCATACGGCCTAGTCCTTTTCGACCCCTTCCGTTTTGGCGACCGTGCGCGAGCATGGGGCCATGCAGATCCATCAGACAAACCCGCGCGTCCCGCGCTCCGGTCGGTTTGCCGCCGCCAGAGCGCTCGTGGTTGCCCTTGCGATGGTCGCGGCTGGATGTGTCCTTGGCTGGATCCTCCTGTACACGCCCATTGCGCTGGGCCTCGTCCCGCCGGGGCGCTCGCCGATTTCCACGGCGGCCGGTCTCGCGGCGTGGCTCCTCGCAATTGCCGTCCCTGCAAGCCTTGTGGCATTTGGCATGGCGCGTATCACGTTTGTGCTGGAAGCCTGGACTGGGCGATTCGCGCGCCGCCCAATCTCCACGCTGCGCCTCGCGCTCGCCCCGGGCCGCTCAGCCGTTGCCGACCTGGACCTCCCCGACGGCCATCGGGTGCAGCAGGTGCTTCTCGGCCCGTTTGGCGCAGTGGTGTTGGGCGACGTCCCGCCGCCCGCGTTTAGCCGGTTTGACGGCATGCGCTGGGAGCTGCGCTCCGGACGCAAGTGGGTGAGCGTCGAGCCGCCGACCGAGCGTGCCGCGCGGGACGCCGACCGTCTTCGCAGCTGGTTTGTGGCGGATGACCGCGACTTCGTCGTCGCAGTCCGCGCCGTCATTGCCGTAGACGACCCGCGTGTGCATGGCACGGCCGCCTGTCCCGTGATTGGTGAGCAGGATCTCGCCGCCTGGGTGGCTGCGCTGCCTATCCAGAAGAGCCTGACCGCGGTGCGCTTTGAGCGGCTGCACACGATGGTTGAGGGCGCCGCCGCGGGCAAGGTCATCCGGCACTGAACCAGCGGACGCCTCGGGGATGGTAGGGGAGCCAGGACTCGAACCTGGAACCAGCGGGATATAAGCCCGCCGCTCTGACCAATTGAGCTACTCCCCCAAGAGGTCAACACGCCCATCATAGCCGCGGGACGGGCGCCCGCCGCGCTCCCCTACCCCAGCAGCAGCGGCTTGAGGATCTCGTGCAGGACGACGAGCACGAGGTACACCACCGGGATCGCGGCAAACAGGCCAAGCATCGCGCTCCACGGCGTGCGCGTGACGCGCGCCCGCCCCGCACCTGACGGCAGCGGCACGACGAGGTATGTCACAAGCGAGCCGATGACCAGGACTGCCAACACGTAGACGGTCAGGATGAGGATCCGCAGATCGCCCCCGGGCAGCGCCGCGCCGCGGTCCAGCGCAACGTCATAGACCTCGAACGCGAGACCGCCCGCAAGCGCCACGACCAGGCTTGACGCCACCGCCCGCACCACCGGCCGGGGCGCCTTGCGAAACTGGCGCCAGCGGATCTCGAAGAACCCGCGCTGGCGAGCCGGGGGCCGGTCCTCAGCCAATCGAATGCCCCTCGCTGTCCAGCACCGCCAGCCGCCGCGCGGGGATCGACTCGGGCGTGTGGTGTGCAAGGGCCTCCACCGCCACGGCGACGCGATCAAGCTCGGCTTCCGTGTTCCAGAAGCCAATCGAGAGCCGGACTGCGTCAAGCTGCGCGATCTCGCGCGCAACGGCAAATGTCCGCGGACCAAGTTCAGCAAGCACCTGCGGCGCCGTCCAGCCGCGGATCCGAAAGGTCACCAGCGTCGCAGGAGCCGGACGCGGGGTGAGCACGGTCACGCCCGGGATCGCCGCCAGCCGGTCGGCGAGCACGATCGCAAGCCCGGTGGCGCGCGCCTGCGTCCACGGCAGCCCCACGTACATCGAGAGCCAGCCCAGACTGCGCGCAAAGCCAATCACGGACGGCCGATGGAACCCTGTTGCCTCAAAACGCCGAGCGCCAGCATGCAGCACCGGGCTGTCCATCGAGAAGCCTGCATACGACATGGAGCCCGACGTGGCCGGCACCGCGCCGTCCGCCACGGGGCGGCGAACCCAGAGCGCGCCCATGCCCTCGGGGCCAAGCAGCCACTTCTGGGCGGGCACCGCGTAGGCGTCCACGCCCAGCTCGTCCAGGAGCACCGGGATGGCGCCCGCCGCCTGCGCGCCGTCGATGATCGAAACCGCGCCCGCCTCCCGCGCCAGCACGCCCAAGCGCCCAACCGGGAGCACGGCTCCGGTCGTCCAGAGCACATGGCTGACAACAATCGCGCGGGCCGGCCGCTGCAGGGCACGCCCGAACGCGGCCTCAACCGACGCGGGATCACTGCAGTCGCCGACATTGACGATCTCCACCTCGACGCCCAGTCGCTGCCGGAGCGCCACCAGCGGGGCGAGCGCCGCCGGGTGCTCGTGCGCCGTGGTCAGGACGCGATCGCCGGAGCGCCAGGGCAGCGCGGAGATCATGAGGTTGAGCCCGTCGGTGGTGGAGTGGGTCAGCGCGATGTCCGCCGGGTCCGCCACCAACACCGCGGCCACAGCAAAGCGCGCCTCGTCCATCCGGACAAGCGCGTCCTGCCAGTCCCCGGGTGCAGCCCTGCCCACGGTCAGCTCGCGGACCGCCGCCTCGTCCATCGCCCGGGCCGTCTCGGCCAGCATGGGCCCGCACGAGCCCGCGTTGAGGTAGATGCCGGCGCGGCTTGCGGGCAGCGCCTCGCGGACCGCAGCCAGCTTATCGGCGTCAGGCAGAAACGGAGAGACCACGGGCCGATGATATCGGCGGTCGCCCGAACCGCCCAAGCGGGTGGGTGACGCGTCCGGACAGGTCAGCGGCGGGCGGTGGCCGTGACAAGGTGCTCCGCCCCGTGCTGGAGCTCTCCGTAGAGACGCTCGACCGTCGTCGTCGTATCGGCATCGGCCGCCACCTTGTCCGGCCGAAGGTGGGCGATCCGCGGCAAGCGCAGCGCGAACCCCGATCGGTGCCGCGTGCTGCGCATGATCACGTCAAACGCCACCTCCACCACGATCGACGGCTCCACCACTCGGTAGCGCCCATGGTGCGAGACGGTGTGCGCCTCAAACCAGCGCGTCATCTCCGCAAGCTCTGCATCGGTCAGCCCGCTGTACGCCTTGCCGATCGTGACCAGGGTGCCCGCCGCCTCGTCGCGAACGGCAAACGTGTAGTCCGACAGCACGCCATGGCGCTTGCCGTGGCCGGTCTCGACGCCAACAACGACGCAGTCGAGCGTCGCGAGCGCCTTCTTCATCTTGAGCCAGCCGAGGCCGCGCCGGCCTGGGGTGTAGCGGCTGGTCGGATCCTTGACCAGCAGCCCTTCGTTTCGTCGCGCACGCGCCGCGGAGAAGGCCGCCTCCAGCGCCTCCACGGAATCCACGGTCACAAGGTGGCTGAGCGCGAAGCACCCGCCATCGGCTGCCAGCGGCAGGTGCAGCGCCTCCAGCCGATGCCGCCGCTCGGCCAGCGCTTCGTCCAGCAGCGGTCTGGGCACCCCGTCGCCGTCCGTGTCCAGCGCCAGTGCATCCCAGGCGACAAAGATGACTGGGACCTCGGCGCGGATCTTGGCCGACGGCGCCTTGCGGCCAAGCCGTGCCTGCAACTGGAGGAACGGCAGGACCTGGCTGTCGCGCCAGGCCAGGATCTCGCCGTCCAAGATCCCCGCCCAGGGCAGGTCGCGGGCGCCGTCCGCCACCTCCGGGAACTGCCCGCCGATGTCGTTGAGATCGCGCGAGAAGAGACGGACCTCGCTCCCCCGGCGGTGGAGGTGGGCGCGGATCCCGTCGTACTTGTCCTCCACCCAGGCGGTTGGCCCAAGGCGAGTCATGATCTCGGCGGCGTCCTCGGCAGGCGACGCGAGCATGCAGCGCAGCGGGTGGAACAGCGTGACGGTGGCCCCGCCAAGCCGGTCATCGCGGGCCAGCTGGGCGGTTCGGCCCACATCGCCCGTGAGTTGGCCAGCTCGCTGGACAGCCGCGAGTGGGTGGTTGAACACACGGGCAATCGCCGTCTCCAGAAGCCCCTCTCGCAGGCCAATCCGCAGTTCACCCGTGAGCACCTTCACGATCCCCGCCACCGTCCCCGGGGTGCAGCGGCGCAGGAGCGCGTCCAGCAGCGCCTGTTTGGCAGCGGCGCCAGTGGCCGCCTCCAGCGCGTCAAACGCGGCGCGCACCTCAGGCAGCGTGGGCTCGCCAGACGAGGCCGTGCACCCCGCCTCCTCCAGCACCAGCCGGACGGCCGCTGACACGTCGGACGTCAGGTCATAGGCGCGGCGGAAGGCGTCCTCGTCTGCGCCGGCAATCGCCAGCACCACCACGGCCAACCCTGACCAGCCAAGCCCAAGCGTCCGGGGATCATGTTCGGGGAACGGGCGACCGGTGAGGAACACGGCGGCAATCGGCAGGTCGGCAGCGTCAAGCGTGGCCAGGTATTCGGCCAGAATCGCTGTCTTCTCAGTGGTGCGGGTCGTCGCGGCGACGCGCACCGCGGTCTCGCTCCAGCGGCGCATGCGGCCGATGGTATAGCGTTGCCCGTGATGCTCCACCGGCGCTGGTTTCCCGAACGAATCGACGGCGATATGGTGATCCTGCGCCGTCACGCCCGCGAAAACCTCGCGGACTTCCTGCGCTGGTACCAGGATCCCGAGGTTGCCCGCCTGACCCGGTATCAGGACGGCCCGATGCGCCCCGAGGAGATTGAGCGCTTCTTCCTCATGCGGGCGATTGGTCCTGAGACGCTGGCGATGGGCATCCACGTAAAGGGCACCGACCGGCTCATCGGCTCATGTGCGTTTAGCCAGCTTGACGGCGACAACGGCTCCGCACTGTTCCACATCACCATCGGGGAGCACGATGCGTGGGGCCATGGCTACGGCTCTGAGGCTACGAGGCTGATGGTGGATCACGCGTTCGGCTCACTGGGGCTGCACCGGGTGGCGCTGGCGGTGTTCGCGTTCAACGAGCGGGCGATCCGCGCGTACCAGCGTGTGGGCTTTGTCACCGAGGGCCGGTCACGCGAGGCGATCTGGCGTGACGGCAAGTGGTGGGACGAGCTGCACATGAGCGTTCTCGAGCCGGAATGGCGCGCGTCGCGGTGGCAGGCGAAGGCCGCTGCCGACGGGCGAATCCTTGGTGGATCGGCGACGGCTGCTCCCGGTTCCGGCGCGGCCGAAGACGTCACCGCCGCCAGCCGAACCGGAGGCTGACGATGGCCTCCACGAGCCCGGCGGCCGACGCCGCGCGAGCCGCCTTCCGCGCTCAGGCCGACGCCAAGGGCCATGCCGTGGAGAACGCGCGCCTCGCCGCGGCCGCGCTTGAGGCCGCATTTGCCTCAGGTGCCCTCGTGCCGACGCCGGCGCTTACGTTGATGCTCGGCGACCTGGCCGTGGCGCTCGACGCCGGTGATGCTGCTGCCAGCGGGGGCGAGAAGCTTGGCGGCAAGAGCGCTGAGGCCGCGCGGTTCATCCTTCGGGCCATCGGCCGCGAGCTCGAGCGCGCCTGACCACCGGTACCCACGTCTTGGAGGAGCGCCCCATGCCCACCCAGCCGCCGGATCTTGGCGCGGAAACTCACCGCGCCCTTGGCGCCGGGCTCTACAACTGGACGTGGGAGCTGCTCGCCATCGAGGGCCGGACGGCCGATCAGGACGACGAGCTCGTCGATACCGCGCATGCGTCGGCCTGGCATTGGCGTCGGGTTGGCAATGCCGCCAACGAGGCTCGCGGCCACTGGCTCTGCGCGCGCGTGTATGCGCTGCTCGGTCGGGGCGAGCCGGCGATGCACCATGCGCGACGGGCCGTCGCCATCGTCGCGGCGGGCGGCGAGGGTTTTGAGGCCTGGGACGAGGCAGCGGCGGCCGAGGCGATGGCCCGTGCGCTGGCGGTGAGCGGCGATGCTGCAGGCGCCGCGCTCTGGAAGGGCCGGGCGCGTCTGGCGCTGAACGCCATCGCCGAGGAGGACGACCGCGCCGTCATCGAGGCGGATCTGGACTCGCTCCCGGGTTAGCGCGTTGCCCGGTTCCGGCTGGCGCCGACCCTGACGGCGTACGGGCGGCGGAGATCAGCCCAGCTCGAGCGACCCCAGCAACGTCGCCCCCGCGTCCCACGCAACGGGGTTGTCGTGCGCGAGACGGTGCGCCTCATGGGTGATCTGGTTCGCCAAGTCCGGGTAGGCGTCGCGGAGATGCCCCCCGGGTCGCAGCCGGGCTGCGGCGTCGTGCAGAAACGCCGCATACAGCGCCTCGGGGTCTGCGGCGGCAATGCGCTGCTCCGCATCGGGCTGAAAATCGATGGGCACCATGAGGCGCGCAAAGAACGCGCCAATGTCGTCAACCATCGGGTCCACCCCTTGCGAGTGTCCCGCCCAGCGCACGATCGGCGCGCGCGACACAAAGGCGACGAGGGTCTCCGTGCCGGAGTTGGCGTCAGCGAGAAGCCTCCCGCCAAACGTCAAGAACTGGTTGCTCACGGGGATCCGGTCGGTGACCCGGATGCGCCCCCACGAGAACGGCCGCTGACG
>Ga0315268_10008415_pt1 | contig 10789 bp, 14 predicted proteins | sample C1_top_MG_FD_204535 | JGI IMG/M metagenome (GOLD analysis project Ga0315268, IMG submission 204535) | Sediment microbial communities from Yellowstone Lake, YNP, Wyoming, USA - C1_top | ecosystem: Environmental > Aquatic > Freshwater > Lake > Sediment | place: USA: Wyoming | collected 2017-08-01 | reverse complement strand
CCAGATACTTGGTGTCGCCCTAGTCTTCGTCGGAGTCCTTCTGCTGAGGGTCTCGTTGAAGAGGAAGAACGCTTCCAAGTCAGACACCGAAAGAACTCGACCTGATTCTCTGGTTCTAAAATAGAGAGCCAAAGTGCATATAGCCGCCTGGGGCATCTGAGTCCGCGAGATGATAGTCCCTCGAGCACCCAGCGGAATACCTGGCCTCGACGCCGTGATCGAGGGCGGGATTCCCTTGAACTCCACAATCGCCCTGAGGGCGGAGCCCTCCAACCCCGTCGAGTACTTCCAGCAACAGTTCATCATGGAGGGGATCAAACAGGGATTGCCAGCCGTCTACTGCTGTCTCTCGAGGTCCGCATCTAGCGTCATCAAGGGCTTGATGCACCAGGGGTTCGAGATCCTCGAGGCAATGGCGAATGACCAGCTGATTCTGCTGGACTGCTACTCGATGACCAAACGCTCCTCGATGACAGGCGTCGACCCAGCGATTCAGAAGAAGATTATCGCCGTCACCGACATAGACGATGAGAGGCTATTGCAGGACGGGCTCGCTACTGCCGTCGAGAGGATAGCCAACCTGAAGGGACTGAGGGCCGTCTGCGAGAGCGTCCCCGGAAGCTTGACCACCAAGACGAACAACGAGATTATGAGGTGGGGGAGGAGGGCGTTCAGTGATCTCCGGGCGTTCGACACAATTGCCATCCACACGTTCCCAATCAACGTTCGCGAGGACCTTTTCAACACGATGGCGCAGGACTTCGACTGCATACTCGAGCTGAGAATCGACAAAACCACGGACAGGTTGAGGCATCTGCTGGCAATCCAGAAGATGCATCTGACGGAGGTCCCCCAGAAGACCCTCGAACTGGACATGGACAAGGGGTTGCTCTCGGTCAAGACGACCCAGAAGATCGTCTAGCGCGACCATCTCAGAAGATCGCAGAGAACACCGCGATGTACAGCAGCGCCCTGTTTATCCCAGCCAAGAAGTTTGAGAGGACGAAGAGGCGGACATCGATCAACTTGCCCTCCTTGTTGAGCAGCGAGAACAGGTAGTTGATCACCGTGTCGGACATGATAGGGACCGAGTTCAGAAAATAGATGGCGAAGATACCTGCTATCCTGACAAACTTCTCGCTCTTGTCGAGGAACCACCTGAACCATCCCCACCTCTTCCACCCGTATATCGCCTTCTCGACCGAGCTCCCGATGTAGAATATGACAAGCGCACCCAAGGCCTTCCCCAGGGCCAGAGCGAGAGCCTCGAGCATCGGTGACGCGTCCGTCAGGAAGGCCTCAACTGGGATTGGCAGGATTACCGCGGTGAGGAAGGAATAGACGAATATTCCGAGAATGTAGAGAATGGAGAGCGAGCTGCTGCCCACGAGGGCCAAGGACAATGCGGATAGCGGGTCCATCTGCCGCTCGGAGCAGGGTCTTTCGTGATTAACCTTTCGAGGGGAGGCCACGACGCGCGTATGCGCACGACGGGGCGAAAACCAGGCCTAGCCAGAAAATTAGAAGGCCTTACGAATAAATACCAAAGGCTTATATTCGTGGAACATCATCCCCCAATATCGGGATGTACATGGCCAAGGTCGAAGGGAAAGAGGACGACTGGTTCGAACAGCTCGACCAGGAGCTGGAAAAGAAGACTACACAGATCACGGACAACTTCGTTGAGGCGAACACTCAGAAGGACGCAATTAACAGGGCCATGCTAGAGGATTTCTTCCGCATTTGGCTCAGGTTCAACAAGATCAACGTCCACTTCACGATGATGCCCGAGTCGTCCACCTTCGCCCAGTTCGTGGTCTATCCAGAGCAATGGAGCTTCAAGACCGACTTCGACTTCGCAGGCGTGGACAACGCGTCGTTGACCGACCGTACCCAGGGAAGGGTCGGGGACTCGATCAAGGTCTGGTACTACAATGTCGACAGCCAGACGCACTACAGGATCGTCTTCGAGTTCTGCGAGGGAGAGCACTACTACAAGTACGCGGGCTGGAAGAGGATATTCAGCCAGTACGTGCTACTGGACGTCCCTGTCTCCAAGTTCGAGGAGAAGAAGTACCACGACGTACTCGCGGACGTCATCAGGACATGGTACGAATCCCACCTGAGAAGGGACCGCGAAATAGTCCTGAAGCACATCCGGGAGAAGTTCGAAAAGGGCGAGACTTTCACGCAGTAGGCTCGCCCTGACTTTCTATGCAATCTAGTAGATCTACCGTGAGGGCTGCCGCTAGTGGACTGACAGCTCCGTTAGCCTGGTCAAGATCGCCCTGGCCTTCTCAGTGTCGGATACGGCGAATACGACGCTCATCCTGTCGCCTTTCTGGCCCATGAGGTAGGACGCGTTGATCTCGACCCCCGAGTTCACGATGGTCCTTGCCACCTTGAGCCATTGTCCGGGCCTGTTGAACATCTCCACAACGAGCACTGGCCTGTCCTTGAAGTGCAAGTCCGCTTTCATGAAGGTGTGGCGGACCTCCTCCTCAGAGGCGGAGAGGAACTTGATGACGAACTTCTCTCCGACCTTCGCTGTGGCCACCGTGTCCAGGTTGATGTTTTGCTCAGCGAGTACCGCTATCGCGTCCAATAGATTCTTGCTTGACCCCGGGAAAGACATCTCGAACTCCGTTGCCATTGTTCCACTCTCCAATGTGGGTAAACAGAGTTATTCCATCCGTGCTATTTATTGTCAGCGCCAGACAAAATCGACAAGAAACGAAGAAGTGAAAAATCCGATAGGGAAAGGGTTTGGTGCCGGAGGACCCGTCCGTGCGGCTCACTTGCTCGAGTAGTATGCCATGAGGCAGTCGTACCACATGGAGTCCTCGACGAGGTCGAGTCCGACGTCCTCGTATATGAACTGCCTGGCCCATGTCCAGCCCATCATGTTGTACTGCGACAATGACGGCGGGAACCAGATGTTCATGCCGTGGACGGTGTCGTGATACTTTCTGCTGTGGTCCTCGGCGAACACGGCCGCATCGAACGCCATCTCGAAGCCGTCTATCGCAGATGTCAACTCTGGGTGCCCTGGAATGACCCTCAATCCCTCCATGAAGGTGCACACATCGGGCATCCACTCGTAGCCGGCCATGTTCGTCCATGTCCCTATGAGGGCATAGCCTCGAGCATCCTCGATCTGCTTCCTGTGGTCGCCCATCAATGGCTTCAAGGCCTCAGCGAAGGTCTGGAAAGCGTCCCCGACCGCTGCCATCTTCGATGTGTCGATCGCGGCCATTGTGGCGAAGTCCTGACTGTACCTCATGATGTGTCTGTAGTCCCACTTGGAGCTATAGTAAAGGACATACTCGCTAACAATCGTGCTCGCGAGATCCCTCGGGGACATCGTAGGCTGCGCGACCAGGTCCGCTACGAACATTTCGTATGGCAGGCCATCGTATGGAACCATCGTTTCTGAGCCCACGAGGTACGAAACTGAGTCCCTGAGCTCGTACGCGACCTCAAGGCTCATCATGTTGCACGCGTCGAAGGCAAGCAGGTCGATCATCTTTCCGCTCGTCGCCTTCACGTTCCTCAAAGCGCTCCCGATGCCATCGATGGGCATGAGCACATCGCCGTTGGTCTCATCCTGGCAGATGCCCCTCCAACCGTATCCGTGGTCCTGGAGCACGAGCATGGTCTTCTCGGACGGGTACTCTGCCATCGCAAAGCTGACGAACTTCTCGAGCGTGGCTGGAGCGGAGCTGTTCATCTCAGGCCATTCTGCCACGAGGTGCCTCTTCTGGTCGACGATATCGTATATCCAGATGCCGTCCATCGAGAGTATATCGACGAAGACAACGATGTTCACATTCTCGTTGGATGTGAGTGCCTTCTCCCAAATCGACATGCAGAACTCCGTCGTGAACTCAAGGCTGTTGTCCCCGTCCCAGTACATCATCACTGTCCATTCTTTGGCCGCAGGCGGACCTGCGTCTCGCGCCCCGAGAACACTCACGGGCGCGACGAACACCACGGCGACCAGCACACAAAGTATCGCTTCTGTCATTCTCATTCTAATGCCAAGCTCCCCCCTATGCGACTGGAACCCGTATCATGGGGTAGCCAGATAATCCTTTCTGGCTTTCCAGCCACCGCGAATCGAGAAGGCGCAAGTGAATTATCGCTGCGTGAGCATCCGAGGACGGACGGGGGATCAGCAACTTGGGTGTCTCCTTCGACAGGATTGCAGAGATATACGACGAGACCAGAGGGCTACCGCTGGACGTGATGGAGGAGGTTCTTGCGGCGCTATCGAAGGAGCTTGACAAGGAGGGACTGGTGCTCGATGCGGGCGTTGGCACGGGAAGATACGCACAGCCGCTTCAGGCAAAGGGCTACAGGGTCGTGGGCGTAGACATCTCGGAGAAGATGCTTGTGAAGGCGAAGGCCAAAGGCACTTCTGACATCATCCGAGGGAATCTCAACGCGCTGCCGTTCCCGGACAACACTTTCGACGTCTGCCTGAGCATTCACGTGCTCCACTTGATAAGCGACTGGAGGACGGCCCTCAGAGAGATTGGTAGGGTCACGACCGGCAAGTTCGTGTCCGTTGCAACGAGCCACGAGGGATCACCGGCGCATGCTGTGAGAGAGGCCTACGAGAAGGCGTGCGAGGATCTCGGCTTCTCGACGCGCCACCCAGGCATGCGGGAGCGGGAGCTGCCTGAGATACTACCGCCCGACAGCGTGAAGCCCGTGGTCGTTCACGAGCACCCGATTCCAGTCACTTACCTGATCAACGAGTTTCAGAACCGGATATTCTCCTGCCTTTGGAGAGTGCCCGAGGACATCCACCAACAGGCGGTCCAGACCATCAAGAAGGAGTTTGACGAAGTGGACACTCTAGTCGACTCGGAGGCAATCTCACTGATCATTTGGATGGCGGACAAGCTCAGAGACCTGCCCCCATAGGCACCAGCAAGCCCACTTTCGGCTGCCCGCAGCGAATCAGTTTATATCCGCGGTTCTAGTTGTCACATCAGCGGCACAGAATAAGAACGGCCGCTCAGGAGAGGGGGACTTATGGATATTGAAAAGCTAGCGCCCCACGTTCAAGAGATTTCCAAGGCGCTCGGGGACAAGTTGTCAGAGGAAGAGATCGCGCAGGAGCTTCAAAAGTACATAGACATCTACAAGCTCAGCATACCGATGGCCAAGAGGACCATCGTCAAGAAGTACGGCGGAGACACAAGCGTTTTCTCGACCGGGTTCCAGAGAAAGCTTGCAGAGCTGAAGCCCAACGAACCGGTCGTCGATTTCCTGGCTAAGGTGCTCTCGGTAAACAGCAAAGAGGTTCAAGCGAAGGGGGAGAAGAAGAACATCGTCTTCGGGTTCATCGGGGACGACTCGACCACCCTGCCGTACACCATCTGGGACACCGAGAACATCGAGCTCCAGAAAGGAGACGTCATCTCCGTCAAGGGTGCCTACACCAGGGAGTATCAGGGAAGGGTCCAGGTCAACTTCGGGAACAGGGTCTCGATGAAGAAGGAGGACCCAAGTACTATAGGCGACATTCAAATCGCCTCCGGGCCCCCCAGGTCCGCCAGGATAGGCGACCTCAGGGAAGGCATGGGATATGTCGAGGTCAAAGGCAGGATACTCGCGATAGAGCCCCGCGAGGTCACGGTTCAGGGAGAACCCAAGAAGATATTCTCGGGAATCGTCGCGGACGAGACAGGCAAGGTCCAGTTCACCGTCTGGTCCGATTTCAAGCTCAAGGAAGGCGAGATCGTCAAGATCTCCAAGGCCACTGTGAAGGCCTGGAGGGGGATCCCGCAGCTGAACTTCGACGACCGTGCCGATGTCACTAGGGTCATGGAGAATTTCCCTAGCGCGGAGGAACTCCAGAAGCTCGGGGTCAAGATGATCTCCCAGGTGGTCGCCCAAGGGGGCTCCTCAGACGCGCTGGTGCGCGGAGTGCTCATCGAGGTCAGGGAAGGCTCTGGGCTAATCATGCGCTGCCCCGAGTGCAGGAGGGCTCTGCAGAAGGGCATGTGCAAGATCCATGGCCGGATCGAGGGACTGCCCGACCTGCGCATCAAGGCCATCCTAGATGACGGGAGCGGCGCGGTCAGCATTGTGATCAACCGGGAGCTCACCGAGAAACTCATGGAGACCACCCTGGACGAGTGCATGCAGAAGGCTAGGGAGTCGATGAACTTCGACGTCGTCAAGGACATGATGGACGAGCGGCTAACGCTCAAGATCGCCTCCGTCTCCGGTCCTGTCCGGGCGGACGAGTACGGGCTGTCGATGATAGCCAAGTCCGCTGAGCTTACTATGCAAGATGTCAAGCAGGAGGCCGAGAAGCTCCTGGTCGAGCTGGAGGGACAGGAATGAATGTCCGCGAGGTCGCTTGGCGAGTGTTCGCGGAGGAGTACAACTCTTCCGTGCTGGAGCACTCTGGCGAGGGCGAGAAACCCGTTTCGTACATCATAACGCCTTTGGGCGCGAGGATCAACAGGATGCTCATCGTAGGCGTCGTGACGGACGTCGAGGACGTCGGGGAAGCGGACAAGCCGAGGTACAGGGCCAGGATAACGGATCCAACTGGAACATTCTACGTATCCGCAGGCGAGTACCAGCCTGAGGCCGCGTCATCGCTCTCGAAGATATCGCCTCCGGCGTTCGCGGCCGCGGTCGGAAAGAGCAGGGCGTACACGCCGGAGGAGGGCGTGAAGTACCTGAGTGTCCGGCCCGAGCGGATCAGAGAGGTGGACGCCCAGTCCAGGGACTACTGGGTCCTCGAGACGGCCAAGAGCACGCTACTTCGTATAGACGCGGTCGCTGACGGGCTCAAGATGGCGGAGCCAAGCGTCTCGCAGCTCGTGAAGCTGGGCTATCCCGAAAACCTCGCCGACGGCGTCGTCAGGGCGATAGAGTACTACAAGGACATCGACCTAGACAGGTTCAGAACCATGGTCAAGGACGCGCTCAAGAGTCTCCTGCCAGAGGCAGAGGGCAGGCAAGTCGAGGAGGAGAAGGCCCCAGCGAAGAAGGCCAAGGTGAAGTCCCACGTGAAGGAGCCCGAGGCAGGGCGCGAGGAGATGCACGAGATCAAAGTCGGGGCGGACGAGGAGGAGACCGTTTTGAACATCGTCGGGGGCCTGGACAAGGGCGGGAAGGGCGCCCCCTGGGACGAGATAGTCGAATCCGCGAAGGGCAAGAAGATCGACAAGGTCAGGCTCGAGGAGGTCATAGCTAGCCTCCTGGACAAGGGAGAGATCTACGAGCCCGAGCTCGGCATGATGAAGCGGATATGAAGAAGAAGCGGGAAGGGGTTTTCATGGCTGGCTTGGGCCAGCCGTCCGTCGACTCAATGGAACTCGTCCTTTGAGACTATTACCAAGATCAGACCGATCAGGCCGAGTATGGACGGTATCACTAGGATTCCCGCGACAAGCGCCAGCCCGAAGTTCTTCCTTTGGATGGCGAATATGCCTCCCAGAAGGCAGAGTATTCCGATCAGCAACAACACAATACCACAGAACACCCCGCCCGGCAAGAGGGCTACTGAACTCCCAGCAGCAATTAGACCTCCGCCGGCGAGATATCCAAGGCTCGGAAGGAGGATCAGCACGCCGCCGATGACAGGCATCGCTGATTCCTTCTTCGCGGGCGCTGCGCCGCCCATCACGACACGATAGTCGTGACCGCAGTACTGACAGACATTGGCGTCCCATGCGATCGACCTGCCGCAGGAAACGCAATTCCTCGTTGATCCCCCAGTCCCTGAAGACGCCATCTCTCGATTCCTCCACACTGGACTTCTTCCAGCTCCGATCAGTATGACCGTAGATACTAGAAAATGATTGCTTTAGAAAACCAAGAAACCGAAAGGGGAAGGGGTTTGAGAGCTCGCTGTGCGTGGTCGGCCTAATCGAAGTCCTCTCTTCCGACCGCGATCAGTATGATCCCGATCAGGGCGAATATGAAATAGCCGCCTAGGCCAAGTATCGCACCAAGAATTGCGATCCCGAAGTGCTTCCTCTGGACTGCGAATATGCCCCCGAGGAGTGCCACAATACCCAGAATGACCCATATCACACCGCATATGGTCAGAATGTCGCCGACCCCGGTGCCCAGATCAATTCCTCCAATGAACGATCCGCCCGAAATCATCAATGCTCCGGATGCGAGCTCGGTAAGGCCCGCGATGATGACCAGCACGCCGCCGACGACTGACAATACGCCCTTCTTCTTCGGCGGTGCCTGGGCCTGCATCCTGTAGTCATGTCCGCAATACTGGCATACGTTGGCATCCCACGCAATGTCTCGGCCGCACGACACGCACTTCCTTGTTCCAGCTGTTGACTGCATTTTCACCTCTCCGATTGATTAGGAAAAAGACCCATCCTGATGCATTCAGGTCCGGTTCCCATCCGACCAGTCATCGCCATAGATAATATATCAACTTTGGCATTAAAATCTCCGATGTGGCCAGACCCTGGTTCCCGTACGGCCTACAGGGTAGGCGAGACCATCTGGTGAACGACGGCCATGACCAGCAGCACGAATACCGCGATCGAGATACCGATGGCCAGTTTCCGAACCCCTGACATCGGCCGCTTGTCCAGGATCAGCATCACTTCGAGTGATGCTACCGTCGAGAAGAACATGAAGACTCCTATCACGCCAAGAATGGACACCGGGAAGAAGATAGCCCAGCTCTCCTCGGAGAGGAGAATGAGAGCTGCCGAAACCACATAGATGGCTCCGATAAAGAACCATGTGGACCGAACCTCCAGTACTCTTCTGGGGTTTCTGCCAGGATACAGGAGGAGGTTCAAGAGCGGGACCAATATGAACGGGATTACGACCCCAAGGCATAGTCCGCTGAGGGTCCTGCGCAGGTTCGTCGAGTAGCTCAAACCCGAATAGGACAGGACTGCATCTACGAGGAATAGGGTCATGACCGCGCTCAAAGCGACCATCTGTCTCACTGATGGGAGCCCAGATGCGAATCGACGAGAGCCGGTCATAAGGAAGAAGAAAGACACAGCAAACCCGAACTGGATGCCTATGCACCTGGCGCACAGCGGCATCTGCACGTCTTCATAGAAGTAGGACCTCTCAGCGAGCTGGTGGCAGACAGAGGATCCGAGGAACATGAGCAATTCTTCGAGACCAGACACGACTGACACGGATGCAATGTCGCGTCATTAATGATTCCTTTGAGGAGCTGCATACTGTTGAACAAATGACAGAGAAAGCGAACAAAGGGGTTTCCGAAGTGACGGTTCCTTATGGGGTGCCACCAAAGCCCAGGACCATAATGTACAGTATGGCGCTGCACGCGACGGACGCGACTACGCTGATCACCGCGATAATGAGGCAGTTCTTGCCCACGCGCTTGCTCTCAGGGTCGTCCTTGGAGTAGTAGATTACCCCGATGATGACTCCTGCGATCCAGAATATGAACGAGAGGATGTAGAATAGGATCTTCATCCCATCGCTGATATGTGGTGCCGGCGGTCCCGCCGCAGCGTACCTGTAGTCGTGCCCGCAGTACGGACACACGTTCGCATCCCAAGATATTGCCCGGCCGCACCCGACGCAGCTCCTCGACCTCTGAGGTCCAGATCCTTCCATGCTCTCACCTCACGTCATACCCAGAAGAGGAATGTGCTACATGTGATCGACACGATGACACCAATGGCGGCCAGGATCAGGCACATCTTGCCAACTTCCTTGCTCTCGGGATCGTCCTTGGTGTAGTACACAAGACCAATGATAAGACCGACTATCCATATCAGGAACGACAAGATGTAGAAGACAATCTTGACTCCTTCGCTGATCTTCTGCTGAGGCTGGGCGGACATAACGACCCTGTAGTCTCGGCCACAGTACGGGCACACGTTCGCATCCCACGATATGGATCGTCCGCATCCGACACAGTTGCGCATTCCACCAGTACCTGAAGCTTCCATTGCTCGCCCCTCCAATCACAAGCAAGGGGGAGCACCCCCAAGCTTGCACTCTCAGGATTGGCCAGGATGCTATTAAATGGTTGCTGGTGTTCCACCGAAACTTCCTGTGGAACGGAAGTCACTACAAGGATAGACTGGGCAACCAAATCCCCGTTGACATCGACCCGAAGAACCAGCAGACGAGCAGGAGCAGAAGCGGCAAAAGCGAGATCAGGAGGCATATCTTCCCCACGTGCTTGTAGTCCTCCTCATTGCTCGACGCGTAAAAGACTACACCAATGATGATTCCAAGGAAAGGGATGAAGAACGAGAGGAGATACACGAGGATCCTCATGCCAGTCCCGACGCGGGCCGATTTCCCTGCCTGCTGTGGCTCGTATCGGTAGTCGCGGCCGCAGTGAGGGCAGACATCGGCGTCCCACGGGAGTATGCGTCCGCAACCCACGCACATCCTGGTTGGGAATCGAGCATTCGGTGATGCTGCCGGCTCAGGAGGGCCTCCCATGGTTCATCCTACCAAAACTTGCACTGCATTGGATGAATGACTCCGATGTTATATTACTCTTGCCTGGGTTCCTTGGGCTGGCCGGTCTCCATCTTGAGATTTCTGAGTTTCCTGTCTTCCTGCAGCACGAACACGAAGGATCCCATTAGCAAGGCCATGGAGCTCCCGGCGATCAGGCCAGTAATCAAGCGGAGGATGTTCGTAGACTCGTAGGAGGTCACCAGCTGCAGGCCCCCATCGATCCCCATCGGTATGAGCCCCAGCAGAAGGAGAACAGGGTTGATCTTGTATCTGTAGAAGGTAGCAACCCCGAAACCGGCGGCTAGACCGA
>Ga0315268_10008414_pt1 | contig 10789 bp, 8 predicted proteins | sample C1_top_MG_FD_204535 | JGI IMG/M metagenome (GOLD analysis project Ga0315268, IMG submission 204535) | Sediment microbial communities from Yellowstone Lake, YNP, Wyoming, USA - C1_top | ecosystem: Environmental > Aquatic > Freshwater > Lake > Sediment | place: USA: Wyoming | collected 2017-08-01 | reverse complement strand
CATCAGGGCATCGGAATGGTGACACCGATGACCAGATTCACCTCTTTAGGCAATGTCATCGTGGGACCGATGCCTGACACAACGGCCCTTGATGAGGTCCGGCAAGGACCTGACTGGGTCACACGCCGAGTGGGAGCCAACGGAGTTGTCAGCATTGCCTGGCAGCAGATCAGCGTTGGCAAGCACCGCAATGGTCACAACGTCGATGTTCATATCCAGAAAGAGATGGTCCAGATCTGGGATGGCTCTGAATTGATCAAGAGCGCCCTGCGAAATCGACCCGGGGAGGTGATCCGCAAGAAGAACGCACAGACAATGGCCAAGAAATGAGTTATAAATAACCACCTAGAAGTGTCAAGGATCAGGCGACTATCAAACGTCAAGCATCAGGCGGAGTCTTACAGGCGCACAAATTTTTTGTATTACTCCACCCTTGGTTTCAACGGGTCGTTGCAACCAAGCGTGGAACAGGACACTCACAACGCACTCATCTAAACAAGGCTTCTACCCGCCAATAATGCCTCGGTTCACCATGAAACTCACTGCATCGTTCATATTTATTGGGACGATTTTCTTATCCAGGTTGTCCAATGCCCATACTCGAAATATCTCGTCAACAAAACCCTGACCAACGGCTTCGACTTTCTCAAAATCCAGTTGTATTTCGTCAAATTTCCCAAGTCCGGTTAGCAACCTTCGTGCCTCGCTTCGCGATACAAAAGTCATACCAGTTTCGAACAGTTTTACTGTTGGACGTGTGCGCAGGAAATGATGGCATTCTTAACAACTACTCGTGCAAGGCGAGAGGGATTCCGCACCTGTCCTGACACCGACCTGCCCTCCAAAACTCTAAAACCTCACTATTTCGAACTCCTGAGCAGAAATCTGACATATTTAGTGAGGTATTGCTCCAAAGTTATTTGAAATAGTGAGGTTTTTGTCGGACAAGGCCCACATTGGTGAGGTTTGGCCTCAAAATCTAACCACTCGAACTCCACAAAATAGGATGTGGGGCACTACCGTAGATCGATAGGAGTTCTGAGCCACTAAGTTGGGATGTACATGGACGCATCACCTGCCGGCAATATGGCTGCACCCTTAGCAGTCAGGCTTCGCCCTACCACTGTTGCAGACCTTCTTGGCCAGCAACATCTCCTCCAACAGGGCTCGCCCCTCGTGCGTTTGATCCAGGGGCAGGAAAAACACATCACCAGCGTGCTCCTGTATGGCCCGCCTGGCAGTGGTAAAACAACCCTTGCCAAGATGATCGCGCACTCCGGCTCACGCGTATTCGTCGAACTCTCGGCGGTAAGTTCTGGGGTTACCCAGGTCCGTGAAGTGTTGACGCAAGCGCAAAAAAGATTGACGGAGGAGGAAAAGGAAACCGTCCTCTTTATTGACGAGGTGCACCGCTTCTCCAAAGCACAACAGGACGCTCTCCTTCCGGGAGTTGAGAACAGATGGGTGACACTCGTTGCCGCCACCACAGAGAACCCGTCCTTCTCCATCATCTCCCCACTACTCTCGCGCTCCATTGTTCTGACTCTGCGCCCTATCCCCGATGCTGATATCGCAGCGCTCATCGACCGGGCCATTACTGACGCCCGAGGTCTCAACGGCGAGGTTACGATTTCGGCACAGGCAAGAGACTCCCTCGTCAGGCTCGCGGCGGGGGATGCACGCCGAGCGCTCACATATCTTGAGGCTGCAGCCGGGGCTGCCAGCGGTGAGATCACAATTGAAGTCCTGGGCCAGGCCGTAGACCGCGTCATCGAGAACTACGACCGAGGCGGGGATACTCATTACGACGTAGCTAGCGCTTTCATTAAGAGCATACGAGGCTCTGACGTTGATGCCTCCCTGCATTACTTGGCACGGATGTTGGAATCGGGTGAAGACCCGCGCTTTATCGCCCGACGCGTCATGATCAGTGCCAGTGAGGACATCGGTATCGCCGACCCAGGCGCTCTGGGCCTAGCTGTTGCGGCGGCCCAAGCAGTGGCGCTGGTGGGTATGCCCGAGGCGAGAATCATTCTGGCCGAGGCGGTCACCTACCTGGCATGTGCGCCGAAATCCAACGCTGCCTACCTCGCCATTGAGCAGGCCATTGCCGATCTGCGCTCATCCAAAGGCGGACCGGTACCACCGCATTTGCGGGATGCGCACTCAGGAGCGCTGCGTGATAGCCAAGTAAACGCAGCACGAGAATCAGCCTCCTACATCTACCCACACGATTTAGCACTCGGAGTTGCGCAGCAGCAGTACTTGCCCGATGCCCTCGTGGGCACGCAGTACTACCACCCGACAACTCACGGCTATGAAGCGCGCGTACAAACGGCTTTGGAACAGATTCGCAAAATGCTCGGGAAAGCCTAGATGCTGGGATCAAAATATCCCGAAACCATTCTGTACCTCGAAGAAGTTAAGTCTACTTTTGGTACTTGAAATCTACTGATCGTTCTTCAACGGGAACTTGGTAGCCATCGCACTCCCACGGATAAGCGAGTACACCCTGCTCAAACTGAACATCTTTTCCGTAGCATTTCCAATAAAAGAAGACATCTCCTTGAACCCAATGCAAGTTTCTGTCACCAGATTTCACCGTCGGGTTAATAGATCTATCAGGAACTTTCATCATTATTGGTGCCTGGGAGTGGTTCCCCACGGTTCCCGAATAGGCAATCACCTCACCACGTTTTACCTCGCGGCCAAGAAGCGCCTCACAGGTGTCCGAAACTGAATTTGCCGCGATCGCGTAATCATTTTCGGTAAAGAACTGCCATCCTGCTGCCCGCAATGGTCCGGGCCACTCTTTCGCATTGCCGCACGTGGGCGTCTTATTAATCCCTAACAGTAGTGGTGAGTTTTGAAGATGGTAGAAGCAAAAAATCAATCCAGGCCAATCTGAACTGGTGGATTCAAAGCAAAGTTCCAAGTCATCGAATGGGACTTGTAAAGTTCCATCCATTCCATTTCTAAAATCAGAATTGCGATTGTTGAATCCAATGAAGCGCGCGTCAATCGGCGCCAAAATTGGCTTACCGTAGCCAATTTCAAAGTTGACACCATTTTTTCCAGCATATGACGACAGGTCCGGCCGACTTCCAGTCTTTGGCCCTAGTGTCACGAAGGCAGGATCCATTCCCCCACTAAAAAGATATTGCTGATCATTTATGCCCTGCATATTTTCTGGCGCTTTTGATATAGCGGAGACAGAAGTTGTCGGTGGAAAGATCAGCGTTGTATGCGTAGGCATTGGAGATGGCTTTGCTTTGAGGGTACTAGTGGGGGTTGGGGTTGGCTTCTTAACCAACACTCCCTTACTCCAAACTAATTTCTTTCCCGACTTAATACATGTATACAGCTTGTTTTGATAAATGACTTTGCTCTGATACACCTTGCAGGCGGAACCCGCGCTGATCTTGGATGTCGCAAAAGAAACCTCGGGAGTCAGTGCCAACACAAGAACTATTAGCATTCCTATTAGTACGAAGTGACGCCCTCTCACGATTTAAGAATAGCGCTTTTCTTTTGTTTTACTTCTTTTTATAACCCTTTGGACACTTTGGAGTTAAACCCGAAACCTTCTTGACCTGTTTGGCTTTAATGCAAATGATTGTCTTGATCTTGGCCGCCTGCGCCTCGAGCCCGTTCAACGTGCTATCAAATTCTCCAAGTTCTTCATCCGCATAATCTTTCACGGAAGCAAGATCCGAAGTTGAACTACTCAAGTTCGAATCGATAACCCGCCGCACGTCCAAGAAATCCGCCAGGACCGCCTTGAACGATCGGTACACATTCGGATCAAGTGCCAACTTGGTTTTTACTGCCATGAGTCGGGCGTGCTGGGCATCAAAGAGCGGGTTGTACTGATCTTGAATAGAGGTGACCTGATCTGCTCTCGTCGGAACCGCAGTGTCGGCAAATACCGCGCCCGAACTGCCAAGCAATAAAGAGCAGATAAGGACCAGCAAAGCACTTCGAATTTTCATATTTGAACAGTACTTTCCCAGCGCTTGTCGCATAAGGGATTGGAGTGCGCCACGGGTGTGGCACTAATCTCTCAATCCCCTACTTGATGTTTCGTCACACTCACAAAGAACAATTGTGACGAATTTAACTGATCAGGTTAGATCAAAACGATCCAGCATCATGACCTTGTCCCAAGCAGCAACAAAGTCATGAACGAATTTCCCCTGTCCGTCGCTGCTTGCATAGACCTCTGCGATAGCACGAAGTTGTGAATTCGAACCGAAAACCAGATCAACTCTGCTGCCAATCCACTTCACTGCTCCGGTCTTGCGATCGTGGGCTTCGAAGAGTTCGGGAGTCTTTGAAGTTGGCTGCCAATCGACGTTCATGTCAAGCAAGTTCACAAAGAAGTCGTTTGTCAACGTCCCCGGGCGCTCTGTGAAGACGCCAATTTTGGAACCTTCGGTATTTGCGTTAAGAGCGCGAAGGCCACCGACGAGAACGGCCATCTCTGGAGGAGTAAGCGTTAGAAGCGATGCACGATCTAGGAGCGGGAACTCCGCATGTTCGTGAATCGTCCTATTGGCGTAGTTGCGGAAACCATCAGCAACGGGCTCGAGGACTGCGAAGGAATCGACATCGGTCTGCTCCTGAGTTGCATCCGTGCGCCCTGGAGTAAATGGAACGTGTACAACGTGCCCTGCTTTTGCAGCGGCCGCTTCTACAGCGGCACAACCGGCCAGCACAATGAGATCGGCCAGGGAGATCTTCTTCTTCCCTGTGTTGAATTCATTCTGGATTTCTTCAAGTGTCTTCAACACTTTTGCCAGCTCGACTGGGTTGTTCACTTCCCAGTTTCGCTGCGGTGCTAACCGAATGCGAGCTCCGTTAGCTCCCCCGCGCTTGTCACTTCCACGGAAGGTTGAGGCTGACGCCCAGGCAGTGGAGACAAGCTGAGAGACGCTGAGCCCCGATGCAAGGATCTTCTTCTTGAGTGCTGCAATCTCATCGGCTCCCACGAGTTCGTGTGCCACTGCAGGAACCGGATCTTGCCAAATCAGTTGCTCCGCGGGAACAAGAGGCCCGAGATATCTTGAAATTGGCCCCATGTCACGGTGCGTTAATTTAAACCACGCTCTAGCGAATGCATCTGCAAACGCTTCTGGATGTTCGAGGAAGCGACGTGAGATCGGTTCGTAGATTGGATCCGTTCGCAACGCGAGATCCGTAGTGAACATGACAGGTGCATGTTTCTTCGAGCGATCGTGTGCGTCTGGCACGGCATTTGAAGCAGCACCATCTTTTGGAATCCATTGCGTTGCACCAGCTGGACTCTTTGTCTGTACCCATTCGTAGGCAAACAATGTTTCAAAGTACTCGTTGTCCCATTTGATTGGGGTCGGGGTCCAAGCACCTTCAAGGCCACTGCCGATGGTGTCTGCGCCACTTCCAGTTCCAAATGTGTTCTTCCAGCCAAGACCCATTTGCTCAATGGGAGCAGCCTCTGGCTCTGGTCCGACATACTTACTTGGATCGGCGGCGCCATGTGCCTTGCCAAATGTGTGTCCGCCAGCAATCAGTGCAACTGTCTCTTCATCGTTCATTGCCATGCGAGCAAACGTTTCGCGGATGTCCACTGCAGATGCAAGAACATCGGGCTTGCCATTTGGTCCTTCAGGATTCACATAAATCAAACCCATCTGAACGGCTGCGAGAGGATTTTCGAGAACGCGATCTCCGCTATAACGAGCATCGGCTAGCCACTCAGCTTCCTTGCCCCAATAGGTTTCGTCAGGTTCCCACACATCTGTCCGTCCGCCACCAAACCCAAAAGTCTTTAGACCCATTGATTCAAGTGCACAGTTGCCCGTGAAAATCATGAGATCGGCCCACGAAATCTTTTTGCCGTATTTCTGCTTAATCGGCCACAACAACCGTCGTGCTTTGTCGAGGTTGACGTTATCGGGCCAACTATTCAGTGGTGCAAAGCGCTGCATGCCAGCTCCGCCGCCGCCTCTTCCATCGGATACGCGATAGGTCCCCGCGCTATGCCAAGCCATGCGAATAAAGAATGGTCCGTAGTGTCCGTAGTCCGCCGGCCACCAATCTTGCGAAGTTGTCATCAACTCTTCGATGTCGCTCTTCAGTGCATCTAGATCAAGAGCTTTGAACTCCTTTGCGTAGTCGAATTCTTCGCCCATGGGATCTGCCATTGGTGAGTTTTGCTGGAGGACCTTGAGGTTCAGTTGGTTAGGCCACCAGGTCTTGTTAGAGGTGCCTTCATTAGATTGCTTACCGCCTGGATATGGGCAAGTGCTTTCGCTTTCCATCTGTCCTCCAAATTGATTCATTCCAGTGACTCCGCTAACCAAAGAATAGGGGCTCCCGATGAATTCTCAACTCAGGGCCTCCCAACGAGCTCACCGTCTTCATGCGCACTTTGCCCGGAATCTACCTGACCGGGAGTGCGTACTACGAGAAGAGCGATGGCAAATGCCGTCAATGCGCTCAAAGCACCTACTCGCATGGCGGCATGAAAACCCTGCACTGTTGCATCGAGTTGGGCTTTCGCAAGCAACGTGGATGAGAGGTGTGTGGCCGTTGCGAGGTGATGGCTGCGCACTGTGGCGGCCACAGTCACCAAGGCTGCCAGCCCTAAAGACCCACCAATTTGTTGGCTCGTATTGAGTAATGATGAAGCCAACCCCTGTTCGTGGTTTCTCACTGAAGATACTGCGTTCAGCGTAAGAGGGAGAAACGAAAAGCCCATTCCCAGACCAAATACAACTAGCGGTCCAAAAACGTGCAAGTACGAAGAGGTTGGAGTTAGGAAAGAAGCCCAAAAGATTCCCGTAGCCACAAAAAGTGGACCCGTAGTCAGGAAGATTCGTACTCCATATTTCTTAACCTTGCGCGAGAGAAAAATGCTTGTTGAAGCGACCATCACCGGCACTGGAAGGTATGAAATTCCCGCTCGCAGCGAGGTGTAGTGCATCTCCTCTTGTAAGAACTGAGTCAAAAAGAAAAGCAGAGACAGCATCGAGGCACCGATAAACACAATCACGGCATAACCACCTGCACGATTACGGTGACGCAGAAATTGAAGTGGAATCAAGGGCTGTTCGGTATGCTGCTCGATTACGATAAATACAACAAGTAACAGTGCTGCTGCAGCAAAAGCGATAAGTGTTGCTGAAGCCGTCCACCCCGCCGTCGGCGCATGCACAAGTCCATAAACCAGAAGTGCCACACCACCAGAGACGGTTATTGCACCAGGAATATCAAGGCGCCCACCATGGCCATCAATTCTTGGCAGTACAAAAGGCGTTGCTGCCATAACGAGAAGACCTATAGGGACGTTGACGAAGAAGACCCAGCGCCATGAAGCCCCCTCTACAAGTGCACCTCCCAAGATGAGACCCAAAGCTCCACCGGCGGCTGTCATGCTCGTATAGACAGCCATTGCTTTGTTTCTATATGGACCTTCAGCGAAAGTAACGACAATCAACGCGAGCGCAGTTGGCGAGGCAATGGCTGCTCCAGCTCCTTGTACGGCACGGGCGACCACGAGCAATAACTGCGAGGTTGCGAAACCACCGGCTAGTGATGCCACAGAAAAGAGCGCAATGCCAATGAAGAACATTTTGCGTCGACCTAAGATGTCGCCGGCCCTACCTCCCAGCAAGAGCAAGCCCCCGAAGACCAGAACGTAAGCGTCAATAACCCAAGTCAAATTGGTCGAGGAGAAATGCAGACTGCGTTGAATGGAAGGCAGTGCCACATTGGTGATTGTCAGATCAAGCATCACCATTAATTGAGCCGCCGCGATTACAGCGAGGGCAACACCGCGTCGTTCGGGCACCGTGCGATCAATGCTCTTCAAGGGCTTCATCGTGCTTCTCCATCCACGTGTTCGTTCTTAAGTGCCCATAGGAGCATTGAGACATCCTTTGTTTGGTCAATATCCGCGATGGTTTCGCGACGCTCTAAAGTTTGAATTGAGAAACCCGAAAAACGATTACGAAATATCGACTCTTCATAGAGACGATCGCGGAAGGGTGGGCCAAATCTTCCAAAAACATCCACGTGGTGGCCGATGATGTATAAATGGCCGCCAACTTTCACAGCGGCAGCAGCGCAATCAAATAGTTTCTCTCGCTCTTCGGGAGCAAGGTGGATATTTGCTATGACAACAAGGTCGTAGAACTTCGGCACTGGCTGGTAAGTAACTAGGTCGGCTTGCTCAGTGGCCAGGTTGAGACCTTCACTGGTTGCCAGATCACGAAGCACCTTAAGACCTACGGCAGAGGCATCAACACCTGTCACTTCCCACCCCTGTCGTGCCAGCCACATGGAATTGCGTCCGGTCCCGCAGCCAAGATCCAAAGCGCGACCCGGTTTCAAGCCGGTCACCTTCTCAATTAACGCCTCATCGGGAACTTGCGACCAACCATGTGTTAAATATCGTTCATCCCACTCCGCACCCAGCTTCTTGCTTTCCTGGCTATTGCTCATCATTTCTCGGTCTCTTCCGTCGTGTTCTTGTTGTTTTCGGGTATCTGCAATCCTTCTTCCAGGCGGTCTAGGACCATCAGAAGTTGGTTGTACTCATTTGGAGAAAAGAAAGCCCTGAGGTTTTCCTCCTGCTGGGCCACCAGGTCTTCCAGCACTCCCACCAGTTTTTTGCCGGACCTAGTTAAATTAACGACTCGAGGTCGGCGGTCATCAGGGGCACTGCCACTGGAGAGGAAGCCTCGTGTTTCAAGTTCATCGACACAGCGCTTGACCGACATTGCGTCCGTGCCCAATGTACGAGCCAATGACCTCAAGGATTGTTTGGAATTATTGCTAGCGCCCCGAAGGATCGAAGCCTGAGCCGGAGTCAAACCCAAGGAATCCAGTTGTTCGGCCCAACGACTCCTGCGAATTCTGGCCACCCTGCTCAGACGAAAACCAGCGCCATCTTCCAGGGTTATCGGTTTGCCCGTTTGAACACCCCTTTTTCCAAGGGCAGCTCCCCCTGCTACATGGCTCCTGTTCGTCATGGATTGAACCTAGCACAACCGTAACACTTGTTACAGTTGGCCCGTGGAACAAATACCCCTCAAGCCACGTTGCACGTTAGGTGATCGCTAGGCGCCGAAACAACAGGACCTTCACGCTGTCAAGAATTAAGGCCAGGCCAATCGCTGCAATCGCAACACACAAGATAATGGTGCCGGACAGCGATGTCATGAGGATTCCGCTGACTGCAAGCCCCACGATGAGAGTGAGGTCAAGGAGTGATGATGACATCATCCAAAGGCTTGGACGAGAACTCCACATGCGCCTCCGTTCACGCGCAACATAGAAGACAGCCTGGCTCGAGAAAACGAGAGTGACGACAGCCAATGTTTGCAGGGCGCTCGGGCCAAGGTGCAAGATGAATCGACCAACGAGGATCGAAGACACGCAAAATGTTAAGTCGCAAATACCGAGGACCACGCTCGCAATAGTGAGGTTGCCGATTCGCCATACGTTAGGCAATGGAGATGGCCTTACATGATCGGTCGATGAGGACATTGCGAGAAAATCGCCGGTGATCATCATCAATGCCATGAGAACTGGCGTGATGATTGCATGACCCGTGATGATGAGGCCAGCAAAAATGAAGAGCACCTGGACGACTTTGTGGACGATGGATCGAAGAGTGTAAGTAAGAATGCGTTGAAAAGTTAAGCGGCCCACCTCAATGGCAGCAACAATTCCACCTAGGCCGGGTTCGGTCAGAACAATTCCAGCCGCTGATTTGGCTACATCCGTCGCCGTGAATACGGCTATGCCCATCTGTGATTGACGGATGGCTGGCGCATCGTTGATGCCGTCCCCGCACATTGCCACAACGTGCCCATGCGACTGAAGTGTTTTCACGAGTGCAAATTTTTCTTCGGGCATGACATTTGCGAAAACACCAACGTGCTCAATGTCGCCATCTTGTTCCAACTGGGTCACAGTAGAAACCGCCCCATCGATTCCGACAGCCCCGGCGATAACTTCGGCGGTTGTCGCGGCATCACCGGTTACCATCAATGTCCGCACACCCAACTTGCCCAGTTGCTCGATCAGTGGGCGGGAATCCGATCGCGGAGGGTCACTAAGTCCAATAAGTCCTACCATCTGCAAGGCACCTTCGGGACCGATTCCCACTGCGAGCACTCGAAAGCCCGCCTCCTGTAATTCCCCCGCTGGCGCTGCGAGTGAGGCGAAATCCTTGGTGAGGTCTGCAATGACGGAATAGGCACCTTTGACAATGCGTACGCTCGTACCATCTGCTCTTCTGGCAGTTGCAGCCGACATTTTCTGTGCTGGGTCAAACGGTTCAAATGCGAGCAAAGTAAGTTCGGTGGCGGCATTGGTATTTGCCGCGGCTTGCCGAATTGCTGCATCCACGGAATCGGCTCCCGCACTGGAACTGGCGATGGCGGCAAGTGCGAGAACTTGCGCCTCGTCGAATCCGGCCGCCGGGCGGCATTGGCTAACCGCCAATGCGTTCAACGTCAGCGTTCCGGTTTTGTCTGCGCAAAGGACATCGACACCAGCTGCTTCGTCGAGTGAGGACAATCGAGTCGGTAAAACCCCGCGGCGTGCAAGTGAGCGAGCCCCAATCGTTCCCGCGAGAGTAAACATGAATGGCAGCGCCACAGGAATCGAAGCAAGCACGGCCACAAGGACAAGTGGCGCCAACTCTTTGAATGGCATATGAAGAATGATCGCGTACCCAATGATCAGGAGCGTCACTCCTCCATTGAAGATCGCGAGATTGCGAACTACACGGAAG
>Ga0315268_10008413_pt1 | contig 10790 bp, 8 predicted proteins | sample C1_top_MG_FD_204535 | JGI IMG/M metagenome (GOLD analysis project Ga0315268, IMG submission 204535) | Sediment microbial communities from Yellowstone Lake, YNP, Wyoming, USA - C1_top | ecosystem: Environmental > Aquatic > Freshwater > Lake > Sediment | place: USA: Wyoming | collected 2017-08-01 | reverse complement strand
GTCTTCTGGGGTGTTTTGGGCCCCGCCGGTTTCCGCGGCGGGCGGGCGCCCGGGCCGGCCGGCCGGCCGACGGAGTGGCACGCCCCGAGCGGGAACCGATGCGCTGATCAAAAGACATCGACGTCCTCATGATCGCACCTTGGGCTCCCGTGATTCCCACTTGCCGCGGAAGGTGATCCAGAACGACAGGGCGATGAGCTTGAGGTCGAGTCCGAAGCTGCGCTTGCGGATGTAGAGCAGGTCGTAACGGAACTTCTTCCGGCGCGGCGTTTCCCCGGGGAGAAAGACCTGGGTCAGGCCGGTCAAACCGGGCCGGACGGCATGGCGGGCCGCGTAGCCGGGGATCGCGTCGAGCGAAACCGGCTCGGCGGAGCCGTTGACTTCCTTCTCGTTCGGCCGGAGGGCCCGGGGGCCGACGAAGCTCATATCGCCCTTGAAGATGTTGATGAGCTGGGGCAGCTCATCCATGGCCGTGGCCCGCAGGACGCGGCCGATCCGGGTCACCCGGGGATCCCCGGCGACGGCCTGGACCGGACCGCTCTTCTCCTCCGCGTCCTTGACCATGGACCGGAACTTGAGCGCCTTGAACGTGCGGCCGTTCCGGCCGACCCGCTCCTGGGCGTAAAAGAGAGGTCCCCTGTCCTCGAGCCAGACGGCGACGGCGATGACGGCCCAAAGCGGAGAGGAGGCGATGAGCCCCAGCCCCGAAAGGGCGACGTCGAACGGGCGCTTGAGGAACAGGGCCCGCCCGGCCGGGCCATCGGGCTCTCTGTCGCGGCGCACGCCCTCCCGCGCCATCAGGGCGACAACGGTCAAGATGCCCGCCGTGTCCACGGCCCAATCGAACGGGCTGCCGAAGCGGTTCGGGACGAACGACTGGAGGAGCTCGTCGAGGAAGCCGTAGGCGATCGCGGCCGCCGCGGCCAGGAAACCCGCCCGCTTCGACCAGAAGGGCCCGCGGCCGCCGCGAAAGGCCCGGTAGAAGAGGTAGGCCAGGAAGCCGTACTCGATGAAATGCAGGGTCTTGCGGAAAATGATGTAGGCCGTATCGAGCGCGTACGCCGATGCGTGCGGGACGAGCCAGCGAAAAACGTCGGCGAAGATCTCATAGATCCGGCTCGAACCGAGGGCGCGGTTCCACACGGGGAAGATGAAAGCCATCCACAAGAGGGGCGGCAGGCCATAGAGGATGAACTTCTTGGCGGTCGACATCTTGGCCATCAGGATACCACGGACTTCAAGAGCATATCATAGGCACGAAGGATCGTGTCCTTGTCGAAGCGGTGGACGACGTAATCGCGGGCGTGGGCGCCGAGGGCGCGCCGGCGCTCCGGCGAATCCTTCAGGGCCCGCACGGCGGCGGCGATGGCCGCCGGGTCGTCCGGGGCGGCTGTAAGGCCGCTGGCGTTCTCGCGAAGCAGGACGGCCACTTCGGAATCGGGCGGGGCCAAACCGAGGACGGGCCGGCCGGCGGCCATGAACGTGTAGAGCTTCGAGGGCACGGACAGGTCCGACTTGCCCCGGTCGAGCGGGACGAGCAGGACGTCGCTCGAGGCGAGCAGGGCCGGCAATTCGGGATAGGGCACGAACGGCAAAAAGACGGTGTTCTTGAGGCCCAGGGCGGCCGCCTTCCTTACGAGGGAAGCCTTCTTCAATCCCTCCCCGACCACGGCGAACACGATCTCGCGGTCGCCCGCCAGGAGCGCCGCCGCGTCGAGGGCCCGTTCGAGGGCCCCGCTGCTGCTGATGCTGATCGTCCCCGAGTACATCACGACGAACTTGCCGTCGAGGCCGAGCCGGCGCGATACCGGATTGTCCTTGGGCCCGGGCTTCAGAAATTCCGTGTCGACCCAGTTCGGCAGGACGGCCAGCTTTCCGTCCGGGACGCCCTTGCCCCTGAGGTTCCGGGCGAACCCGTCGCTGATGACGGCGATCCTGTCGGCCAGGCCGTAAACCCATCTTTCGAGCGCCTTGGCAAAGCGGATGCCGGCCGGGCTCTTCAGGATGCCGGATTCGATGGCCAGGTCCGGGTGGATGTCCTGGACGTTGACGAGGACCCGCGCGCCGCGAAAGACCTTGGCGAAGAGCGCCGGGACACCCAGCTGGAGGGGCGGAGTCCGCAGGAACAGGATATCGCCCGTGCGGACGGACGCCAGGTTGACGAGGGCCCCGGCTGTGTAGATGTTCCAGGCAAGGAGCCGGGCGAGCGGGAAGGCCGCGCGGTTCGTCCACAGTCGTTTGACCACGAGCCGGCCGTCGACGCGGCGGGAATAGAAAAGGCCGCGGAATCCCTCGCCGCGCGTCCGCGGCAGCGTCGTCACGACCTCGACCTCGTGCCCGGCCGCGGCCAGGCTTCGGGCAAGCTCGTCCATGAGGACGGGCGCGCTCCCGAAATCGGGAAGGTAGTACATCGTGTGGATGAAGATCTTCATGGTTCCGGGGCGGGATTGTCGAAGGCCCATTGGTAGATATAGGCGACGGCCGGGACGAGGAGCAGGAGGTCGACGCCGTAAAAGGCGGCCGTCGATTCGAAGATGCTCCGGGCCGAGAGGAAGCCGAGAACGAGGACGGACTGCATCAGGAGGGCCTGGTCCGGCGCGGCGGCCGACCGGATCCGCCGCAGGACGCCGCTCTTGACCAGGAAGGCCCACAGGACGACGACGGCCGCGGCAAAGAGAAGGGCGCCGATGATGCCGGCCTGGATCCCGGCGTGGAGATAGGAGTTGTGCATGTGCTCTTCGTTGATGAGCAGCCGGTCGGCATGGAAGCCCCAGCCAAAGACGGGCGATTCGCCGATCCGGTCGAGGCCCTTCTTCCACGTGTTATCCCGGCCCGTGAGAAAGACGAGCGAGCTCAGCGCGCCCTTGGCCCGCCAGGTGACCCCGGAGATCCAGATGGCGTAAGCCGCCACGGGCCCGGCGGCGAGGAAGCGCAGGTCGATGCCCCGGATCATGACGAAGAGCATCCCGGCCACGGCCAGGCCGAGCAGGGCCGACCGGGACTGCGTCTGCATCAGGATGAAAAGGGCCGGGACGGCGAGCGGCAGCCAGAGGAGCCGTTTCTTCGAAGCCGAGGCCACCAGGCTGACGCCGGCGATGATGAGAACGATCAGGGCGTAGCGGCCGACGCCGTTGGCCCGGACGTCGCCGAGGCCGAAGGGCATCCGGTAGATCTCGAACCGGGCCGCCCGGCCAAAGCCGAAGCGATAGGCTTCGGGGAGGACGGCCAGCATGAGCATGATGATGATGGCGCCGTTCAGGCGCAGGATGGCCCTGAGGATCGGCAGGGGCTCGGGCCTTTCGATGACGAACCAGGCGACAAGAAGGGGCGAGAGGTAGGCCGACCCCCAATAAAGGGCGGTCCCCATGTCCGGCGAAAAGAAGATCGAGGCGGCCAGCCCGAGCGCCCCGTAATAGACGAGGAAACCGAGCGACGTTCCTCCGAAGCGGAAGCGGGACCGCGAGGCCAGCGCCCAGAGCAGGCAGATGTAGGCGGCCATGACCGGCAGAAGGGCCCGGGCGCCCTGGAAAAGGGCGAGGGTGTCATGGATCGACGGCAGCGGGCTCAGATTGTAGGGCCCCGTGAATATGCCGCCCCAGACCATGCCCCAAAGGATCAAGGAGAGGATCATGGGCGCCCCTCCTGCCGCGGCGACCGGCCGGCCAGGGCGTCGCGATAGATGCCGCGGAGCTTCTCGCCGAGCCGGCTCCACTCGTAGAACGAGGCGGCCCTGTCGCGGGCCGCGGCGCCCATCCGGGCCCGCAGGCCCGGGTCGCACCAGAACCTGCCGATGGCGCCGGCCAGGGCGGCCGCGACGACGTCCGGGGGGCCCGACGGGATCTTCACGCCGTATCCATCGCGGACGTGGAGGCCGGGTCCGGCCAGGTCGAGGCAGACGACCGGCAAGCCGTTGGCCATGGCCTCCACGACGACGGCCCCTCCCCCGTCCCGCAGCGAGGGAAAGAGGAAGACGTCGCTCCGCCGCATCTTCTCGAAGATCTCGGAACGGGGGCTCCAGGGCGTCCAGACGACATGGCCGGCGATCCCGAGGCGTTCGGCCAGCGCTTCGAGCCGCGGCCGTTCCGGTCCTTCGCCGACGAGTTCGAGGGTTGCGGCCGGCGCGATGGCGAGGAGGATGCGCAGGGCCTCGAGCGCGAGCGGCAGGCCCTTGATGGGATCGAACCGGCCGACGTAGAGCAGCCGGAATCCGCCCCGTCCCTGGAGATCCGGTGGCCTGGGCGAGATGTCCTGCGGGCGGATGCCGTTGACGGGGAAATCGACGATCTTGTCGCTCCACCGGGCGAGAACGCCCCTGGTTTCCTTGTTGCAGACAAGGATGGCCGAAGCCTTGCGGGCCGTGCGGCGCCGGGCCGGCGTCGCTCGCCAGACGCTCTGGAGGAAGGCCCGCGACCTCTCCTGGCGCCGGTCGCGGCGGGACATCGTCCCCATCAGCTCACCGGGCACTTTCTGGCCGCCGCCGATCGGGCCCCAGACAAAGGGGATCGGGAGGGCGGGTGCGATGTAGCTCGGCATCCAGTCGTTCGAGAATGTGATCTGATGGAAGAGATCGAACGCCTCGCGGCGATGGAGCTCGACGGCCGTCCGGGCTGCCGCCCGCTGCCAGAGGTAGTAGTAGATCCGCGTGCCCAGGTGACGGTCGCGGAGGGTTTCATGGAGCCGGCGCGGCAGATCGACGTAGCGGACCTCGGCGACGCGGCCGTTGCCGTCGGTCAGGGTCCCCTCGACGCCCTCGCGGTTGAAGGCCCAGGTGATCAGGTGGAGGTCGGCGAAACCGGCGATCTCCTTGGCCAGATGCCAGCCTAGGATGGCTTCACCCGGGAAATGGGCCGTCGAAGGCTCGGGGTGACAGGCATAGGCCGAGGCGAGGACTCTGGGTCGGGCGGCGCTCATGGCCTTAACCGTTTCCAAACGCCGATCTCATCAGGCCGACGGCGTTGCCGAAAGCCCGGGCGGCAGAGGAGGCGTTCCGCTCGCGGACGGCCATGGCAAGGCTCATCAGGAGCCTCAGCGACAGGGCGGCCCGGCACCTGCCGAGCGAGAACGCGGAGTATTTCTTCACAAAATAGGTCCTGTTGAGGACTTCCCTCACTCCGAAAGCGTATCCCCCGCCGCGTCCGCCGGCCGCCGGCAGGTGAAGGTAGCGGGCGGGGGCGACAACGGCCAGCTTCGCGGTCCGTCCGACGCGATAGCTGAAGTCGAGGTCCTCGAGGTAGCTGTAGCCGTCGAACCACTCGTCGAAGCGGCATTTCGAGAAGACCTCGCGCCGCCAGACCGAGGCCCCGCCCGGGAGCCACTCGGCCCACTCCGAGGCGGCGACGGGCCCGATCATCGTCTGGAAACCCGATGCCGTCACCGTGCCGCCCCGGCCGGAGTAGAGGCCGAGGGTTTCCGCCAGGCTCGTCCGCTTGAGAAAGGGCCAATCGAGCGGCGGATGGTTGGCCATGTTGAAAGCGGCCCCGCCCACGTCCGGCCCGGCCATGGCCCAGAAGCGGAGCATTTCTTCGACGGCGTCGGCTTCGAGGACGGCGTCGTCATCGAGGAAGCCGATGAGGCTCGCCTCCGGCCCGACGGCGTCGAGGCCGAGATTGCGCTGGCGTGCCGCCGAAGCGACGGCGCTCCGGATGTAGCGCAGGACCGGCGGGACCGCGGGGGAGACGAGCGGCGGGGACGGCCGGGCGCTGGCGTCAACGACGACGACCTCGCCGGGGACACGGCTTTGCGCGCAGAGGCTCTGCCATAGCCGCTGGAGCTCCTCCGGACGGTCCTTGGTCGCGACCACGAAAGCGATTTTATGCCCCACGGCCGTTGCCTTCCTTCAAAAAATGACCGACGACGGCCCGCATTTCCGAGACGAAGCGCGCGGAGGAGAACGCCGATGCGCGCCCGCCGAGCCGGCCGCGGAGAGCGGTCTCCCGGTCCTGGTCGCCGAGGACGGCCAGGATGCGGGCGGCAGCATCGTCGCGTCCGGAATAGACGAGGCCGGCCTCCGCGACGATCTCCGTCTGGCCTCCGCCGCCGGGCACCCAGACGATGAGGCCGGCCTTGACCATCTCGGCCACCGCGATCCCAAAGGCCTCCGAGCGGCATCCGGAGATGCCGTATTTATGCCGGGCCAGAAGGGCCTCTTTCTCCGGGCCGTACATTGCGCCTTCGAGGTGAATCCAATCCGCGTGGCGACGGCAGAGGTCTTCGATCTCCCGGGCATAGGCCGTCCGGCATCGCCGACAGAGAATATGCAAGTGAACCGGCTTCACCTTGCGGACCTCGGTCAGGATATCGATGACGAGGCGGATGCCTTTTTCAGGCACGAGGCGGCCCACGACGACAAAGCCGTCCTCGCGTTCGTCCCAAGGGACATTCGGGAACTCGCCGGCGACGGGCGGATAGACGACCTCGGAGGGAACGCCGAACCTCTCTTGGAGAAGGCGGCGCGTCCACTCGGAGTTGGCCAGGGTGCGGTTGCTCTTCCACCCCTCTTCCCGGTCTCCGGCGAGGGCGCGGGCCAGCCCAAGGTAGATCGATCGCCAGGCGGAAGCTTTCTGGAACACGCCTTCGGAGGCGCCGCTCGCAAGATCAAGCTCCCGGCGGAGGTCATCGTCGAAAGAGAAATCGGCGATCATCTGGATTCCGGGCACGCCGAAGTCCATGACGTTGTAGGCGGAGATCATGACGTCGAACGCGCCGGCGTGCCGGCGGCAATAGCGGGCCAAGCGGAAGGCCCGGAGCGCGTCGAACCGCGTCCGCATCCCCGGCGGGATGGCCAGCGAGCGGAGCTCGATCCGGCTCCCGTCGACGCTCGTCCCGCAGCTCTCGTTGAGCTTCCGAAGATCGGGCCGGCCCATCGTCAGGAGCGTCACCCGGCAATCGTCTTGCAGGGCTTGGATCGTCCACATGGCGCAGGCTTCCGAGCCGCCGCCCGGAAGGAGGCGAGGGTGGACGACGGCGACGCGCGGCATCATCTGCGTCCCTCCGTTCCCGCCGCCTCGGCTGGGACCGGGCCGCGCCGGAGCCTGAGCAATCCGGCGACGAACGCCCGCTCTTCGGCGTCGAGCAGCCCGAAATAGGCAGCTGCGGCGAAGGCGAAGACAGCGGCCCCCGCGCCCCAGACGCCGCAACCCAGGATCAAGCTCGCCGCGAGGCCCGCGGCGAAAAGCCCCAGGGCCGCGAGGGCCCCGGCCAGTCCCCTCTTCCAGACGTAGCCGAAACGGATCCGGCCGGACGAGAACGAAACGGCCAGGAGGAAGACGGTAAAGGCGATAAGCCGCAGGGCGGAAGCCACGGCGACGCCCTTGATGCCCCAGAGCTTCGCGCCCAGCCAGGTCATGGCCGCGAAGACGGCGAGCTCGAAGACCTGGTATTTCGGAGCGACATCGACCCGGCCGATGCCGATCAGGTAGTTGTTCGGCACGGCGATCACGGTGTTGACCAGGAAGCCGGCCGCGAGGACCTGGACGACGAAAGCGCTCCGGACGGCGAAATCCGGGCCCAGCCAGAGCCGGAGGAAATCCCCGGAGAAAAACATGAGCAGGATGAAGACGGGCCCGGTCGAAAGGAGGAGGAATTTCACGGACCGGGCGAAAAGAGTTTCCGCTTTTTCCGTCCGGCCGCCGGCGTCGAGGAGGCTGAAGGCCGGGAAGAGAACCATCGACAGACTGCCCGGGACGACCCCGATCCGGTTGATGGCCTCGTACGGCGCGCCGTAGAAGGCGACGGCCTCGACCGTGATCAGCGAGCCGATGATGAGCCTGTCGAGCGACGTCGTTATGGCGTAGAGGACGCTCGAGAGGCCGAGCCAGCCGCTGAACGAGAAGAGGGGCCGGATGAGGTCGCGGCGCAGGACCGGCCGGGTCCGAAGCGCGGGAAGGGCATGGAGGGCCATAGCGCCCCAGGCCATGAGGGCGGCCGCCCGGGACAGGACAAGCAGGATGACGATCCCCGGGAGAGCGAAGCCCATGGCCACGCCGAGGAGCGGCAGGAGGTAGAACAAGACGTTCACCGGGACCTTGACAGCGTTGACGAGATCGAAGCGCTGGGCCGCTTCGAGGACGCCGCGAAAGGAAGATCCGACGAACATGACCGGCAGGGACCAGCCGACGAGACGGAGGGTCAGGATGGTCTCGGCCTCGAAGCCGGCAGGGATGTTGAGGACGTGCCGGACGATGAGGGGCGCGGTCAGGTGCGAAAGGGAAGCGGCGACAAGCCCGATCGCCGTTTGAAGGCCGACGGTCGTCCAGAGGTACTCCGGGAGCTTCGCGGTATCGCTCCGTCCCAGGCAGTCGGCGATATAACGGGTCGTCGTTCGCCCCAAGCCAAGATCGAAGAGGCCGAAATAACCAAAGACGACCCAGACGAGGGCCAGGATGCCGAAACGCTCGTTCCCCAGGGCCCTGACGACCATGGGGATGGTGGCGAAGCCGACGGCCAGGGGACAGACGAGCCCGAAGAAGTTCAGGGCCGTGTTCCTGACGATGAGCTTGTTAGGGACGTCCATAGGCATGAAGGCAGACTTTTCGCGGCAGGCTACCGCCGGTGGATAAAACGCCGCACCTCGCGGCAGAAAACTCGGGCGTCTGACTGGCTATTGCGAATGGCGGAGTGCGCCCATTATAGCCGAACGGCCGAGCGGAGGAGAAGCGGGGGCGGTCCGTCTCATAGCGGCACAATGATAAGGGGCGCTCCCCTGACGGACAATCGTCCGGCCGGATGAATCCAGGGGTGAAAAATCACCCCTGGAGGTGACCCTTTGGGGTGAGGGAAATCGGGGTCCGGCTACTCCCCGGTCCGGCCGTCCGGTTCCTTGACAGTCCCAGGGGGCTCCTTTATACTCTGAATTCCACTGAATCGAGAAGAATCGGGCCACCATGACACAGACGGAAAAGGCACGGAAGGGTATTCTCACCCCGGTCCTGAAAAAGGTCGCCCGGGCCGAGGCGATCGCCCCGGAGAAGCTGGCCGGGCTCGTCGCGGACGGTCTTGTCGTCATCCCCTTCAATCCGAAGCACTCCCCCGCCCTGCCGGCCGGCATCGGAAAGGGCTTGCGGACAAAGGTCAATGTCAACATCGGCACGTCGCGCGACTTCCCTCTCCTCGCCGACGAGTTGAGGAAAGTCCGGATCAGCCTCGAATACGGCGCTGACGCCCTGATGGACCTGAGCACGGGAGGCGACCTCAAGAGGATCCGCAGGGCCATCCTCGCCAGAACGCCAATTCCTCTGGGCACCGTGCCTATCTACCAGGCCGCCGTCCTGGCCATCGATCGGCGGGAGTCCATCGTGGGGATGACCGAGGAGGACCTCTTCGAGGCCGTCGAGTCGCAGGCCCGCGAGGGGGTCGATTTCATGACCGTTCACAGCGGCCTGACCCTGAAGGCCATCGATCGCCTGAAAAAGCAAGGCCGTGTCGCCGACATCGTCTCCCGGGGAGGGGCGTTCCACCTCGCCTGGATGCTCCACAACGAAAAAGAAAACCCGTTCTACGCCCGGTTCGACCGCCTGCTCGAGATCGCCCGGCGCTTCGACATCACCCTGAGCCTGGGCGACGGGCTCCGGCCGGGGTCGATCCTCGACGCGACCGACCGGCCGCAGATCGAAGAGCTCCTGACCCTCGGCGAGCTCGTCAAGCGCGCCGGAGAGGCCGGGGTCCAGGTCATGGTCGAAGGCCCGGGCCACGTTCCGCTCGACCAGGTCGAGATGAACATGCGGCTGGAGAAGCGCGTCTGCCAGGGCGCGCCGTTCTACGTCCTCGGCCCGCTCGTCACCGACATCGCCCCCGGCTACGACCACATCGTCTCGGCCATCGGCGGGGCCGTGGCTGCGGCGGCCGGCGCCGATTTCTTGTGCTACGTCACCCCGGCCGAACACCTCGGCCTGCCCGGCGAAGACGACGTCCGCGAAGGGCTCGTGGCCTCGAAGATCGCGGCCCACGTGGCGGACATCGTCAAGGGCGTCCCCGGGGCCCTCGAACGCGACCTGGCACTGGCCCGGGCCCGCAAGCGCCTCGATTGGGAGACCCAGCGGCGGCTGGCCATCGACCCGGTGAAGTTCGCGGCCGTCCGGAAGCGGCGGAAGACGCGCAGCCGGGCCTGCTCGATGTGCGGGGATTTCTGTGCCATGCGCATCGTCAGCGAATTCCTCGGCTCCGGGGCGAAGACCGATGGCGACTGCGCCTGAGGGACTTCTCTTCGGCACGGCCGGCGTTCCCTTTTCCTCGGCCGACGACTCGAGCCTGGCCGGGATCGAGCGCATCAAGGCCCTCGGCCTGGACTGCCTGGAGATCGAGTTCGTTCAAGGCGTCAAGATGGGCCTCGACACGGCCGCAAAGGTCCGCGAGAGGGCGGCGAAGATGGGCGTCCGCCTGAGCGTCCACGCGCCCTATTTCATCAATCTCAACTCGGAGGACCCCGGGAAGCGCCTGGCCAGCCAGGACCGGCTCCTCAAGACGGCCCGCGTCGGGGACGCCTGCGGCGCGTCGAGCGTTGTCTTCCACGCCGCTTTCTACGGGAAGGACACGGCGGAACAGGCGTATGCCGTGGTAAAGCGGGAGTTGGCCGCGGTCCAATCGATCGTCCGGACCGAGCGCCTGGCCATCACCCTCCGGGTCGAGACCATGGGCAAGCGCTCCCAGTTCGGCTCGCTCGACGAGGTCATCGCCCTCTGCCGCGACGTCGACGGGATCCAGCCCTGTCTCGATTTCTCGCACCTCTACGCCCGCGAGGGCAAGGTCAATTCGTACACGGACTTCCATCGGGTCTTGAGCAAGGTCGCGCGAAA
>Ga0315268_10008412_pt1 | contig 10790 bp, 8 predicted proteins | sample C1_top_MG_FD_204535 | JGI IMG/M metagenome (GOLD analysis project Ga0315268, IMG submission 204535) | Sediment microbial communities from Yellowstone Lake, YNP, Wyoming, USA - C1_top | ecosystem: Environmental > Aquatic > Freshwater > Lake > Sediment | place: USA: Wyoming | collected 2017-08-01 | reverse complement strand
AGGTCGGAACATCCAGACATCTACAGCGTTCATCCTGCAAAGTATAGCACAGATGAATTATGAGGCATCAAGTTGTTGAATTTTCCCCGTTGGGTAAAAGAAGCAGTGGATCTCTTGATTTAACCGGAAGATTAGATTATTATCTACATGGTTAGACATATATCTAATTTGGATAATAATCATGGGTCCACTGGAATGGAAGACCGGAACCGCCTTTGATCTTTTCGTCAGTCTGGTTGTGCTGCACCAACCGGTTGTTTTTGGGTTAAGACCTAACTGGGCTGCCGGTGTGCGCCAAAGACTCCCCGTTCCCCACAGGGAATTTCTCGAAAAATACTACCTTTTTGGCGGTATTCCAGTGCCGTGGTTGATGGAACTTGACCAACCTTTGGATGCCTCCAGTGTTCTGAAGGCTATCTCCGACCTGGAACCTCCAACCCGGCTGGCAACCCTGGCTTTTACTGTTCCAGTTAAGGAAGAGGTCAGGGAAACACTCGAGAAAATATCAGTGCGTGGCAGTTGGCACAACAATGATGTGCAAAGGCTGAAATCACTCCTTAAGAACAGCCCTCAAACGTTTACTGATGCCGGATTACGCTCCATGGTTGAAATGTGGAGCCATGCCCGGGAATCCGGGGAGTTGTTGCTGGAAAGCCTGCAGTCTTATTACAAGGTTTTTTTTGAAGAGGAGGAAGCCCGCATTCGACCGGTGTTGGCGGCAGGGTTATCCCAAGCCAGGCAACTGGCTCGGCACCTGGAACCACCTGCACTGATCGAAGTGTTGAGCCACGGAGTGCGTTTTGAACCCCTGGATGTGGACCAACGCTATTGCATGATCCCTTCGTATTGGTGCAGTCCCCTGATCGTCTTCAGCCGACTGGAGTCTGGCACATTGACCTTGCTCTTCGGAGTCCGCCCGGAGGTGGACAGTCTCGAGCCAGGCGCAGTGCCGCCGGGTGCATTGGTGGAGTCGCTCAAATCCCTGGCTGACCCTTCCAGGCTGAGAATTCTGCGCCTCTTGGCAGGCTCGCCACTGACCAGTTCCGAACTGGCCAAACAGTTGCGGTTGAGACTGCCAACGGTCATCCACCACCTGCGCCTGTTACGGCTGGCAGGCCTGGTGCAGATCACGGTCAGCGAAACGGACAAGAAATACACTACACGCCTTGAAAGCCTGGAAGGCATGCATTCCTCCCTGGTGAAATTCATCAAATCTGGTTAATGCAATGTCTACAATCGTTGCCACTTACCTGGACCGCCTGCGCAAGTTCTCGCCCAACGCCCGCTTGTTGTTATTGAACCTGGTGCTGAGTGGTGCATCGCTGGGTGTGTTCCGGCTGTTGTTCAACTTCTATGCGATCAGCCTGGGCATCGATGAGAGTTCCATTGGTAATTTCATTACCATAAACAGCATGACCGCCTTGATCTTGGCGCTGCCCATGGGTTACCTGGCTGACATCCTCGGGCGCAGAAGGTCCTTCCTGCTCAGTGGTCTGGCCATGAGCCTGTCGATCTTTGGCATGGTCTTCTGGCCAAGTTTATGGATGCTGTATGCCATGAATGTGCTGATCGGTGCTGCGCAGAGCCTGGCGGGGGTCACCATGGCTCCGTTCCTGTTGGAGAACAGCAACCAGGAGGAACGCACTTATCTGTTCAGCCTCAGTTCGGGGTTGCAGATGCTGGCTTCATTTGCAGGCAACTCGGTGGGCGGCTACCTGCCCGGCTGGATCGGGGTCTGGAAGGGGGTCTCCGCCACCAGTAGTCTGGCTTATGCCTGGTCGCTGGGCATCATTACCGGTTTTTCGCTCCTGGCGCTTCTCCCCTTCCTGTTCATGTCCAGCCGAAAGAACCCTTCGTCTGAAAAGACACTTTTTGCGCCTCTGGGTTACGCAGCCAGGAATTGGGCCAATTTCAGCAAATTGATCCTGCCCATGCTGGTGACTTCCATTGGAGCCGGGTTGTTCATGCCGTTCATGAACATTTTCTTCAGGGTCGTTCACCACCAGTCCGATCCGGTCATCGGGAATGTACTGGCCTGGGGTGCCCTGGCCATGGGTATCGGGCTGGTGGTGGCACCGCCCATCGCCGAGAAGATCGGCAAGATCCAACTGGTGGTGCTCAGCCAAGCCTTGTCCATCCCATTCCTGGCTATGTTGGGGTTTGCGCCTTGGTTCTGGGTGAGCGCCCTGGGTCATTATGCCCGCCTGTCCCTTATGAACATGGGTGGTCCGGTGTATAACGCTTACGTGATGGAACGGGTGGAACCCAAGGCCCGCTCCATGGTGGCCAGCCTCAACAACATGGCCTGGAACGTCGGCTGGGCCTTCAGCCCATCCATTAGCGGCTGGTTGCAGGTGAAATATGGTTTTAATCCGGTCTATATCCTGGTGATCATCCTTTACTCCTTTGCTGTCTACTTGTATTGGAAATTTTTTTGGAAAAACGACGTGCCTGCCCTGGCACAGGTATCCATGAGTGAAGGGTGATACGGGTTTTGGGTTCTAATGCCGGCGCCTATCCGGCATTTATGAACTGGGTGGTCCCGCTCAAGGAGAGCCACCCTTTTTTTATCTTGTTCCGGATTCTGCATGCAACTTATCGCGATATTAGTCATCATACAGAGTGAAACTACTGGAAACGGAGATAAAGAAAGATGGAGATGATTATCGATTTCCCTGGCGGCGCCAGGGTGGATGCCCACTTTGACGGATTCACAGTCATGACCGATCAACCGGCTGGTGCAGGCGGTGCCGGTTCCGCTCCCACCCCCTTTGCCACCTTCCTGTCTTCAATTGGTACTTGCGCCGGGATATATGCTCTGGGTTTCTGCCGGCAGCGTAACTTGCCAACGGAAGGTATGCGCATCATCCAACGCATGCGCAGCAACCCTGCCACGGGACTGATCGGCAATATCGAACTTGAGATCCAACTGCCACTCGGCTTCCCAGAGAAATATAAAGACTCCCTCATCCGCGCGGTCGAACTGTGTGCGGTTAAAAAGCATCTTGATAATCCCCCACATTTCGAGGTCCACACCAGGGAAACCGTATTAAGCTGATCTGTTCCAGGTTAAAATAAGGCATGCCTTACCTGGTGGATGGTCACAACCTTGTACCCAAACTTGGCCTGTCACTGGCTGACCCGCATGACGAGCTGCAACTGGTCGAGCGACTGCAGATCTTCTGCAGGATGGCACGAACCCAGGTGGAAGTCTACTTTGATGGCGCTTCGCCAGGTCAGCAACAGACCGTGAAATTGGGTAGCGTTGTGGCTCACTTTGTCCGCATCGGGAGGACAGCCGATTCAGCGCTGGAGGAAAGGCTTAATCGGCTGGGCAGGCAGGCGCGTAACTGGTATGTGGTCAGTTCGGATGCCAGGTTAGCGAACGCTGCCCGGGCTGCCCACGCCAGGCCACTGACCAGCGAGCAGTTTGCTGTCTTGGTTCAGAAATTGGAGCAAAGACAACAGACCGATCAAAAGGAAGAACCGGGCTTGTCCGGGGAACAGGTGGATGAGTGGCTAAACCTGTTCAATGACCATTCCAAGCGTTAATTCTTATCCGATTCTAAGGTCATTAAGATAATTTGGATGTATATTAGGCGCATAAGACACCTGAATGCTTACTGGTATCACAGGTGTCTTCCGCCAGGGATGTGCATGTCCCCCCCATGCAGCCCAAATTGGCGGAGTCCCCTCCCCTCTTGATCACCAGGCGCAAGCCTGGTGATCGTCTTAAACGGGTTAGACGCTGCCAATTTCAGAATCCCGTGTCAATTCATTTTCTCGGACCAGCCAATTTGTTCACCGAAACATTTTCCAATCCTGCAAAGGTTGATTTGACCTGGCGTATAATCTGACTCGATGACCAGCGCTGTGACTCTTGTACTTTCACCCGGGCATTCCTACCCGGACCACCCGGAGAACCCGAACAGGTTCTCCGACCTGGGTCATTGGGAGCAAAAGCCATTCAATACCAAGTTGATCTGGTTGGATCCAAAACCGGCCAGCTTGGAACGGGTGGCTGCTGTCCATCGTCCACAAATGCTGGCAAAGTTGAAGCAAGCCTGCCTGCGTGCGCCTGCCATCATCGACTTCGCACCCACCTACGTTTCACCCAGCTCGTTCGAGGATGCCCTGTTGGCTGCTGGTGGCAGCCTGGTCTGTGTGCAGTCCGTACTGGAAGGTAAAGCCCACAATGGTTTTGCCATTGTCCGCCCTCCCGGTCACCACGCCGAGCCGGATGCGCCCATGGGTTTCTGCCTTTTCAACAACATTGCCATTGCTGCTCAATACCTGTTGGCTGCGGGTCTTACACGCATCCTGATCGTTGACTTTGACGCGCACCATGGTAACGGCACACAGGCTGCCTTCCTTGACGAAGAGAAGGTTGGTTATTTCTCGACTCACCAGGAGGGCATTTACCCCGGCAGCGGTCACCTGGACGATGCCCCGCATGCCCTGGGCCGGATCGTCAATCTGCCCCTGCCCGCCAGGAGCGGAGATGCCTGTTTTCAGACGGTGGAAAAGGAAATCCTACAACCCCTGGTGGCAAAATGGCAACCGGACTTCTTGCTGGTCTCCGCCGGTTTCGATGCCCACTGGCAGGACCCGCTCACCAGCTTGGGACTCTCCACGTTTGGCTTTCATCAACTGGCTGACAGCCTGGTCGAACTGTCTGAAGAAGCCTGCCAGGGGAGGATTGTTTTTATTTTGGAAGGGGGATATTTGCCAGGGATCGTTGCCGCAGGTGTGGATGCCTGCCTGTCAGCCATGAATGGCCTGAAAGCCTCAGACCGGAGCAACCCCAGCCCGTACCAGGAAGTGGACATCATGCAGCGCATCACCTACTTGCGGCGCCGGCACAATTTATAAAAATCAGCTTTATTTAAAGAAGATGGTCCCCAGAATGACCGCCGCCAGGGTCACGGTCAGGTTATCGATGTCGCGCAGGGGCAGGGATTCCACCAACATACCCACCAATGCGATAACCGAAACCGGTAACAGGTATGCATTGTAGGGTGTCGCGAATGCCCCGCTGAGGATATAGATGCCGATGACCAAGGCAGCCAGGATCCACCCCCCGATGAACATTCCCAGCGATCCAGCCACGGTCTTGCCCCGGTTCCATGGCAGGCTGGATGACCGGACACCCCGGCCGAGGATATCCGCCAGGCCATCTCCACCGCACATCAGCATCAGAGCCACGATCCCAATGGGGTTCGTCTTCCAGTAAACCAGGGTCAGGATGATAAAGACAATACCGTAGAACAGCGGACCACGCAGGATCTCGCGGCGGTCGCCACTGCGGGACATGGCCTTGACCGAAGCTTCATCCTTGATCATCCCCAGGCCGACCAGGGCAAACTGGATGGTAATGGCAAAAGGTACCAGGGCTGCCAGCCAGCGGGAGTACCAGGTCTCGGCGAAAAACAGCCAGCAAAGGACAAAGATCGGTCCGGTACCAATATGGATGAGTTTGCGGCTCAACCGGCTCTCGATCCAGCCTCGCTGGGCGGCAAAGTCCATCAAGCGCAACCAGGTTAACGCGATCGCAAATGTCAATACCGTTGCCAGGAACGGGTTCATTGTTTCTCCTTGAGAGAAGCCAGCGCGGCGCGGTAGTCACTGACATTTGGCGGGTTGAGGCTGATGATCTTTTCCATGGCTTGGATGGCTGACTGGGTGTCACCATTCTCGAGGCATAAATCCCCCAGTTTATCCAGGCTGTCAATCGCCTGGTTCACCTGGCCATCACTGGCATATACCGCAGCCATGGATTTCAGCAGAAAGGCTTGCCGCGGGTAGTCCTTCAACAGGGCTTCCAGGAAAGGGATGGCGCTGGCACGTGCACCGCTGGCTTCCAGCCGGGCGAGATAGTCTTCAATCTCAGCCTCAGCTAGGCCGAATTGCTGTAGACGGATGTTCAAGTCAACGATCTGTTTGCGGGCAGTCATGTCATCCGGCCGCAAGGTGCGGATCTGCTCATTGATACGGCAGGCCTGGCGCCAATCCAGCCGCTGCAGGTCAATATCCGCCATGTGCTTGAGGATGCGGATGTTCCAGTCACTGTCCACCTTTGACTCCTGGCACAGTTTTAATGCCGTTGCGTAGGTCTTATGGGCCAGGTCCAGGTCTGCCTGGTGGTAGTACAAACCAGCCAGCTCGAGGTATTCCTTGAGGGCTGCCTCTGGTTGTCCAATGACCAGCAACTGGTCGATCAACCGGGTTCGGGAGGGAATATCCATGGGAGCCAGGCGGACTACTTTCTGCCAGGTGCGCGCTGACTGCTTGGATTCCCCCCGGGCAGCATAAGCCCTGGCAACAACGGTCAATTTGGAAATGGCATCCTCCTGCCGGCCTTCCTGGACCAGCAGGTCGGCGATTAACTGGTGGATGGGTAAATAGGAAGGGGCGGTTTGAAGGGTATTGAAGGCTTCTTCCATGGCCGAGCGCATGTATCCATCCCTGGTCAGGTTGCGCACGTTGCTCATGGCTTCGATCACATAACTGGTCCTAGCCTGAATAATGACCTCCGCCAGGGGAACGGGCGTTGGGTCATCCGGGTTGGCTGGCATTTGTTCCCTACGCCTGGTCACCACTGCTTCCCAGCCTTTCTGGTTCAGCAGGTCATCGATGGCTGCGCATACCTTTTCCAGTTCGACCGGGTCCGATTGTTGCGCTTGCGTTTCCTTGATGGTCTCATAAGCCTGATCAAAAGGTTCAGCCATTTGTTCCGGAACTGTTTTCAAGTCCGCCAGTTTTAACGCTTCCAAATAATGAATGGAGGCTTCATTCAACCGGTTCATCTTGCGTAGGATCTGCCCCATCAACAGGCGGGATCCCAGGCTATAGTGAGGGTGGCCAACTGCATGCTCGAGATTGCGCAAGGCGCTTTCCAGCCGGTCACCACGTGAACGCAGGAAGCCCAGGTCGAAAAACAGGGCAGCGTGGCTATACCCGGCTTCCAGGGCTTTTTCAAGTTCATCTGCTGCCTGGTCATCGTTTTCATTTAATTGGGCATCAATGGCCTGCCCCAGGTGGAGCAGGATGACCGGGCTGTCGCCTTTTTTCAGCAATAAAGCCCCGGTGCCTTTGACAATCGATGACATGCCACGTCGGCTGGGTTTTGGTTCATCATCCGACAATTCCGAATAATCGAACAGGAGTTCCGCCAATTCTGTCAGGGCAGTTTTACGAGCGGCTGAGATGGGGTCAAGGCTGGTCTCATTCGTCCGGCTGGATTCCAGTTGATGGATGCTCTCCATTCGTAATGGACCTGTTCCACCCTTGGGACGAGCCGGCATGGGCAGCAACTGTCCACTGCGCAACAGGCTGGATGCTTGCCTGGCCTCCGGGCTGTTGGGCATTAGTTCCATGGAGCGCGCGATCATTTGACCAGCCCTGGCAGTGTTCCCGCTGCGCTGTAAAACAGCCGCCAGCGCCAGGTACTGCATGCCGGCAGCCGTGTTCTTACCCAACCGGGTTTGGACCATGGCCAGGTTCAGGTGCGCCTGACCGTTTTCCGGGGTGATCTGGGTCACCACCTTCCAGTTCTCGATAGCCTTGTCCACATTGTGGTTCTTTATGTACAAGTCTGCAGCTTGCATGGCAGCCTGGGAGGCTGTCTTCAGCTGGCCCAGTCGCTCGGAGATGACCGCGATTCGTTCAAAAGGTATGGGATCTTCCGGCGTTAACCTGGCAACCGAATAGTATGCCTGAAGTGCTTCCTCCAGTCGCTGCAACTCGAACAGGGTCATGCCCAGGCTGATCAGCGCTTTGGCATCCTGGGGAAATTCAACCAGGGCTGCCTGGTAAAAGGCCAGGGCTTTGTTCCAGTCCTGGTCCCAGGCGGCTGAATGACCGTCATTCATCGCTTTTTTAAAGGCGTCCGTGTTTCCTGCCATGGGTCACTTTTTCTCAAGTTCAGAAATGGGTTTCAGTTCATCCCAGTTTGTCCCCCAGCGGGCCTCGGTGCTGAGCGGGATGCTCATGGGATAGGCATTCTCCATGACTTTTTGCACCTGGAGTGCAGTCTCCTGCAATTCCTTTAATGGGCATTCTATGACCAGTTCATCATGCACCTGGAGCAGCATTTTGCCTTTCAATCCTGATTGGACCAGGGCAGGTTGTATTTTGAGCATGGCCAATTTCATTATATCAGCAGCCGTCCCCTGGATGGGCGCGTTGATGGCTTCACGCTCTTCGCGCGCCCGGGTGACCGCGTTGGACTGGGTCAGCATACCAGGGAAATACCTGCGGCGACCCAGCAGGGTGGTCACGTACCCGACACGGGCCACATCTTTGCGGATGCCATCCAGGTAACGTTTGACTCCGGTGAAACGCTGGAAGTAGGCCTTGACAAAGTTCTCCGCCTCAGCCAGGGTCAGGTCGGTGGTACGGGTCAACCCGAAGGGGCTCATGCCATACACCAGGCCGAAGTTGATGGCCTTGGCATGCCGGCGCTGTTCGCGGGTTACCTGGTCCAGCGGGACGCTGTAGATGGCAGCGGCTGTAGTGGAGTGGATGTCCTGCCCGGTGCGGAAAGCGTCCAGCATGGCTTCATCCTCGGCCATAAAGGCCACGATGCGCAGTTCGATCTGGGAGTAGTCCACTGCCAGCAGGGCTTTCCCGGGAGAAGCCACGAAACCTCGCCGCACCCGGCGTCCCATTTCGCTGCGGATGGGGATGTTTTGCAGGTTGGGATTGGAAGAAGACAACCTCCCGGTGACTGCCCCGGTCTGACTGAAGGAGGTGTGCACACGCCCGGTCCCCGGATTAACCTGAGCGGGAAGAGAATCCACGTAAGTGGATTTCAACTTGGAAAGTTCACGGTACTCCATGATCCAGTCCAGCACCTGGTGCTGTCCGCGCATTGACTCGAGCACGTCGGCTGAGGTGGAATAATGTCCACTGGCAGTCTTGCGTCCCCGGTCCGGTGGCGACAGGCGCAATGTGTCAAACAGGATGGTGGATAACTGTTGGGGGGAATTGAGGTTGAACGATTTACCTACCGACTGGAAGATATCCTTTTCAATGGAGATCATCTTGTGGCTCAACTCGCCAGCCAACCCGGCGAAGAACTCGCGGTCCAGGGCAATGCCTTCCATCTCCATGTCCGCCAGAACCGGGATGAGCGGTATTTCCACCTCGGAGAAGAGTTCATAGGCTTGTGGAATTTTGCGGAGTTCCGCTTCCAGAGGTTGGCGCAAGCGCAGGCTGACCTCGGCGTCCATGGCGGCATAGGGTGCAGCCGCTTCAATAGCCACTTCGGCCATGCTGATCTGGTTCCTACCGCTGCCGATCAGTTCCTCGATATGGGTCATGGCTTGATCCAGGCGTGCGTAGGCCAGGTTCTTCAAACCCAGGTTGCGTGAATTAGGATCGATGATCCATTCAGCGATCATGCTGTCAAAGGTCATGCCGTGCAGCGGCATGCCATGCCGGCTGAGGACGATGTGGTCATACTTGAGGTTATGCCCGACCTTTTCAATCCTGGTTTCCTGCAGGATGGGATGCAGTGCCAGCATCACCTGCTCAAGTTTAAGTTGCTTTCCAGACCGATGACCGACCGGGATGTAGTACCCCTGACCGGGCTCAAGCGCTAGGGATATGCCCACCAGGTCAGCCTGTACCGGGTCCACCGAGGTGGTTTCGGTATCCACGGCGACCTGTTTGGCTTTTGACAACCTTCCAGCCAGGTCCTCCAATTTATTCTGGTCATCCACCACCTGGACTTCCAGCGAACTGTCATGTTTTGGAGATGCATTCAACTTTGGTGACGGGGCTTCCGTGGCGAAGAAACTCATTTGCTGTCCAGCCTGGTTCAACGGGCCTTCCGGTTCACCCAGTTTATGGAAACGGGTCAACAGGCTGCGGAACTCCAGTTCCTTGAACAGGGCTTCCACCTGGGCTGGATCGTAATGGTCGGGACGGGCTTGCTGCAAATCGAGCTTGACCGGTAGGTCCTGGCGGATACGAGCCAGGTCCTGGCTCATGTAGGCTGAGTCCTTGCCGGCTTCCAGTTTGGACCGCCAGCGTGGTTCTATCTCCTCCAGGTGGGCATATACTGCATCCAGGTCATTGAACTTGTGGATCAGCATCTGGGCAGTCTTCTCGCCTATTCCGGGAACGCCTGGGATATTATCCGACTTGTCGCCCAGCAGGGCTTTGTAATCCACCACCTGGCTGGGAGCAACCCCCATTTTTTCGATCACATCTGCATCGGTCAGGTAGTCCTTGGATTCGGACATCTTGCCTTCCGGCAGCGAAACGGCGATCAAGCCTCCCACCAGTTGCAATAGGTCGCGGTCACCGGTGATGATCTTGACTCCCAAGCCCTGTTCAGCCGCCAGCCGGGCAGCGCTGCCCAGCACATCATCCGCCTCGTACCCCTCCATCTCAAGCCGGGGGATATTGAAGGCATCCACCAGTTGGCGGATGCGCTCGATCTGCGGACGCAGGTCATCCGGCATCTTGGCGCGCGTGGCCTTATATTCGGGGAAGATCTCGTCCCTGAAGGTCTTGCCGGTGTCGAACGCCACGGCCGGGTAATCCGGGTGCTCCTGCTCCAGCAGGCGAAATAGTACACTGGTGAATCCGAAGATCCCGGCGGTGGGTTCCCCGCTGGACGTCTGCCAGCGCTGTCCATAAGGTGTAGCGCTCAGGGCAAAATAAGCGCGGTAGGCCAGGGCATGACCATCAATTAAATACAAAGTAGGAGGCATAACAGGATTCTAATGTAATTTTGAAAGGAGAGAAGGGGTTAAAGGGAATAAACTGATCAGGAGATC
>Ga0315268_10008411_pt1 | contig 10790 bp, 1 predicted proteins | sample C1_top_MG_FD_204535 | JGI IMG/M metagenome (GOLD analysis project Ga0315268, IMG submission 204535) | Sediment microbial communities from Yellowstone Lake, YNP, Wyoming, USA - C1_top | ecosystem: Environmental > Aquatic > Freshwater > Lake > Sediment | place: USA: Wyoming | collected 2017-08-01 | reverse complement strand
GTTGGGATCATTCATCGGCGCTTCCGCAAATAAAGGAGAGCCCCAGATTTCCGGTTGATCCTGCGGATCATCAACTAAAGCTCCGCCAAATGGAGCATAATCTGAACCATAAGTATAATTCAAACCAGGCACTTTATACTTGCTTGCTTTGCTGACCCGGGAAGCCCAAGCTTTATTTGTGGGACCGCTGACTACCTTGACTATCTTGGTGCAGACTTCGCCGGCATAAAAAGTGGTGTTAAAAAATATTCCACCATTACCAGCCATATCATGACACATGGTATACAACAATCCATTAAATGCGCCAGTAGCAGGATCAAATCCGGCTTTAACAGAAAAACCATTTCTATTATCAGCAGTACCAGGAATGGAAAGATTATTACAACCTGAACTATTCCCGTACAAAGAAGACATAGTAATATAATCAGCAGGACAACCTGCCACACCACCTTTATAACATTGACCTTTGTCACAACAAACGGTGGTCTCCCAGTTAGGAGCAGTCAAGAACAATAAATCAGCATTTGGCGCTGCCCCGAAATTCCAAGGGTAAGCCGTTAAGGCAATCTTATCTATTTCATAATTTTTATATACTGTCTCATCCGGACCAGGCGGAATCCAAAAAGTTACACCCGACCCATCAACCGCCCCGAATAATTTATCTTGATCAGGACATTTGCATTCTTTCGTCGGAGAAAAAAAATCCGGACAATCTGGTGAATTACACCAATCAGCCCTTGTTGTTATAGCAGAGTATTGACCCGATTTTCCCTTACTCTCGGCGCAGTAATAAAGCGGCGTCCGATCAGTATAGCCAGCCGCTACTTCATTGCCAAAAATATCAGACTCGCCGGAAAGCAGGTCAACCGGCCACCAGGAAAGGCATAAGTTGGGGTTCTGCGAATCCTTTTCCAGACAATAGCCATACCAACCTTTGTAATATATGCCGGTATCTTTGTCAGAATATTCGCAATATAATGAATCCTCTTTGGGATACAAGCGGCAGGAACGGGGTAGCTTGACATCGGCTGAGACCTTGAGAATCGGCTTGATAGTCACATCGTCAACATAAAAGATACCTCTGGGGTCGGAAATACTGACAATCTCCAAATAGGTTTCCCCGCCGGTTCCTTCTGCTTCAAAGGCGTATTCTTTCCAACCGGCGGTCAAAACCAAATCCTGGCAGGTTCCGCCTGGGCAATCCCCGTCTTTCTTACAGGCTAAGCCGGGAGTTGAACTCTCTTTGGAGCATTGCTTGGCCATTTCTATGGTACCAGAAGAGGTAATGGTTTCCTCACAGACCCCTGATGGGCAGTCGCTGTCGGTGTTGCATTCTTCTCCTGATTTTGTTGTACTCTCTTTGGAACATTGCCTAGTTATCAAAGCAGTCCTGAATCTGACGCTGATTTTTTGATCACCCGAAGAGGCGGCTCTCAGCTTCATGCTTACCGCATACGTACTGGCAGTTGAGGTGCTGCCGACAATCGCTCTGGCCCCTGATTGGACCGCTTCCGTGGTTAGGAGCGGATTCACTTCCAAAACATGATTAAATCTTGAACTGTCCTGCGGATCCTCAATCACACTTATAATGTCAGAGCTTACACTGTTGCCGTCCTTTTTATACGATCCCGGCGAGTTTTCCCAAGGTCTTTTATCATATTTATTTTTATCACAAGGTGTCGTAGTAGCTGTTTCTGTATCACAAGGATTGTACTTTGAATTTATTTTTTCAAAATTTCCATTAATATTAAGCTCTGGTATATAACTGCCTTCTTCACTCATCGCCGACCACGGAAAATATCCCTGGATGATTTGGTCACCTGATTGTTGGTGCCAATCCAGACCAGCGACGATTGAACCGGTTAAATTTTTGATTTTAGCAATATCCTCTGGCGTTTTATAGGTCTGATTTTCAGCCGGCATATCTATATAATTATTACATTCGCCGGAAGAGCTCAAGCTATTGCAGGCAGTCAGTTGGTAACAAAGATTTTCTTTTTTATTGGTTTTGGGATTGGTCACGGTCAGGCTTGTTTTGCAGGTCAGCCATTTACTGCATTCTCTATCTCTTTTGACTTTCAAAACTACGTTAGCATTGCATTTTGGCCAGGAGGCATAACAATTCGCATCAGCCGGAGTGGTAAAACCTCCGTTGTCATAACAAGTGGTGGAATCATTGCATTGATAAGCCGAGCCAGTCAAAGCCGGGTCAACGCTGCAATCACCGCCAGAGCGGCAGGTTGAGCCAGCCGAACAATTAAAGTTGCATTTGGTGCAGTCGTGAATTAAGCGGGCCGAGCCGGCTGAACAGTAAAAGTCACCGACGCAGGCGCCGATCTCGACATTGCCCTCGCATTGACCAGTGGTGAAAATATGGTCAGTGCCGCTTAAGGGTGTCTTAAAGGTAAAATTTGCGGTATTTGACCAATTAGTGCTGGAGTCAACCGATTTAATAAAATAAGTATAAGTGGTATCTCTTAGTAAACCAGAAATATTTAAGCTGTGATTTAAAGCATATGAGCCAGCTGGCTCGCTGACTGAATTCTGGCTCCCGGATGGCGGCCAATAAGTAATGGTGATGTTAGCCTGCTTGGAGGTGGTAACGGTAAAAGTAGCTGAATCAACGGTTGCGTCGATGCTGATAGTGGTCACCGTGGGAGCGTTTGTCTCGCCCGTACCCGAGGTAGTGGTAAAATTCCTGTCCGTAGAACTTTTTTGAATTGTTTCTTCATTCGCCGTTCCTTCGTTGATTTTATAGGAAGAAACCACCTGAAAATGGTAAGTGGTGCTCGAGTTTAAACCGCCGACGGTCATCACATGAATATTCGTCTTGGCTAAAGAATAAACTGATGATCCGTAACTGCTGGTCGTCCCATAATTAACCCTTGAGTCTGCATTAACATCTTTTCCATCAGCATCGGTTGTGGTCCAGGTGATAACCACTGAATTTGAAGTCAGACTGGTCGTATTCACATCATTGATGTTCAAAGTCTGGGCTTGGGCGATATTTTTTGAAAAGCCGAAAAACCAAATACCGGTTATTAAAAACAATAATAGCCAAGAGTAGAAAAATAATTTTCTTTTCTTTTTCGCGAGATTAATTTTTAGTATCCTAGTCATATCTTAAAAATTATTATTGACTACAATTAATTTTGGCATCACAGGAAGTAACTCGGTAATGGTACCTTTGATTAGCAGCCAAACCGGTAACGGTCAGGCTGTGAGAGGTTGCTAAATCTGTTACCTTTAGACAATGACCGCCACCGCAACTTGACAGGCTACACTCTCTGGGGCTTGAACAGGCTGCTCCGCCATAATTGTGATTAAAGTTGCCATAACTATCTTCTTCTGTATAATCAACTCTGGAATCAGCTGGTTCATTAGTATCCCAAGTAATTTCTGCAGCATAATTTTCATCAGCGCCGACAAATACCCTGGCCTGAACATTGGTAATTTCCGGGGCAGTCGTATCATTGTCAACTATAATTGTTTTTGAATCAGTAGCTCGATTACCAGCGCCATCAAAAGCGGTGGCGATCAGATCATAGCTTCCGTTGGCAGTGCTGGTAGTATCCCAGGAGTGTTTATAAAGATCATCAGCTGATGGGGGCAGACTAGCTAATGTTCCGCCCGGATTGAGTGAAAATTCGACGTGGTCAATCCCTGAACCAATATCAGTGGCTGTAGCTTCAAGGCTAAAGGTGCCAGAGATGGTTGTACCGGAAACATCGGGCTTGGTAATCTGGATAGTCGGAGGAGTCGTATCCGGCGCCGCCAAGGTGGTAAAGAACTGGGTACATTCTGAAACCGTGCTGCTATTGCCTGCTCTGTCAGCTGAAGAGATACAGTAGTAATATTTGGTTGAAGGAATTAAATTATTTATTGTAAAAATGCGACTGGTAACATAAGTTCCGTCAAACACTAAAGCAACATCTGGCGTACAGCCACAGCCTGTACTTAAGATCAATTTACTATTTGCTTCCTCAAATCCCCCGGTAATATTCTTTGTATCCCAAGAAATAGTGACTAACGAGACATCAGGATTTACTTGTATATTTTCAATGATCGGCGGCGTATTGTCCAATTCACAAACTCCGGTCGTTTGATTACACTGGGGAGTCGGATCAGAACAAGTATAGCCACAAGTTTGTCGGCAATCTTTTTTTAAAGTGCCATTGTCGCAATACTCTTTAGTGGTATAGTTGCATTGGCTAAAACCCGTGCCATCAGTACATTTGTTTTCGCAAACACCTGTTGTCGTATTGCAATAAGGTTTAGTTGGATCTGTACAACCGACAGAACATTGGCCACAAAAACTCTTTAGGTTTAAATCAGCCGGGTCGCAATATTTGTTGCCGCTGCAAGCTCCTTTGTCAATCCCGCCTGGGCATTTGTCTTCGCAAATACCAGACGAGGTATTGCAATACGGCTTAGTCGGGTCTGTACATGAAACACCGCATTGGCCGCAGAAACTCTTTAAGGTAATACTAGCTGGATCACACCATTTTGTGCCATCGCACTGGCCGGGGTCAGTGCCATTGGGCAAACATTTCTTTTCGCAAGATTCACCGGAGCCACAATAAGGGGTTGTCCCTGTGCAGGGATAACTACAGCGGGCACAATTATTGGGTTGGGTTAAAGTGCCATTGTCGCAGTACTGATCTGAACCATTACAAGTGCCAAAACCCGTACCGTCCGTACAATTTGGTTCACAAATACCAGACGAATCATTGCAGTATGGTTTGCTCGGGTCTGTACATGAAACACCGCATTGGCCGCAGAAACTCTTTAAGGTAATACTAGCTGGATCACACCATTTTGTGCCATCGCACTGGCCCGGTATAGTGCCATTGGGCAAACATTTTTGCGCGCAGGCTTCAGTGGCTGGATCACAATAAGGAGTTGAAGGAGTATTTAAACAGTTAACGCCGCAGTGGGCACAATTATTGGGTTGAGTTAAGGTGCCATTGTCGCAATATTGTAATAAGGCGTTGCAAGTACTGTAAGCAGTGCCGTCAGAACAAAAGCCTTTTGTTTTAAAGGTTTGATTGCCCGAACAAACAGTTTTTCCTAGCGCTGTCGTAGAACACACTTTATAAGAATAGAGCGTATTGGCAGCTAAACGATCCAGGAAAACATCATGAACCGTAACTTGCGGTAGAAGTTTTATGCAAGTTCCGTAATTGATTCCGTAATGATAAATATTTTTAGAATATCCCCCTAGCCAGACTTCACTCTGGTCATAGGCATCAATCGATAATAAGGTTAAATACATTCCTAAATCATTCAGTTTTCCAGTTTGATCCTGCCAACTAGGGGCGCCGCTGGGAAGATTGGCTCCGCCATTGTCGCTATAAAGTAATTTAGCGGCGCTTCCCCCTGACCAGACATGATATTTATTTGATGCGGACTCGTAGAATGCGCCAATGGAAAAATAAGTTTCTGCTGTATTCCGTTGCGTGGTCCAAATGGTTCCATTATAAAAAATTATATTGCCCGTACCCGCTGCCCAGACATGATTATTATCAAGAGCAAATATATCATCTAGAATAAACGTGGATTGATACTTTTGCGCATTTGGACAAGCGCCATAACCAGAAGTAGCAGGAGCATTGAAACATATTCTTTTACTATCATTCTCGATAAGCCAGACTGCGTATTCTGAGCCTGTCCATATTGGTTTAGAGATGCTAATAATGGGCCCACTGCCAGCAACCCCGAATTTTTTATTGCATGTCCCATTCGCTCCGCCCGTACCATCACAGATAAATAAAGCTCCATCTGTAGTTGTGCCGCCGCTTATAAAAATATTATTGACATCAGCCCCATTAATATCATATAAATTATTAGTTCCGATATTGGTATAATTGGCTGGCGACCAATTACCATTACCACTAGAAAACATTATATTACCACCCTCACCGACTGCCCAAATATGAGTTTCATCCAAGGCATAAATGCCAAGATATCTTTTGCTACCGGTTATGGCATATTGTGGACCCCAGGCGTTGCCATTGTAAAAAAGAATATAGTTATTATAGTTACCTGGCGAATTCACATTGAAACCGACTGCCCAGACTTTGTTGGATTGTAAGGCTGAAACGGCAACAACGTATATCGGGGCTGAAAGACTGGCAATGGCCTGGCTTCCCCAATCAGGCACCGCATTTGGTTGATAACAAACCTCTGAGTCAGAGCTTTCATCAGTAACCCAGTGAATAGTGGTTGAGTCAGAATCAGTGCCGTTATCGGTAATTGCGCCGATAATTGACAAGGCGTAGACAGCCGAGCCGATCACGGCCGAGCCAAAAATTACCAAACCCAATATTATCCAGAATCTGCTTTTATTTTTTGAATTAAATATATCCATCTTATTTACCCCGGAAATTTAAAGTCTCATTAGAGGTGTCGTTAAAAGGCCGACAGCCTTCCTCAATATTTACCTTATCGCCGCATTCGGCAACATTATCTTCAATTGTCTGTTTTAAATAATAATAAGAGCGGCAGCCTGGCTGGCCAATTGCCTTATCCGAAGTCTCAACACACTTGCCATCAATATAATCAAACAGTTTTGCTTGGCCGCCAACTTCTTCATAACTGCATTCAGAACGGCAGGGATCAGGATCAGAAGGATCGCGGTATTCATTACAACCCGATTGATCCGCTGGACACAAGCCGACCCAGTTATCTTTGGGAATCCCTTCTGGCGGAGGAGTGCTAATGGGGCATAAATCAGTTGATCCGCTCTTGTACCAAATTTCCGTACTTGTTCCTGCTATTTTTTTGTACTCACAGGTTTTATCACCCGGATCCTTAAACCAGGCGACCGATGAACCGTCACTGGCTTTAAATTCCTCACAGCCATATTCAGATGACAAACAAAGGGTGCTTAAATAATTATCAGGATTATTCTTCAAATACACCGTGTCCCAACTCACTATTTGTTCTTGCTGTATTTTTGGTTTCGAAAATTGGGTGCAACCTTTGTCAGCGGCCTTGCAGTAATACGACGGGTTTAAAACCCAAGTCTCAAATACATCTTTAGGAATGGTTGTCCTTTTTACTCCATCAATTGTTTCCTCTTTGATTGTCTCTTCAAATGGATTAGTGGAATTCTGGGTGTTGATTAGAGCCTGACAACCGACTTTATCTTGTGAGCATATTTTTTCAAATGATTTAATGTAATGCTTGGAGCCGGCCCGGTCTTTATATTCCTGACAATTGGCTTCAATTGGTGGACAGGAAGTGTAAGTATCTTTAATTAAATAAACGCTATCTCTGATTTCTTTCAAAATTATATTATCAATAAAAACTTCACCGCCTGTTTTAAAGAAATAGAGAGATTCGTCATCAGCCACTGGTCGAGTGAATTCAACCGGACCCAGGGTGTAATAATTCCAATCATCAGTCAGGGTAATCGGCGCTGAATTAAAGTTTAATGAGGCAACTCCGCCAGTTGCGGGTAAAAAGTAGGCCGATAGATTAGTAGGATTAGTAGTATCACCTTTAGCCCAAAAAGAAATAACATAAAGATTGTTTTCTGAAACAAGATCGGCAACATTATATACTGCTCCCGTACTAAAGGTCATGGAATTACCGCCGACAACAGTTGAAGCAGTGCTTAAAGAAGCATATTTCCAAGCGGTAATATCTCCGCTTTCAAAAGTTTCCTTAAGAATCGTCTTGATGTTGTTTCCATTATTGCCTTTGTACTCTCGACAGCCAGCCGCTGAAGCCGGGCATTTTATATTTTCCGAAGGGATCAAATGATAAATAGTGTCTTTGCCAGCTTGAGCATCAATCGTATTTCTATAGGGATGGCAATTATCTGAAACAGAAATTGTTCTTGATTTAAGACGGTAAAATACATTGCCGATTGTATCGTAAAATTCTCGGCAATCTGGATTATCAGCCATCGTCGCTGGATTACAGACCGCCGGACTAGATAAATCGTCTTCACAAACCGGATTAGTGGCCGAAGTTGCCACACTTAAATTGGTGCAAGGAGCAGTCCCTGTCTCACCAGAATAATTAGCTATGTTGCTCTGTTTCAACTTAAAGGTTCTTAATTGAAAACCGGTTACCTCAGAACCTTCCCAAGTATAATAAGTAGCTTGGTCGGCGGCCGCGGGATCGGGCTTTACGCATTGTCTAATCTGACTGTAATACTCTTTGCCCTCGCCGCCCTGGGCGACCACATCCAAATTGGTATATTCCTCGCAGCCGACATTGGCAGCACTGCAGCTTTTACCCGTTTTGGCTATAAAATATTTATACGGGTCAGCTTCTGTCCTGATAGGAACATGAGTAATTGGCATCTCTTTAAAGAGTCGACAGCCATCGTATTGAGAATCACAGAGATCTTTAGAATAAACAATACCCGGAATAGCCGGATCGCCGTTGACTGGCGTGTATAATTCACAACCCACCTCACCTTTAGAACAACTGAGTCTATTTTTATTCAGGTAAATCAAACCCTGACTGCCATAAGACTGGTAAGAAGTGGCTTGAGAACCTTCTTCTAGCTGGACTGCATCAACAAATATATCGCAGCCAGCCTGAGAATTAAGGCTGAATAACATTTCGTCGGAGCTGACCGAGCTATCGGCTACACTATTTATGACAAATGAGGCGGCAAAACCTTGCCACTGATTGGTTAAACTAATAGAAACATCGTTAACATAAACATCTGAACCATGGTTTACTTTGAAGGTTGTGCTACAAGATGCGGAAGCTTTGGCGGAAAAGGAAATAGTAAAAGTCCTGTCTATGATTGGATAGCCAGTATTAATCCTCGAACAGGCGGCCGCTCCCTGCAGTTTTAAAGCAACCGTTCCCTCGTGGGCGTCAGTAACTGCAAAAACGCTGTTGCCACATCCTGGAATTTGAGTACAACTGCCGCCAGAACAATCATTATTGGTAAAACAACCGAAACTATTATTAATTCCTCCTGAACAGATTCCGCTTTCCCAGCCAGGAAATCTGTCAGTGGGAGCTTCATCAATCTCTCCTTCATATCTTTCAAATCCGCCATTGGCCATTAAATTTACACCCTGTCCTGTTTTAATAAATTCCTGACAACCCTCGGCTGAGGCATTACAGGTTTCTACATTACGATTAAAATAAATTTTATCAGCCAGACAACTGCCGCCCGGACAATCATTGTTCGTCGTGCAAGATTTTCCATTCTTGGTGCCGCTGACGCATGAGTAAGGAAGACAGGTATTGGTATTTAAATCATAATTTCGGCAATACCACTTACAGCCGGCATTGGCTTCAGAACAACCATTATAATCCAGTGTTTTTTTCAAATAAGAAACCGCTTGTCCATCCTTGTTCTCATAACTAAAGCAAGAAGAAAAAACCCTTGGACAAGCCGTACCGTCAAACCGCCAGGTATTACGCTCTTCAAAACAATAACCATAGGCATCGCCTTTGCATGAACCATCATCATTCTCTTGAAGACAAGATAATTCATCGACACAAGTATCGGTTGCTCTCTGTATCTGATAAGTAAGAATATCCCCACCTTCCGGAGTGCAATTTAGTTTTCCATCGCCGTTCGCATCTTCTGAACAGATGGCATCTTTATAAACTACATCTTCAGAAGATCCCTGTCTCCGGCAATAAGTCTGCGGCATCTTTAAGACCCAGTTCGGATCAACTAAACCGCAAAAAGAGCTAGCCTTGGTACAGGTTCCATCCGGACAATCTGAATCGTTCAAACAAGTCTTACTGGCATTGTTTGAACATATTTGACCGCAATCATCAAACGCCTCTACTAAGTTATTTAAACTACGGCCCTTTGTCTCGTAATCCCTGATGTATTTAGCAGCCAATTCCCAGCCAACGGGAACGACCCTGTATTTTCTAAGATATTGAATGGTCCTAAAGGGGTAGCCTGTTTCTGGCTCGCTGCCTGAGGTGGTAAAACCAAAAGGAGCACTGCCATCTAGCAAACCTTCGTCCAGCGCTTCTTTTACCGTCTTTCTCTGATCAATTGCTGTCTGCAAACGGCTGTCAATCAAACCCAATGAAGTAAGCTGACTACTGTCAATTTGATCACTGCCCGGATTGCCTGAAATATAAGTTATTTTACCGATTGAGCTGAACATCAATTTAGCGGCGGCGATGCCAGTCGGCCCGCTCCCGAATACGAGCTGGCTTAATTTTGAGCCGCTTGATGGGCCTTTGCAGGCGCTGGGATTAAGTCCGCATTTACTGCCAAAGTATTTTTCCGTGAGTTTTTTTACTAAAGTATTGGTAAAAATTTTGATCATGTCAGCGGCGATAGAACCAGTATAAACTTCCTCGGATTTGGTTGATTCCTGAACCGCCTGCTCGGCCCGAGCCTTGGTCAGTTCCGAAGTATTTTTCTTTTTTCCGCTGATCAACGAGACTTCGGCATAAAGCGACGGTTCTTTTTTTGCCTCTTCTTCGGCCAGAGCTTCTGTTTGTTGATCTTTTACAGTGCCAGAGATAGTCAGCCATTGACCAATGTCATTCTGGGCGGGGTTTAAATATTCGGTCACTACTTGACTGAATTGTTCGTTAAAAGCATTGATTGATACCCCGACTTTATTTAGTTTCAAATTCTCAAGTTCTTGGCGATAGTCATTAAAATTATCCAAGATAGTACTGGCAGTACATCTTTCTTTTCTCGCTCCCTTTTTACAATTTTTTAGACAAGTGGTTTTGTTTGAGGCATTGTCACTAAGTTGCTGTTCATTAAGTCTTTCAAGAGTCTCTATGCAAAGATTTAGATTCTTTCCTACTGAATCATTTTCTAA
>Ga0315268_10008410_pt1 | contig 10791 bp, 12 predicted proteins | sample C1_top_MG_FD_204535 | JGI IMG/M metagenome (GOLD analysis project Ga0315268, IMG submission 204535) | Sediment microbial communities from Yellowstone Lake, YNP, Wyoming, USA - C1_top | ecosystem: Environmental > Aquatic > Freshwater > Lake > Sediment | place: USA: Wyoming | collected 2017-08-01 | reverse complement strand
TACGTACCGCGCGACTGCGTCGCGCGGATTGGCGGCGCTGACTTCGTCATGTGCCTTGCCCCGGCGCCTTGCGCCGCACCACGGCATTTGCCCCGACTGCGCTCGTCGGATGTCCGCAGGCGAGCCTGCTCCCATCCGCCGTGCTCGCGGGTCAGCGCCGCGATTAGATGCCATAGGTCGATTAGCGAAAGGTCAACACATGAGCCCTGACGTGTCAGCAATTTTCAATACTGCATTAGCCTTGGCCGCAGGTCTCGGCATCGTGTTCATCTGTGCGCGCTACCTGAAGGTCGATGCTGGAGTTCTGTTGGTCGGCGCGCTTTTCGCGCCGGCGGTACTCTTTCTTGGCCTTTCCGGTCGTCTAGTCGAGTTCAAGGGCCTCGGCCTGGAGGCGAAGTTTCAGCAAGCCGCGGCGCGCCCAATCGTCCCGACAAGCGTGAAGCCGTCTTCACCTTCGGCATCGGCGATCCAACGGCGAAGCGGCGCGAACGCGTATCTCGGCATCGGGTCTCAAGTGGTACTCCTGGAAGCGCCTTCCGCAGACATCCCGATCTCCAGGCAGCGGGTACTGGATGTTGCAGTTCAGATCTATCCCGGTCTGCTCCAGGGCAACTTTGAGGTCCTGGTCATCGTAGATTCATCTAAAAAGGTGCTGGGCTACTTCCGTCGAGAGTTCTTCTTTGATCTTCTTCGAATTGAACTTGAGCAAACCATACGCGGCGCGCGTCAGCAGTTTGACTCAAAGCGAGTTGGGGAGCAGCTTGAGCAGACTCAGCTATGGGATGTCGTCGAGTACCCTCGAATGCGGGCCGAATCCTGGGGTTCGAAGGTCTTCATCCCGCCTACCGATTCGAATGCAAGCGCGTTGGCCAAGTTGACCTTGGCGAATCAAGAGGCGGCAGTTGTTGCTGACGCCAAAGGTGCTTATGCGGGGATTGTTCGCCGGAGCGACATTGTCTCGGAACTGCTGGCCGCCCTCACCGGAACAGTCGCCTCTGACAAGCAGAAGTAAGGTTTCGCCAGGATGGCATCTAACCCTTCCATCGAGCTGACAGCCTCCGGCACTCCGATGTCTGCCGCTCATGTCAAACGTTAGGCATCACAGGAGGCGCTGGACGTGCTAACGCGAAAGGAGTTGTCTCAGCCGCAGGAGAAGGACTGGTTCATGTTCTCCTCCGGGCTCATGCTGCGCGTCTCATCGGATTACATTTCGATGCGATTGCTGCATCTGCTTGAGCCGCTCACATGCATGCCAACGATTGCCGTATCGATGATCGACGTGGCGGAAAAATCCCTCAAGCTCCATCTTGCCGTCCACACCCAAACAGTTGCTGCATTGGCCGACATGGGTTCGAAGTACGGCCACAATTTGGAGGCGCTACGCGATGCATGTGCGGGCTTCTCGCCCGTCTTCGCGGAGGACGATGTTCGAGCGTTCACTAAAAATCTAAACGATCGGGATGGGAAGCTGTACCAGCAGTTGCGATATGGCGCCCAGAAGACGACTGAGGGCTTCAAGACCAACCTTTCATCGCTACGGCCCGTGGTGGACAAGATCTTCTGTGAGTCTGTTCTTGGTTTGCCCGAGGGCATTCGGAAAGTCCTCGTGTATTCGTCGCCCATCAGGCAGCTCCTCGTCAGAAGTGCTTTGGATCAAAGTCGGCACCCCGTCGAACTGATTGACGCGCTGAGACGCGAGAACGCCTACTTCGATCGCCTAAATGAATACTGTCATCGAATCGAAGCAGAGCAGGCAGCGGCGGTGGCCGCAGTGCGTACAGCTGAAACGGGGGCAGGCGATGTCTAACCGTTGCACCCGACCCTCGGGAGCAGCGCTGCGCGCCGTCCCTCGGTCGGGTGACCGGTGACGTTCCCGGCGACTCCGTCGCCGGGAATCGCGGCGCTGACTTCGTTCAGTGCCTTGCCCCGTCGCTCCGCGCCGGAACAAGGCACTGGACCCGACTGCGCTCGTCGGCTGTCCGCAGGCAAGCCTGCCCCCATCCGCCGTGCTCGCGGGTCAGCGCCGCGATTGGGCTAAATGAATATCGGAGAAGAAACAAGGAAAGGTTTGTTATATGGCAAATAAACAAAAACAGAACAATGATCAACGCCTTAAGATCATAAACAAACGATTTAAAGATGGGGGGTTCCTACCCACTCCCGAAGACATTGAAAGAGTAAAAGTATACTGTGACAAAATGTGGGGCTATCACCCACAATTACATGAAGAGACTCCACAAGCCGCACAAGCGGAAGCGATTAGCATGTTACATGGACTGGCTGAAGCTGGTTTCATTCATTCGGATATTTCTTTCTGTATGATGGACATTGTTGGGTTTGGTGAACTTGTAAGTTCTACGAAGGATGTATTCGGTCTCTACAAAGATATCATCACTCCAGTGTTATCTAGCTTCACAATTGACCTAGAAAACGCAGGGAAGTTCTTATCCTTAGCCTTCAGGTCCCGCACGCCAAAGAAATCAGACCTGTCAGATATACCCAAGCTTGAAACTCTTTTGTTTGCTGACACTATTGTCATATACCCAGCCTTCGGATCGAAGGTTCACCGAATCTTTCATGAGCCTTTCGTTCAAGTTTGGCTTGTTGCAATGGCAGCCCGTGACATAATAATGAGTTGCCTTAACAAAGAACTGTTGATCCGAGGGAGTATCGGATTTGGCGAATGTTTGATAACGAAGAAGCCCATTAGCTATCTAGGCCAAACGATAATGGAGGTCCACTCTATCGAGTCTGTGCAGAATTGGGGAGGTGTTGCACTTGCACCCTCTGCGGCGGAGACTATGAGAATCTGGAAAGAACTACCACGAGAAATATGCCGTTACAAAGTACCATGGAAATCGGGTTCTCGGGTTGATGATATTCTTAGCAGATATCCTTACAAGCCTGGATCCGAAAACTATGTCGTTGATTGGTCCTTCTATGGTCACGCTGCATGCAATGAGAACGTCGGACCATGGTTGAGGAGTCAAGCAAACAAAGCCGAGGAAGAACACAAAATCGAAGTCCGAGATATCTACCGTAACACACTGACATTCCTCGAATTGAGATTGTCTGAAGATGAAGCCAGGAAACCATAATTACTTGCTGCACGTGAACCGGGTGTGCCTTGGGAAGACCGGAGGTAACAGGATTTGCCCCTGAAAAGGGGACAAACGGAAGAATGAATGGCAGCCCAACAAGCAATCCAGCGGACGTCTTACAGCCGCCGCTGATTTTGGTGTGAGGGCACGACAGGAGGATAAATGTCAAATGATTATTCATGGACTTGCCCATACTGCCGGCAAGTTGCGACGATCCAATCGGAGAATGTGAGTAGCGATTTTCATACCTTTGATAAGAACAACAAAATCGGGCAGCTCGGTATTAGAACCTATGTGATAGTTTGTCCAAATAGTAAATGCCGGGAATTCACGATTACGGCAGCCCTCTACAAAGCTGCTTTCACTCAGGGCTGGAAAACGGTGGGTGAGCCAATTATTGCTTGGAACCTAAAACCGCAGTCGTCTGCAAAACCATTTCCAAGTTATATACCTGTTCCACTACTCCAAGATTATGAAGAGGCCTGTCTAATCTGCAGTTTAAGCCCCAAAGCCTCCGCCACACTATCCAGGCGCTGTTTACAGGGGATTATTCGTGATTTTTGGGGGATTAGTAAGGCAAGACTCGTCGATGAAATCAACGATCTGAAAGGAAAAATCGATGACACCACATGGGGAGCGATAGATGCAGTGAGAAGCATAGGCAATATCGGTGCACACATGGAAAAGGATATTAACCTAATCGTTGATGTTGAGCCAGAGGAAGCCGATCTGTTGATACATCTGATTGAGGTACTTCTTGAGGAGTGGTATGTCCGGCGACATGAGAGAGAAGAGCACATGCAGAAAGTCATTGCAGCTGCTAAAGCTAAAGACGTCCAAAAGACGCCATCCAAGCCCTAACGAGGCAATCCAGCCGACCGCGTAAACTCAGCGGCTGATTTTTGTGTTATCCCGCGTGAGCAAGGCCAGTTAAGCAGCGCCGGAATGGTATGATTATGCGACACATCGACGTGGAAATGTCAGCCGAGCCAATGCCCTTCGACTGCGAGTGCATCGTTTACTCCGGCTTCGGGCTGCTCATCACAAAGGAGAAGTGACATGGTGAAGCCAGCAAAGAACACGATTTGCCTCTGGTACGATGGCGTTGCCGAGGACGCGGCGCGGTTTTACGCCAAGACATTTCCCGAAACGTCCGTCGACGCGGTGCACCGCGCACCGGGCGACTTTCCGTCGGGGAAGAAAGGGGACGTGTTGACCGTCGAGTTTACCGTGATGGGCATTCCGTGCCTCGGGCTCAACGGCGGACCTGCGTTCAAGCACAACGAAGCGTTCTCGTTTCAGGTCGCAACCGCTGACCAAGCTGAAACGGATCGCTACTGGGACGCGATCGTCGGCAATGGCGGCCAGGAGAGCGCGTGCGGCTGGTGCAAGGACAAATGGGGATTGTCCTGGCAGATTACGCCAATCGCCCTAACGAAAGCGATCATCGATCCCGATCCCGCTGCCGCCAAGCGCGCGTTCGACGCGATGATGCAGATGAAAAAGATCGACATCGCTGCAATCGAGGCGGCGCGCCGCGGTTGAGGTTGCATTTTCGACGCGTGCCTCTCGGAAGCACAAAGAGCACATGACGGGCGGACCCAAACCCGCTCGGTCCTGAGCCTGCGGTTTTTCGACCGAGGAGAGAACATAACCGCGCCCGCACGAGAAAAGGGATAACAAGTCTAATGCAGTCGACGTAAAAAACGCGTGGCTGATGAGCAACGTCGGCACTCCGCTACGCAAGGCGTTATCTCTGAATCATAAAAAGGAGAGATGGTTTGGTAAGGGCGCTTTGGAGGCCTGCGCTGATTCGCCGGATGAATCTCAGCGCGCCTTAAGCCAGGCCTCCACGACATCCTGATGCTGCCGGGCGAATTGCCCGTGTTGCACCGTCCCGATGTCGAACCAGGCGAGCGTCTCATACCAGGGAGGGGTGCGGAGCTTATCGCCATCCTCGAGAGAGATCTCGAAGAGAAAGTCAACGTCATAGTGTTTTTCCCCGGGAGCGATTGCCGGCTCGTAGAAGAAGGTTGCAACGCGCGGCTCCGGGTAGGCAAGACCCCGGTCGAGGAGGAGGATCTCCTCGCCGATGTGCCGCGCTGCCTCCCGCGGGTCCTCGCCGAATTTCAGGTGGCGTGCGGGGAGGGTCCAGCCGTGGGCGTTGGCCCTGATCCGTTTGTCGTCCATGCCGGTGAGACGCTCCCAGGCCGGATGCGGGGCATATTTCCCCAACAGGATTCTGTCTCCGCTAACCACAAACAGAAACGCGCACAGACACATCCCGCCTCGCGGCACGGTTGTGAACCCTTTGAGCGGAGCGAATGGCGCCAGCCAAAGGAAGGCATCCGTTGCGCTTTCTTCGGGGTTGAAGGACGAGGGGCGCATATTCGTTTCTCCACAAAGTTTCGTTAAGTTGACCTTACCTGCCGGTTGTTCTTGTTCAGGTTGTCCTTGCTCAGTTTGTACTGGATGCTGTCCACGAGGGCCTGCCAGCTCGCCTCGATGATGTTCTCGGAGACGCCGATCGTACTCCACAACTCTTCCCCGTCCCGGGAATCGAGGAGCACCTTGACCCGGGCCGCTGTTCCCTCGCTCCCCTCCACGATGCGGACCTTGAAATCGACCAGGTGCATCTCGCCGATCTGGGGGTAGAATTTCGTCAGGGCCTTCCGGAGGGCGTGGTCGAGGGCGTTGACCGGGCCGTTTCCCTCCGCCGCGGTCAGCTCCACTTCGCTGCCGACGGAGATCTTGATCGTCGCCAGGCACACGGAGGGCCGGTTGCCGGTCTTCCCGTTCGTGACGTTGAAACACTCGAGCGTGAAGGGCTCCTTGAAGACGCCGGTGATCTTCTTCATGAGGAGCGCCAGCGACCCGTCGGCTGCATCGAACTGGAACCCCTGGTCCTCCAGCCGTTTGATCTCCCGGACGATCTTCTTATTCAAAGCATCGTTCGTGCCGACGTCGATGCCGAACTCCTTCGCCTTGAAAGCGATGTTGCTCTTCCCGGCGAGGTCGGAGACGACGACCCGCTGCTGGTTTCCCACCCACTCCGGCGGGATATGCTCGTAGGCCTGCGAGTTCTTGGCGACGGCGTGGACGTGGACGCCTCCCTTGTGGGCGAAGGCGCTCCGTCCGACGAAGGGGCGGAAAGGGAGCGGCCGCACGTTCGCGACTTCGCTTACGTAGTAGGAGAGGTTCGTCAACTGCCTCAGCGAGGCCGCCGGGAGACACCGCCGGTTCATCTTGAGCTGGAGGTTCGCGATCACGGCCGTCAGATCGGCGTTTCCGCACCGCTCGCCGTAGCCGTTGACCGTTCCCTGGACCATGGCCACGCCCGCCTGAACCGCCGCGATGGTGTTTGCCACGGCGAGGCCGCCGTCGTTATGGGCATGGATGCCGAGGCGGTCGAGAGGGACGACTGTCGCCACCTTCTGCACGGCCCCGGTCAGGTCGTGGGGCAGGGTGCCGCCGTTTGTGTCGCACAGGACGATCCGATCCGCCCCGGCGGCAAGGGCCGCCTTCAGGGTCGAGAGGGCATAGGCCGGGTTTCGCCGGTACCCGTCGAAGAAGTGTTCCGCGTCGAAGATCACCTCTTTGCCCCGCCCCTTCAGAAAGGTAACCGTGTCGCGGATGATCTCCAGGTTCTCTTTGAGAGGAATGCCGAGGATCTCCGTCACGTGGAGATCCCAGCTCTTCCCGAAGACGGCGACGGCCGGCGTTTCCGCCTTGAGGAGGGCCTTGAGGTTCCGGCAGTTTTCGGGTTGGATCCCCGGTTTCCGCGTGCTCCCGAAGGCGGTCAGCCGGGCGTGCCGAAAGACGATCCCCTTGGCCATCTCGAAGAAGCGGATGTCTTTGGGGTTGGAGCCCGGCCATCCCCCTTCGATGTAGTGGAACCCCATCTCATCCAGGCGCTGGGCGATCCGCAACTTCTCCTCGGCGGAGAAGTTGATGTGTTCGCCCTGCGTGCCGTCCCTCAGGGTCGTGTCGTAGATGAGTACTTCCCGTGCTTTCATGGCTCCCCCTTGCGTTGCCAATAAAAAATCCGTTATCGGTTCGCACCTAATAACGGATTTCTTGATATAAACTATTCCCGGGGTTTGTCAAACAAAAAAATTCCGCTCATCTTGCCATGTTAGACATTGGCCAGTAAGGTTGCATGAGATTCCCGTTCAGGATTGGGAAGACGATAATCGGAACAGGCGTTCTTTTCATCCCAGGCGAAATCTTCGCACCCGAGCTCCAGGAATCTCTCGTGAATCACGTTTTCGTAATGCACCCGAATGGACCGTACATGCCGATGGATATCCATATTTCTTTCCCGCTGTGCGGTGTTCCCGATATACTGGAGGTAACACAGCTTGGGAACCTTGATCATCCGGGTCTTCAGAAACGTCCTGACCAAAATCTCGTAATCGTCCGCAACATGAAGCTCCTTATTATGCCCCCCGATCGATTCATAAAAAGACCTTCTCCATGCCCGGACATGGTTCGGGGTGGAGACGATATGCCGAATCGTTTTGGGATTGATGTTGCCGGCGTTGCCCGATTTGTATACGGTGCCCCGATATTCAACGTCGGTATAGGAACCATAGCCGAATGCCCAGCCATCCCGGTAGGTGTGACTTGTCTGATCCTCGTAAATCTCGGCACTGTCGGTATACAGAAACCCGGCATCCGTGAACTGTTTGAAGCCTTTCACCACACAATCCAAGGCATAGTCGGTCAACTCGTCATCATGATCCAGTTCGACGAGCAGGTGCCCCTTGGCGAGGCTGCATGCCCAGTTCTTTACCTTCCCGATGATTCCCGAATGCTCCCATGGTTTAAAGACCTGTATCCGGTGATCCTCTTTGGCCATGCCGCTGAGCACTTTAAATGTCCTGCCATCATCATCTGAATCATCCACGATGATCCATTCCCAGTTGGTATAGGTTTGTTCCTTCAGTGAACGGTATGGCCGCCGGATTCTTTCTCCGGTCTTATAGGCGGCGGTAAAAACGGTAACGAGGGGTTTTCCATCCGCGTCCCCGTCGTCGAACATGTTCGTCACATAGCGGTTGTAAGCGGCAATGCCGAGCTGATTCAGGTCCGGCAGGCTATCATAATGAAGCCATTTCTTCTGGATCTCGAAAGGGGCGGTCATTACATTGGGGTAGGATGATCGGTTCCCGATCGTGATAATGACATGCGGCTTATCCCGGATGAGAATTTGTTCGAGGTTGCGATCGGACGGATAACATCGACAATCAAGCCTCTTTTCCTCATAGACTTCCTCGATGGGGGTGACCAGCTCCACATCCTTATGGCCGAAGATACAGATTACCGGCAACTTCCCATCCCTTCCGGGAAATAATTTATTTGCGTACTTCATCAGTTTCATAAACGTTCCTTCGCACTGACCCCCTGGCGGCTGGGGGCCGGACTCATCTGATTAAAACGAGGCTTTTCGAGACGGCGCGCACACCGATACGCGCCGCCTTGATAGACACTCCCGGAAACGAGTTGCCGCGATTATCTGCTATCCGTACGAAACGCTGGCCGGTGTGCCGCATTCCGTACATTTGGCCGCAAATTCATCATCGGGTGAGAAGGTGTGGGGATATACCATGGCAAAGCTGATAAAGAAGACGACGATTTGCCAGGTGCGGAGCGCGATCTGCAGGGGTCGGGGATGAGCCGATACATGCGGCGTTTCCTTTTTGCAGCGGGCGCAAAGGTGACGATATGTCTTGTCGGAACTCATAGTGGTTTCCTCCTGGTTAAGACGACTCCGGTTTTCTGCAAGGGTTCCCGAAAACACGATGCCGTCGCCGAAATCCCTGTTTCGGGGAAGATGCGCATACAAACTTCCTGTCGTGAAGGATGGGCCGGCATTCAGCCGCCGGCTGACAAGGGTGTTTGACGCAAACGGGACGTGCGAATAGAGAGTGGCCCTAAGACCGGGAGGGAGGAGCCCTGAAACCGCAGGGCAGCAGATGCATAAAGGAGATTTCAACCGATGCCTTCCATTGAACGGAGAGCAACTGGAGAATCGGCGCCGGCGCGAAGGTGAAGTCACTTACGACACCGGTTGTTACATTGTTGTCCAGACTACTGTAAGGGGAGGAGAGGATGAGAAGTTCTTCGCGCAGATCAAGGATGTCAGCCGTGAACGCAGAAAAAGCGAGAAAAAGGACAGCAAGAAACTCGACCTTTCTTTTTCGAAACAGATCAGAAGCCATCATCCCTGATTCCTCTCATACTGTCTAAAGTTAGCAGAATAAATAGTCATGTCAAGAACAATTCAGTGGCGGGTGTCTCCCCACGGTTTGTCCCTTGGTAAGTAAGTGCCGGAAGCGTCAAGTTATTGCCGGAGGATGTACAAGACTGCCGGGTGATGTCCGCTCTCATTGGATTCTGTCTGCTCCGGTCGGACGGAAACCACGCCGCCGCCGGTTCTCTCTCGTCGCGCAACCTTTTGAGACTTAATATAAATCATAGTAAACCGGCATGTTACGAGAATACAGGGATAATATGTCTCCCTGGCATTAGTTTTGCAGTTGGATGTCAACATTGACCGGTAAATGCATCGAGTAAGGATACCGGCCAGAGCTTTTTGGTATAGGAATAGAGATATTACTTAAGCGAAAGGAGAGAAAAGAGAGGATGAAAAGAATCATCACGGTTATTTGTCTGGCGGTTTTTATGGCGGTGGTAAGCCCTATTGCGTATGCGGCCGAGTTCGGAACAAAAGCCGAAGCAGAGGCGATGGTCAAGAAAGCCGTGGCCGAGATCAAGGCCAACGGGCAGGACAAGGCTTTTGCGGAATTCAACAACCCGAAGGGGAAATTTATAGACAGGGATCTCTACGTCACCGTCTATGACATGAATGGAAAGTGTCTTGCCCACGGGGCCAATCCGAAGATGATAGGAAAAGACCTGATGGATCTCAAGGATTCCGACGGGAAACCCTTTGTGAAAGAAAGGATTGAGATTGCGAAGGCGAAGGGAAGTGGGTGGCAGGATTATAAGTTCACCAATCCGGTTACAAAAAAAGTAGAACCAAAATCGCAGTACTTCGAGAAAACAGGTGACATTATCGTGGCCTGCGGTTTCTACAAGAAGTAATGTTTCGAGAGGACCGGCCGGGAGGCGGCCTGCATTGAAAGGAAAGGGTTAACGATCTCATCGTCGGTTGCGGTGTTTTCAAGAAATAAACTTCTGAGAGGGCCGGACGGGCCTGGACCCGTTCGGCCCCACTTCTTCATTCATGCTTCAGGAGAACGTCCATGAAACGGTTATTGATGAATTTAAAATTGTCGAAGAAACTTCTGATCGCTCCGCTGGTGGTCATCGCCTTTCTGGTGATTTCCGGCGTCGTATCCTACCTGAGCCTCTCGAACCAGAGATCCGCTCTCGATGAGATTTTCGGAACTCGCTTCAAGATATTCCAGACGAGCGCCAGGCTCATCAAGGATGCCACAAGCGTCCATGCCAACCTCTACCGGGTGATCAGCTGGGCGACGGCAAATTTCGACGCAAAGAAGATCGACCAACTCGGGAAGGAGCAGGTTGGGACTCTCCAAGGAGCCGTGGCGACGGTGGATAAGGTCCTGAAAACCCCGGGGCTGACCCAGGAGGAGGTCAATTCATACAAAACCGTCATGGCAGCGCTCACCGCCTATCAGAAGGATGCCATCGCGGCGAT
>Ga0315268_10008409_pt1 | contig 10792 bp, 10 predicted proteins | sample C1_top_MG_FD_204535 | JGI IMG/M metagenome (GOLD analysis project Ga0315268, IMG submission 204535) | Sediment microbial communities from Yellowstone Lake, YNP, Wyoming, USA - C1_top | ecosystem: Environmental > Aquatic > Freshwater > Lake > Sediment | place: USA: Wyoming | collected 2017-08-01 | reverse complement strand
CAGAACTAGGGGAGAGTAGACCTAAGAGCGTGCGGCGGTCGCCGCCCCTCAGGACGACCCTGTCAGCGACCGGGGACGCTGAGGGCGGTTGTTTCAAGGACTCCGGGTATTGTGTTAAAATCATAAGTGATAGGGGAAAGTCCATGCCAGATAAACCAAAGGGATTCACGCTTCTCGAATTGATGGTGGCCCTGGCGATCATCGGGATCCTGATCGCGGTCGTCGGCCCCAACGTGCTTCAGAAGATCCAATACGGCAAGCAGATCGGCACGATGGAGGACATGCGAATGATCGCCGCCGCCTGCCTCGAGTACATCTCGGAATATAACGAGGCCCCCGGCGCCGGGGCGCAGGCCGGTCCGCTCACGCTCGAAAGCGCATTCGTGAAAGCGCTGACGGAGAAATACATGACGAAATGTCCCGTCAAGGACAAATGGGGGAATCCGTATATCGTCTATTCGGGACCGGCGGTCGCCCAGTTCGGCGGCTTCAACGAAAGCACGGTCGGGAGAACCGATTTCCTCATCATCTCCTTTGGGCGCAAGGGCGCGGACGAGCACTTCGTTTTCGATCCCGATCAGCGCGAATCCGGGATCTTCGAGTCCAAAACCATGGCCGATTATGACAAGAACCTGGTCAACTGGAACGGGACTTGGATCCGCGCCCCCAAGACCTGAGCGGCGAACGCACCTCTCTCTCCAAGGGGTGGGCAGACCGTCCCGGAGCGTTTCAGGCGGCCGTCAGGATTGTCGTGATGGACAGAACCGCGAAGACCTCATAAAAGCTCAACACCAGATAAACGGCTAGAACAAAAACGATCACGTCCCCGGTCCTGATCCTGCCGAACAGCCTGAAGTTTTTGTGGAGGAGAAGGAAGACCAGGCCGGTCAACGTCACGCCCAATTTGAGCAGCAGCAGCCGGACCGGGCTGCCGTGGATCAAGCCGGCCGCGAGCCAGTTGACCTCTGATCCGCCCCAGTCGTGAATTTTATACGAAAGGGCGCAATCCAAAACGCACAGCACCAGAATGAGGCCGATCAGCAGCAGATAGCGCGGTTCATATCTGTCGACGTAGTAATTGCGGGATTCCTCGTCCCGCCTGGCCGCCCTCCGGCGCCCCAGAAGCGTGTAGCGGCTGAGGCACCGGGTCGGATGCGACCGGCGGTCTTTCAATTCTCTGTGTTCAGCCCACATCTGCCGACCGAACTCGCGAAATCGAGGAGAATGCTCCCCATTGATACTAGTTTTTTCCCCGCAAAAGCACTATAGGTCCTCACTTAGCGATTGTCAAGCGTCGGACTCGAAATCCATTTCGGGGAAACTCGGGTGTGCGTTCGATTCCCTCCACCGGCATGAGTTTCTCCATTATTCATCCTCACACCCGACCCGGACCCAACGGACGGCTATCCACCGGCGTCCGTCAACGAAGGTGACGTCGGTTCGCGGTTGGCCCCTAATGGCCGTTAACGTCACCTGAAGGTCGGATGGAGACAATCCATAGGGACCGCCGATAAGACGGTCCGCGATTGATACGGCTTGGATATACAAAGGGAAGCTGAACAGACCGACAACCAATCCCACGGCCTCCTGGTCATCCGAGGCGGCGGAGCCCACGGCGAATCCAGTAGCCGCGGCCAGCGCCGCCGCGAGGAAGAAGTTGCCAAAATCCGAAGCGAAAGTTGCATATCCGGCGTCCCTGCTGATGCGGATCTCCAGGGGGTTGTAGCCTTCTTTCTCGATCCTGATAACATGGCCGGTTTTTTTTGACAGGCGCAAGATCAGCGGTGCATAACCGGATTCCTTGCCGTCGACGAAGACCTTCGCGCCCGGCGGCCGGCTCGAAACGGGGACGCGCTGTCTCGTCCCGCTGGCGATTGTCGCGCAATTCTGGAGAAGCAGCCCACCTGCAAATAGCGCTACGGCAAGGCCGCACGTCCTTCGTCCGCCCATTTCAACCCCCTACATTATTACATCGCCCCGCCCTCAAGATGTCAAGCCCTATTCCGGCCCGGCGGGCTGTATTCGGCCGGCCGTTGGTGTAGAATGCCGGCATGGACGCGCCGTCACCCTATTTCTTTGAGCTCTTCGAGAGCCTGCCCCGCGGCGGGCCGGGCGACAACGCCTCGACGCGCAAGGCCTGGCGGGCCATGCCGGACGTGCCGCCCTCACCCGAGATCCTGGACATCGGCTGCGGCCCCGGTGTGCAGACCATCGAAATGGCCCGCTTATCCGGGGGGAAGATCACCGCCCTGGACAACCACCAGCCGTTCCTCGACAAACTCCGGAGGGAGGCCGATCGTCTTGGCCTTTCGGCACACATCAAGACCCTCAACAAGTCGATGTTCGAGATGAACTTCCCCTCCGGGAGCTTCGACGTCATCTGGTCCGAAGGGGCGATCTACTTTCTCGGATTGGAAAACGGCCTGAGGGCCTGCCTGCCCTTCCTCAGAAACGGCGGATATGTCGCCGTGACTGAGGCGGTCTGGCTCAAACCGGGGGCCCCGGACGACGTCCGAAAGCTGTGGCAGGCGTACCCCGCCCTGACGACGGTCGCGGACAATCTCGAGATCATCGGCCGGACCGGCCTGAGGATCCTTGACCATTTTGTCCTGCCGGCGCGGTCCTGGCTGGACGATTATTACGACCCCATGGAAAAGAGGATCGCCGAGCTCAGGAGAAAGTACGCCGGAAATGCCGAAGCGCTGATCATATTCGAGACCTCCCAGACCGAGATCGACATTTTCAGGAAGCACTCCGAGTTTTACGGATATGCTTTTTTCGTCATGCGGAAGGGATAAGGAGAGGGATTATGAGAAGTGCGAGAGCGTTCTTTTGCGCCGCGGCTTTTCTGGGGCTGTCGTTCGCCGCCTGGTCCGGGGCCGGTCAAGGTCGAATGATATCCCAAGTCACGCCGGCCTCCCCCCGCGCGACCCTCAAGCTGAAGATCCCCGCGCGCTACGTCAACGCGGCCGTCACCGCGGCCAATCCGTTCAAGCCGGTCCATCTTCTCGTCAAACCGCTGCCGACCGACAAGCCCGTCGTCCACCAGGTCCTCGATTTCTTTCAGGAGAGCAAGGCCTACGAAGACCTCTTCAGCAAGACAGGCCAGAGCATGCTCTGCGGTCCGGCTTCCCTGGCCAACGCCCTCGTTTACCTGAAGTTTTACCACGATCCCAAGTTCGAGAAGATCGGCGCCAAGCACGCCGACCAGCTCAAGACGAACGGCGATTACATTCCCTTTCTCTTCAAGGCCTGCAAGACGGACCCTGAGGATGGGACCTCGACCGCCGAGCTGGCGTCGGGCGCCAAGACGCTCGTGGCCGAAGGCGGATACGGAGTCTCCAAGATCAGCGAACAGGGGGCTTGGGCCGACGACAAGAAGATGGTCAAGACCCTTGGCCCCCAAGATCTAAAGGACCTCTGCCAGAAGCCGAACAAGGCCGTGGTCCTGCTCTTCGGCTGGTACGGGGCCGGGAAAGACCAAGACGGCAAGTATGTCTATCAGCGGAACGGAGGCCACTTCGTCTTCCTGGCTGGCTACGACGCCGTCCACGACGCCGTTTTTTACGTCTCCAATCCGCTCGTCGACTACTCGCCGCTTTACCCGCTCCGCTATTCCAAGCTCGCGCTGAAACCGCTCCACGGGAATCTCGAGGCGCCGGAGCACATGGGCTGGTACACGAACGACCTCGTTGGCGGATATTTCGCCATCCTGGAGAACATGCTGGTCGTCCAGCCGACGCCGGGCTTCTCGGCGCCCAAGGTCGCCAGGTAGCGGCGGCCGGCCCGGCAAATGAAGGAGGCCCCTTGCGACGCACGGCAATGATCAGTTTAGTCGTGGCCTTTGCCGTCGGATTCCTGGCGGCTCAAGACCAGACTCCCAAGACGGCCGATCCCTGGGCCCGGCTGAATTTCCTCATCGGCGAATGGCAGGACCTTGGCTCCGGGGCCCCCGGCGAAGCCGTCGGGGGCACGTCCTTCACGTTCGGCCTGGACAAAAAGGTCCTGATCCGGAAAAACTGGGCCAAGTATCCCGCCAAGCCCGGCGAGAAGGAGGGCTTTTCCCACGAAGACCTCATGATCATCTATCCGGGGGCTGATGGCGTCTCCTTTCGGGCGATCTATTTCGACAACGAGGGGCACGTGATCAACTATTCCGTTTCGGTCCCGCAAAAAATCAACGCGGCCGTTTTCGAATCGGAGCCGGCGCCGCCGGGTCCCCGCTACCGTTTGACGTACGAGCTCGACGCGGCCGGCATCCTTGACAACGTTTTCTGGATCGCCATGCCGGGCGGGGAGTTCAAGGCCTACGTCCGGGGATCGCTCAAGAGGAAATAGGCGCGATCCCGCCGGATCGGGCCATTAGTGACATGAAAATACGCTGGAAGAAGGTTCTGCGAACGGTCGGCCTCGTCCTGGCCGCGGCCCTCCTCGTGGCTATCGGCGTTTCCCTTTATGTCTATTTTCACAAGCCGGCCCTCAAGGGCTATATCGAGAGAACGCTGTCGAAGAGGCCGGGGCTGACGGTCTCGATCGGGCGGCTGAATTACAGGCTCTTCCCCCTCCGGGTCGAAGCGGATTCGGTCAAGGTCGTGTTCGTCAGCGCGCTCGGTCGCGCGGAGGTCGTTGTCGCCCGCGCGGAGGCCGTCGGGAGCCTCCAGCGTATCCTCAAGAAAGAGAAGCCGTACCTCGACTCTCTCGCCGTTTCCGGCCTGAAGCTCGAGTTCGCCGAAGACCCGAACGCGCCATCCACGGGCCTGGTCGACGCCAAGGGCCTGGCCCGGACGATCTCGGGCTACCTGGAATACGTGCCACGGCTGAGGGCCGGGATCTCCTCTCTCCGCGTGGCCCTTCCCGTCGAAGGGATGGACATCGCCGCCGCCGGGATCGAGCTGAAGGGCTCGGGGGGCGACCGGGACTCGGTCTCGATCTCCGCCTCGACCTTCGACTTCCGGACGAACACTCCCAAGGCCGAGCTCTCCGCGGGGATCAAGCTCGATGCCGCCTGGCCCCGGACCGAACCGTTCCGGCTCGACGGGACCCTCGACTTGGCGGCTGCTTCAGTTTCCCTGCCCCTTCAGAACTGGCGGGCGGGCGACATCGGATTGAAGGCGGCCTTCCGGAGCGAAGAGAAGCTCCTGACGCTCAATTCGTTCGCGATGGACATCGCCGGGCTCCTTTCGCTTTCCGGATCGGCCACCGTCGGGATGGGCAAGGAGCCCTCCGTATTTGTCTCCTCGCGGCTCGAGCTCAAGAGCATCGAGCAGGCCAGGAAGACCTTCTCCGTCTTCCTCCCGCCGGACCTGCCCGATCTTTCCATCGACGGAGGGCTGGCCTGGGCGGGCGAGGTGCGGCGGGAGATCGCCGTTGGCGTCGCAAAGATCACAATCGACGGAACGGTCCGACTCCCGCAGGCGAGGTTCGCCCTGAAGCGAGGTGGTCTTTCGATCGACCAGCACCTAAGCGCCGAGGTCCGTGTCCAGGGCGAACCGGCGCGCCTCCGGGCGAGCGGGCTCGTCGAGGGCAGCCGCGGCCAGGTCGCGGCCGCCGGCCTTCGGGCCGCCGGGCTGTCCTTCCGCCTGCCCTTCGAGCTCGACGGGAGCCGGGTGAAGCTGGCTCCCTTCAAAGCCGCAGCCACCGAGCTCGTCGTCCCGGCCGTGGCCGGAGGCGTTAGGCTGGACCACCTATCCGTGAGCGGACGGGGCCGCTTCGACTACGCCGACTTTACGGCCGCCGCCGATTCCCTGACCGTCGAGGTGCCCCGCCTCGGCCGGATCGACCTCGCCGGCGAGATCGGAGCCGGGCCCCGGCGGAATGCGGCGCTGACCCTGTCGGGTCGGGGCTTAGACATCGGCGCCGCCACGGCCTATTTTTCTGGGAACATTCCGCAAGCCGTCGCCGCCTGGCAGCCTGCGGGGCAGGCCGACCTCTCCGTCGATATCCGGAGCGGGCCGGACCATCCCGGGCTCTACCGTCTCCATGGCTCGGTCCGCCTGTCCAAGGCGGCCTTCCAGGATGCCACCGGGACCATCGTTTCGGAAAGCCTGGAGCCCGTCCTCAAGTTCGAGGCCGCCCTCCGCACGCCCGTGAACCCGGTCCCCTTCACCGTGAGCTTCGACCTGGCCAAGGGAGAATCGCTCTGGAAGGACGCTTATTTCAACTGGGCGAAAGAGCCCGTCCGCCTGGAGGCGAAGGGCGAATTCGACCCCGTGGCAGGTGCGGTCCGCGGCGCCGAGCTCAGGCTCGTCTTCGCGCCGGTCGGCGAGCTCGAGGCGCGGGGTTGGGCCTCGTTCGGCGCCCGTCCCCGTTTTGAGTTCCACCTGGCCGTTCCGTCCGTCGATCTGGCCCGGCTCCACGCCTTCCTGGGACAGATGAGCCCGGCCCGGGCCCCGACGCTCGAGCTCGGCGGGAGGGCCGAAGGGCAGGCCGACATTTCGGTCGGGACGTCGCTTCGGGCCGTCGGGCTGATCAAGGTTCGCGGCGCCCGGGCCGGCCAGAAGGACGGCTCGCTCCTCCTCACTGGGATGGACGCCGACCTTCCGTTCTCGCTCTCGAACGGCGTCAGGCCAGGGGACGAAAAGGGGGACTATTCCGTCGCCTCCGGGTTCTTCCAGGTCAAGGAAGCAAAGTCCCCGGCCTTCAGTCTGAGCGGCCTCCGGCTCGATTTCTACGCGGCCAGGAACCTCTTCCTCTTCTTCCCGGTCGAGATCGACCTTTGGGGTGCCCGGCTGGGCCTGGGGCACACGGTCCTTTCCTTGAGCCCGGCCGGCCTCGGGCTCCGGGGTGCTTCGACGCTCGGCCTGACCGGCCTGGACCTCTCGAAGCTGCCCCTCAACTCCGCGAGCCTCCAGCTGGCCGGGACGGCCTCGATCCCTGAGGGCGTTATGGAAGTGACCCCTCGGGAATTCCTGTTCCGGGGCCGGATGCTGGCCGATTTCTTCGGAGGACGGATGACGGCGGACGGCCTCCGGGTCACGGACGCTTTTACGCCCGGGAGGAGGATCGTGCTGCAGGCGGAGGTGCTGGGCCTGGACCTGGGCCGGCTGACGGCTTCAGTCCCCTTCGGCGAAGTCACCGGGATCGTCGACGTCTCCGTCCGCGACCTCGTCCTCTCTTATGGCCAGCCCGAGAGCTTCATCCTGACCATCCGGTCCGTGCCGGCGAAAGGCGTGCCTCGGAAATTCAGCCTGAAGGCCGTGAACAACCTGTCCGTCATCAGTTCCGGCGGCCAGGCGGCCTCGCCCCCCGGCGGTTTTTTCGCGAAGTTCGTCAACAGCTTCAATTACAGCCGGATGGGCATCGCCTGCTCCCTCCGGAACGACGTCTTCACGCTCCAGGGAACGGTCGTCGAGGGCGGCGTGCAGTACCTGGTCCGCCGGGCCACGTTCTTCGGCATCGACGTGGTCAACGCCAAGCCCGTCAACAAGATCAGCTTCAAGGACATGCTCGGACGGCTGGAGCGGGTCGGCCAGAGCCAGGAAAAAAAGTGACCGGCCGGCCGCCGTTTGCTATAATGATAACGATCGGAGCGAAAATCCATCGAAGGGGACGACCATGAAGATCAAATCCACGAGAGCCCTTTTTCTGGGCGGGCTGGCGCTGGCCCTCCTGTCCTGCATCACGGTCAACATCTATTTCCCGGAAGCCGAGGTCAAGAAGGCCGCCGAGGACATCGTCAACGACGTCCGGGGGACCGATAAGGAAAAGAAGGACGAGATCAAGAAGGACGCGGTCGCGGATTCGGCCGGCTTCTCCCTGTTCCCGGCCCTCTACGCCCAGCAGGCCACCGAGGTGAGCACGCCAGGCATCAGGGCGCTCAAAGAGGCCATGAAGGCCCGGCAGGCCCAGCTCGTCCCGCACTTTGACGCCGGCCGCGTCGGCGAGGCGACGTCCGGATTCCTTCAAACCCTGAACGAAGAGGGCCTGTCGCTCCAGGACAAAGCCGTGTTGCGGAAGCTCGTCGGCGACGAGAACAAGGACCGCAAGGAGCTTTACGCCGAAGTCGCCAAGGCCCTGAACGTCGATCCCAGCAAAATCGCCGACGTCCAGAAGATCTTCGCCGACCAGTGGATCGGCACGGCCCGCGCCGGCTGGATGGTCCAGAAGCCCGACGGCAGCTGGGCCAAGAAGTAGCCGCCGGCCTTCGCCGCCCGGGCCCCCGGCCCGTTGACGCCGCCCCGCGGCCGTGGGATAATGTCCGTCCAACGGCCGAAGCATGAAGAGAACGACCGCGCTCCTGTTCTTGATCGTTTTTGCTGGGCTCAGCGTTTATTTCTTCTTGGCCGAGGATTTTTGCCCGGTCCACTGCGCGCCCGTGGCCGGCAACGCCTTTTCTCATTCCCACCACGTGTTACCCTCGATCTGCCTGTGCTTCTGGGGCACCCTGTTCGCGCCGGGGACGTTCGATTTTTCCTGTTTCCAGGGCGTCGAGCGGCTTCGGGAGTGTTCCATGGACCGGTCTCCCTTGATGGCTTTTAACGCCGACATCGCCCATCCTCCCAAGGCTCTTTCCTCCTGACCCCCGGTCCGCGCCGATCATCCCCTCCGGAAGGCAAGCCGCGGCGGAGGAGATCGCGCCCGGAACCCGGAACTCCGTGTCTGAAGTCCCGACCAAGGAGGAATCCCATGGCTCGAACGAAACTCTTGATCCTGTGGCTGGCGGCGTCCGCAGCGCTTGTTCCGGCCCTGGGGGCCGGGGATAGGGCCTTGACGCTCGACGAGGCCGTCGCGCAGTCCCTGGCCCGGCATCCCGACATTCTCCAGGCCCAGCAGGGTGTCGAAGCCGCCCGCGGCCGGGCCAGGATGCTCGGGGCGCTCTCCGGTCCGGAGCTGAGCTTCGAAGCGGCCGGCCTGCCGCTCTGGCGGTCCAACACCGACGAGGAATTCAGCCTGGGCCTTCGTCAGGTCCTCGAATTCCCGGGGAAAAGGAGCCTCCGCCGGGATATCGGCCGTTCCGGGGAGGAACAGGCCGGGATCGAGTCCGAGAGGACGAAGAACCTCGTCCGCAACCGGGTGGAAAAGGCCTATTTCGAGGCGGCCTCCGCGGAACGGCGGCTGGCCGTACTCGAGTCGGTCCTGGCGACCATCAAGGAGTATTCGGAACTCGCCGCCGAGCGTTACAAGAATGGCCAGACCGCCTATCTGGACCTCGTCCGGGGCCGGCTCGAGTCCCTCCGCGTCCAGAACGAGATCGTCGAAGCCCGCCGGGAGCTGAAGGAGAAGACTTCCTCCCTGCTGCTCGCGATGGGGGGCGGCTCGTATGAGCCTTTGACCTTCGCGACCGAAATCGGGTTCTCGCCGCTCGGCCAGAGCTGGGAAGAGCTCAAGGAAAAGGCCCTGGCCGGCTCGACTCTGCGCCTGGCGGGGTCCCGGCGCCGGCAGTTCGAGTTCGCCCACTCGCTCGCCCGGAAGGCCGGATGGCCCGATTTCACGTTCGGGCTGTTCCTGCCCAGCAAGAAGCTCGGGAGCTGGGGATTCGAGATCGGGCTGACCCTGCCGTTCCTCAGCCGGGGGCCGGGCGGAGCGGCGATCGAGGCCGAAGCCCAATCCCGGCAGGCGGCGATCGCCGCCCAGGGGCAGACGCTGCGCGTCCTTTTCGCGCTCGAGAAGTCCTACGCCGACGCCAAGGCCCTCGAGGAACAGATCGGGCTCTTCCGGGGTTCCATCATCCGCGACGTGGAAGAAGCCCTCAAGGCCGGACTGGTCAATTATCAATACGGGAAGTCGGACGCGCTCGGCGTCCTGGACATCGTCCGCAGCCTGAAGGAGGTCCGGGCCGAATACCTCAGGGCCCTGCTCAACCACCGGCTGGCCCTCATCGAGATCGCCGCGGCGGGCGAAGAGGACGGCCTCGGGCCAGGGCCGTCCGATTGAAACCGAAAACGAGAATGTGAGGACGCACATGAGAATCCATGACAGAATGACGGGGATCGCGACGGTCGTGGCCGGAGTCCTTCTGTTCCTGCTCCAGGCCTGCTCGGGCCGCCCGGCAGAGAGCCGGGAGGCCCCGGCCGGGGAGAAGAGCGTGGAGGGCCAGGTCGTGTTGAACGCGGACGCGGTCCGGACGGCCGGGATCAAGACGGACACGGCCCAGTTCAGGGATTTTCATCCCGCGGTCAAGGCCTCGGGGACGGTCGCCCTCAACCAGAAAAAATACGTCAAGGTGACGCCCCGAACCGCGGGGCGCGTGGAAAAGGTCCTGGCCTTCGAAGGAGACCTCGTCCGGGCCGGCCAAGAGCTTTTCTGGCTCTGGAGCCCCGACCTCATGGCCGCCCAGGCCGAGCATCTCCAGATCCTGTCCAGGCTCCCGGCCGGCGGCCGGCCCGCCGCCTCCGAGGACGAGAAGCTCCATGAGGGGCTCCTCCGCTCGAGCGAGGCCAAGCTCCGGACGATGGGCTTCGAAGAAGCCGACTTGGCGGCGATCAGGAAGGCCGGGGAACCGCTGCCGGTCCTCGCCGTGCGCGCCCCGATCGCGGGCACGATCATCGAATCCGAGGCCTCGGTCGGCACGGCCGCGGACACGGGGACCTGTCTCTGCGCCATCGCCGACCTGTCCTTCCTTTGGGTGCTGGTCAACATCTTCGAGGCCGACCTGGCCTCGGTCGCGGTCGGTGACCGGACCGAGATCGCCGTCACCGCCTATCCCGGCGGGACCTTCCCGGGGACGCTCGTCCTCGTGGGCGCCTTCGTGGACGAGACCACCCGGACCGTCAAGGGGCGGGTCGAGACGGCCAACGCTTCGGGCAAGCTCAAGCCGGGCATGTACGGGGAGGTCCGGATCGTCGCCCGGAAT
>Ga0315268_10008408_pt1 | contig 10792 bp, 9 predicted proteins | sample C1_top_MG_FD_204535 | JGI IMG/M metagenome (GOLD analysis project Ga0315268, IMG submission 204535) | Sediment microbial communities from Yellowstone Lake, YNP, Wyoming, USA - C1_top | ecosystem: Environmental > Aquatic > Freshwater > Lake > Sediment | place: USA: Wyoming | collected 2017-08-01 | reverse complement strand
TTCCGCCGCTACACTCACATGATGACGGCGAAGTTCAGTCCGCCGGGATGACGGCGGAATAAATTCCGCCGCTACACTCACATGATGACGGCGAAGTTCAGTCCGCCGGGATGACGGCGGAATAAATTCCGCCGCTACACTGACATTCTATTCGCCCGACTCGCTGGTCGGGGTGGTAATGCGCTTGAGCTCCTGCTGGTTGACGCGGATCTTGCCGTCTTTCTCCATGTGCTGGCGAAGGTTGCTGGCGAAGATCTCCAGGAACTCGCTGCGTTTCTTCTGCAACAGCGTGTCGCGGATGCGGTCCTTGGAGGCGGCCAACTGTTCCGGCGGAGGCTCCTGTTTTTCGAGCAGGCTGATCACCACTCCGGCCCGGCCGGTCGCGATGGGGCCGCTGATGTCGCCCTTCTTCATGTCGAAGACCACCAATGCCGGACCGCTGAGCGAGCCGATGTCGGGCACCTGGCTGTCGGGGCCGACCAGGTCGCTGGTCTTCAGGGCGGCGCCCAACTGCTTGGCGGCTTTCTTCAGATCGTGCTCGGAGCGCGCCTTCTCCGACAGCTCCTGCGCCTGCTGCGCCAGCAGTTGTCCGGCTTTCTCAGCCTTGTAGTCCTGCTCCACGCGGGCCCGGATTTCGTCGAAGGTGGGCGTGCGCGGCGGCTCGATCTTGGTGACCTGATAAATGGCATAGCCCTGGGGCAGGTGGACCATGTCGGGAGGCGCGTTGTCACGCGCGCCAAACACCGCGGAGGCGAATTCCGGCGCGTTGCCGATTCCGGGCAGGGATTCGCCGCGCGAGAACAGCCCGGTGGTGATTACCTCAAGTCCGTTCGCCTGGGCGGCCTTGTCCATCCCGCTGGTGCGCGCTTCGCTCTCGACTTTGTTGGCCAGAGCGTCGGTGCGGGAAGCGGCCTTCTCGGCGGCGATGATGGGCTCGATCTGCGCCTTGACCTCGTCCAGGCTCTTGACGTGCGCCTGCTGTTTGTCGTCCACGTGGATGATGTGGAAACCGAAGCTGCTCTGCACCAGGCCGCTGGTCTGGCCCTTCTGCAGCGAGAACGCGGCGCGCTCGAACTCCGGCACCGTCTGGCCGCGCTGGATCCAGCCCAGCGAGCCGCCGTTGTCCTTGCTGCCCGGGTCTTCCGAATACTTTTTGGCCAGTTCGGCGAAGTTGCCGCCGGCCTGCACCTGCTTGAGCACGTCCTCGGCTTTCCGCCTGGCCGCCTGCACCGCCTTTTCATCCACCTTGCCGTCGGGTCCGGGCGCCGGGGTCTTGATGAGGATGTGCCGCACCTCGACCTGCTCGGGAACGCGGTACTGGTCCAGGTGGCTCTGGTAGTACTGCTGCAGCTCCTGCGGCGTGACCTGAACCTGCTGCTTGACCTTGTCGCTGTTGATAAGAATGTAGCGCGCCTGGCGCTTTTCCGGGATGGCGTTGGCGTACTGCTGCTTGCTCTTCTCGAAGTAGGCCTTCAGCTCGGCGTCGGCGGGATGGATCTGCTTCTCCATGTCGGCCAGCGTGAGCACCGCGTACTCGAACTTCACCTTGGTATTTTCGCGCTGGTACTCCCGCTCGATCTCGCGCTCGGAGACGGTCACCGGGCCGACCACCGCGGCGCGCAGTTTCTGGATAAGCAGGTCCGTCTTCAGCGTCTGCTCGAACTGCTGCACGCCCATGCTGAAGGTCTGCTGGATGAAATTCTCGTACTGCTGCTGGCCGATGAAGTTGCCGCCGGGAAACAGCACCGCCCCGAGCTGGCCGTGCTGCAGTTCGTCGCGCAGCTCGGCGTCGGTGACGTGAAAGCCCATGCGGTGGGCTTCGGCAATCATCGCTTTTTGCAGGATGAGCTGGTCGGCCGCGCGCTGCATCAGGAAGGGCAGGAACTGCGAGGGAAAACCGCGCGGGAACTGCTGCCGGCCCATGTTGCGCGCCGTCTGCTGCACTTCGGTGACGGTCACTTCCTCATCGCCGACCTTGGCCAGCACGTTGCCCTCGGGACGGCCGAACCCGAAGGCGTCACCCAGAATGCCGCCCGGCACCAGGGTGATCACCATGGCGCCGCAAATAATCAACAATAGCCCGCCCAGAACAATCTTCTTGGCCTTGCCGGGGGTCTGAAGAAACTTGATCATTTTGCTTGTGGCTCCGAACCGCGGATGGAATCTCTTGATTATAAACCAGAGCCGGGATGCGACGGCTGGCGCAGCATGACGCCATCCATGATGAATATCCGGCATCAAGTCACGCGCCGCGACTCGTAATTCGTAATGTGCGGCGCTCTGGCCTGGATAACTGGAACAATTACAAATCAATCCCCGTGATCCTGATGCCGGCCATGCGCGCCTTGTGCCGCAGGTTGAGGGTGATCAGCAGGGGCGTGATCTGCTCGACAATGCGGGCGTTCTCCAAAGCGCCGCCGTCCAGTGCCCGCACTCCGGGAATCTTACGCGCCAATTCGGAGGCGACCTGCTTCGCGGCGGCGTCGTCGGCGCAAACGATGACGTCGCAGTCCACCTCGACGCCGCTGTTCAGCAGCGCCGCCGAGACGTTCTGCAGCGCGGCCACCACTTGCACGCCCGGGGGCGCCAGTTCCGCCGCCTGCTGCGCCGCCGAACCCTGCCAGACGCCGAGGGTGCGCGTGCTGCGGTCGCCCACGCCGGCGGCCAGCGGCACCACCGTGGTGATCAAGATGGCGCCCGGGCGAAACGACTCGCGCAGGTGCTTCATGGTTGCTGCCTGGCCTTCAAACGGCACCGCCAGCACCAGCAGGTCACTGGCCTCTGCGGCGGCGGAATTCTCCATTCCCTCGACTTTTCCACCCGCAACGCGTTCGCTGATCTCCTGGGCCACCATGCGGGCGCGGTTCTGGTCGCGCGAGCCGATGATGACCCGCATTCCCGCCTGCGCCCAACGCAGCGCCAGGCCGCGCCCTTCCGGTCCCGTGCCGCCGATGATGGCCACTGTCTGGTTCACGACGTTGGCTCCGCTCAGGCCACGTACTTCAGCCTGGAGTAGATGGTGTCGCGTTGGGCCGGCACGCGTCCCAGTTCGCGTATGCGCCGGCAGATTTCTTCGGCGCTCAGGTACTCGCCCGAGGTGGAGCCCGCCAGCCGCGAGATGTTCTCTTCCATCAGCGTGCCGCCGTAATCGTTGGCACCGGCCTGCAGGCACAGTTGCGCGGTGGCGCGGCCCAGCTTGACCCACGACACCTGCAGGTTGCGGATGGCGCCCGCCAGCAGCACCCGCGCCAGGGCATGGATTTTCAGATGCTCGGCCTGGGCCGGCCCCGGCCGCGACAAGCCTTCCTGGAACAGCAGGGTGTTCTGGTGCACGAAGCCGAGCGGCACGAATTCAGTCAATCCGCCGGTTTCCGCCTGGATTCCGCGCAGCAGGAGCAAGTGGCTGACCCAGTGCGCCGGCGTCTCGACGTGACCGTACATCAAGGTCGAGGTGGTCGGGATGCCGCAGCGATGCGCGGTGGTTACGATCTCCCGCCAGCGCGCGACCGAAAGCTTGTTGCGCGAGACCACCGCGCGCACCTGGTCGTCCAGAATTTCCGCCGCCGTGCCCGGCATGGAATCCAGGCCGTTATCGCGCAGCATCAGCAGGTAGTCGCGCGCGCTCATGCCGGTCAGCTCGATACCGTAGGCCACCTCCATGGGAGAAAAAGCGTGCACGTGGATGTTGGGGACAGCCTTCTTGACGGCGCGCAGCAAATCGCGGCAGTAGAACGGCGCCATGGCGCGCGGCAGGCCGCCCTGGATGCAGACTTCGGTGGCGCCACGCCGCCGTGCCTCGAGCGTTTTTTCCGCCACCTCTTCCGGGGTGAGGAAGTAGGCGCCGGGCTGGCGCGGGCCGCGGCTGAAGGCGCAGAACTTGCACCCGACAAAGCAGACGTTGGTGAAATTGATGTTGCGATTTACCACATAGGTTACGGCATCGCCCACCAGGTCGCGCCGCAGTTGATCGGCGGCGGCGATCAGCGCCAGCAGATCGTCGCCCTCGGCGCCGGCCAGGAGAAAACACTGATCGCGTGTGAGGCGGCCGCCGTTTTGCGTTTCCAGCGCCTTCTCCAACGCCGCGCGCACAGCGGGGGTAGCGCGCTGGCCCAGATCGGCGAAACCTAGCGCGCCGATATCCTGAAACATCTTCGTGGGCTCGGCTCTCTGCATTGTCCCCCTCGGTTGTGTAGCGGCGGAATTTATTCCGCCGAGTGCATGGCATGTTAAATCCGCGGGGCGGAATGAATTCCGCCCCTACACCTCAGCGGAACAGGTCGCGTTCGGCGGGACGGATCAGGTCGCGCGCCCGCCCTCGTCCCGGCGCATATTCGAACCCGCGAATCATGCACGCCGGCAGCCGTGACAGCTTGCCACAGGCCAGTCCCGCCATGCAGGCCAGTTCGTCGGCCACGGCTTCCAGGCTGACGCGCAGCCGGTAGCCGTGTGGGTCGCGCCGGCGGCGAAAATCGCGGAAGGCCTTCATGCCCGCCAGCCCGATCGCCACCTCGGTCAACCCTTCGCGCCAGGGGCGCCCGAAGGTGTCAGTAATGATAACCGGAACCGGAAATCCGGCGCGCCGCTTCAACTCACGATAGATGCGTTGCGCGCTCACATCGGGGTCCCGCGGCAGCAGCGCCACGCTGCGGCCGCCGTCAACATTGGACGCGTCCACGCCGCTGTTGGCGCACACGAATCCTTGCGGCGTTTCGGTGATGAGCACGCCCCGCCGCTTGCGGACGATGCGTACTGCCTGCGCCAGCGCCAGCTCGACCACACGCCCGTCCAGTTTATGCTGCCGGGCCCAGCGGCGGGCTGCGGCGCGCGGGCGCACACCCTCAAGCGGCGCCAGCCGCCCTTCCGCCTTGGAGACGATCTTGTGCGTGACGACCAGGATGTCGCCGCGAGCGAATTCCATGCGATGCGCCCGCAGCGCCGCCAGAATGATGTCCGGCAGCGGGTCGCCCGGCTTGATCTCCTCAATGCCGGGGATCGGGATGGCGGTGAGGAGCGGCATGGTTCAGGTGTATCTGTCCTCCGGTCTGTCAGTCTTTCAGTCTTTCAGTCTTTCAGTCTCTCAGCAATTCTGCAGTTCCGCAGTTTCGCAATTCGGCAATTACTCCCGGCTCACGGCCCGGCCCTGGTCCTTTCACGCGTGCGCCTTGCCACGCCAGCGCTCGGGCAGTTTCCATTCGCAGAGCAGCTTCTGGGTGCGGGTGCGCATTTCGAAGCCGAGCAGTTGCGCCAAGTCGGCGGGACGGTCGATATCCAGCGCAATTCCCGGCAAATCGGCGTTGTCCAGCACCACGCACGGCTTGCCGGTGGCGCGCGCTGCGGCATGATGCGGCACGACGCTGTCGTTGCCGAAGCGCAGTGGAAACAACCCGCAAGGACGCCGCAGGGCGGCGTTGGTGCCCCGCCCATCGGCCGCCGGCACCAGCACGGAACCCGCTTCCGGCGCGGCTTTCAGAACGCACGCGACTTCCTCGGCGCGCAGCAGCGGAATGTCGCCCGGCATAACCAGGGTGAACTCGGCGCCGCGGCGCTCCGCCTCCTGGGTCGCCATGGCGATGGCCTCGGTCTCGCCGCGGTTGTCATCTTCGATGATCTCGAACCCGTACCGCCGGGCCAGCGCCGCGGCAAAGCGGTCGCTGGTGACGATGCCCACAGGCGGCCGCCCCGGCACCTCGGCCAGCGCGGCAAAGATGTCCTTGATCATGGTGCGCGCCAGCATGGTGCGCTGCTCCTGGGTGAGCACAGGCGCCAGCCGCTGCTTGGCGTTGTCGAGATTCTTGACCGGCACCAGGATCATGGCTTCTAGGTGTTCACACGAAGGGCACGAAGGCAATCACGAAGGGCACGAAGCTGATTACAGCGATCCCCTTATACTCCTTTGTGTTCCCTTCGTGTCCTTCGTGTGAAATCTTCTTTTGAGGCGCCGTTTCACGCCCATGGCTGCCATCACAACCACCCGCGCCAGTTCCGCCTTGGCCGCCCTGGAACTCATGATCGTATCCGCCAAGACCACACGCGCGCCGAGCCGTTCCACCTCGGGCGCCTGCGAAGCGTCGCGCTGGTCGGCCACCAGCACATCCAGAAAATCGGAATAGGCCTGCGCCACGCCCGCCATCGAGACCGGCAGGCGCTGCGTCTTCATCAGTTCGCCCGCCGGCCCGGATACCGCCGTATGGCCGACAATGGGACTGACCGCCACGACCGGGGCGCGCGTCTGCCGCAGCGCCTCGCGAATGCCGGGCACGGCCAGGATGGGCCCGATGCTGGTCACCGGATTGCTCGGCGCAATCAGCACCGCCTTGGCATCACGGATGGCCGCCAGCACGCCCGCCGCGGGCTGCGCCCGATCCGCGCCCTGGAATCGCACCCCGTGCGCCGCCACGCGGTAGCGTTCGCGCACGAAATACTCCTGAAATGTCAGTTCGCCCTTGCCGGTGAGCACACGGGTTTCGACCACATTGTCCGACATGGGCAAGATGCGCGCCGTCACGCCCAGGGCGCGCGCGATCTGGGCCGTGGCCTCGGTCAGGGTGCGGCCGGCGGCGAGCAACTGCGTGCGCCGCAGATGCGTGGCCAGGTCGCGGTCTCCGAGCTGGAACCACGCGGGGGCGCCGAACCGCCGCATGCGCTCCAGGCACTCGAAAGTGTCGCCCTCGACGCCCCAGCCGCGCTCGCGGCTGAGCAGGCCGGCCAGTGCGTAGGTGATGGAATCCAGATCGGGAGAGACGTGCAGCCCCCACCACGTCAGGTCGTCGCCGGTGTTGACGATGGCGGTGACCTCGGCCGCCGGCACGACCTGCACCACGCCCTGCACGAACTTGGCGCCGCCGGTGCCGCCGGTGAGGACGACGATCATGACGCATTCCCCAGGGTGTGGCGCGGCGCGTTGTGGCCCGGGTCTTCGACCCGCGCCACACAAAGCTTCGCCGCCGCCGGCCCGCCGCCCTGTGCCGCCATGGGCAAAAACTCCGGATACACCGGCAGACGCTGCCGAAGCTGATATCCGGCGGCTCGCGTGCGCTGCTCCAGCTCGCGTAATTGCGGCCAGGGCCGCTCGGGATTGATGAAGTCCGGCGTGAGCGGTGAAATTCCGCCCCAGTCGTCGATGCCCGCCTCCAGCAGCCGCTGGTAATCGGGCCGCGACAGGTTGGGCGGCGCCTGCAGGTTCACCTCCCGCAGCACCAGGCGCGCCACCGCGATGGTGCGCAGCATCTCGTGCATCGCGGGTTCCGGCGCGCTGCTCATGGCAATGCCGCTCTTGACCCGGAAATTCTGCACGATCACTTCCTGGATGTGCCCGTAGCGGCGGTGCAGTTCGGCGATGGCAAGCAGCGAATCCACGCGCTCTTGCGGCGTCTCGCCGATGCCGACCAGAATTCCGGTGGTGAACGGAATGCGCAACCGTCCCGCGGCTTCGACCACCTGCAGGCGGAAGAGAGGGACTTTGTCCGGCGCCATGGCGTGCGCGGCCCGGGGCCGCAGCAGGCGCGTGCTGGTGGTCTCGAGCATCAGGCCGATGCTCGGCGACACCGCCCGCAGCCGCCGCAGCCAGTGCGCGCTCATCAGCCCGGGATTGGCGTGCGGGATCAGCGCCGTCTCCCGCAGCACCAGCTCGCACATGGCTTCCAGGTAATGCAGCGTTGACTTGTACCCCAGCCGGCGCAGCGTGGCGCGCATTTCGGGGAAGGCCTGCTCGGGCTTGTCGCCCAGGCTGAAAAGCGCCTCACGGCAGCCCAGGCGCTCCCCCTCGCGCGCCACCTGGAGCACTTGCTCCGGGGTCATAGTGTGGGCGCCGGGCTGGCCCGGATCGCGCCGGAAAATGCAGTAGCCGCAGCGGTCGCGGCACAGATTGGTGAGCGGCAGAAACACCTTGCGCGAGTAGGTGATCACGCCGGGCTTGAATTGTTCTTTGATGTGGACCGCCGCCGCGAGCAGATCGGGCAGTGCCTCATCACCGCAGCGGATGAGGCGGCACGCCATCTCGCGCGTGACCGGCAGCCCGCCGCGCACCTGGTCCAGGTATGCGCGCAGACCGCGCCGCGCGGTGCTCGTCAGCATCCTCTTACGCCGGCCAACCATCGGGCAATCAGGCTACATCCGGGCCCGCCAGCCTGGCAAACCCGGCCCCTGCGCTACAATCTGTGCGAATGGACATTTACCAGGAGATCGTCGGCCTGCGCCAGGCGGGACGCCGCGCCGCGCTGGCCACCATCACCAACGTGCGCGGCTCTATTCCATCGTTCCAAACCTCGAAGATGCTGGTGCGCGACGACGGCTCCATCGCCGGCACCATCGGCGGCGGCTGCGTCGAGGCCGAGGTCTGGCAGGCGGCCCGCGAGGTCATGGAAGAAGAAAAGCCGCGCACCCTGACCTTCAACCTCAACCAGAATCCGAGCTACGATACCGGCCTGGTTTGCGGCGGCACGCTGGAGGTCTTCATCGAGCCCATCTTGCCCATCCCGGTGCTCTACCTGTTCGGCGCCGGCCACGTCGCCTATAACACCTTCAAAGTGGCGCGCACCGCGGGTTTCGACGTAGTGGTGATCGACGACCGCGAGAGCTACGCCAACCGCGAGCGCTTCCCCGACGCCCGTGAGGTGATCGCCGAAGATTTCGAACAGGCCTGCGCGCGGCTGAGCCCGAACGGATCTTCCTACATCGTCATCGTCACCCGCGGCCACCGCGACGACATGCGCGTGCTGCGCTGGGCGGTACGGACCCCGGCGCGCTACGTGGGCATGATCGGCTCGCGCCGCAAGACCATCTCCATCTACAAGGAACTGGAGAAGGAGGGCCTCGACCCGGCGCTGTTCGAGCGCGTCAATGCGCCCGTGGGGGTGGAGATCGGCGCCGTGACGCCGGAGGAAATCGCGGTCGCCATCGTGGCCGAGATGATCGCCTTCCGCCGCAATTGTGAAACCGCCGTAGCGCGCAAGAAGCTCGCCCGCGCGCCGCAATCCGAAGCCGCTACCGATTAGCGGCCCGGCGCCTTGCCCGGGCCGCGTCTTGCATGCGCGCGCGCGGGCGCGCGCGCCACAACAAAGGCCCCCGTTTTCGGGAGGCCTTAGCTGAAAGCTGATGGCTGAGAGCTGAAAGCTTACTGCGACACGCCCACCGCCTGCCGCTCCGGCAGCGGCGTCTTGCCGGCGAAAAAGCTGTGGTCGTACAGGTTGCGATACATGTGCCCGGCGATCTCCGCCGCTTTGGGGCCGAACGTCGGACGCCCGCCTTGCAGGAAGACCACCACCACGATGCGCCCCGCGTTGGTGTTGGCGTAGGAGGCGAACCAGCCCAGGCGCGTGCCATTGTTGGAACAGGTGCCGGTCTTGCCCAGAATCTGTTCTTCGCTGAAGCTCCAGCGCACGCTGCGGGCAGTGCCATACTCCACCGCGGCCGCCATGCCGGGCGAGAGCTGCGGGATCAGCGGCGCGATGTCCAGGTACCGTTTCACCCTGGGTTCGAAGCTCGCCACTTCTTCCGGCGTGGTGGGATGCTGCAGGTAATAAAGCGTGCCGCTGTTGGCGATGGCGGAAACCAGCGCCCCCAGTTGCAGCGGGGTCAAGGAAATGCTTTCGCCGAAGGAGCACATCTTGCCCACGCCGCCCAGCCTGGTATCCAGCTCTTCGCCGGGGAAGACGCCCAGGTGCTCGCCGGGGATATTCCATCCGGCCAGCTCGCCCAGGCCGAACTGGTGGGCGTAGTAGCTGACCTTCTCGAAGCCCAGCCGGCGCCCCAGCGCCTCGAAATACGCATTATTGGAGTGCGCCAGCGCCTGGGTCATGTCCATAGACCAGCGCCTGCCCAGCGCAACCCGGGTGTCCTTGCTGACGATGTTCTCGCTCAGCGCGGCCAGCGCCACCGAGATCTTGATGGTCGAGCAGGGCTCGGCGCCTTCCGAAAGCGCCAGCTTCTGATTGACCATGGTCAGCACGCGGCCGCTGTTCGGGTCGATGGCGACCACCGTGCCGTTCATGTTGCCCAGGGCGTCGATAGCCGCCTGCCGCACCACCGGATCTTCGCCGGCGGTCGCGTCGCCCACCGTCTGGTCGGTGGCGAAGGAGCTCGCCGTGAAACGCTCGTAGTAGCGCCGCCGCCGAAGCCGCCGCGACATCTTGCGCGGCTTGGATTTGCGCACCACCCGCCGGCTGTGCCGCAGGCTGCTGATCCGCTTCCTGGCGCGCGAGCTTTCAGCAACCGATTGCGATTTCGATTTCGATAAGCGGTTCAGGGGACGGGAAGAAACCGTGGCCGCCGCCGCACTGATGGCCAGCAGCCCTGTTAACAGTACAACCTGGACTAGTACTGCCCTTTTTTTCTGCGACATGGATATCTAAGGCCCCGGTCCGGCCAAAGTTTCTCCTCCCGGCGACACTTTCCGCGCGGTGCTGCGCGCGGAGCAGTTTTCCGGGGAGAGAACTGCGGCGATAGTAAGAGAGTCTCTGCCCAGATTTCAACCTAAAACGGCGACCGGCGGCAGCTACTCTCGACCTGCCATGCACAATAGATGCAGGTACTTACGCCTGAGTTGCGGAGGTGCAAGGACTTCCGTAATGGCGGCGAAATCTGACCGGACCGCAGGGGAACCAAGTTGAGCAACAGAAAACCCCAAACCACTGAGGGCACAGAGGACGCAGGGGAATCGGGTAATTGCGGAATCGGGTAATTGCGGAATCGGGTGATTGCGGAATCGGGTGATTGCGGAATCGGGTGATTGCGGAATCGGGTGATTGCGGAATCGGGTGATTGCGGAATCGGGTGATTGCGGAATCGGGTGATT
>Ga0315268_10008406_pt1 | contig 10793 bp, 19 predicted proteins | sample C1_top_MG_FD_204535 | JGI IMG/M metagenome (GOLD analysis project Ga0315268, IMG submission 204535) | Sediment microbial communities from Yellowstone Lake, YNP, Wyoming, USA - C1_top | ecosystem: Environmental > Aquatic > Freshwater > Lake > Sediment | place: USA: Wyoming | collected 2017-08-01 | reverse complement strand
CGACTGCCGCATCGAAGATTTCGAGGGAGAGACGCCGGGAGACCGGTAACCTACGGAAAGGAAAAAGAAATGAGCGAGACCGCAGACTATGATCCTGGCCATTGGAAAGGACACGACTTCACCTCAGCGCGGAAGAAGTATGACGCGCATGTGGGGCGCAGCTACGGCGACGCATTGACGGCGGGCAAGAAGGCTGCGGACATGGCGCCGGACCGGATCAAAACCAAGAGCAAGTCGCCGCTGGCTATCCTGTGCGACGTGACAGGTTCCATGGGCAAATGGCCCGCCAATATCTTCGCCAAGTTGCCGTACCTGGAGATCGAGGGGAAGGAGTACCTAGGGGACGACCTGGAGATCTCCTTCTGCGCCTTCGGGGATGTCAACGGCGACAACTACCCGCTCCAGGTCAGGAACTTCTCGAAGGGGACCGACCTGAAGAAGCAGTTGGAGGCCCTGGTGGTCGAGGGCGGTGGCGGCGGGCAGGTCAAGGAGAGCCCGGAGGTCGCGGCGCTCTACTACGCGCGCAACGTGGACATGCCGGTGGCGTCCAAGCCGATCTGTATCATCATCACCGACGAGTCGCTCTATGAGACCGTCAACAAGGACGATGCCAAGAAGCACGCCAAGGTGGACCTGGAGGCGCGGATCAAGACGACGGACATCTTCGACGAGTTGAAGCGCCGGTACGCCGTGTACCTGGTGCGCAAGCCGTACGAGGCCGTCAGGGGCGACAGCCTCAGCGCGACCGACAAGGGCATCGTCAAGGATTGGCTCAGGGTCGTGGACGAGGAGCACATCGTCACGCTGCCCAACGAGGAGCGCGTGCTGGACATCATCTTCGGGATCCTCGCCAAGGAGACCGACCGGATCGACTACTTCCGCGACGAGCTCAAGGACCGGCAACTGAAGGACAAGGGCGGGGACAAGAAGGTCGAGGTGGCCCTGAAGGCCCTTGAGACGATCCACAAGATCGACGCGGGTGACGCGGATCCCGATCGCAAACTCCTGAAGTCCGGGCGCTCCGTCACGAAGGGCTCGGGCGGAGGCAAGAAAACCAAGTCGCTTCTGTAGGAGGAAGCCATGGGCAGTCTCCTTGATCGGTTCCTAGGCAGGAGGCCGGCGGCCGATCCGCCGAAGACATATCCGCTCAGGCTCGACTTCAAGGTGCCGAGCCGGCCACAGTTGGACCTGCTGGTCACGATGTGGCCGTCGTTCCCGCACTTCGCCAAGTTTGCAACCGACAAGCGGCTTGCCGGGGTGCGCCTCAACACTGCCATGGTGAAGGTGGACGAGATCGGCGAGGAGTTGGGGAAGGCGGCGGCCATCGGCGGGGTTCCGTTCTGGGTCGATGTGAAAGGCCGTCAACTGCGCGTGGTCGAGAGCCGGCCCTACAAAGACCACCTGGAACTGATCCTCAACCACCCGATCAGGGTCCAGACCCCCGTGGAGGTAATCTTCAAGGCGGGCGAGGACTGGGCGGTGCTGAAGGAGGTCGCGAACCACGGGCATAGGCTGGTGTTCGACGGCGGACCGGCGTTCATGGTCAAGGATGGCGAGTCGCTGCACATCCGGCATCCGAGCCTGGAGGTCGGGGGCGACCAGTTCTCCGAGGCCGAGTTGGGGAAGATCTCGGCGGCCCGCAAGGCCGGCATCACGAGGTTCTTCCTGTCCTACGTCCAGAACCAGGCCGATGTGGACGAGTTCCGCGGACTGGTCGGGAAGGACGCGCAGGTGATCCTCAAGATCGAGGACAACAAGGGGCTGCGGTATGTGGCCGAGGAGTTCCGCAAGACTCCCGGCACCTCCCTGATGGCGGCGCGCGGCGACCTCTACGTGGAGGTCGAGCGCCCGCACAGGATCGCCGAGGCCCTGCGGCTCATCATCGGGAAGGATCCGGAGGCCTCGGTCGGCTCCCGCATCCTGCTCTCGGTGGTCAACAGCCCGGTGCCCTCCTGCGCCGATTTCCTGGAGATCGCCTGGCTAGTAGACCAAGGATATCGCAGGTTTATGCTGTGCGACGAGTTGTGTCTAAAAAGCCCCCTTCTGTCGGCTGCGGTAGACGCTTTTGATCAATTCCGACAGGATTACCATCCAGGTGGCGCGCGATCAACCTAACCTGCCGTAGGAACTCTTCGACTGTTTGGTCGCTTCGCATATAGTTACATGTGGAACAACAGGCACACACATTGCCTTTGGTGTATCCTTGGCTGTTGTCGATGCGATCCAATCCCACATATGTGATCGGACTGCCGCAGTATACACACGGCTGCTGCCAGAATTCCACAAACTCCTCGTAGGACAGTTCCCAGCACAGGTGGCGAGTCCGCGCTTTATGTTGGTGAAGTTTGAACGAGGCCGCTGGATTGGACTTGGCATAGCAGTTATTACATATAGCTTCGCCTGTTCTGGACCGTGAACCAACTGACTTCAGGCGACCACAGAGGGAACACCGCGTTTTCCTGCCATTATGGTAGCAGGAAGAACAGAGCGGTTCTCCTTCAGGGGTGCGGGCGTTTACCGGTCGCAACTGTCCGCATTTGGAGCAGGGCACGGCTTTCCGTTTGCGTTGGCAATAATCGCATACGGGATTACCATCAGTCTTCGTGGACACGGGTCTTTGTTTTCCGCAGACCGAACACATCTCGCTTTTGTGTAGCGGATTGCCCTTGCGTTTGCGTTGACAGTAGCCGCATAGCGGTCCCTGTTCCGTTCTTGCGCAGACAGGTCTGCTGTTGCCGCAAGCCACGCACTGTTCGGCCGACATCTGCCAGCGGCATGCGCGGCAGATAGGCTTGTCTGCGTTTTTGCGGATCGTCTTGATAAGACCGCAGTGCGAGCATTGGGCCTGGGTGAACTTTTTGTGTTTCATAATCAATCTCCTCTGTATTGTTGTGCTAGGGTGATTCTCAACCCGGACACTCGTAGCACAACAGTAATGTCTGGATATTGATAGACACCAGGAGGAAAAATGCCCGATGAAACCAAAAGGGAAGCGCGCGCGGTGCCCGGCGGCCAGACTTTCGGGGAGGAGACGGTCAGGGCGCGCGGCGGCAAACGCGCCGCTCGCGCGTACTGGCTGAAGGTGCAGGCCGAGGAGAGGCTGGCGGTTCTGATGGTGGAGGGCGAGAGGGGCGACCGCCTGGCCAGGCCGTTCCCGCCGCTTGGGCGCGACCGGAAGCCCCTGCGGCAGATGGCCGAGTTCGCCCGCCTGCCGGCCAGGACGAAGCTCCTCATCCTGCGCGGCAAACGCGGGGACCTGGAGCGGGAACTTGCGGACCTGGTCGAGTCCGGAACGCCGGCCAAGCGGCTGCTGGTGGAGCCGGTGATCCGCAAACAAATCGGGGAACTGGACGACGACATCGGCTACTTGGCCGGGGAGGCCGGGGAGCCGGCACCGAAAGGGGACAGGAAATGAGAAAGCTGACACTCGGGATCGTGGGCTTCGCCATCCTGGCGGTTCTCGTGGCCCTCGGCATCCTTGTGGCGACGGCCAACGCCCAGGTCTCCGGACCGAAGCCGCAGCGCGGCGAGTGGCTCTGCTGGGCGACCAACGCCGAGGCCGAGTGCGGCACCTACGGGTGGCACCAACGGCGGCCGGTCGCCTTGAAAGTCGCGTTGGATCTGTGCGACAAGCGGTGCGGCAAGGGCTGCGCCGAGGACTACTGCGAGGTGCTGAAGTGACCGAGCGGAAGTTCTACAGGACGATCTTCACGGTCGAGGTGCTGAGCGAGGAGGAGCCGGAGGCCGTCGGCCTCGAGACGCTGAACTACCAGATCACCGAGGGCGACTGGTCCGGGAGGGTCGAGAAGGGCAGGTCCAAGAAGGTGAGTGGCAAGGTCATGGCCAAGCTCTTGGAGAACCAGGGTTCGGACCCGGCCTTTTTCTGCCTGGACGAGAACGGGAACGACGCGGACTGACAGGAGACGAGCATGGGAGCCGACCTGATCGGATACATGTGCCTCGGACCGAAGAAGATCTCGGAGGCGCAGGCGGAGGCCGCCGAGCGGAGGGCCTGGGAGATCTTCCAGGCGCTGAAGACCTGGTACGGGGACGACGAGGGCGAGGGCGAGCAGCCGGAGATCCTCAAGGGCCTTGGCCTCGGGGGCGTCGACGAGGCATACCAGCTCGAATCGCTGCGGTTCGGCGGCGACGCCGACATCGCGACCGCCACCAAGGACGACATCGACGCCCTCGTGGACGAGATCGTCGGGTTCTGGAACGATCCCGGCTCCAGGGACGCGGTCGACCGCTGGATCTCGGACACGGAGAAGGTCGTGTTCTGCGGCGACATGAGCTGGGGGGACGAGCCGGATGGATACGGCTACCGGCTGCTCAAGATGGCCCATGTGCTCGACATCCTGGAGCCGTTGGGCATCCACTAGGAGAATGTCATGCGCGAATGGCACGGGCGCTGCCACCGTTGTGGCAGGGAATCCATGATCCACACCATGTCCCGCTTCAACCGGGATCTGATCTGCATGGAGTGCGAGGAGACCGAACGCAAGCACCCGCGCTATCAGGAGGCGGTCGAGGCCGAGGCAGCCGCGTGCCGACGCGGCGACTACAACTTCCCCGGCATCGGCTACACCAAGCCATGAAAGAGTACCCCTCCATCCAGACCGGCTGCGTCCGGCGGTTCCGCGCCCATGTCTTCGACAAGATCGATGGCAGCAACCTGCGGTTCGAGTGGACGAGGAAACGCGGCTGGTTCAAACACGGGACGCGCACCCGCCTGTTCGACGAGACGGATCCCGTCTTCGGTTCTGCCATCGCGCTGTTCCACGATGGGCTGGCCGGTCCGGTTGCGGACATCGCCAAGCGGGAGCGGTGGGACAAGCTCGTGGTGTTCGCCGAGTTCCACGGGCCGCACAGCTTCGCGGGCATCCACCTGCCCGAGGATCCGAAGACCCTTTCGATGTTCGACGCGTCGCCGCTCCGCAGGGGCATCCTGCCCCCGGCCGAGTTCCTCAAGCTGTTCGGGCACCTGGAGATCCCGAAGTTCCTGGGGATCGAGGACTGGAACCGCGACTACGCGGACCGGGTGCGCCGGGGCGAGGTCGAGGGGATCACCTTCGAGGGCGTGGTGGCGAAGGGGATGGTGGACCGGGAACTGGTCATGGAGAAGGCCAAGACCAGGGCCTGGGTCGACAAGGTCAAGGCACTCCACACGCCGGAGCAGACCAGGCAGATCCTGGAGAGTTGACATGATCCAAAGAAGATGGATGGTGGCTGCGCTCCTGACGGCGCTCGGAACCGGATCGTGCTTCAACGAGGACGGCAACTGCAGGGGCGACCCGACGAATGTCGAGCTTATCGATCGGGCCGGAGCCCCGAACTGGCGCGCCTCGTGCGGCGACACTCACAACCGGTGGAAACTGGCCGGCGTGGTGGGCAGGGTTCCGCGCGACGGGAGGATCCTCGAAGTCCTGACATGCGACACGCTCCTGGTCCAGGTGCGCGGACGCTGTTTCCTGGTCACGCAGGGCCACAGCAGCCATTCGTGGTCGCAGGCATTGTGCCCCACGGACGAAAGGAAATAGCAGATGTCCGACGACATGCGCGACCATTGGCAGATAAACAGCCGCATAGAAGAGCTGCTTGTGCTCCTGGATGGCCTGGTTGCCGGGCTTCGCGGCGCGCGGAAGAAGGCGCTGGACAGCGTGTTGGCGGAACTCCGGTACAACTGGAAAGCCCTTCATGAGGAGCATGCTGCCGCACACAGTCGGGCGTACAATGACCGCCATGCGGTTGAGAGTCTGGAGCGCGAGCGGCGGGGTCTGCAAAAGCGGATCGCGGCGCTGGAGGCGGGGCACAAGGCCGAACTGGAGCGGTACAAGGCCGCTTTGGCAAATGTGGCTAAGGATCTTGTGAGTCAGCCCTAACAAGCACCTTGCGCATATGGGCAAACCATTGCTCCTTGGTCATTGTGCGCTTCATCATATTACAGGTTACGCAGCATGAGATACAGTTCTCCAGAACATAGTCTTTGTTGCTGTCAATCCTGTCGATGCCCACGGTCGCAATCGGATCTCCACAATACGAGCAGTTCTTCTGCCAGAACTCCATGAACTGCTCAAACGTCAAGTGGAACGGTCGGTCGGTGGTGTTGTGTTTGTAAGCCGTGAATCTTCCCTTCGGACTTGTTTGCCATTTTTTGAGCGAGACCGCATAGGATTCTGGGTTGTGCTCCCTGGAGTCCTGTACGGTCTGGTTGTGGCATAGCCTACATCGGTAAGTAAGACCATCCGGATTAGCCCGGCAAGCTGTGAAGTGTTCCAGAGTGGCTGGTTTCTCCTCGCCGCATTTGGGGCATCTTTTCAAACGAGTCGGATCCTCCTGCGGCGAGAACTGCCGACCTTTGTTGTACTGACGCTTACACTCCTTACAGAGCGACTGTAGTCCATCGTGTGCCGAACGTTGTTTGGCAAAACAGTCGGTTGGGAGATCGTCTTTACATCCCGAACATTTCTTTAGCATAGAACCTCCTACTTCACCGTTACGCGATTTTCCTAGTAGTAATGGTGAAGTATTGATAGAAAAACGACACGACAGGAGACAAAAAATGGGCAACAGCATCAAGAAGGTTCACCTTCTCGTCATCGACCCGCAGCACGATTTCTGCGATCCCAAGGGAGCATTGCCTGTCCAAGGCGCATGGGAGGACATGAATGTCAGGCTGCCCGCCATGATCCGCCGCCTCGACAGCAAACTCGACGACATCCACGTCACCTTGGATTGCCACCACCTGGTGGATGTGGCGCATCCCGTGATGTGGAAGGACTCCAAGGGCGCACATCCTTCGCCCTTCACGATCATTTCGGCAAACGACGTAGAGACCGGCCGATGGTCGCCTATGATGCCGAGCCTGACCCGCAGGTTCCTGGCGTACACCAAGGCCTTGGAGACCTCCGGCAAGTACCCGCTCTGCATCTGGCCACCGCACTGCCTGATCGGCAGCCCCGGCAACGCCGTGGTGCCCGAGCTCTTCGCTGCCCTCCGCGAGTGGGAGCAGAAGAACTTCGCCATGGTGGACTTCGTGTCCAAGGGCAGCAACATCTACACCGAGCACTACTCGGCGGTCAAGGCTGAGGTGCCGGACCCCGACGACCCCTCGACCCACGTCAACACCAAGTTGATCCAGACCCTGATGGAGGCCGACGTGCTGGCGATCGCCGGCGAGGCTGGTAGCCACTGCCTGGCCAACACGGTCCGCGACATTGCCACCGAGTTCGGCAACGACGCCTACGTGGCGAAGATGGTGCTGCTCGCCGACGCCACCAGCCCAGTGGGCGGCTTCGAGCATTTCCAGGATGCCTTCGTCAAGGAGATGACGAGCAGGGGCATGCAGCTTTCGACCACCAGGGAACTCCTGGCGTAAGCATGACCAGGCAGCCAGAAGGAATGGATGCCTACCAATGGGCCGCCTATGAGGCTGGCAGAGCCGATGAGCGCAAACGCTGGGCAAAGAACCTGCGACGCTTTCTGACAACTGTGCCCGAGGATTCCCAAGGCATCGTGATGGGGCTGGTGTTTACCGACGCGATACTCGAAAGGATACGCGAGTTGGCAAAGGTGCCAAAGAAAACGAAATGAGGTTGCGTGCCCGAATCCCCGTGTTTGGTTAAGACACGCATCCGATAGTCCGGTTTCAGGCCACCACAGAACGGTGCGGGTGGAGCAAAAGCGCCTAGCGACGAACCCCGTACTGGCCCGCAAGGGATGGCGAAGAGGAAGCCGCTCCACGGGCTCGAACCCGGCAAAGGGGGGGGAAGGCCCTCATTGTATAACAACAAGTGGGAGTTACAACGGTGAAGATCAAGGATCTAATTGAGGCTCTGCGCCTCGAGGACCCCAACAGCGAGGTAATGCTCTGGGACAGCTTCGGCTTTACCGAGGTTCGCCTATCACATATACAAGGCGTGCGGACAGAGGTACACGTTTACCCGGTAGCTGATGACACGCCAACAGAGGAAACGGAGGTTATCGTCCTCCTCCACTGAAAGGGCGGAAAGCCTCAGTTTTCCTAGGAGAAATCGATGACCCTTAAGATAACCGCTTTCCCTCCGACAGATCTCACGCCCGAGGAGGTGAAGAAGGTGACCAAGGAGAAGTTCTACCTCGGTCGCCTGCCCGCGCCGGCGCGCATTCCGTGGATACATACGGTGAACTTTTCCACTGGTGTAGTAGAGATCGCATATGTTCCGGACAAACCGGAGGACAAGGACAAGGAGAAAGACGATGCCGAAACTGAAAAATGATCTGGAAGAGCACGCGCTGCCGACCGGCAGCTTCGGGTACTCCGCAGCGAAGCTGGAGGACCTTGGCGCAACCGAGTACACCTTGGTCGACCTCGTGGTCGACGTCAGTGGATCCGTTGCCTCGTACAAGGACGATCTGGAGAAGGCCATCCAGCAGATCGTCCAGGCTTGTAAGATGTCTCCGCGCGCCGACAACCTGATGGTGCGACTGGTGTCTTTCGCCGACGGTCTGGATGAGATCCATGGCTACAAACTCCTGGAGAGTTGTAACCTAGGTGACTACAAGGGTGTCCTCAACGTAGGAGGCATGACTGCACTCTATGATGCTGCTGAGAATTCCATCCTGGCGCAGGCGGACTATGCCAAGAAGCTGGCGGAGAACGACTTCCAGGCGAATTCCGTCTGCTTTGTTCTTACGGATGGCATGGACAATCAGTCCAAATCTTCGGAAAAGGATGTGGGCAAGGCACTCAAGAACGCCATGAGGGCTGAGGCTCTGGAGAGCCAGGTGACGGTCCTGATCGGTGTCGGCACCAAGGCGGATCCCATGGTGTCGCAGTACCTCGACAAGTTCAAGAATGGCGCCGGCCTGACCCAGTTCGTCGAAGTCGAGAAGACGGACGCCAAGACGCTGGCCAAGCTGGCCGAGTTCGTTTCGAAATCGATTAGCGCACAGAGCCAGAGTCTTGGGACTGGCACAGGTTCGACACCAATCTCTCTCAATATCTGATGTGTAGGAGAGATACGCCTCTCGCCATAGCGCGTCGGCGGGATATGGTTGGAGTTACTTTTGGGGACTGGACTGTCCTTAAAGAGGATCCCACCAAAAGGAAAATTAAGCATTTCCGATGGTGGATCTGTTGTTGTAAATGTGGTTTCCAAAAATCGTTTTCCACATCCTACATCAATGCTAACTCTAACCATTCCCCGCGATGTGAGAACTGTCGACGGGCTATGCGTCAAACAGAAAACGAACAACTTATCGCCCTACATGTAGGTCGCAAATACGGCGACTTTACAGTCGTCTCCTTGGATAGGCGGACTCGTTTTGGCAGTCGACAGTGGCTGTGTCGTTGTGCCTGTGGAAAAACCAGGTTGTTTCTTAGTTCGTATTTATATGGAAATGGCACAAGGCGAGCAACGCGATGTTGGCAGTGCCACAACGACAAAAGAGAATTAGAAAACCGAGTTCGCGACCACATTCCACAACGGTATTGGAAACGGTTACAAGATGCTGCTAAACGGCGCGGGATCATATTCAGGTTGAGTAAGATGGCAGCCTGGACGCTTTTTACCCAACAGGACTGTCGGTGCGCCCTTTCCGGGCGGGAATTGTACTTTACTTTGTTGCGAACAAATCACAACAGATATACGACAGCCTCTTTGGATAGAATTGATCCACAACGACCTTATGTGTTTGGCAATGTACAATGGGTTCACAAGGACATCAATTTGATGAAGGGCTGTCTTGATCAGGTTGAATTCGTGAACCTATGTCGCGAAGTGACCACATACAATGGGGGTCTAAACGAGCCGGTGTCTGAAGCAATGGGTGCTATGAATGGAAAGGTGGGACAATGAGGATCATCAGTTTGCTGTTTCTGTTTCTGGTCGTCGGATGTACAGGACCACAAGACGAGATCAACGACTACTGTGATGCCCACGATGTGCGGACATCCTGCGAAGCCAAGTGCGCCAGGAGCGCAGTTGTCCTGGATGGTGACGCTTGCGTCGGCAAAGACGATGCTGCGAAGGTGCTTTCGATGTGCCTGCGCACATGCTGCGACATGCCGAAGGCATTCGACGAATGCTCTTCGGCGGCAAAAAGCCTGACCGAGTTGGCGTCCTGTATGGGATACTAGGATGAAAATGTTGCGCGCAGTTGGTCGTTGGATCAGGCAAAGGGTCATAAACGCAAGGAAAAGGCGCTTCAAGCGCTTCTTTGCGCCCAAGAACGAACGTGCGGGTTCGCGCAAAGTGGTCCAAAGTCCCTCCGGCACATACGCACTAGAGATTTCCCGCTTCGGCACAAAATCAGGTTGGAACTTTTCCCAAGGGACCGTGCGTCAAGCGGGCATCGACAAGCCCATTGCGGTGATCCGTAGGAACTATGGATCATTCCCGTATCTTTTCATCGAAAGGCATGCGAATGGGCGCGACTATCTTGTTGCGGGCGAAGACTACCAAGGGCAGACGGTTATCGAACTCGACACAGGAAAGCGCCGCGATTCCCTCTCGGAAGGCGCACACGACGGTATTGGGTTCTGCTAGGCATCCTATAAGTACGATGCCTCGAACAAGATCCTGGTCGTAGATGGCTGCCATTGGGCTTGCCCATACGAATACAGGTTCTTCGACTTCTCTGATCCCATGGCTGGCTGGCCCGAGATTGTCGCCGAGATGTGCGTGGATGCCGACAAGAAGGAGCCCGAACTTTATCCTGATGGCACCATTCGCTGCTATCAGACTAGGGAGGACGACGAGGATGACGAGGAGGGGGAATGGGATCTTATTGTCGACTCCGTCCTGACTTTC
>Ga0315268_10008405_pt1 | contig 10793 bp, 10 predicted proteins | sample C1_top_MG_FD_204535 | JGI IMG/M metagenome (GOLD analysis project Ga0315268, IMG submission 204535) | Sediment microbial communities from Yellowstone Lake, YNP, Wyoming, USA - C1_top | ecosystem: Environmental > Aquatic > Freshwater > Lake > Sediment | place: USA: Wyoming | collected 2017-08-01 | reverse complement strand
CAGCATCTGACAACAGGGATGTTTCTGCAGCGAGGATGGTCAATGTTGCAGCAGCAACACCAGGAACTCCAGCGGCAGCCAACGTGAAGAAATCCAAGTTGGCTGCTGCACCGGCTCCTGTGAAGCCTGAAACATAGATAACATCATCATCCAGAAAACCTGCAGTAACAAAAGTCGCTGCAGTATGAGTGAGAGAATCAGGGGTACCAGAAACAGCCGCAATATCTGTAGCTGTTACATGCGCACCGAAGGCATTCATCTCAGGTCCTGTCATTATTGCCGAGGAGATCCAGTAAGGAGTAAAGAACGCACTGTCCCGAAGGTCAGCACGTCTCCAGTCTTGAATCAACATTGGTTATACTCCTTTCGTTTTCTGGCTATTTGCCAGGAATGTTTGAGATCAGCATATGCAGAACACCAACACCAGCAGCGATTGCTCCTGCATTGGTGATTACTGCATACACAACAGGTACAGTGGTGGCGGCTCCAACGATAAATCTTGGAGCGGTGTAGGAACCAGCAGCAACCTGCGTCAGCCAGTCCGAGGTGTGTGCTGTTACAGGTCCGTAATAACCCTCAGTAGTCAGGGTTATATCTGCAGCCAGGACATACTCGTCTACGTCCACATTGGTCAGCACTCCACCGGTGGTGATAAGATCGGTGGCCAGAGTCCCACTCCCAATCGTGCCGGTTGTTCCAGCGGTAAAGCCTGTAGTTACCTGAAAAACCACTTCGTGAATAACAGTGATTCTTCCGGCGACAGGAAACGAGAAAAAGCATACACTCGCATCCTTAACATCTGCCCCAATGACTTTCCCTGAGGTGATCCAGTAAGGAGAAGCATAAACGCTATCTCGCAAGTCAGTCCGTCTAATATCGTACATAGCCATTTAAGGTTACCTCTCTTTCGGTTAGAAATGTTAAAAAATAACTGAATAGTCAACAAAGACAAAGAACGTTCCTGCTGTTCCCCCATCATCATCAGTGGTAACGGTGATGGCTCCACTTGCCGCAGAGAAATACTTCCCTGGTTGCGAAGAGATAGAAACGTCAATCATAACCTTCAGACCAAGTGCGTTCGGCACAGTAACATCTGAAGTCATGAAGCCGTCAGTAACAGCAACTTCCTTGTTTCCCATCCAGCCGATTTCGAGTGTTGCTGTACCCAGCGTGTAGGCTGTAGTGATCAACACCCAAACCTGTTTTACAAAGGCATACCGAGGAATTCTGATGACATTGTAAGTGGCATCAGCGGGGGCAGCCATTTTCTTACTTCTCGCAAACATGTAGTTTTGCGAAAAGGCAGAGGTGTAAAAATCAGTGCTCATTTTCAAAACTCCTTTTCTTGCCCAGAAAGTTCATTAATTGAACCTTCTGGGCTGTTTGAGGTTTAGTCTAAGGCAGCACCCCAGGAAGAACCAGTGATAATCCCGAAGTCCATATCATTGAACTTCACCTTTTTACAGCCCAGGATACCACCGCCTCTGACGTTCATGAAACGCTCGGCATCACGGGTGTAAGGGACAAAGCTCATTGTGGTTGACTTGGAATCTCCGGCTCCGCCCCAGGCCCATACAGCAGCCTGAGCGCCCAGGAGAACATTCCGGTAGACAGATGAATTGGTGGGGGACTTCCGAACCCGCTCACTCTTGCTCACCAGCATCCCGTTGTATTCGAACTCTACATTGGGCTGAGCAAGCTTCCCTGCCGAGCGAACCAGATCGCCCCACTGGCCGATGTTCATGTTCTGACGCATACGGTCAAAGACATAGGTGTGGAGGATAACCCGGAAGAAGCTCTTCCCGCCGATCTTTAACGGACGAAGCTTAAAGGCTCCAACCGTAGTCGGCATTTCCGCCAGTTGCTTCATACGATCCAGGAAATTCAAGTCAATGATGTCTGTCGAGGTCAGAGCTGCATCCGTTGCAGCATCGTTCACCCGAAGCCAATGACTCGTATCAGGGTCGGTACAAGCCTGCGCAAAAGTTTTTCCGGCAATCTTAAAGGTTGTATCACCACAGAGAGTGGCAATAACCATGTTAGAAAGCTTGTCGGCCCACCAGTCCTGCAGTCCGCTTTTGCCTTCTTGCAGCAGATTATAAGGCACCCTCTGCTCTTCCATCTTACCGCCAGTGTCAACTGCGTGGTTGAGCTCTTCGATGGTAAGTTTGAAATTCCGGAAGATAAGCTTCTCTTCGTTCCCTTCCACTGGGTCATTTCCTACAATCCCTTCTCCGACCAGAGGAAGTCTGATCCCGAAGGTCATCTCGTCCCCTTCGCCTTTTGCCAGATCGGTATCCATCTGGACGATTGAATCCTTGCCCTTTCCTACCAAGTCGTTAAACTCGACAGCAGGAAGGATAATACTGAACAGCTCCCGAGCCCATTTTTTCCTGGTCAAGGGATCATTGGTTAAAAACTCTGTTTTGGGAGGCATCGTTAAAACTCCTTTTCTTCACTCATTATTTGAGTTGATTTTTTAAGTACTTGTCATAAACATCTCTTGGAACCTTGTGCAGCTCGTCTTCTGGGAGGTCGTCAATCATAGCTGCAGTCCAACCTGTGGCAGCACTTCCACCTCCAGGTATATTATGGACACTACCAGGAACCTTGGGCGGGGGAGAATCAGAGGACTTTTCCTTCCCTTTTCCCTCTTCCTCTTTTCCTTTGCCCTCTCCAGCAGGTTTGGTAAACGCAGGATGAAACTCTTTAATCTTTTGATACATATACTTGTAAGGGTTAGGTAGCCCCCAAATGGCAAGCTCGACTTCTTTTACTCTCTCCATCAGTTTACCACCTTCAGTCGCAACAACATGCTTAGCCATTGCCTCAACTATGTCGTCGAAGTTGCTTTGCGAAACGACTTCCCTTACATCCTCGAATTTAGGATTTAACTCCATTGTCTCGAGTAATGTTTCAAGTTGGGACTGCCTGATAGCCGCCAACTCTTCAGTCTTTTTAGCAACCTCTGGATCATCCTCAGGCAGAAGCTCAGCCTTTTTCAAGGCCTTGGTAGCTTTCTCAAGCTCAATGTTGAGCCTATCAACTTCCCTCTTTTGCTCTCGAGCAGCCTGTCGTAACTCTGCACGCTCAGCCTCAATAGCTTCTCGTGCCTGCTTCTCGGCCAATGCCAGCTCTTCTTCAGGGGTTAGCTGCTTTTCAGCCTCTTTACCATCTTTTCCTTTTGCTGCCGCTTTAGCTGCTTCTTCGGCTTCCTTGACTTGGGCTGCTTTTTCCTCATCAGTTAACTCCTCCTCGAACTCACTCTTTTTTTCTGCACCCTCAGGCGGGGTCTCTTTACCTTTACCCTCATCCTGCGACGCATCAGGTTTTAACTCGGTGGTCATAAAACTTCCTCCTTTTACTTAGACTTTTTTATAGTTGCCGGAGCAGCAGGTTTGTTCTCTGCTGCTTTTTCTTTTATATCCAACTCCCTTACTTTCAACTGCATTTCAGCTTTAAACTTTGCATCTTCCCTTTCCATCTGCATCTGGTTGAATTCCCGAACCCTCTGCTTTGCAGAGTATGGCAACGAGGAGTATTCCATCAGCAGGTCCGGAGGAATAGTATTCGGGTTGTTTGCTCCAAACTGAGACAGCATTGTTAAGGCAAACGCTTTCATAGTTACGTTCTCAACACTCTCATCAATCCTGGCATCAAACTCTCCAAAGGAAACATCATTAAATCCTTCGGACTGGGGGTTTGTCTGGGAGTTTATTTTAAGAAGTTGAGCTCCTTCTGGCCCCTCAATCCGAAGAATCCTTTCAGTAGTTTCATACTGCTGAATCAAAGAAACCATCTGCTTAGCCAACGCAATTCGAGACTCCCTAAAATTCTCGAACATTGTGTAGAGAACTGCGATTCCAGTCTCTTGGCGCTTTTGCAGAGTTACTCCAGGTTCTCTCGAAGATGTCTGAATCCCCATCAAGGCATCCTGGGTTCCCACAACATCTTTGACACTCTGAGAGAACAACTCATCAAGCTGTCCATAGATAACACTGATCTGAGGTTGGGTGGTGAACTTATTCTTATCTAAGCCACCTCTTGTAACTTCCATACGAAAGTTTGGTTCAGAAGACTTTTCTTCATACTCGTCTATGTTGACGATGGTTCCAGTCTCATAAATCAGAATTCCTTTAGGACTCACCTGCAGCAGGTGGACCAGTTGACGCCTGGTTGTATTCAGAGCTCGTTGCGGGTCCTTAGCCATTGTGATAGCTCCGAACCACCTATTCTCGTCTTCGTTCTTGTAAGCACCAAAGAGGACAACTGGAAGATCATTATGCTTATAAGGCGATGGACCTTCTTCCAGCAACATTGATCCTGAGAAGATTGCGTATTTAACTCTTTTCCCCATCCTTTTTATAGCTTGGATAGGCTCATCAGACTGGAATGTTTTTCCATCAGGAAGAGGAATTCCATCTCGAACAGCCTTTTCAAACTTAACAAACTCATCCTCTTTAAGACTATCTGGCTTTCCGGTGAGAGGATTCTTGAACCAGTAGATAGGAACAAACTCTCTGTACCACCCTTCCACCAGTCTGTATTTATGATTGGCTTCGTTGAAGTAAGTTGGTTTTACCCCAACATATTGCTGCGAGAATACCTTTACAGCATTCGCATCATAGTCGGGATACTTTCCAATAATATCTTCTTCATCAAACCACTTACTGATGAAGACATATTTGGCGTCTGAAAGATCATACTCGATGGAGTCAGGGTCAACAACTACGTCTCGGCCAGGAATCCTCACCACCTGTAGTTCAGGCTGAAAAGGATTATCTCCACCCATATAGGTATGGATAAAACTCCTACCCCCTTTTACTGTATGGCCAAAGGCATCCATCTCTTTTCTGGCAGTCTTTGTTTTCTGCCTGTAATAGATAAGGACACCATTCATAACCTCAGTCAAGGCTTCATCTTCCGTTCCAACAGGAACCAGAATGGGGGTCTGACGAGCTTGTGCTGCTATCCCAATCAGCATATCAACTTTGGGCTTAATTTCGTTGTAGACACTGATAGGACGCTTTTGAGCTTCAAGAGAAGCTATAACCTCTGCTGAGTCTTGATCTCCAGCGTAAAACTTATAGTCCTCTTCAGACTCTTCTCTCCATAGAGTTTCAGAAGTGCTTCTCTCTCCCTCTAAAAGCCAGTTATTTAGCTTGGTAAGAATAGCATCCTTCTCTGCGTCTCCGCCAGCAGCCTTCTGAGTGATATCACTTTCAGCAATAATGTTAGCCATTTTAACCCCTTTAGCCCCTCGGTTTTGCAGTCTTTTTGGGTTTTCCTGTTGGCTCCCAGCCGTGATCAAGTGCATTTAAGAGTCTGACTTGTGCGTCAGCATTTTCTTTGGTGGTAGCCTTTGCATGGACCCTGTTAGGTGTTGCTACTCTGAACTTTCCACCTTTAACCTTAGTTGTCTTTGCGGGCATTTTAACTCCTTTAAACTGTCATCCAAGATTGTCTTGGTCTTCCGTGCTGCGAAGAATACTTCCATTCTTTTATCTTAGGCTTCTGGGGCTTCTTGGTCCAAATCCTATAAGCAATATTATGAAAATACTCAGTCAAACACAGTGCATCTGCTATGTTAGGACTGGCAGCCCCTCTCATCTTCATCTTCTTCTTGCTTTCAACAACATACCCTCCATCAGCATTGAAGTCATAAGTTGGGAGAGATAAATCATTACAGAGTTCGTGCGCCATTGAAAGCATTTCTCCGGGTCTCTTCACATCAGGGAAAGAATAAACTCCCTTCATACATTTCTCTCTGACGTTGACCCAGAGTTCATCCCGTAATCTGTGGTAACGACTGACATCAGAAGAAGCTTCCGAAACATTGACTCCAAACAACCCAGGCAAACCTTTCTTTGCCAACCAGTCAACAACTCCAGCTCCCACACCAATCTCGTCTATCGCAAGGCCAGAAGCCTCTAACTCCAAGTAATTTTTCTGTGCGAAGCCAGCCAAAGATATAGTGTTCATTCCTCTGAACTCTTCCCAAGGAAGAATCATCAAACCCTTCCGAGGCATGATAATCGAGGCATCCTCTCCATATCTTGCAACATCTACTCCGATGTAGAGGGGTTCTTCTTCTGCTACTTCGATCTCCTGTCCAACACACTGAAGAGCCCAAGCCAGAGGGATAAGAGTTTTTTCATCAGCCAAAGGAGGATCACCAGCGACCCTAATCCTAAAGACGTTTGAATCTTCCCCATACTTATTCCTCATGTACTCGACATACTCTTTCTTAACATTCGAGCTATTCCGAGAGTCGAAATGAAACTTTTGCCAAGACTTCGAAATCTCCGGATGAAAGTGAGAGTCGTAGAAATAGCCCTTGTCTTTAGTCATATTCCCTATCAGCAATACCCAGTTATCTTCCTGAGTCAGCGCACCTTCCAAGGGAATAAACACGGGGTCAGGCATACCAGATGCCTCGTCCACAACTATCAACAGATGATCTCCATGAAAGCCAGCCAGAGACTCTGCTTGTTCCTCCTTTGTACTTTTAGCACTTGTAGAAACAGCTCTCGCCCACCACTCTTTCGGAGCATCTACATGAAACATCTTGTCTTTTTGAATAACAAACTCTTCAGCTACAAGACTTTGTCTAAGCCATTTCGACAACTCCGACCACAGAATGTCAGCCAACTGCCTGTTGGTTGGTGCAGTACAAACTACCTTAGCATATGGGCGGGTGGTCTGGAACCACAAGATAAGCCAAGAAGCCATTGCGTCCTTGCCTATTCCGTGTCCAGACCTAACTGTATTCCGCTTCGAATTCATGAACTTAACCAGGCATTCAGCCTGTTGTTCGGAGGGATTAGCCTGAATACACTCTTTAACAAAGAGCAGTGGAGAATGCTTCCACTCTTTTAACTTCCTCTTAGCTAAATCGTTCACTCTTTGTCCTTACTCAAAGCGGGGGCTACTGCTGCTCCTGTTAAGCCCCACATAAAAATCTTTCCTTTTTTAAAGGCTTCTTTGAGCTGAGGAGTTATCTCAAAAGAGTCATAGCGCTTATCATGTCTCATTACAGTTGTCTTTCCACCTAATTGCTCTACCTGAGCATCCGTAAGATGTTTTTCCATAAAGACAGTTGGATTAAATTCCTGGGCATTTTGGATTCCTGGATTATTCCTTGGATCAGAACGAGACTTATATGTTTTTAGATCAATACGCTGTGTTTTGGTTAGATCAAGTTTGCTAAGGTCATCCCAACTTATCTGTTCATGCATCACAACTGTTCTTCCTTTGCCTGACTGATGAGTATCATAGATTTTTTTCTCTACCTTTACCCCATACTTTCCAAACAGTCTTTCAACAGTTTGTGGAAGCTGCTTATTATATAAATTCACTGCCCAATTAGAGGCTCCTTCAACACCGTATCTATCTGCAACCTCTTGGCCAGTTGTCCAGGCAACTCGTTTCCAGTCCTTTTCAATTCCTTCTTTAACCAAAGCCTTCAAGACTATTTGATCCCAGACACCTTTGAAGGGGAACTTAGGAGTATCTCCACCATGTTTCTCCATCAGATATTCTTTGGTCCCAGAATCTATTTCTTCCCATGCTCCGTCTGCCCTACGATTGTAAGCAATAAATGGATAGGCTTGCGTAGAAGGATCAGGATTTGGAGCTATCTTCATATTTGACTCAAGCTTTCCTTCTTCTCCATGCCTCTTTACACTCCCCTCCCAATCACTCTGTAGGTTATGTACAAAGCCTGTTTTCTCTCCGTCCTTAGAAATCCTTTCATCCAGCCTCGCATATCCAACTACGTTATATTGTTTATCTCCATAATGACCGCCTTCAAACCTTTTGCCTGGTATATCAGGGGCAGACACAGTCAACTCCTGATAATTTTCTGCGGGACCAGGAAGATCACCTCTTTGATAATTAGCAGTACCAAATAAGTTTTGATCCTTATTAGGAATAGATTCAACTGGAAAAGGTTTATAAATCCTTTGCTCCAACCTTATTTTGCTCTTCTCCAAGTGATCTACTAAGTCTGCCTTTGTTATGGTCTCTCCACTCAAACTCTTTTGTTCAGTTAATTCTTGTATCCCAGACCACTCAACCTCTTTTGGTTTGAGACCCTGTTTAGAAACCCAGTTATTGACATATTCTGGTGTTTGCTTTCCTCCAGGAAATTTCTCTGCAACCACCGCAGATATTCGAGTCGGGAGATCAACTTCTTTTAAATAACCTTTTCCACGAGCGACTTCATCAGCTGCCAACCCTCTCTGCTCAAACACATTTAGTGCTGACTGTTGGGCCTCTCGATCTCTGTCTACCAGTCTTTGATGCTCCGGAATCAGCCCCTCAGGCATAGTATCTTCTCTTTGTGGCCCATGCAACCTCATATTTATCTCAGCCCTACGAGTTTGCTCATCTCCACCAAGCTGCCGTAGAGATCTATAAAGATTTTGTCGTTCTTCATATTCTGCAACTGGATCTCCTCTCAGCCTCGCTATCTCATCTGCATTTCTTGTGGCCAGTTCCTCTTGATGTACTGCAATTCGTCTACGATAATCAATCCTTTCAGCTACCTGTTCTGGAGTAGCTCTTGCAAATACTTTTTGTTCGTAGTTTCTTATAACTTCTGGCATAGCCGACCAAGACTCTCTGTCCATCCAAGGAGGAATAACCTCTTCTGCAACAGGCTTAACCGCTTGGACAGCCTTTTCAAGTACAGGTTTAGCAACAGTCCTTGCTGCTCTGGCTGTAAAAAGCTCTCCAGACATTCCTTCCGCAGCTTTTAGAATATTACTAAACACCAGCTAAACCTCGACCTCTTCGAACAACCCAGAAAGTTCAAAAAATGAATCTTCTGCCGTTTGTTTCTCTGCCATATCTAAGAGTTGTGAGTCACTCACAGGAGCCCCCAACCTTGTAGCTGCCTCTTCCTTTTCTATCTGAATCAAGTAGGCAACCAAACCCTTAACCTTCCCACCATCCGAAGTCTCAGTCTCTGCGTCATGCAGAATCTTGAATGATCTGGCCAAATCAATCAAAGAAGCCTCAGTTATTTTGTCGACTGTTATAGCCTCCAAACACCTTGCCTGAAGCTTTGTTAAGTGTAGGTTCCGGAGATTCCTGTATTGCAACAGAATCCCTTGTTCCTGCTGAAGTTCAGTAATCCTTCCTGCCAGCGTAGGAATAGAAATCCCTAAGGCTTCAGCCAACTCCTTCTGGTTTAACCCTCTCTCAGACAAATCCAAGAGAGTCTCCATATCTATTTCTTTACGAGGACGACCCATCAGCAGGAACCTCTACCAACTTTGCTTTTTCTATAGTTGGGTCCATCTCTGCTCCACAATCAAAACCTTCTAAAGGAGCTTGTTTAATGACCTCTCCCAAAGTATTAAGTGCAAACACCGTGGGAGCAATTTGCTCAAAGCTCCCATTCAAGGGGGCACTTAACACCAACTTTAACAAGTTTTGTCTCTGTTCTTCGCTGTCCAGCCTCATTTTTTGTTCCTCCTTTTTATTTTTACGCTGTGTGGTACCAGAACTGGCCAGTAATAGTTTTTGCACCACTATTTAAAAACGCAGCATTATTAAAATCTATATAAAAGGATATTTTCTCAGGATGTCCTGTTGAAATAAAACCACAAAGAGAGGTAGTTGCATCCACTGAATTATTTCTAAAGCTTCCAAGTGACATTACAGTAGCTAAAGTAGTTTGTGCGTTTACAGGTAAAGAAAATTCAGTTGTGGCATCATTAGATGTTCCATAAATACTAAACTGAACAAAAACCAACTTCCCGACTTTCTTATAATAAATCTTGACTGTCTTCCCGTCTTGCCATCCAGTCACCGTCGAAGTCGCTGAATAATCCGTCCAGGGTACAGAGTAAACATCTCCTGTAAAATTAACAGACTGATCAGCATTAAATGTTGCGACAACACCTGAGAGATTCTGTAACCGTAAATCATCAGTGCCGTTAGAACCAGTGTCTGTATACCAAATCCAACTCCAGTCAGTATTGAGTCGGCTGGCCATCTTCCATGATACTCTGGTTGATCCAGTAGCAGCAGTATTATAAAAACGGAAAGTTTGCTCTCCATCTCCCTGCATAATAAAATTGGGGGTAATTCCACCAGCCAGATCAATATGAAGTGGGCTGTCAAAAACTATAGTATGAGATGCTGTATGTTCCCCGATATGGTCGGCTTTAACAACTCCATAAAAATCTGCTGAACCATCTGCCTCAAGAACGAGAGATGGTGTAGAGGCTTGACTGGCAGCAGTAGCTACAATAGCTCGACCAAAATGCAATCCACCAGCAAGATCACTCTTAATGATAAAACCTTTTACTCCTCTGGTGCGGTAAGTGGCAGTAGCACCTTCAATTTCTGCATGGAAAGTGATAATACCTCTACCATTTATATCACACCCAATACTGTGGCCATATCCAGAAGCATTAGGATGTCCATACTCTATACAATTATAAGGAACACCCCTTAAACCAATAAGTGGTGCATACTGATTATATCCAATATAGGCTCCAATTTCTAAGTTCCCATCAATCCAAACATCGTTGTCACCTGGATCTGTGTCCCCTCCTACGTGGAGGCCACCGTTGATGGCAAGTTTAGCGGCGGGGGCAGTCGTCCCGATGCCTACATTACCCGTCCGCAAAATAGTCAACTTTGCATCAGTCAATGCTACATGACTTGCATCGGCAACACTATTAATCAAAAAATGAAAGTCTCCGAGATTCCAACCATTACCATCTGCAGCAAAGGCTATCGCACCTTTTGTATAGTAAGGTTGACCACTGGTATTA
>Ga0315268_10008404_pt1 | contig 10794 bp, 10 predicted proteins | sample C1_top_MG_FD_204535 | JGI IMG/M metagenome (GOLD analysis project Ga0315268, IMG submission 204535) | Sediment microbial communities from Yellowstone Lake, YNP, Wyoming, USA - C1_top | ecosystem: Environmental > Aquatic > Freshwater > Lake > Sediment | place: USA: Wyoming | collected 2017-08-01 | reverse complement strand
ATGAAGGTAGCTATCTCATTGATACATACTATAACTTGGGAGAGGAAGTTCAAAGTAGGCGCAAGTTGCCCAAGTGTCCAGACTGTCATTGTTCAACAAGATTGTTTAGGATTATTGCTTCTAAGTATAGATATGACCAAGGAGATAGCGATCTTCTTCGTACTTATGATGCTGGTTGGACGGTTTTTTACTGTCCTGGGTGCAGGAAGATGTGGGAGTGAAGAAGGCCAAAGTTGGAAACATGATCGGACGCCCTTTGTTGAGGCAAGGGGCGTCTTTCTCGTTGCCAAAAAATCCAAAAAAACTATTGACAAGAAGCGAATTTTGCGCTATAATTGAGATAGAATAGAAGTAAAATCAGTTTACTTTTTATTTTTTAGGTCAAAAAATTGGAAAAAGAACAACAAAAACAAAAAGAGCAGATTGCTAGCCAGATACTTAAATTGAAAGAAAAATTAGACTTGCCTCAGGATGAGAATTTTCTGGAATTCCTAAAAAAAGCCGAATACCGGGAAATTAAAGAGATTCTGGAAGGGCTTGAAGAATTAGCAAAAGCTTTTAATAATTACGGTAACCGAACCTTTGCCAATTTTCCGCTTGACTAGTTAAAACAAAAAAATAAAAGTCCAAAAATTTTGGGCTTTTTTATTTTTTTAGACTCTTATTACAGATAACTTAATGGATTGACTTTTCTTCCGCCGATTATTGCTTCAAAATGCAAATGAGTGCCAGTGCACCAGCCAGTACAGCCCATCATACCGATAGTTTGACCGCGCTCAACTCTTTGACCATTTTTAACATAAATCTTGCTGAGATGCCCGTAGAGAGTTTTTTTACCGTTGCCATGATTAATGATAATATGATTGCCGTAGCCGCTGCCAGAACCGGTGAATTCAACAGTACCTGCTTCTGCCGCATAGATGGGCGAAGAATAAGTACCGTCTATATCAATGCCAGTATGCCTCCATTTGAAGTACTGGTTTATTTTATGACTGGGAGTCGGCCATTGAAAATTGCCACCTGAGATTTTAGCTGAAGCAGGAATATTTCCCTGATATCCTTGGGCGTATTGAGTTTTGGAAGGTGAAGGAGTTGGTTTCGGTGTTTCTGGCATAACTCCTCCCGGAATCACAATCAGTTGTCCCTCTTCAATCGCCGAGGCATCAGCTAAAGAATTGAATTCTAAAATATTATTAATGTCTCCTTTATATTTTTCCGCTATTTTTTGGATGGTATCGCCCTTCGCCACTTTATAAACAACCCCGCTGACTGGCGGAATCAGTAATTTATCGCCTGGCCTGATGTATGAAGTTTCACTAAGGTTATTGGCCCAAAGAATAGAGGCAGAACTTATACCAAATTTGGCTGCAATGGTGCTGATGGTGTCTCCGCCGGCTACTTCATAAGTTTCAATTTTTTCTCTTGGCTGCCCAGCCGTTTCGGTGGTTGGGACGTTTGGGTTCAACAGGGCAGTGCCCTGTTCAGTAGTTGAAATTACAGCTTCTGCAGTTTCCTCCTCCTCTAAAATATTCTGAGATTTCAAAACTCCGGTATCGTCTAAATAATTGGTTTTTTTGACAATGCCTTCAGCGGTTTCAACCACATCCTGTTCTTCCTGATTTTGTACTAGATTAGACAGAATTGTCTTCTGGCCGAATTCCTCAATTTTTATTTCTTTAGCGCTTAGATTATTGGTAACCACCAACAAGGCAATTATAATAATCAACAAATGAATAATAAACCCGCTCTTTAAAGGAAAAAACATTTTATTTCTTGATGGCGAGTAAACTTTTTTCACATCTTTGTTTAATAGTAAAAAAAGACGATATCCGATTATTAAAAAAGGTCCGAAAATAGTTTTTAGAACATAAAAAATCGGAATAAAAATGCCGTGTTTTAAAAATAAATACACGCCCCTGCCTAGTAGGCTGAGGGTTTTCAGTAATTTGACAAAAGCCGTGATTAAAATTTTATTGATTCTAGTTTTAATATTTTAATTTCCTTTTAAAGCTTTTAAATTAGCTTAAAACAAGGGCTTAAAAAGTGTGTTTTTTGATGATAAAAATGATACCATGTATAAAAATCTATGTCAACCCTTTGGCTTAAGGATTGTGAAAATCAGGAAAAAATGATAAGATTTATGATATGACCAAATATAATCACCAAAAAATTGAAAGATTTTGGCAAAGCAAATGGGAAAAAGAAAAACTTTTAGAAGTTGAAGAAAAAGAGGCAAAAAAATTATATCTTTTAATTGAATTTCCCTACCCCTCTTCTGACGGTTTACACGTCGGACATCCAAGAAGTTATACGGCGATTGACATCGTGGCTAGAAAAAAAAGAATGGAAGGGTTTAATGTTTTGTTTCCGATTGGCTTTGATGCCTTTGGATTGCCTACAGAAAATTACGCGATTAAAGTTGGCAAGAACCCGAGAGAAATTACCGAAACAAATATCAAGCGTTTTCGTAGTCAATTAAAATCCCTTGGCCTTTCTTTTGATTGGTCTAGAGAGGTGATTACTTCGGATCCCAAGTATTACCGATGGACCCAGTGGATTTTTTTGCAGCTCTATAAAGCCGGTTTAGTTTACCAAAAAGAAATGCCGATTAACTGGTGCCCGAGCTGCAAAATTGGCTTGGCTAATGAAGAAGTAGTCGGAGGCTCTTGCGAGCGCTGCGGGACAACCGTCGGCAAAAAGAAATTAAAGCAATGGCTTTTTAAGATTACCAAATACGCTGACCGCTTAATTGATGATTTAAAAAAAGTCGATTATTTGGAAAAAATTAAGCAACAGCAAATTAACTGGATTGGCCGCTCTGAAGGTGCTGAAATTGATTTTCCAATTTCAGGAACAACTGAAAAAATAAAAGTTTTTACCACCCGTCCCGATACTCTTTTTGGCGCCACCTATTTAGTTTTATCGCCAGAGCATGAGATGATTGAAAATCTGAAATCAGAAATTAAAAATTATGATGAAGTTAAAAAATACATTGAAAAAGCCAAAAGCAAATCAGATTTAGAGAGAACTGAATCAAAAGAAAAAACAGGAGTAGAGTTAAGGGGGATAAAAGCGATTAATCCAGTGAACGATAAGGAAATACCTATTTTTGTGGCTGATTATGTGCTAATTTCCTACGGCACTGGCGCGATTATGGCGGTGCCGGCTCATGATGAACGGGATTTTGAATTTGCCAAGAAATATAAATTGCCGATCCAGAGGGTTGTCGAGCCAAAGTTTGTGGCTAGACAGGATGGTCAATCTGCACTAAAGCCAAATGAAAGACTAGTTAAAAGAAATGCCCTTTGCGCAGTTATAAAGAATCCTAAGAACGGCCAGTATTTATGTGTCAGCTGGAAAAAAGTTATGATGCATGGGCTGGTGACCGGCGGCGTTGAAGAAGGTGAGGATTTGGTGGAGGCAGCGCTCCGGGAAATCCACGAGGAAACTGGTTATAAAAATTTGCGCTTAGTGAAAGACCCCTCGTTTTCTATCCACAGTTTTTTCTACCACCGGATAAAAATGGAAAATCGCTGGGCTCGTTTCCAATATCTCTTTTTCGAGCTAGAAAACGAGGAACGCGACCCTATCAATGACAAAGAGTCCTCACTTCACGATATTGTCTGGAAGAGTGAAAATGATTTGAAGAATTTTTTTACAGTTATTGAGGGCGAGTTTATTCTTAATTTCATCCACAATCCCGATTATATCCATACTGGAGAAGGAATCCTGCATAATTCGGGTAAGTACGATGGTCTTGATTCCCAGGAGGCGACTAAAAAAATTATTGTCTGGCTTGAAAAAAATAATTTAGGAAAAAAGGCTGTCCAATACAAACTCCGCGACTGGATTTTTTCCAGGCAGCATTACTGGGGCGAGCCAATACCTTTGATTCATTGTGAAAAATGTGGCGTGGTTCCGGTTCCTGAAAAAGATCTACCAGTGGAACTTCCTGAAGTAAAAAAATACCAGCCGACCGCCACTGGCGAGTCGCCGCTATCAAAAATTGAAAAATGGGTTAATGTAAAATGCCCAAAATGCGGCAGCCCAGGAAAAAGAGAAACTGATACCATGCCCAACTGGGCTGGTTCAAACTGGTATTTTATCCGCTACACTGATCCGCATAATAATAAAAAATTCGCGGATATGAAAAATATGAAATACTGGTTGCCAGTTGATTTATACAATGGGGGAATGGAACATACGACTTTGCATCTTTTGTATTCCAGATTTTGGTACAAGGCTTTGTACGATTTAAAACTGGTGCCCAATGACGAGCCATATAAAAAACGCGTTTCTCACGGCATGATTTTGGCGGAAGACGGCAAAAAAATGTCAAAATCTTTAGGCAACGTGATTAATCCCGATGACGTGGTTAAAGAATACGGCGCTGACACCATGCGGATGTATGAAATGTTCATGGGACCGTTTGATCAGCCAGTGAGTTGGAGTACTAAAGGGATTAAAGGGGTGAGCCGGTTTTTGGAAAAGATTTGGGATTTGATGGTTGAAAATGTTGAAGTTGTTGAAAATGTTGAATTAATAAGATTGCTCCACAAAACCATTAAAAAAGTTTCTGAAGATATTGAAGGATTAAGATTTAACACAGCGGTTTCAGCCCTGATGATTTTGGCGAATAAAATGCAAGAGGTTGGCGCAGATAATAAGACAAGAGAAAAGTCTTTAATTTTGCTTTCCGCCTTTGCTCCGCATATTGCTGAAGAACTTTGGCATCAGCTTGGTCATAAGGATTCGATTTTCAAAGAAAAATGGCCAAAATATGATTCAAAATTAATTCAGGAGAAAGAAATCGAGTTTGTAGTTCAAATTAACGGAAAATTGCGTGACCGGATCATATTCCCGATTGATGTTTCCGAAGAAGAAGCCAAGAAAAAGGCTTTAGAATCGGAAAAAGTGAAAAAATACGTAGTTGGCGAGCCGAAAAAAGTAATTTTTGTCAAAAATAAACTGATTAATTTCGTGGTTTAAGTATGGTTGATCAAATTATACTCAATAATAAAACATACATAGTAAACAAAAACGACCTCCCTTGTCTTGTTAATTATGTTGAAAAAGTCGGTGGCTCACATTTTACGGTAACTTTTATTTCCAATTTATTTTTGCAAGGAGAAAAAATATTGTTTTTGACGGCTTTCCCCATGGCCAAAGATAATTTTTTCGAACAAATAAAAGATAATTCAGAAAAAGCTATCTATGTTACGGATGAAAAGCAATTAGATGAGGCTCAGGGGATTATTTTAGAAAGCGGTAATAAAGAACTATTTTTGAAAGCCCTAAAGATGTTGCCTGACATCAATGAAAGGATAATTTTAGTTAAAAATATTGAGGCATTCAGTCAAGATATTTTTGATGACTGCTTGGATTTTTCTAATCTTATTCTTTCGGGAAATATTGATAAATCTGTGGCTAAAGAACAAATTATTAAAAAACAATTTAATACGATCATAACTTTTTCGAAGCCCCAAATAAAATTACCATTTAATGTTCCGCCATTGGGAAAATATATCGGTTATTGGTGGAGTGAAAACAATAAGGGGTTGGTAAAAATAGAAAAATAAATTAATTTTTGAAACGTAACATGAATTTTTTCGAACTAATTATAAAACGCCATTCAGTCCGGGCTTATTTAGACAAGGTGGTTGAAGAAGAAAAGATTTTAAAAATCATGGGCGCGGGTTTGCACTCAGCTTCCGCGCATAATGCTCAGCCTTATAAAGTTTATGTTGTTCAAAATCCGGAATTAAGAAAAAAAATTGTTCAGGCCCAACATCCGATAAATTTTTGGATGAAGGAAGCGCCGGTGATTTTTGTGATTTGTGTTAAACAAAAATCATTGAACGAAATTAAATATGATTATTTGGATGCGGGCATTATGATAGAAAACATGATGTTGGCGGCGACAAAACAAGGCTTGGGGAGTTGCGCCTGCGCCGCTTTTAGTTCGAAAAAAGTCCAGTCAATATTAAAAATACCAGAAAAACTAATTCCCATCCTTTGCTTGCCCGTTGGTTATCCCAGAGAAAAACAGGGGATTATTGACGTTACTAAAAGTTATGAGAAATTGGTTCACGCTTTGACTCATTACAAAGAGCGAAAAGTTGAGGACATTTTTATTATCAAAAAATAAATTTATGAAAAAGTTTTTATTAATTTGTTCTATCCTGTTTTTACCCTTTATATTATTAGGTTGCAGTAAAAAAGAAGCTAGCGTCGGCGTTACCAACCAGAATACGAGTAGTCAATATCTTTTAATCGGGCCGACTCTTTTTATCAGTTCAAGCTGCGGTCACTGCGCCAATGTTAAAAAGTTTATTTCAGACAACGATGTAACTGATAAAGTGCAGTTTGCAGAAAAAGAAGTTTCAGAGAGTCTGGTAAATTATAACACATGGTTGCAAGCTGGAAAGAGTTGCGGAATTACTGAAAAACTGGGCGTACCGCTACTTTATGACAATGGAAAATGTTATATGGGAGAAGTAGAAGTGATGGATTATTTTAAAACAAAGGCAGGAATAAAATAATGATTTTTTATATGGAACTGATGAGAGTTAATCCAGCGGCGCCGAGCCCATTTGCCTTAAATAAAATAGTTAAAATACTAAAAAACGATGGCGTGATTGCCTATCCGACTGATACCGCTTACGGGCTCGGCGCCGCTTATCTTAATAAAAAAGCAACCAGACGCATTTTTAAAATTAAAAAACGTTCCATACAAAAACATCTAGGGTTGATCGCTGCTGATTTAAAACAAATAAAAAAGTTTTTTTTCTTGAATAAAACAGAAATAAAATTAGCCAAAAAATACTGGCCGGCACCACTTTCCATTATTATAAAATCAAAAAAAGGAATAGATGAAGCAATCAGGGTGCCCAATTTAAAATTAGCCAGAGTTATTTGTTCTAGACTAGGTAAACCAATAATAGCTACCTCAGCCAATAAGACGGGGAAAAATGAATGCTACTCATTTTCTGACTTTAAAAAACAGTTTGTCAATACAAAAAATTTACCAAATTTGTTTATCGACATAGGAAAATTAAAAAAAATAAAACCATCCACTGTAGTTAAGATTTTAAATAATAAAATAAAAATTATAAGACAAGGGCCGGTTAAATTATGAATTTAAAGGGCGTAACCTACAATCTAACTCATTATTTTTCCAAACATCCCTCAAGGAAGCTTGAAGAACTTTATGCTTCAGTCGGAATTATGGATTTGGCCATGGCCGCCATTATAATTTTTGAACCGATATATTTGTGGAAAATCGGCTACTCGTTACAACAGATAATGCTTTTTTATTTTTTGATTTACGCCTTATATTTTTTATTATTGCCGTTAGCAGGAAAATTTGTCGCCTACCTGGGATATGAAAGAAGTATTTTGATAAGCTGTTTTTTTCTCATCTTTTTTTATTTAAGCTTATTTTTAATTCCTTATCATGCCGTCTTTTTCATCTTGGCTTTTGTGATGTGCGCTTGTTACAAGTCTCTCTATTGGCCGGCTTATCATGCTGATTTTGTGGAATATTCTGATTCGCCTGATCGCGGACGCCAAACCGCCGGTTTGGTCAGTATTTCTACAATAGTTTATGTTATAGGTCCGGTTCTTGGCGGTTTTATCATTCAATTCTTTGGTTTTAATGTGCTCTTTTTAGTTGTTTCAATTCTAATCCTGATTTCCAATATTCCTCTTTTTATCACTAAAGAAAGGTTGCCCAAGGAGCAATTTTCCTATTTTTCAACCTTCAGGATGGCTTATAAAAAGCCGGGTTTTCGTAGTTTTTTGGCCTATCTTGGCTTTGGTGAGGAATTAATTGTGCTGGTGGTCTGGCCGATTTTTATCTTCTGGGTGATTAAGGATTATTTTTCGATTGGCGGTTTAGTGGCTTTAACCACTTTGATTACAAGTTTGATTCTTCTTTACATTGGAAAAATGACGGATAAGAGAGATAAAAGGAGATTAATCAAAGCCGGTTCAGTTTTGTATTCAGGCGCTTGGTTTTTAAGAATTTTGGCGGCTACTGGCTTGCATGTTTTTTTCATTGACATTTTTTCGCGGGTTTCAAAGGATGTGATCTCCGTTCCTTTACTGGCTTTAACATATGATCGGGCATCGCGCTCGGAGATTTTAAAATCAGTAGTCTTTTTCGAGCAATCGCTTGCCTTTGGTAAGCTACTGGCCGCCTTAATTATTTACATACTTCTATTCTTTTTTGCTGGCTGGACCGCGGCGTTTGTGATTGCTGGGTTGATGACTTTTTTGTATGTTCTGTTATAACTTTTCCCGATGGAATTTTTAAGCAAACAAAAAATTATATCCTTATGCCGGGAAACCGGCTTTAGGCCGAGAAGACAAAGTGGCCAGAATTTTTTAATCAACCAGAAAATTGTTGATCAGATAATAAAGGAAGCGGATTTAAATCAAGACGACACGGTTTTAGAAATCGGAGCCGGCTTTGGTTTTATAACCGAGGCCTTATCCCAAAAAGTTAAAAAAGTGATGGCGGTTGAATTAGACAAAAGGTTGGCCCAATATCTTGAAAAGAAATTTTTTAACGAGAAGAGGGTACAAATAATTCATGGTGATATATTAAAAATTAATTTAAAACAATATTTTGAAGACAAAAAATTCAAAGTAATCGCCAATCTGCCTTTTAACATCACTTCCTTGATTTTAAGAAATTTTCTTTCCCTGCCTCCAAAGCCGAACCAAATGATTCTTATAATACAAAAAGAAGTGGCCAAAAGAGTGATGGCTCAGCCAGGCCAGATGAGTCTGCTTTCAGTGGCGGTTCAATTTTATTCAAAGCCAAGGATCATTTCGCCTTTGCCCAACTATTATTTCTGGCCAAAACCAGAAGTTGATTCAGCTTTGATAAAAATTGAAGTAGACGGTAATAAAAACGAAGATCTCGATGAGGAAAAATTTTTTCAAATCATTAAAATCGGTTTTTCGGCCAGGCGGAAACAATTACATAATAACCTAAGCGCTGGATTAAAAATCCCTTCGGAAAAAATTAAGGAAAATCTCAAAAAAATCGGACTATCTGAGCAAATAAGACCGCAGAATCTAAGCGTTTTTGACTGGCAAAAACTAGTAAGGTACATATTGACAGCAAAACGATATTGTGATATAATGAAACAGACAGGAAGATATAAAAATGCCTGAGAAATTTGATAATAAAAAAGAATTTCCTAGTTATTTGAATAATCCCAATAAAAATGATCGGGCTGCCAAAGGATTAAGTCCAAACAAGACATTTTTTATTATTTTTACAATTTGTTTGGCGGCGATTATTCTGGGGTTTTTACATTTAAATAATGTTATTAAAAGTCCTTTTGCCATTCCTTCTTCTTCAAAAAACACCAACCTGAATTTGTTAAACGATGATCAGATGGCTGATCTGTCTGCCCTACAAGTTAAGGATACTGATAGTGACGGTCTTTCTGATTATGACGAACTTTATAAATATAATACTAGTCCTTATCTTAAGGACTCTGATTCAGACGGGATTTCCGATAAAGATGAGATAAATAATGGCACTGATCCTAATTGTCCAGAGGGAAAAGACTGTACTGGTCAGACTGCCTCTGCAAATCAAAATACAAACATTGCAACTGAATCAAATACCAATACTGCTTATACTAACACAAACTCAGCTCTTCTTTCCGGAAACCTCACTGTTACTGAATTAAGAGAGACTTTAAAAAACGCCGGCGTCTCACAGGACGTGCTTAATAATACCGACGACGCCACCTTAATGCAGATGTATCAGGAGACTCTGCAGACCGACCTGACTAATTTAAATACCAATTCCGGGGTCACTAATTTAAATACCAACCAGTCAGCAGTCAATCAAAATACCAATGCCAGTTTATTGTCAAACGTAAATGCTTCAACCCTGACCACGGATGATCTTAAAAATTTCACTGCCTCGGAAATCAGGGAGTTGCTTAAATCCACTGGCGTGGCTGATGATACACTAAATAGTTTAGATGATGATACATTAAAAGCGATATTTTTGCAGGCCATCAACGAAACCTCCACTCAATAAATAATTTTCCAAGATGAGTAATCCTGATAAATTGATAAGAAGAAAAAAAATACTGGGTTATATTATCACCATATTTTTAGTTTTTTCGATAATCAGCCCAGTCTTTTTTTATCCAAAAGAAGCCAAGGCCTTTTTGGGAATCGGAGATGTTACGACGATAGTCGCTAATATTCCGGAACAAATATACCATGCTTTGCAAGCAACTTGGACCAAGATAAAAGAAGCATTAAAAGTAGCCGGTGACGTCGCCATTAAAAATTCGTTGCGGGTATTCTTGGGCAAGGTAGCCGAGGATACGGCTGTCTGGCTGGCTTCTGGGGCCAAGGGACAGCATCCGCTTTTTCAGGATGACCCGGCTTACCGCAAAAAACTGTTTGACGCCGCGGCTGGCGATTATATTGCCACCATCGGCGATAAAGTATTCGGGTTTGATGTTTGTAATCCAGACCTGAAGACCAAAGTGCAATTAAGCTTGTCTTTGAGCAGCACTTTTAACCCCTTTACTTACTGCGAGGATAGTTGTGAAAAAGCTTATCAAGAAAGTAATACTTATACTTTGGAGCATATAGAAGCAGACATAACAAGATTTAAAGATCCACAACTTGCAAAGTCGCGAGGAGCCCAATTTCTCTGTCCAATAGTATGTAATGCACCAGGACCCTGTCCTGGTAGCATTCCATATTGTCTGTGCGTTTATGACACTAGATATAATGGAGGAATAA
>Ga0315268_10008403_pt1 | contig 10794 bp, 10 predicted proteins | sample C1_top_MG_FD_204535 | JGI IMG/M metagenome (GOLD analysis project Ga0315268, IMG submission 204535) | Sediment microbial communities from Yellowstone Lake, YNP, Wyoming, USA - C1_top | ecosystem: Environmental > Aquatic > Freshwater > Lake > Sediment | place: USA: Wyoming | collected 2017-08-01 | reverse complement strand
CTTCTCCTTGCGGACATATTTCCCTTGTTTGTATAGCTGCCGGAATAAATCCAGTTTCCGGATGATGTTTTCCCGTCTCCCTGCAGGAATACGAAACTGGGCACAAGATCGCCCTTTTTGAATTCCTGGTTGTTGACGGTCGCATCTTCAAGGAAGTAGCCGTTAATCTCCTTTGCAATCTTGTGGGGATCATACTTGCCGTTGGTCATATAATCCCATTTGAGTTTTAGAATCGCATCAGGGAACTGGCCGCCCTCTTTCTTATAGGCTTCCTTCAGCATGTTCCCGAGTTCCATTATGATGTCGCCGTCGGGTTTGCTGTTTCCAAGAGGTTTCGGGCCCTCATAGCGCCACTGCATCCAGCGGCCGCTATTTGAGATGCTTCCTTCTTTTTCAACGGAAACCGCCGCAGGAAGCATGAAGACCTCAGTCTTTATTGAGGAAGGTTTCATTCCGGGGCCTTTCCAGAATGAGCCTGTTTCATTGTCAAACAGGTTTACATTGACCATCCAGTCGAGCTTTGCCATCGCCTTTCTTGCTTTTCCGGCGTTGGAGCTGCTGCATGCCGGATTCATGCCCCATGCAAAAAATCCTTTGATGCTTCCCTTGTACATTTCGTCAAATATATCCAGCCAGGAATATGACTTTCCGTCATCGGGTTTCGGGAGCAGCTGGTATCCGAACTCGTTTTCCTTTACGGCATTTTCACCGAAAAAAGATTTGAGCATGCTTACCGCATATTTCGGGTAGTTTTGCTTCCAGTTTACCGACATCGGATCTTTTGACACGGGCTTTATGCTTGTAAGGAAAGATTCAAGCGACGTCTGAGATGCTTTTGGAATATTAGTATACCCGGGCCAGATATGCCATAAAAGGGCCTGGTCGGTAGAACCCTGCACGTTTGATTCGCCGCGAAGAGCGTTAACGCCGCCGCCCGCAACGCCCATGTTTGCAAGCAGACTCTGGATGATGCTCATTGTCCTGATGTTCTGGACACCGACCGTGTGCTGTGTCCATCCCATGGCATACATGATCGTGCCTGCTTTGCCTTTTGCCCCGGTTGCGGCATAGGTTTTGTAAACTTCCAGAAGATCAGCTTCAGGAGTGCCGGTTATTCTGGAAATGAGCTTGAGATCGTACCTGCTGTAGTGGTCTTTTAAGGCATTGAAAACACAGCGGGGATCTTTTAGAGTAAGATCTCTTTTCGGGATTCCATTCTCATCATTATCTAATGTCCAGGTGCTTTTGTTGTAGCTTTTTTTCTGGGCATCGAAACCCGAAAAAAGTCCATCCTTGAAAGTGAAATCCTTGTTAATCAGGAAGGATGCATTCGTATAGTTTAAAACGTAATCTTCATTATACAGCTTGTTGTCCAGGATATATTTGATCATTCCGCCCAAAAAGGCGATGTCCGTACCTGAACGGAGAGGCGCATAAATATCGGCTTTTGAAGAAGTCCTTGTGAATCTGGGGTCTACGCTTATGACTTTTCCGCCGCTTTGCTGCGCCATTGTGACATACTTGAAGGATATGGGATGATTTTCAGCTGCATTGCTTCCCATGATAAGTATGCAGTCGCTGTTCTTTAAATCGATCCAGTGGTTTGTCATCGCACCGCGTCCGAACGACTCTGCCAGAGCCGCAACAGTTGCGCTGTGTCAGATACGCGCCTGGTGTTCGATATAGACAAGTCCGAGGGACCTCAACAATGCCTGGTAAATCCAGCATTCCTCGTTGTCAAGCGCTGCGCTTCCAACGGAGGCGATAGCGGTTGTCCTGTTTACAGTTTCGCCTTTCGCATTTTTCAGAGTGAATGAGGCTTCCCTTGTTGCCTTGATCCTTTTCGTGATTTCGGCAAGCGCCCATTCCCAGGAGACTTTCTTCCATTCCTTTGAATTGGGCGCCCTGTACATCGGCTCGGTAAGCCTGTTTTTGTTTTCAGCAAGCTGGGAGAGTGCTGACCCCTTCGAGCAGAGAGCTCCGCGGTTAATAACATGATCCGGATCCCCCTCGATATTTATGACGCGGCCCTTGTCTTTGCTTGTGTGTACAATGGCACCGCATCCTACGCCGCAATAACAGCAGATCGTGGTTGTCTCCTTTGCGTCCCTGGTTTTCAGCGTTAGTGCGTGAGCTCTGACCGGAGACAGGTCAAACCCCATGCCGCTAACGGCGATTCCGGCAGCAGTTGCGCCGGAAATCTGGATAAACCTTCTTCTTGTTACATTCATAGACATACCTCCATTTCTCCACCCTAATTAATAAAACTTCCATATAAAAGCTGGAAGTGAGTAGACTGCTTTTGAAGTTTCCCGCTGCAAGCAGCGTGGAGGCTTCGACCGTAAGGAACGTATCTGTTTCTAATTTACTCGCTAACCCCTCGCAAGCATCGGTGAATACGCTCGCTTTTCCGGTTCAGCCACCTATCGCAGACATCCGGCCTGAAATCACGCCTTCATTATTTGCAACAAGAGGGTGTTCAAAAGGTTTATTGTAAACCGCCTTATGGATAATTTCGGCCAGTTCACTGTCGGAACATCCTTTTCTAAGCGGGCCTTTAAGGTCTGTCTCGTTGTCCGATAAGAGGCAGGTCTTTAAATTTCCGCTTGCCGTTAATCTGAGTCTGTTACAACTGCCGCAAAAATGCTCGCTTATCGGTCTTATGAAACCAACTTCGCCTTTTGCGTTTTCAAACCTGTAACGTCTGGCAGGACCGTCCGATGATATGTTTTCAACAGGATCCAGACGGCCGATGGAACTGATACGGTTTTTTATCTCAGGAGCAAGAAGCTGCCTGAACGTCATCTGTGATGTGCCTATAGGCATATATTCAATGAATCTGATCTGAAAGGGATAAGATAGTGATAACCTGGCAAAATCGGGAAGCTCATCGTCGTTAATCCCTTTTAATGCGACCACGTTGAGCTTTACCGGATCAAATCCCATATCAAGCGCCAGCATTATGCCTTCCCAAACATCTTTGAAAGCATCTATTCCTGTAATTTTTCTGAATTTATCTTTATCAAGGGTGTCCAGGCTTATATTCAGGCGCCTGATGCCTGCGGATTTGATCTTCTTTATTTTTTCTTTCAGGAAAACACCATTTGTCGTGATGGAGAGATCTGAAAGACCTTCCAGGCTGCTCAATCCGTCCAGAAACTCACAAATACCTTTCCTTACGAGGGGCTCTCCTCCTGTTATCCTGATTTTTGACACACTAAGACGTGTGAATATCCGGGCTATTCTGAATATCTCCTCGTAACGCAGAATCTCTCTGCTAGGGAGTTTTGAAATTTTTTCGTGGGTCATGCAATATATGCATTTCATATTGCATCGGTCGGTAACGGAAATACGAAGGTAGTCAAGCCGGCGTTTATATTGATCAACCAGTTTCATTTCAGGCAGTTTTATTATGCTTGCGCTGCTTGTTGTCATCTGCCTCTTTTCCTTTTAGTATCGGGAATGAAAAGCTCCGATTAGACAAATGAATTTGTATTCTGATTTGGTAATATTGTCAAGCATGTAAATACTGACGAAATCGTAAAAAGTTTTGCGCGGACGACTTTGATATTTTTGGATAAAAACTCCAGAACTTTAACTTTTTATATAGTGTTGAAGAATGGCATCGCACAGGCCCGGTATCGTGAAGGATTCTGCGATAATACTGACTTTTAATCCCATCTCTTTTGCGGTATCGGCGGTAATCGGGCCTATTGCCGCGACAATTACATTTTTCATGAGCTCTTCAACCATGCCGGCAGGCAGAAGGGCGGCAAAGTTTTTCACGGTAGATGAGCTGGTAAAGGTTATAATGTCTAAGGTCTTATTTTTAAGCTCCTTGATCAAGTCAGCGACCTCACCGGTTACAGCCCTTGTCCTATAAGCGGTTATTTCATCTACCGAAGCGCCCATTTTTACGAGCTCTTCGGGAAGTACTGCTCTTGCCTCTTCGGCGCGCGGGAGCAGTATCCTTTTCCCTTTAAGGTTCTCATTCCGGAAAGCATCGACCACAGATTCAGCCCTGTAACTTTCAGGAATAATGTCACTTTTAAGCCCATAACCAAAGAGCCTGTCGGAAGTTGCAGGTCCGATAACGGCTGTTTTAATTTTATGGAAAGAGCGCATATCCATGCCGTTTGCAAAAAGTCGCTCAAAAAAGACACTCACCCCGTTTACGCTTGTAAATATGAGCCAGTCATATGTTGAAAGATTTTCAATTGCCTTGTCAAGAGGGCTGAAATCGTCCGGAGGCTCAACTTTTATTGTGGGAAATTCGAGGCATTCCGCTCCAAGGGCGGACAGCATGCTGACCAGATCGCTTGCCTGCTCCCTTGCTCTTGTGACGGCAATTCGTTTCCCGAAAAGAGGTCTTTTCTCAAACCAGTCCATCTTTTCTTTCAATTTCACGACATTTCCGACAACAATTACGGCAGGAGATTTAAGGCCGGCTGCTTGGACTCGTTCAACGATGTTCCCGAGGGTTCCTGAAACGCTTGTCTGCTTAGGAGTTGTCCCCCAGCGGACAAGGGCAACGGGAGTATCGGGGGACATTCCGTGATTCATGAGACGCATTACAATATTGGGAAGATTTTTTACACCCATGAGGAAAACGATAGTCCCGATTCCTTTTGCAAGCGCTTCCCAGTTTATGTCTGATTCAGCTTTTTCCGGATCTTCATGGCCTGTTACGAAGGCCACAGTGGATGTGAACATTCTGTGAGTCAGAGGAATCCCTGCATATGCCGGAGCTGCTATTGCTGATGTGACGCCGGGAACCACTTCAAATGAAATTCCGTTTTCAATCAGCACTTCAGCCTCTTCGGCTCCACGCCCGAAGATGAAAGGATCTCCCCCTTTCAGTCTTGTAACTATAAAGCCCTTTTTGGCCTTTTCAACGATAAGAGCATTAATGCCTTCCTGGGATAATGTGTGGTCTCCGCCCTGTTTCCCGACATATACGATTTCGGATTCTTTTTTTGCGTATTTCAGGAGGGAAGGAGAAGCGAGATAATCATAAACTATCACATCGGCGCGCTCAATGCATTCCTAGCCCTTTACGGTGATCAATCCTGGATCTCCCGGTCCTGCGCCGACAAGATATACTTTACCTTTTTTAGTTTCCATTATTACCTGTAAGATTTTCAAGTATTTCTTTAGCTCCCCGCAAAAGGAGTTTGTCTGCGAGAGCCGTCCCGATGCTTTCCGATGACTCGAGTGGGCCTGACAGCGTCTCTTTTATAATTGTCTTCCCTTCAAGATCAGCAACAAGGCCGCTTATCGTAAATATATTTTTTTCCGTTTTTCCATGACCTGCGACAGGAATTTGACATCCCCCTTCAAGCCTTTTTAAAAAAGCCCGTTCGCCCATTACAACTGCACGTGTTATAGAATGATCCAGAGAAGCTGCAAATTTAGATACATTATGATCATCTTTTCGTATTTCAATGCACAGGGCTCCCTGGCCTACCGCAGGAAGCATGATATTTTCGTTCATGTATTCTGTAATAAGCTTTTCGAGGCCGAGCCTTTTTACTCCTGCGGCGGCAAGTATTATGGCGTCCAGTTCACCGGAATCGAGCTTTCTTATCCTTGTATCAAGGTTTCCCCTTAAAGGTAATATGACAAGATCCGGTCTTATATGCTTAATCTGTGCGAGGCGACGGAGGCTGCTTGTGCCGACCCTTGCTTTTTCAGGGAGCTGCGACAGGAAAAAATTATTTTTGGAAATAAGAACATCGCCGGGATTTTCGCGTTCCGGGATTGCCCCTATAGAAAGACCGTCCAGCAATTCGGCAGGCATATCTTTCATGCTGTGCACAGCCATGTCGATGTGATTTCCGATGAGAGCTTCCTCGATTTCCTTTACAAAGAGCCCCTTTCCCCCGATTTTTGCGAGAGGAACATCAAGTATTTTGTCGCCCTTTGTTTTGATTATGACTATTTCTGCGGAAAGCCCCGGAAAACTTTTTATAAGCTCCGATTTGACCCAGTTGGCCTGCCAGAGCGCGAGTTTGCTTCCTCTTGTTCCGATTGTTATTTCCGGTTTCATCAATGACCGCAACCTGCGCAGCTTGAGGCTGAACATCCGCCGCATGATGAGGATGATGAGGAAGTTCTTACCGTTTCTCCGCCGGTTCCTTTGCTCATAAAGCCGCACGCCGACATGAGCTTGCTGACTTTTTTACTCCTGCATGACGGGCATGCGGGTTTTTCTTTTCCAAATACAATCGACTCAAAATCATGGCTGCATTTATCACAGCGATACTCGTAAATTGGCATTTCCTGGCTCCGTGTTATTTTTATCTGAAATTTGTTGTTTATTTTGAGATTATTCCGCTTATATCCCTTTCAGGTTGCAGGCGAACTTCTTTATAATCTCGTAACCGGCCTTTTATCATTATAGGAAGATACGGGCAAGCAGTTATTTTGCATCGAATAAGTGATGATGAACTTGTAAAAATCCCCAAAAAGCTCATTAAGTGAGCATAAATTGATTTTTTACAAGTTCATAAATGATGGCGGCTTCGTAAAAAATACGATTTTAACCACGAAGGTTACGAAGGAGTAAGAATACTTCACAAAAGACAAAACCCCGCTCATATGACATCGAGCGGGGTTATATTTTGCGTTTCATCAGTGTTAGGAGCCGTTACGAAATAAGCATTACATTCCTGACCATTTCGTTACAGCTCCTTATGCCGGTCACGGCATTTCAATGTTACAGTTATTTTATTACAACGGCTTACCTGTTGTTTCCCCGTTTTGATGCCTTGATAGGATTGAGTTTGGTCTTTGATTCCACAGCAGCATTTACGATATGAGTCGCAAGATTGCAGTTTCCGTTTTTCCATTTTAAAGAAGGATCGGGATAGGATGTGCAATACCAGGCTGAAGAATACTCGGTGCTCCGGTTGCAGCCTTTGCACTTTTCTATGATTTCATGGCAGATTCCGCCGTTATATGAGCAGCCCTTAGCCGACATGAAGGGACATTCCTTGTTTTTTCTGACTGTTGTACAAACCATTGTTGTCACCACCTTTTTTAAGTAATAAACTCAAAAAAAAGGCCTGGTTAAAAAATGCTCCAGGCCTTTTTATGAAGCTTTCAATTTTTCGCGGCGGAATATAACCGCGCTTTAAGGGCTTGTCAATAAAAAAATAACATTTTTTCGTGAAATCTTTTTGCTATGCCGTTACCTTTTCCTCCGCATTCTCTCCATTGCCATGTTCAGGCTGGTTTGCATACGGTTAATAGCCTGGGCAAGGAGCCCTATCTCATCCTTTGATTCGATATCAATCTTTACTTCGAGGTCTCCCATGCTCATGCGTTCGGCGGCATTTGTCATCTGCGTTATCGGTGTTACTATGGTTCTTGCTGAAAGCCACGCTATAAGGGAGACTATAATAACTGTAAAGCCGAATATGCCCAGAGCGAATATCTGGTTTCTTTTTACCGGTTCGAATGCCTCTTCATCTTCCTGTTGAATAACAGTTACCCATCCGTACTTATTGCTCTTAGCATATCCATAAGTGGGTTTACCTTTGTCGTTTATAAAGCTTAAAGACATTTCCTTCCCTTTCTTCCTGATTGCGGAAACAAGGGGATGGCTGTTCAGGTCTTTCTGCTCAAGAACATATTCCGGGATTTGGTGGGATACGACCTTGCCCTTTTCATCGACAAGGAAAGCAAATCCGGTTTTTCCTTTTTTCCAGGCGGCCACAGTTTTGGATATATCATCAATATTCATGGCCGCAGCCATTACGCCAATGATGCTGTTATCCGCCGCCTTTATGGGAACGGCCAGTACAACAGCCGGTTTTTTTGATGTTTTTCCGATTAAGACCTGCCAGCTGAGATCTTTTCCCTGCATAACATCCTTGTAGTAATCCCTGTCGGAATAATCCGTCAAAGGCTTGTCGTCATTTCTGGCGATATTCATCCCTTTGGTCCCTACGGTAAATACGAGGTACATCCAGGGATATTCCTGGTTAATAGCCTTGAGGATATGCTCCTGTTTCACACGGTCCATGGAAGCTATATCATTCAATCTTGCCGCTGTCCGGAGTACAAGAATATTTTTGTCAATCCATTCATCAACCTGGCCGCCAAGGCCCTGAACCGTCTGAGCCATAAGTAGTTCGGTGTCCGTCCGGATAAGCCTGCTCGATTCCCCGAACGTAAGCCACCAATAGAGAGTAAGGGGCATCAGACTGATAAGCAGCATAACAATAATAATCTTGGGTGAAAGGCCAAACCTGACCTTCACCGCACCGGCAGATTCCCGGAGCGCCTCTTCTTTTTTCTTTCCAAGTCCTTCCGCAGTTGCAAGTGTAACGGTCTGCTCGTATGAGGAATCGGCTTCAGGTTCCCCGGGTGGAACAGATACATCCGGTTCAGGCATTTTTACTGCCGCCGGAGCATCTTTAGTAACAGTTAAAATATTATCACAACCCTTGCATTTAAGCCGCGCCGAATCGCCCTTTATCTTTGTTTCGTCAACCTTGTATTTCTTTCCGCACTTATCACAAATGATTTCCTTCATGGCTTATGCTCCTTTGTTTAGATTCTTTCTTTAGGCATAATTCCTACCATCTTTTTTTTGAAATTGGCACGTGTCTGATCATCCGGGATCCCTTCAGAAATCCTGGTTATTAATTCAGGAGCCCTGCTCAATGGTATTTCATTAATTGCGAACCCTATTGCCGATACAGTATCTTCAATTAAAAATTCCGACATGGGGCCGATCGCATGTGTAAGATTGACAGTGAGTTCATTTATAAAAGCGTTGCTCAGAAAAATTGTCTTTTTGGTGACCGGCTCAACGATGCCCATCCTGACAAGCTTTGAAATGGTTTCCTTCAAAACCGCGGCATTCATTCCTATCTCTTCGCCGATGCGGGATATGGTTTTGTTTTCATCGACGGCCAAAAGAAGGCGTATCATCTCCCCGTCCATCGAAAGGGCGTTATTGTCCTTACGGATTGCTTTTCTGAAGAACATGCTCATGACATCTTTCGAAAGAATATCCATACAACAATTACCCCTTTGTAAAAAAATATAAAATCGTTATATGATATGACTGAAGCATAACTGTTTGTCAAGAAAATAGGCTGTATATTCAGGATGATTGCCAATAAGCATTCCGTAGTAATATCCCAGTGGTTGCTGCCGCTTTGATTATGAGAAAAAGAGAGCTTGATTTTTAGATTAAAAATTGCCAAGGTCACCAAATTGGCAGCCATATAAAAGACAGGAAGATAAATATTATGATAATCGATGAAGTAATCGAGGTTCTTAAAATCGAAGCGGAAGGAATCCTTAAACTGGCAGACCGCATAGATAACAGCTTTGTTGAAATGGTTGAGCTTGTATACAAATCAAAAGGCCGGCTGATAGTGGCAGGAATAGGCAAATCCGGAATAGTCGGAAGAAAAATAGTGGCGACTTTAAACAGCACGGGAACCAGATCTTTTTTCCTGCATCCTGTTGAGGCCATGCACGGGGATCTCGGCCTTGTTTCAAGGGATGATATTTTCCTGGCGCTTTCAAACAGCGGAGAAACCGATGAGCTCAATGTGCTTGTTCCGACAATACGGAAAATGGGATGCAAGGTTATAGCCTTTACAGGAAATAAAAATTCAACTCTTGCAAGGTACAGCGATATAGTTATTGATGTCGGAGTCGAGAGAGAAGCCTGCCCGCTGGGTCTTGCCCCAACAGCCAGCACAACCGCACTGCTGGCAATAGGAGATGCCCTCGCGGTCGTCCTTATCAACAAGAGGGATTTCAAGTCGAGTGATTTCAGAAAAATTCATCCAGGGGGAGTGCTGGGCCAGCGACTTTCAAGCAAGGTTAAAGATATTATGATTAAAGATGAATCGCTTCCTCTTGTTTATGAAGGAGTAAGCTTCCATGAAGCAGTCCTTAAAGTCGATTCAGGAGGGCTTGGAGCGGTTATTGTTATCAAGCAGGGAGATACGCTTTCCGGTATCATAACGGATGGAGATATCAGACGAACGATAGCAAAGAAAAGGCCTGTTCATGAACTTAAGGCCGAAGATGTAATGACAAAAAATCCCCGAACAGTCGGCCCCGATTCTCCGGCATATGATGCCCTGTACCTGATGGAGCGATTTGAGATCACAGTTCTTCCAATAACCGATTCCGGGAATAAAATTCTTGGAGTGCTGCATCTTCACGATATCCTGGGTAAAGGCAGTTTCAGTTTTAATGGACAATAAAGTGTTTCTTTACGAAACTATCATCTTATAATGAGGTTGTAATGAATAAAAAAGATTTTGAAACGGATACGGGAATACCGGTACTCGGAGAAGCTAAGATACCTTCGCCTGCCCTCAATAAGGAAAGGGGAAAAGAGCGGCAGGCATTTATATCGGATAGCGAAAGGGTTGCCATTGACGTGGATCCGTTACGTCTTTCGGATATGACAAAGGCAGGGAAAGAGATTCCTTCCTTTGAAATGGCTGGTCCGAGGGAGAAAATCTATTTTGATCCGAGTAAGATGAGATGCGCTCTTGTGACATGCGGCGGACTTTGCCCGGGATTAAACGATATTATCCGCTCTATAGTGCTGGAGCTTTATCACGGATACGGGGTAAGGAACATTTACGGCATCAGGTATGGTCTTCAGGGTTTTATTCCAAAATACGGGCATGATGTCATGGATCTGAAACCGGAGGCTGTTTTAAATATTCTCGAAATCGGAGGATCCATCCTTGGTTCATCAAGAGGCCCCCAGATGATTGATGAAATCGTCGACAGCCTCGAAAGAAT
>Ga0315268_10008402_pt1 | contig 10795 bp, 6 predicted proteins | sample C1_top_MG_FD_204535 | JGI IMG/M metagenome (GOLD analysis project Ga0315268, IMG submission 204535) | Sediment microbial communities from Yellowstone Lake, YNP, Wyoming, USA - C1_top | ecosystem: Environmental > Aquatic > Freshwater > Lake > Sediment | place: USA: Wyoming | collected 2017-08-01 | reverse complement strand
TCTTTGAATAGCCATCTGTATTCTTGCTTTTCAACGGCATCATTTAGGTCCCATGGGTTGAAAACCATGTTGAGTTGGTATTGAGCTTCCCTGTCAATCTGGTTCTCTCTAACTCCATCGCCGTTAAGATCGTTGTATTGGTAATCATCAGCATCATGGTATTTCACTAAGCCGTAGACTGTGACGCCTCTAAATTGTTCTCCCCAGTTTTCAGTTGAAATATCATAATCCAGCATAAAGTCCCATTCGCCTATAACATAGGGTATGTCAGGCTCAGATCCTGCTGGAACCATGTCAGACTCGCTGACATTGTAAAGAGGCTGCAAAGCTCTGTCCCATCCATCAACTGTGTAGTCGCTCAGAACAGGCCAGAAGGCTGCATAGCCTACAACCAACTTGTCTCTTGCAATTATTTGAGCCAAATCATACTCGTGCGGTGTAGCGATTACAGAGCCTCCATACACGTAGCTTTCATACATGTTAGTGCCAAAGCCTTGGAGAAGTATTCCTTCTTTTTTATACAGCTTGTAAAAAATCTCAACCTTCTTGGCGGTGATTGCTTGGCTGAAGGTTATCACTCCTGTATCATAGTTTATATCGTAGTCTGTTCCTGGTTTTTTCCAAACATCGTTTACATAGACGTATTCTGAACGCCACACTACAGGTAGACCATAGTAGTAACCAGATCTTGCAGATTCATATGGTAACGTTATTGAAGATCCACTGAATGAATTGTTCAAGTAGTGTTCTTCTCTCGTAATGTTTTTGGACAAGGTCCAGTCGGCACCATAACATGTGGTCAACTCTTGATGGTAGAAGTGAGCGTAGCTCTTCCAGTCGGGCGAAGGTCCAAGATCCCATTCTCCACGATTGCTAAACTGCACATCTACAGGAGACTCCAAAATCTTTGAATCAATAGTCAGTTTAATGTTTTTGAGAACTATAACTTCTTTATCAACCCTGTTGAAGATAATGGTAAAGGTCACATCAGCCACAGGCCAAGTGTCATCCCCAACAGTGTCATTAAGATGCGTTGTCACAAGCGCGATATAACGTCTTGGTCCATCATAAAGTACTGTTATTGGGTCAGTTGTCGCAGTTCCGCTACATTTTCTTCCACCATGGGGGACGCCGTAGGGATCAGTATGCCCGTTAAGCCAGTCTCCGCCATAAGAGATCATGTCCGCAAAGGTTGCCATAGCCCATAGATGTCTTGCACCTTCAACCCTGTGAGTGTAGCGTATGTCTATAAACCATCCATTCAACCAATATTTCTGTAGCACACCCTCGTTGGCAAACGGATCTCTGCCAGAATAGTTTAAACCATTGCCAGTATAAGGATTAATCATTTCGCCAAACTGTGAAAATCCTATAGTTAGTTTGTCCTTCTCGAAGGGGTAAAGCGAATAATAATCGCTGTCAAGTACGCCAGCTTTACCCGCGTACCATTCTGCTACATCTGCTTTAACTATTAATAGTGCTGATCCTAGGATAGACAGTAGAATAATCGTAGCTGTCAATATTGCTATTGTAGATTTTTTTATTTCCATTTTTATTCCTCTTTTTAGACCATTTATGAGAGCGTGCATATGTTTATTAAAATTTTTTAGTGGTTCTGATTCAGAATTAGAATAAAAACCCAAAAATTATTCAAAACGAAAAATATTCAGCTCCAAAAGTATTTTAAACTATTCAATAATCTTATTTCTAAACACAGACAATGCTAAAAAAAGCTATTCTCTAAAAAATCTTAACCACTTAGGCTTTCTATTAGTCTCAGCAAACTTGTACATTTCACAAAGCCCAAGTTCAACACCGCAATTTTTACATTGAACAAAAAGATGATCACCTTTCATTATAAACCAAAATCCTTCCGTAGAACTACATTTTGGACACGTTTTTAAGTGGCTTGATGCAGTTTCAATTTCCTGTAATCTCAAAGATTCTCCAATCTCCATAATATTCTACTTTTCTAGAGATTTAATGATTTTGGAATCTAAAAAAGGTGCCAGCAAACAGCTATAATGCGTTTCTAAAAAGGTCTTCCTCGCTTGAAATCTGCAGTTCATTAATGCTACACGTATCGCAGAATTCGACGATGCCATTTAATCCCCTAAGAATAACAACAGGCGCCGCCTCTTGAGCCTGCCCCATAAGCAATTCGGCTGCAGCGGCAATTTCATCTACAACAGCAACATTTTTCACTTTTAGTGTTTGCCCAAAAAGATCCGTCTTTCCCCTGTAATCCCTAAACGGTCTTATTCCAGCCACACCTATTGCAAAGTTTACTTGCCCACGTCTAAAAGGGCGACTATAAGTATCACATATGATTACTGCAACATTTTTGTCAGTTAATTTCTTAATTTCCATTTGACATTTTTTCGCTGATTCATCTGGGTTTTCTGGCAATAATGCAAAGTTTCCTCTGCCCTTTACATTTGACTTGTCTATTCCAGCGTTTATGCATATAAAACCGCGTTTATCCTTCACAAGTAATATTTCACGAGAAGCCTTTACCACATTTTTTGTCTCTCTCAAAACCAACTCGGCAAATTTCGGGCTTTTTCCACTCATTTTTGCAATTTCCTTAGCCTTTTTGGAAGGAACAACGTCTTTCAATCTCACTACTCTATTTTCAGCCTTAGAAAAGATTTTTTGTGCAGCAACTATTACGTCTCCATCTTCAATTTTTAAGCCATTTTTCTTTGCTATTTCAACAATTATCTCTGCTATGTTATCTCCAGATTCTATTAGTGGAAAATTTTCCAAAGCCATTGAAGCGAAAGTTTTCAACGATGAAGCCTCCTGTATCTCTTTTAGGTTGTTATTTTACTACATTAAATCTGTTGCTCATTTGTTTCTGCTAAAGGAACGTATTGTAGATTTTGAAGTTTTATTCTGAATTCATAATGTTTAAACAAACACTGGTTAGAGGAATACTGTGAACTTGATTGCGAGATGGATGCATGAACATGAAGAAAAAAATGAAAATGTTAGTTATCTTACTGACGATGGTATTTAGCGTCATTAGTTTTTCAAGTAAACCATTGTTTCCTAATGTAAATGCAACTTATGTGGAAGGCTCAATTACGCGGGACACTGTTTGGACTCTAGTAGACAGCCCTTTTGTCATTTCAAATAACGTTACGGTTTATTCAAGTGCAACATTAACCATAGAACCCGGCGTCCAAGTGAGGTTTGGAGGAGATTTCTCTCTAATTATTTCAGGAAAATTGTATGCTAATGGCACAGATAAGCAGATAACTTTCACTTCAAATAAAATGCAACCAAAAGTGGGAGACTGGCAAGCAATCATTTTTAACGGGACACAAAAGTCTATTTTGATAGGCTGCTCCGTATCATATGCAAAATACGGAGTATCCATTGAGAATGGTAATGTCGAAGTTGGAGATAGCAACATAGGACTTTCTCAAAAAGGAATAACAGCAACAGACGGTACACTGCTGATCTACAACAGCAACATTAGTTTTTGCTCCCAAAACGGGATCGACATAACAGATAGCGGATGCACGATCCAAAAAAGTACAATAAAAGAAAACCATGAGAATGGAATCAGCATAACTGGAAATGAACATGTCAGTATACAAGAAAGCACTATAATGGCTAATGGGAATGGAATACTGCTAACTGGAAGCGAGGCTTCAAATGTTGACATAAGCCAAAATATAATCTCGGCAAATGAGCAAACGGGAATAAAAATCGACGCAACCACTCACAGTGGCATTACAATTCTTAATAACGTTATCTCATCAAATTATGAAGGCTTTCACATCTCAAGCCCAGTGAGTACGCAAATCACTAACAATTCTGTCTCTTACAATCAAGTTGGATTTTTATACGATGAGGGAAGTCATCAAGTCCACTTCAACGATATATATGGAAACGAAATGATAGGCATGGATGTGTTATATGGCGCAACTGTAAATGCAACACAGAACTACTGGGGAGACGCAAGCGGACCAAACCATGAATCATTAAACCCAGAAGGAAGAGGCAACAAAGTTGGAGGAGATGGAGTTAACCTTAACTTCATATTCTTCTTAGCCAAACCCATTGGGTATATCAATGTTCGCCCTAATGCAAGTCTTCTTGTGAACAGGCTTGTTGTTCCATCAAATGAGGATGTTATGTTTTTTGCCACAAACTCTTTTGACAATGATGGGCGCGTTGACAAATACCTATTTAATTTTGGAGATGGAAGCAACAGTGGTTGGACAACATTATCAATATTCACGCATAAGTATTCTCTGCCTAGTCCTCCAGAAGGCTATACTGTAACCTTAACAGTCATGGATGATTATGGCACCACAAGTTCCAATATAGCAAATGCAATAATAACTGTTCAGAATCTTCCATCACTGCAAGTCACGGTTGGCTTGAACAGTTCCAAAGTTTACGAAGGTGAACAAGTTTCAGTAACAGTTCAGGTAACAAATGGAACAGCTGCATTAGAAAACACGACAGTAACATTATTCTCGGTAAAAGGCGGAAATTTCACAGCACCATTAGGATTTACAGATGAAAACGGCTACTTTACTACAACATTCACAGCGCCAGATGTAGCTAAGCTGACCAATGTCAGAATTGTAGTAAGAGCTACTGAAAGCGGTTATGCTGATGGTTCAGACTATACATATCTGGAAGTCTCACCCTTTCTTTCAGTTCAGATAATTGCAAATCCAGATATTGTCAAGTCCGAAGCGACAGCACAAATTTTGATTTACGTCAAAAGTGATGCAGAGCCAGTTGCAAACGCCAGTGTCACCATAACATGCAATGGCGGAAGCCTTTCCTCAGAAACAGGAATCACCGATTCAAGTGGCAGCATTTCACTTATTTTTGCTGCTCCTCAAACTACAACATACCAGAGCGTCACTATAACAGCGACCGCAACAAAGGAGGGTTATATGGATGGAGAAGGAGAAACCACAATAACAATAGAACCCAAAATACTCACAGTTCAAATTACCAGCTCAACTGACATTACGCTTTCTGAGGCAAAACTTAACATAACCGTCCATGTGGAATACGAAGGCATACCAATTTCAGAGGCTAATGTTACCATAGTGGCAGGAAATGGAACATTCTCAGTATCCACAGGATTAACGGACAATTATGGTAATATAAAATTTGTTTATACAGCACCGCCAGTCAATGGACAAACTGATGTCACTATCATGGCGCAGGCTACAAAAACTCGGTATGCTATGGGTCAGAGCCAATGTGTAATCACAGTTAATCCCAGAACATTTGATATCCAAATAATCGCGCCCAATGTCGAGTCTGGTGAATCAGCAAGTGTTATAGTGACAGTGAAATGCAAGGAAGATTTAACTTATGTGGCGGGCGCCATAGTTACTATATCATCTACTTACGGAGACTTTTACGGAACGATAAAAACTACTGACGCAACAGGCACTTGCACGTTTGTCTTCAACGCCCCTCAGACAACATCAGAATTACTTGTAACTATAACAGTCAATGTCACGAAGAATGGATACATAAGTGGAGGAAACCAAACAGCGATCATGATAACTCCAAAAGCACAATCTGGTGGAGGTTGGCCTCTTTTGACGATACTTCTGATACTCATTCCAATTATAATTGCGGTTGTAGTCATCATTTTGATCAAGTTGAAAATCATCGTGATTTCCACGGGTGAAGAAGAGCAGTGATTGGTAATGATTGGTAACGATTTGAGTAATGTAATGTATATTGAGACGTAATATTTAATAGACTGTACATATCATATAATGTGGATAGGAGAACACGCGTAATGACAAAGCTACGACTCAAAGAAACTCTAGCCAAGCTGAAAAAAGTAAGGGTCAGAATCAGTTTTAAAAAACGCGAACAAGCAGCAATTCCTCCAGCTCCGCCAAAACCTGTACCAAGAGGATTCAAAGTTATCGACAAATATCCTCTCTATGAACCCTTTGCTCATGTTGCCATAGTGCAAAATCCCAAAATAGGCGAATACAAATACATACTAGATGAACTACAACTTGACCCCCTAGAAAGAAGTGTTTACAATCGCATTTTGGAAATACTGCTTGCAGAAATAGAATCTCCAAAAGAAGAAATTCTTGACCCCCGAAGATTCTTTGCAGAAGAAGCCAAAAAAATTGTTGACAAATACCGCATTAGCCTAGGCTGGCTACCAGATGTTTCATGGTATAAGATTCTATATCATGCTGAAAGAGACCTAGTAGGTTTCGGACGAATTGATCCATTAATGAGAGACCCAAACATCGAAGATATTTCATGCGACGGAGTCAACAAGTCAGTTTACGTTTGGCATAGAAATTACGAAAGCATTGAAACAAATCTTGAATTTGAAAATGACGAAGAACTCGACAATATTGTCGTTAAACTTGTGCATATGGCTGGGAAACATGTAAGTTCAGCCTTCCCAATAGTAGACGCTTCACTGCCAGGCAAGCATAGGCTGGCTGTATGCTATAGGCGTGAGGTTACACCTTTTGGAACAGCCTTCACAATTAGGAAATTTAGAGAAGACCCTTACTCAATAATTGATTTGATAAACTTGGGCACATTCTCAGAGGAGATGGCAGCATACTTGTGGATGTGCCTTGAGAATAGAGCTTCAGTAATGGTTCTAGGCGGAACCGCTGCAGGAAAAACAACAGCCCTAAACTCTTTAGCCTGTTTGATTAAGCCTGGAACTAAAATAATCACTATAGAGGAAACGGCAGAGCTTAACTTACCGCACGAAAACTGGGTTTCACTCATAGCCAGACAAAGCTATGGGTTAGGCGGCAGTAGCGTAGGTGAAGTGACACTCTTTGACCTTGTAAAAACCTCAATGAGACACCGTCCAGACGTGCTAATAGTCGGTGAGGTAAGAGGTCAAGAAGCCTACGTACTTTTCCAAGCCCTAGCAACAGGCCACGGTGGCATGTGTACAATGCACGCTGAAAGCTTAGACTCGGCAGTTAAGCGTTTAACTCAGAAGCCTATGGATATTGCGCCCGCATATATTCCACTGATGAACATTGTGCTTTCAATTCAAAGAGTACACCTTGTGAAAGGCACTGAAAGGAAAGCTTACAGACGAGTTATGAACGTTAACGAAATCGCGGACTACGAAGATTACAGATGCACGTTCAAGTGGCATCCAGCAAAGGATGAGCAGATACCAGCACTCGATAAAAGCCTAATATTGTCGGCAATTTCTGAGCGCATAGGCGTCGGCAAAAAAGAGCTACTTGAGGAAATGGAAAAACGCAAAAATGTTCTTCACTGGATGAGGGAACGCAACATAAGAAGCTACAAAGATGTAGCTGCAATAATCGCAGAGTATCATGCGAGACCAAAGCAAGTTTATGAAAAAATTCTTGCAGGAGAAGAGGTGAAAGCTATTGCCGTTGCTAGAAACCCTTGAGGCATGGTCTTTCCGCATCTTCGGAAGGATAGCGCCTTCCTTTCTAAAACACGTTTTTGAGTTCAAGGACTATTTAGAAAGGGCAAAAATCAAGATTTACCCAGAAACCTATGTTTCCCTAATGTTCTTCGCAGCGGTTCTAACACTGCCAGCTACAATAATTGCGATACTAATCCTATATCTATATGGTTTCCTTCCAGTAATCTTCCTCGTGCCACTTCCTTTCTATGTCATGATAGGATTCCTTCTAATACCTATGTCTAGGGCAAGCGATAGAGCAAGCAACTTAGAGAGGGAAATGCCCTTTGCAGCCGCTTATACAAGCGTCATGGCTTCTGGAGGCATAGCCCCATATACAAGCTTTAAACGCCTTGCCGAAGTCGAGTTGATGCCTGCAATGAGAGGTGAAGCAAGAGAAATCATTAAGGATGTGGAGATTTTCGGAATAGACCCTCTTACAGCCATCGAGAATGCAGCTAAGAAGAATCCGCTGGATGTTTACAAAGACTTTCTCTCTGGATACGCTTCAACAGTCATTATAGGCGGAGATATTGGACACTTTCTTGAAAGAAAAGCGGAAGACATCTTCAAGACAAGAGCATTGCGAGTTAAAGCTGCAGCAGAAAGACTTGGAATGCTTTTGGAAACCTTCATAATAGTGATGGTTCTGATGTCCTTGTGCTTCTATATTCTCTTCAGTGTAGAATCCATCTACAGTGTAGGCATATCCATGTATTCCGGCATAATTCTTTACACTTACTTGTTTACGCCAATGCTCTCTCTAATGTTCATTTACCTAGCGCATAGCATGCAACCTAAAACACCCATTGTGGAAATGCGTCCCTACAAGGTTTTTGGAATATTCAGCATAGTAGCTCTAGTAATATTCATGTTGCTAACAGATTTTATGGGGTTTATCACAGTTCCCTTCTTCACTTCACTTCACACGATGATTGATTTGCCAGTGGCAATTGCTATAACTCTATTTGTTGCAACCGCACCTGCAGCAGTAGTAAATAGCAAAGTTTCAAAGAAAAAAGCAAGCACCGAACAGGGCATAAACAGTTTTTTGAGAGATTTAACAGAAGTCAGAAAAACAGGTTTATCCCCTGAAAAGTGTATTGAAAGCCTTTCCTCTCGTGATTATGGCGAATTTAGCAAAGAACTACGCAAAATAAGCTCAGAGATTTCATGGGGAGTCCCAGTGAAGAAGGTTATCATGGATTTTGTTAAGAGAACACGAAGTTGGATGACCCAAATTGTCATGTTTCTACTAGTTGAAACCATAGATGTGGGTGGTGGCACAATTGCCATGATTGAATCGCTAACAAGGTTTAACAACTTGACTCAGGAGGTTGAAAAAGAAAAGAAAATGGCAGTGCGCCCCTATATATTGATGCCCTATTTTGCCGCCATCTTGCTCGTAGCAACGACAACAATGATGATAGGTTTCACCACGGGCACTTTAGGAGTAGCTGAAACTGGCGGCACTAAAAAGGATTTAGGATCCATGATAACAACGTTCGTTACTTCAGCTATTTTTCACAGCTATCTCATAGGCATCGTTGCAGGTAAAATAAGCGAGGAATCGATTGCTGCAGGCTTCAAGCACGCATCTATTCTAGTGATAATAGCCGTATTAGCAGCGAAGCTTGTGCCATCATTTATAAAATTTGGATAGGAGGAAATATGACGAGAAATAAAGCTTTACTGCACAACTTTAGAAAAGATAGAAGGGCAGTTAGTCCAGCCATCTCTACAGTTATTCTAACAAGCGCTGTCGTAGTGCTGCTTCTGGTAACGGTTGCGTTTGCAAACAATTTTTTAGGCGCACGAATGGCTGAGAATGAATTCAGTGCTATGGAACAGTTTATGCAAACTGTTGGTCTTCAAATAGACGACGTAGCTTGGACAATAGGGCGTACACAGACAATTCGTTATACAAGCAAATATGGACAAGTGAATTTTCAATCTGTAACATTGGAATATTCAGTTTATGTGAAAAAAGGCGCAAACTGGATGCTTCTCTTATCCAATCAAACAGGCATAATTCTATTCAACATGCCAACAAGCAAATATTCTATAAGTAATAATTATTTTAAGCGTATATTCCCATCATCAGACAGCTCTTTTCTACAGATAGGCGCTTCAGCACCAGTAGATCATGTATTCACCGTTGAAAAAATGCCCATGAACGATGGAAGTTACATAAGAGTGGTTGTTGCACCTTCAATAAGAATGCTAAACTCAACGATAAAAATTGGGTCTGAAACAAGAAACTACTATAAGCTTTATTTACCATATCTAGCACAAGGAACACATCCACGCCTCTCTCAATCTATAACGATAATTGGGGAAAGTGTTACCAGATTAACAGAAAGCAATGTTAATACTATCAGAATAAATGTTACCTTCCCAAATGAAAATTCAGGATTCAACAGGGAATTTTTCAATTTCAAGAATTTGGGAGAAGAATTCATCGTGCCTCCAGATTCTATTGTGGAAGTTTACGTAGGTGAGGTGAAGGTTTCCTTAGGATTGTATCCTTAGAGGTTGTTATGGAGATTAAGATATGCCACACATAACTATTGAGTATGTGATTATGGTTCCGCTTTTGCTTTTACAGATTTTTCTCTTTCCTTTAACGGCAAGTTGGCTCATGAACATTTGGGTAAATTCACGAAGAACACTCGCTCTTAATGAGGCTGCAAGCCATTTAGGGAGCACAATACAGCAGATATATTTAACTTTGAATCATACGACAATATCGGCTGGAGTTGTAACACAAAAATCCAATGTTCCGCCATATATAGAGAATTATCCGTATACTGCAAATGGAACACTGAAAACAGTGTTAGACCCCGCTCTAAATTCAAGTAAAATCTTGAAAATAACGCTTAAGCTAAGAACTATCGGAACCACTGTAACTACTTCGGTTATTCTTGGTCAAATGGTTCAGTGGAAAGAATCAACTTTCGTTAGCAATTCAACAAATGCTTGCATTAGAGCTGAGAAGTTTACGAATGGAACAATAAGCTTGTCTTTCGGAGGATAATGAGGGCATAAAGAATGGCAGGCTCAACCATAGACCACTTAGTTTCCGTGACTGTGTTTATAGGAGCACTGCTGCTTTTCATAAGCCTATTCAATCAAACCCTCGAGACGGCAATATTGTACCAGCAGCATAGAAACCTTGCAGCAAAATGTAGCGATTTGCTTGATAATATGTTGCTAACTCCCGGGATTCCTGCAGATTGGGGAATGAGAGACTGCACTCCAACTGGTTTCGGATTACAAGACCCAGAATTTACGCAATATAGGATTAGCCCTTTTTCACTCATGAGATTGCTTTCATCATATGGAGCCCCT
>Ga0315268_10008401_pt1 | contig 10795 bp, 16 predicted proteins | sample C1_top_MG_FD_204535 | JGI IMG/M metagenome (GOLD analysis project Ga0315268, IMG submission 204535) | Sediment microbial communities from Yellowstone Lake, YNP, Wyoming, USA - C1_top | ecosystem: Environmental > Aquatic > Freshwater > Lake > Sediment | place: USA: Wyoming | collected 2017-08-01 | reverse complement strand
TTCTGGGGCGGCGTGCCGCTCGTCGAAACGCCCGAGGCCGAGCTCGATCGGCTCTTCGCGATGAATTTGAAGACCGCGTTTCTGTGCGCGCAAGCGGTCGTGCCGGCGATGGTCCGCCAGCACGCCGGCAGCATCGTCAACGTCGCCGCGCGCCCGGCGCTGGCGGGAGGGGCGGGCGTGAGCGCGTACGCGATCGCGAAGGCCGGCGTGGTCGCGCTCACACGCGCGCTTGCAGACGAGGTTCGCGAGCACGGCATCACGGTGAACGCCATTGCGCCGAGCACGATCGATACCGCGGCGAACCGTGCTGCCATGCCGCAGGCCGATCCGTCGCGGTGGGTGAAGCCCGAGGAGATCGCGGCGACGCTGGTCTTCCTGGCGAGCGATGCGGCAGCCGCGACCAGCGGCGCGGTCATCCCGATCTACGGGCGGTCGTGAGCCTGATGCGACTCCGCGGGCGTGTGGCAGCGGTGCTGGTGGCCGCTGGGTCGATGTGTGCCGCGGCGTGGTGGACGGCAGTCGCCGGCGAGCCGCCGCTACCATTGGGTGCGGTGATCTACCGCGCCAGCGAGATCGTGTCTCTTGAGAGTCTGGGCGTGACCGTCATCGCCTGCCGCCACCGCGACCCCGTCCCTCGGAACTTCGCCGTCGACTTCTTCGATCCAGCGGGCAAGCAGGTGAGCGTCTTCGGTCCCTCCTTCGCACACAGGGTGCCCGCTGGGAAGAAGATCGTCTTCGTCTCCGACAGCTACTATTTTCAGAAGCGTGACGTCATCGACGTGCGGCTCGCCCACCTGCCGAGCGGCACGGCGCGGATCGCCTCGGACGCGCGCACCGTCCGCTGCCAGGGCAAGATCCGCTTCGATGGCGGTGCCCGCGCCCCGAGCTACTGGCGGGACATAGGGCTCGTGCGCGCGGGCGCGCTGCCCGCGCCGGAGCCGTTGTGGTGAGCCGCTCCCCGTTGCCCTCGGGCGACGGAATCCGTAAGCTCACGCGTGGGGCCGTTAGCTCAGGTGGTAGAGCAGCTGCCTTTTAAGCAGCGGGTCGCTGGTTCGAGTCCAGCACGGCCCACTTCGTAACTCCCGGACCGCACGGCGGATTTTGCCGTGCTCCGGGAGCCGCTCCGAGCGTCGCTATACGTCACGTCTCCGTTTGCTACCACTCTGCTACCACTTGGGCGAAAGGTGGCATCGTCGAGGCTGTCGACGGCGCCCTTGTCGGCCATCGGGAGCCACCGGCCGTAGGTGTCGACGGTCAGCGTGATCGAGGCGTGCCCGAGCTGGCGCTGCACGTAGGCCGGCGACTTGCCATCGGCGATGAGGATCGAAGCGAACGTGTGCCGCAGGCAGTGCGGCGTGAAGTGCGGCGGCAGCTCCGCGAGCTTCAGCGCGCGGCGGAAGGCACGGCGGACGTTGTGCGGGTCGAGCGGCGCGTCGGTCTCGGACGGGAACACCCACACGGGCGGCGGGGTCCCGTCGCGCAGCGCGTGCGCCTTCTGCGCGGCGCTCAGCGCACGCAAGGTGGCCGTGAGCTGCGCGGAGAGGTCCACGTCCCGGCCGTGCCCGGATTTCGGCGTGTCGACGTGCTGGCCGTCGTCGGCGAGAGCGCGAGCGACGCGCAGCGTGCGGCCGGCAAGGTCCACGTCGTCCCACTGAAGGGCGAGCGACTCGCCTATGCGGACCCCCGTCCGTGCGAGGAGCAGCAGGAGCGGATACCAGCGGCGCTGCTTGGTGGCGGCCGTGGCGAGGAAGGCGTCGAGCTGCACGCGGGTCATGGCCTTGATCTCTTCCTGCCGCGTAGCCTTCGGGCGCACCAGCCGCAGCGTGCGGCCGAGCCGGGCCGCGGGGTTCGCGAGCAGCACGCCATCGTCCACGGCCGCGTTCAGCATCGCCCGCACGGTGCGGTAGATGATGCTGACCGTGGCCGGCGCGAGGTCCGTGTCGAGCTTCGCCACCAAGAGCGCCTTGAGGCGCGCGCGCCCCAGGTCGCGGACGCGCCGGCGGCCGAGGATCGGCAGCACGTGGCGGCCGAGGATCGCCGCGTAATGCGCGGCGGTCCGCGGCTTCAGCGTTCCCGCCCTTACCGCGGCCTCGATCGTCGCGAGCCAGTGGGCGGCGTAGTCGGCAAGCGAGATGGCAGGGTCCACCGTCGGGCAGGTTTCCTGTCCCGACTCCTGGAGCACGCGGGCGAGCGCGGCGTCGGCCTCGTGCCGTGTCTCGTAGGTCTGCCAGCGGCGGATACCCGCCGCGTCGCGGTAGTCGACCACGTACTTGCCTCGCCGCTTACGAATGCACGCCATCGGTCAGGTCCTCCGCTGCTTCTGCTGTTTCTGCTTCGCCAGGAGCGCCATCAGCCGCGCCGCCGACTCGCGCACCGCCATCTCGCCGCGCTCCCACCGCGCCACGCTGTTCGGTGCCACGCCGACCAGCACCGCGAGTTCGCGTTGCGTGACCCCGAGGCGCTTGCGGATGCGCTGCACGTCGTCGCCCGTCATGCGCTGGACTATACGTCGCGTAATCGGGCACGTCAAGGCGCTGGCGTGCCGCCCAGGCGCGAAAGTCGGCTAGCTTCACGCGGCGGTACTTGCCGAAGGCGATGGCGGGCAGCTCGCCCGACTTGATGAGATGGTAGACGTGCGCCTCGGTGACGCGGAGCAGCACGGCGACTTCCCGCGCGTCGAGGTACTGGTCGCTGTCCGCGTTCATGGCCGAAGCCTCCGGCGCAGCCGCGAGCGCCGCGAGGGCGACGACACCGCGAAGCATGAGCTGCCGCCGCTGCTCGGGCGCGAGGTCAGCAGCGGTTGCCGGGCTGGCAGCGATGGCGTCGAGCGAGATCACGCAGCATCCCCCCGGCCGCCGTCCATCCCGACGGCGAGCTGGAGCGCGAACAGCAGCCGCGTCGCCGCGTGGCCGAGGTGCGGCTCGGTCACGTCGCCGGCCTGCCACGATGCGAGATGAACGACGGCGTGCCGGACGTGCTCGGCAATCGTCTGCGTCCGCCATCGGCTGCGATGAATCGGCTCGTTCTCGGCGAGCACCCGCTCGACGGCTTCGAGAGCGGCGCGGAAGTCGGTAAGGATCGCACGCGGGCTCCTCGCGCTCTCACGTGTCACCCGCCTCCCTTGCGCGGATTCGGAGCCCGTGCGACGGTCCCGCTGCTCGTGGGTGCGGCGGGCGCTGTCATGCTACTACCCTCTGCTGCGCCGCGACGTCGCGGACCGCGGCGAGCAGTCGCACGAGGTCGCGTATCGCACTGTGCACGTCCGCCTCGGCTGCGTCATCGGCGACCAAACGCACGCACTTTGCGAACAGCAGGAGCACGAGCGTCACCACGGCCGGCTTTTCGCGGGCGACGGTCCGCAGGGCTCGAACGTCAAAGCGCGTCGCCTCCCGCATTGCCACAAGGTCGCCGAAAACGTTGCGCGAGGTCATCGCCGCGGCCCTCGCACCACACAGGTAAAGGCGGAGCACCCTGCCGCGGCCATCGAGCAGGCGAGGAGGATCTTGGCGACTAGGAAGTCGAGCCCACGCTGTAGAGCCAGGGCCGGCAAGCGGTAGACGAGGAGCCAGGCGGTGGCGAGGAGGGCGGTAGCGGTCACGAGAGCACCTCCCGATCGGAGTCGGGGCCGTTCGGCGATCGGCGGTCGGATTCTCGCTGCGAGAGGTCGACGCTCTGGATGCTCGCTTGTAGCAGCTGAGAGGCGGTCTGATTCTCGCTGCTCTCTACATAGGAGCAGCGAGAATCCAAACCGCCATTCTCGCTTACTCGCTTTTCTTGCTTGCTGGGGTCTTCGCAGCTAGAAAGCGAGAAATACTTGAAGGAGCTATTCTTGCGTCCCTTACCTTCCCGCGCGAAGGTGCCGTCCGCCACCAGCCCCCGCAGCGCTTTCGCTGTTTGGGTGCGATCACCACCGACCCGCTCGCGGATCTCTGCCTCGGTCAGTGTCGACTCCGCGCCGACAACCGCAGCGATGATGATGGTTCGCACCCGACTCAAGGTGGCCGCCTCGACGGTGCCAGCAAGCGCTACCTCGGCGGTCGCCGGGTCGAGGGCAAGGACGGTTTCAGCGAGGTCCTCTCCGGTTCGTTGCACCGTTTCGATTGTACGTAGGTTCCCAGCACGACGCCGGAGGATCACCACCGTGTCGACGAAGCCGGCGAGTTGTGTGGACCCGAGCGGTGTGTCGATGGCGTCAGCCGCCTGCTCGCCCTTTTCGCGCCCTCCCTTCGGTGCGTGGTGAGCGAACGCCACGTGACATCCGGTTTCATGAGCGACTGAAAGCAGCGGTTCGGTCAGAGCGGTCAGCTCGGAATAGTCGTTCAGGTTCTTGCTGCGCATGAACCGCGCCAGAGGGTCGATGCACGCGAGAACCGCTCCGTGGCGCACGATCGCATCGCGGAGCCAGCCGGCGGGATCGGTGCTCAGCACCGGACCGACGTGGACGTGGAGGGGTGCATCTCCGACGCGCAGGGCGCGGAGCTGGGCACGGACGATTGCGCGTCTATCCTCCAGCGCTAAGAGCAACACCGGCCCCTGCCGGACTCGCCGACCAAGGAACGAGCGGCCGGCGGCCACCGCGACGGCCCCGTGACGCAAGAGGGTCGACTTACCGACTTTCGGGCGCGACACCATGATCGACAAACCAGCGACCGGCAGCAGCTCCTCGACGACGTACTCGGTCGCCTCGTCGCGCTCGGCTACAAGATCACTGGCGCGGATGAACGTCTCGACGATCTCGCGGGTTTGGCCGTCGTCGGTGGGGTCGCTCATGTCGCGCGCGTGCACGTGCCCGCCACTATCGCGGGCCATGCGCTCGACGAGGTCGCGCAGCTCGCGGTCGCGCGTCGGGTCCGCCCAGGCGCGCAGTAGTGAGTCGCGGTAGGCATCGCGCTGTCCGTCGCGCATGCGGGTCTCAGCAGGTGTGTCACCCTGACGTACCGGGTAGCGCTCCAGAGCGCGCTCGGTCGCGGCGGCGAGACGGTCGGCGTCGCTCATCGCTCCGCCTCCGGGTCGGGCGGCGTGAGCTGCGCGAGATGCTCTTCGGTCGCGGCGAGCAACGTCGCATAGTCGCGCGCGATGCGACGCAGCAGCGCAGACAGTCGCACCTCGTACCGCGCCGCCGCGGCGTGCAGGCGCGCGTAGGTCTCCCGGTCGAGGCTGAATCTGACGACGACGTTGCGCATATCGTCATCAACTATGCGCGACAGCCGCGCGCTTGTCTCAAAACAGCCTAAGACGAGAACACTAAGTTTTCGTGCGCCGCGGGGCGAGCAGGCGTTGCGCCGCTCTGCGCTTCACGTCCGGCCGCGCCCGCGAGGTCTCAAGCATATCCTCTACCGCCGCCGTGAGCGCTCGCGTCTCGGGGTTCGCGATCGCCGGCCCGAGCGGCGAGGGTAGCTCCTTCTCCGCTGCCCGCCGCGTGCGTTTCTCCAAGCCGCGAACCGCCACACCGTCCCGGTTGTGCTGCGTGCTCTCCTCCAGCGAGAGCACCTTATGCTTACCCGAGCCCTTGAACGCTAAGCCCTTCGCGAGAGCAGCAAACACCAAGCTCGTGCCGCTTGGGGTCTCACGCGCGAGACGTTCGAGAGTCGCCCCCAGCCCACGCAGCACCCCGATGACCGCGACGAGGCGCACCAACTGTTCCGGGGCGGCTCCAACCGCAACAGACTTCGCGAGCGCGCACATGCGGCGCGTCTCTCCGCGCAGGAAAAGCCGCGCCACATGACCCGCGTGCCCGTAAGCGCCCGCAATCCCCTTGAGCGGTGCGAGTTGCTCCGGGATGTTCCCACTGCTGATCGCGTCGTCGAAGCTGCCGAGGACATCCAGCAACTTCATGTCCGCTACACGAGCGCGCTCGGGCGCGATCTCCGTGCGGCGCACGCGCCGGCGTCTCGCCTTCCCGCGTTGTCCTGTCCGCGCTGCCTTCCCACCACGCGGCGCCATCGTGTCTCACCTCCCGTCGTGAGTCCCGATTGCATCAACCGCGCGGGAGGGCGGTCGGGAGGCCGCCCATTCGCCGCCCGCCCGTCGGCGAGCGACTATCCCGCGCGTTGCCTCAGACGCTACCGCACCGGCACCCGCGGTGTCGAGCGCCGCCGGAGCCGCTGCGCAAGATCACGCAAGCCCAGCTCCTCCATCCGCGCCGCGAGCCGCGCCGCTTCGAGCCGCCGCGCCGAGCGAAGGATCGCCGCGCAGTCCGCCGGGCGCAGGGTCGCGGTCATCGGGCGCGCAACGCGCACGCGAGAGTGTCCGCGACCGCGCCATAGTGTTTAGCAGCCGCACGGAGCCGATCGGCGGCGATCTCGTGGCGCTCGACGGTGGCAGCGAGCCGTTCGAGGTCGCGGGCCACGTCGCGCACGTCGCTCGCCCGCCGCCGTGCCGCTGCTTTAGCGTTGAGCTTCGCCGCGTGAGCGCCAACCTGGCGCATGACGCCGAGCACCTCGTCGGCCGTCGGTTGCGCACGGGGTTGCGTCTGCCGCGCCGCGAGCTTCACATGTGCGCCAATCTCGCGCAGCACGCCGAGCACCTCAGCGTCCGTCGGTTGTGTCTGCATCGTCTGTTTCTCCTCATCGCTAAGTGTAGCATGTCCGGGGTCACGATCACGCACCGTGAGCGAGACCCGCCCGTCATCCGTGCGAGGTCCGAGCTTGTGCGGTGGATGCCGTCCAGTCTTGCAGACGATAGTGCCGTCTTGCACCACGTGTGCGCACGTCATCGTCAGCCCTCCCGCGCCAACGCGCCCCACGCGTTCCTGCCGTCATAGCTGAAGTCCCACAACGTCGTGCGAACAAACGCAGCGAAGTCGGGAGCGCGCACGCCATCGTGCCCCGTAACGCCGCACGCGCGAATCCGCTGCCGCAGCACGTTCTGTTCATCGATCAACGCGCAGCGTCGCTCGTAGAAGCGCCGTGCGTCCGCGATGCAGCCGCGCAGGTACTCGACCACTTCCGCGTCGAGCGCGGCCTGCTTCCCGTCGAGCGCCGCGTCCGCCTCGATCAGCGGCTGCGCCTGCGCGCGTCCGGCAGCGGTCCTCGCTTCCGCGAGCGCTGCGGCGGCTGCTTCTGCTTCTCGCGCGCGGTCTCGCGCTTCCTGCTCAGCAGCTTGCGCCAGTTTGAGCGCCTCCAATTTCCTGCGCACGTCGGCAGTCGCCAACGCAGCGCGGTCGGTCTCGGCGAGCTGCTTTTCAAGTGCTCCAATCTCCGTTGCATGGTCCATAATGATTCTCCTTCCGTAGTTATCGTTCGACTGCGATGTTCACCCACTGCGAAGGCCGAGGGCGGATGGTTCTGATGACATGCCGGAAGTCCGGCGTGACCCGTGTTGCGCGCGCCGCCACCTCGACGAGGGCAAGGGCGGCGGCGTTGGCGTGATCGTCGTGCAGACGCAGTGGATGATCGACAGTATCCCGCCCCTGCCGTCCCGTGCGCCGCTCGAGTTGCCGCAGCTCCCGGAGCAAGGTGGAATGGTCGAGCAACACCGCCCGCCCGGTGGCGATGAGCGGGTGCAGTTCGATGTACACCTCGCTGCGGTTCCTCGTGGCGTGGCGGTAGGCGATGCCGTGGCGCTTGAACGCGGACGGCACCCACTCCCCGGCGTACTTGTCGCCGACCACGGAACCGATCCGGTAGCGTCCCAAGTGCTCCGCCATCTCCGCCACCACGCCCTCGACGTTCGCAGTGTGCCATCCTCGGCACACGTCGAGCACAACACGTGGCGCTTCTGAACCTCGACGTTCCGCGTGAGCGATCGCCAGCGTGCTCGCGTCGGGACCGCCGCCGCTCATGTCCACCGCGGCCGTGTAGCCGGTGCCTTCACACGGTGGGCGCTCATGGCAGCCGTCCTCGACGCAGGACGCGATCAGCTCGGCCGATAGGAACGCCTCCAGGTCGGAACGAAACTCGGCGTCCCACTCCGAGGCTGCTGCTGCCGCATCCTGGATACGCGCCTTCTCGATGATGACTGACGACAGCGTGGGGTTCATCTCCAACGAGGTCGCCTTCCAGGTGAGGACGTCCGTGCTCTCTACGCCGTGGTGCTCGCGCAGCGCCTCGTACAGCACGCCGCTGCGCGAGTAGGGCGTTGAGATGCAGAGCAACAGCGCGTTCGGGATCGTCGCCGTCCCCGGCCTGAGCGCCGTCATCACCTCGTGGTCGGGGTTGCTGCCGTCCACACGCCAAAAGCTGACCTCGTCGCAGATGGCCGCAGCAAGGGTGAGACCTCTGACACTCCTGTAGCTGCACGTAGCCACCGCCAGCGTCACCCGGTTGGCAAGCTCGATCGAGTCCGCCATCTCCCGCTCGATCATGGCGGCGAGCATCGGCGTCGAGGCCAAGAACGCCTTGACGTAGCGCAGCAGGATGCCGGCTTGCTCGCGGTCCGTGGCGATCATCAGGACCATCGCGCGCTCGCCAGGCGCCAGAAACGGGCGGTAGTCGCGGAAGCAGGCCAAGAAGACGGCGACCAAGGCCGAGATGAAGCTCTTACCCGACCGTCTACCTGCGCAGACGTACACCTCCGTAGGCGGCACTGCTGGCGGTGCCTCCCGGCCCGTGTGGTGCGCGTAGATCAGCAACTCCTCGGCGGTCATCGGGATCGAGAACAACGCCTTGAGAAACGCGAACCACCGATGCCAGCTTCCAAGATCGCGGAAGATCGGCAGGCGGCCGAACAGCTCGCGGTCGGTGAGGGCGTCGAGGATGGTCACGAGGGCGCCTCCTCACCGAGAGCGGTTCGGGCGAGATTTCCCGCGTCCGGCGGCTCGGTCGAACATGTACTCGTTCTCGCTCCCTGCGTCGCTCCTGGCTCCGCTGGGGCGCTCTCAGCGCCGTGGAAACGAGTGCCACACCCCATGGCACAGAGTCGCTCGCGCTCCTCGGATGTCACCTGACGGCGGCGGTAGGGCTTGAGAACGGCCAGCACCGCCTCGGCGTCGTCGACGTGGAACGTGACCACCAGCTCGGTATCACCCCGTCGGGACAGAACGCAGGGGAGGGCGGCCACCTGCCGTCGGGCATCCCGGCCGGTCACCACTGCGGCCAGCAAGTCGCCCCCGTGCGGGTAGACGACGCCGTAGCGGCAGGGGAGTTCGAGCAGCCATACCCGCTCAGCCTCGGCCGTCTCGAACCACGTCACGCCATCCGCCTCTCGCCGGAGGCGGTAGCGGGTGCCGAACCGTTCGTAGAGGTCGATGCACACCGGCGTCATGGGCATCCCCGTTCGCTGCCGTCCGTGGCCGCCGGCGGCTCCCGCTTTGCCAGGTAGGTCGCCAGTGACGGTAGCTCGCGGCTGCGCCGTTCGAGGCCGAGGTCGCGCAGTAGGCTTTGAAGCTGAGCGACTAACGCCAACCGTTCCTTGACGATCGGCAACAAGCTGCGCTTCGCCTTGTTGACGAGTGACGGCATGGCGAGCACGAAGCCGTCGATCGAGTCGAGCATCAGCTTGAGCTTGACCGCCTCGTCGAGGAGCGCCCGTTGCTGCGCGCTCAGGTGCTCGGTGCCGCCGAGGTCCTGCGCGATGTCCTTGCGCCAGGTGAGCAGCGCCTTGCCGATGCGGGTCCGGCCGTCGAGGGTGCGACTCCCGAGCACGCGCACCGCACGCTTCAACGTGCCGAGCCCGTGCCGCAGATAGGGACGGCGACGGCGGCGCACCGAGGCCAACTCCCCGCGCGTTACGGCGCCATCGGTGCTGAGTGCCCCCTCGGTGGCGGCGGGCGCGGTCGGTTCCGGTGCGGTCATGGTGGTAGCAACGCGGTAGCAGTACCCTGCAAGCGCCTGTCCTGGCGACGCTTTTGGGCGCCCTGCTGCTTCCAAAGCAGCGGGTCAGAGTCTCGACGAAGCGCGGGCGGCTGGGTCTGTGCGGTGCACGCTGCTACCGCGCTGCTACCATTCCATCCCGAACCACCCCGCAGAACGGCCATCACGACTACTCCGTTTCGTCGAGAAAACAGTCGGATAGCGTGTCGTGGTCAGCATCGGGCGTGGCTTTTAAGCAGCGGGTCGCTGGTTCGAGTCCAGCACGGCCCATTCCCCGCAACCCCGCGGAATCGCTTATCACGGCCGACGGCGGCCGCGGCGGCGAGTGGCGGCGACTGTACCAACGGTCCACAAAAAGTCACCACTTGGTCACCACCCTGGTGACCGGGTGTACCAACGGCATACGCTCGGTCACCACTTTCGACGGTACCAATGGTACAGGTGGCGCGGGAAGCCACGTCTACCAACGATTGCGCGTCGTCGAGACTGTCAATCGCGGCCTTGTCGCCCTTCGGCAGCCACTTACCGTAGGTGTCGACGGTCATAGTGATGCTCTTGTGCCCGAGTTGCGCCTGGACGTAAGCGGGCGACTTTCCCTCCGCGAGCAGGATTGAAGCGAACGTGTGACGCAGGCAGTGCGGGGTGAAGTGTGCGGGGAGCTTGGCATGCTTGAGCACGCGGGCAAAGGCTCGGCGCACATTATGTGAGTCGATGGGGCCGCCCGCCTGCTCGGCAAAGAGCCAGAGGCGTTGGTCGGCCGTTGCCCCCGCGTGTAACGCCTGGGCCCGCCGCGCGATGACGTGGGTACGGAGCACGTCGGCGAGTTGCTGCGACATGTCAACCACACGTGCCTCGCCGGTCTTCGGTCTGTCGATCCGGCGCCCATCGTCCGAAAGTGCACGCGTGAAGGTGAGCTGGAGGCGCGATTCATCCGCATGAAGCAGGGCCTCAGTCTCGACGCCGAGTTCGTCGCCGACAAGCTGCTCGGGCATGTGCCGGTGCAGTAGACGAACGCGATTGCGGCGGCCGGCGACGGCGTTGCG
>Ga0315268_10008400_pt1 | contig 10795 bp, 11 predicted proteins | sample C1_top_MG_FD_204535 | JGI IMG/M metagenome (GOLD analysis project Ga0315268, IMG submission 204535) | Sediment microbial communities from Yellowstone Lake, YNP, Wyoming, USA - C1_top | ecosystem: Environmental > Aquatic > Freshwater > Lake > Sediment | place: USA: Wyoming | collected 2017-08-01 | reverse complement strand
CCGGGGATGCCGTATGAGCCGGGTCATCGCCGCCCTGCAGCGCCATGCTGCCAGCGATCCCCTGAAAGTCGCCCTGCAGGATGAAAACAGCACGCTCACTTATGGCGAGTTGCTGGCCGAAATCAAATGGCTGCCCAGCCGCCTGCAAGCCTGCCACCCGCGTGCGATCGCGATCCTGGCCGACAACGGCAAAGCCTGGGCACTGGCTGATCTTGCGGCTCACATGGCAGGCATCCCGATCATTCCGTTGCCCCTGTTCTTTTCGGCTTCGCAGATCGTCCACGCGATCAAAACAGCCGGGATCGATCTGGTGCTGACTGACCAGCCCGAACGACTGCGGCTGGTCTTGCAGCAACCCGACTTGCCGGCGGAGCCTTTTTACGGCGGATTGCAGCGCGTCCGTTTGCCGCGGATTGCCGCAGATGCCCCTTCGCTTCCCGCCGCCACCCAAAAGGTGACCTTCACGTCGGGCACGACCGGAGAACCGAAAGGTGTGTGCCTGGGACGCGACGTGATGGAAACCGTGGCCGAGTCTCTGGGGTTCGCCAGTGGGGCCAGCCGCGACGACCGGCATCTGTGTCTGCTCCCGCTGGCCACGCTGCTGGAGAACATCGGCGGCATCTACGCGCCCTTGCTGGCGGGCGCCACGATCTGTCTGCCCCGGCTCGCAACGGTCGGGCTGTCCGGCAGTTCCGGACTCGATGTCGGGCGCCTGATCGCCGCCTTGATCGACTGGCGCGCGAGCACCGCGATCATGGTCCCACAGATGCTGCAGGCGATGGTGATGGCAGGCCAGGCGGGCGCTGCCTTGCCCCGCACGCTGCGCTACCTGGCGGTCGGCGGCGCACCGGTTTCGGCGCAACTGCTTGAGGATGCCCAGGCACTTGGCCTGCCCGTCCATGAGGGCTATGGGCTATCGGAATGTGCGTCCGTCGTCGCCGTCAGCCGGCCTGGGGAAGTCCGTGGCGGGAGCGTGGGCAAGCCCTTGCCACATATCCGGATCGACTTCGCTGACGATGGCGAAATTCTGATTCGCGGGACCCGCTGGCAGGGCTACCTGGGCGAGGGCGCATCAGAACAGGCGCCGGACTGCATCGCCACCGGCGACCTCGGCTACCTGGACGCGGACGGCTTTCTATTCCTGACCGGCCGCAAGAAGAACATGTTCATCACCTCCTTCGGACGCAATGTCGCGCCCGAGTGGGTGGAAGGGGAACTGGCATCCCACCCCGGCATTGCCCAGGCAGCCATCTTCGGCGAAGCCCGGCCATTCAACTGCGCGGTGATCGTGCCCTACCCGGGAACATCGGATGGTGCCATCGAGGCCGCACTCGACAAGGCCAATCGCCGGCTTCCCGATTACGCCCAGGTCCGCGCCTGGATCACCGCAACCGAACCCTTCACGCCGCACAACGGCATGTCGACGCCGAACGGCCGTCTGCGACGAACCGCGATTCTTGGGAAGTACGCCTCCCAGGTTGAATCCTTGTATCAACGTTAAAACAGAACTGGAATTTCATGAGCTTTTACCAACAGCTACAGCACGCCACCGCTGGCGAACGCACCACCCTGCATTCAACCCCTTTAATCACGGCCGCCCTGGCGGGCCAGGTGAACCGGCAGCAATACCTCAACTTCCTCACCCGCGCCTTCCACCACGTCAAGCACACCGTTCCGCTGCTCATGGCCTGCGGTGCACGACTGCCCGACCGCCAGGAATGGCTGCGCAGCGCCATTGCCCACTATATCGAGGAGGAGATCGGCCATCACGAATGGATCCTCAACGACATTGCAGCGGCCGGCGGCGATGCCGAGGCCGTCCGGGTCAGCCGGCCTGATTTCGACACCGATGTGATGGTCGCCTATGCCTACGACGTGGTGATGCGACGGAACCCGGTCGGGTTTTTCGGGATGGTGTATGTGCTCGAAGGCACCAGCGTCAGCCTCGCTACGAATGCGGCCAGCGTGCTGCAAGGCGCCCTCGACCTGCCGCCCACTGCCTTCTCCTATCTGAGCAGCCATGGCTCGCTCGACGTCGAGCACATCGGCGATTTCGAGCAACTGGTCAACCGGCTTGAAACGCCGGACGACCGCGAGGCCGTCGTGGCCAACGCGCAAACCTTCTTCCGCCTGTACGGCAATGTTTTTCGCAGCATCGATATCCAGGAGAACCCATGAAAATTTCCGGCAGCACGATTCTGATCACCGGCGCCAGCGGCGGCATCGGCGGCGCCATCGCCCGTCAGCTTGCCCGACGCGGCGCGTCCCTTATCCTGATCAATCGCGACAGCGCGAAGCTGGAAGCCTTCGCCGCAGAACTCAGGGCGTCAGGCGGCACGATCACGACGCTGGTCGGCGATCTCGCGACGCCCGGTGAGCCGGCCCGCCTGGTTCAGGATGCGCTCGAACAGGCCGGGACTATCGACATCCTGATTAATTGTGCCGGCACCCAGAACTTCGGATTTTTTGCACAGGAAAGCGCAGCCGATACGGCGGCGCTGTTCAACGTCAATACCATCGCACCGATTGCCATGGTCAATGCCGTGTTGCCCCACATGCTCGAAAAAGGGAAGGGGAAGATCGTCAATCTGGGCTCGATTTTCGGCTCGATCGGCTTCCCCTGTTTTGCCACCTATTCAGCCAGCAAGTTCGCGCTGCGCGGCTTTTCCGAAGCGTTGCGGCGCGAGTTGTCAGGAACCGGTGTCGGCGTGACGTATGTCGCGCCGCGCTTCACCCGGACCCCCTTCAACCGCAGCGCGGTCACCCGCATGGCCGATGCGCTGAAGATGAATCAGGATGAGCCGGACAGCGTCGCTGCCAGCGTCATTGCCACCATCGAGCGCGGCGGCCGGGAACATTATCTCGGCTGGCCCGAGAAGTTTTTCGTCCGCATCAATTCCATCCTTCCGCGCCTGGTCGATCCGAGCCTGATCAAGCAGGTCGACCTGATGCGTCCCTTCGCCACCGAATCCACCCGCTAACGTCCCCTTTTTGGAGAACCGCCATGTACCTGAAATCCATCGCCACCCTTGTTCTGTTCGCCGGCCTCAATGCGGCCAGTCTGGCCGCGCCGCCCAGCCTGGATGACGCCATCGCCGACGAAGGCCACCGCTGGGCAAAGATCGCCTTCCACACACCCGATGCCGGTAAGGAAGTGGCCTTTGTTCCCCTGATCGCCCATGCCCAGCAAGTATCCGAATCCTTTCCCGGCCGCGCCGAGCCGCTGATCTGGCAAGCCATCATCCTTTCCAGCGCAGCCAAAGCCGAAGGCGGCTTGGGCGCCCTGGGCAAGGTCAAGGAAGCACGCGACTATCTGCTTGCGGCCGAAAAAATCGATCCCGCTGCACTGAACGGCTCGATCTACAATTCGCTGGGCAGCCTCTACGCCAAGGTTCCGGGATGGCCGATCGGATTCGGGGACAAGAAAAAAGCCAAGGGCTATTTCGAGAAGGCGCTTGCCATCAACCCGAACGGGATCGATCCCAATTACTTCTATGCAGACATGCTCGCCGACCAGGGTGAATATGCCCAGGCAGCCGACCATCTGAAGCGCGCCCTGGCCGCTCCCGCCCGCCCCGGGCGCGAAGATGCCGATGCTGGCCGCCGCCAGGAAGTCATGAAGCTACTGGAAACCCTCAAGCAGGAGCATGGCGATCAGCTCGTCAGCAAGTAAGCCGCCTATGCACGCGATGATGAACGACCGTGCAGACCTGACCGATTCAGTCTGGAGTCTCATCTTCAGCATCAGCAGCATTGGCGGATGGGTCTGGTTTTGCTGGCATTTGAGCGTGCCGGTCTAGTCGTTGCGGGCGCTCTCGACACATGATTTCCATGCCCGCAATCATCCTGCCAGGTCGGGATCGTCGTTCGTCGTCGGTACGGGTTTGCTGTGCGCTGCCGCCAGCATCGCCTGTCGCGTCGCCGGCGTTTCCAGGCTGATGCGGCCGAGGGTGCCTGTGCGGTAATCGGTCAGCAGAATCATCGCGGCTTTTTCCAGGTCGAGCTCGCCGCCGCGCCCTTTCAAAACGCAGCCGCGCTTTTTCGCCACGGCTTCCAGCACCCCGGTCGCATCGAGTCCGTCCAGCGCAAAGCCGTAACGCGCCTTCAGCAAGGCGGGGTAGCGTTCGAGCAGGATGCCCGCCAGAAACACCGCCACCTCCTCGTCGATCACCGCGTTGCGGCCGATGGCGTGGCTGGCCGCCAGCATGAAGCCGTCGGCATCGTGCGCGATTTTCGGCCAGGTCATCCCCGGCGTGTCGACCAGCGACAGCAGCGGGGAAATATTGATGCGCTGCTGCGATTTGGTGACGGCCGGTTCATCGCCCACCGCCGCCACGCGTCGCTTCACCCAGGTGTTCATCAGGGTGGATTTGCCGACGTTGGGTATGCCCATGATCATCAGCCGCAACGGCTTGATCGGATCGTTGCGATGCGGCGCCAGTTTTTGCGCCAGTGCCGCCAGCTTCGCCACGTCGCCCGGTTTTTTGGCGGAAATCGCCACTGCCATCACGCCGGGTTGCTTGTTGTAATAATCCAGCCAGGCACGGGTGGCTTCGGGGTCGGCCAGGTCAACCTTGTTCAGCAGCTTGAGGCAGGGGCGCTGACGATGCGCGCGCAACTCGTGAATCATCGGATTGCTGCCCGCTTCCGGCAGGCGGGCGTCGAGCACCTCGACCACCACGTCGATCAGCGCCATTGTCTCCGCAGCCTTCTTGCGCGCGGTGGTCATGTGACCGGGGAACCACTGGATTGCCATGGGATAAGCGGGGTGGGGGAAAGGCGGGATTATCCGCTTAACGCGTTGTTCTGGCGCTCAAATATCGGCCGATCCGGGTGAAAAACCCTATAATTCGCGCCTCTCGCCCGCAGCGATGCGATTCAGCGCGCCGTCAGTTTTGCACTCACTCATCCGCTCGGCAGCCACGCTTCATCCTATGTTGATGGCCGCGTCGCACCGCACTGCAAGCATGACAAGGACTTTAATGCAGGATCATTATGAAAAACTGGGCGTCTCGCCCGGCGCAACGCCCGATTTAATCAAGCTCGCTTACCGGAAAAAAGCCGCGCAGTACCACCCGGATAAAAATGCTGCGGTGGAGGCAGCGGTGCGCTTTCGCGAAGTCCAGGATGCGTATGAGGTGCTGTCTGACGCAGTCCGTCGTCAGGCCTATGACGACTATCGGCAGCGCAGCCTGATCGAAGACCCCCTGGCCGTCGCACAGGATATGGCGGCGAAATACATTCAAGGAATAGTCAGTTGAAAAAATCGCGTTACTTTTCCGATCTGCTCACAAGCTACCTTGACGAGATCGATGACCTGGTGACTGACTCCGAAGGCAAGTCGGTGCTGCAAAAGCGCCTGCAGGACAAGCGTCGCGAGATGGCGGCCCTCTTGTCGATGATCGATTTCAGCCCGGAAATGGTGGCGGTTGTATTTTATGACGCCTTTGACTTTCGCTCGACCGAAGTCATGCAGAGGCTGGTGCTGAGCGAACCCGAACTGTCCGGTTTCCTCACGTGGGCTGAGCTGAAAGAAGCCCTGACGGTTGCCGCTTGGGCGGAGGCTCTGATCGAGTCGTCGCTGAAAGTTCAAGGCGGCGACGCCTTTCTCGTCGCGACCGCCGCGCTGGAATTTCTGCGCAACAAGGATACGTTTGCCGCGCCGGCACCCGAATCAGAAGCCGGGAATGAGCCGCATGGCAAAGATGAGGGCGACGAAGACGGCGATGACGAAGCGGACGATCTGGGCGAAGCGGGTGCCGACTGGCTCGCCGAGCAGGGATTCGAAACGCTGGATCACTGAACATCACGATACGAATAGAAGGACGCGACATGCACCCGGTTGTTTTGAAATCCTCACAGCTGATTCTTTCTGGCGACATCGTGGGCGCCGAGCGCACGTTGGTGGCCGTGGCCGATCAGCATGGCGACCATGCCCTGGTCAGTCTGCTTGACGATTTGCCGCCCAAGGATCTGCTCGCCATCATGCGCGAGTTCGATTCTTCCAAGGAATCCGTCGTCAACATGCTGGTGACGCCCGAGCAGTTTGCCCACTCCATCGTCCTCGAAAAGCAGTACGGCGACCGCACCAGCGAGCGCCTGCGCGCCATGATGAATGCCGTCATCTACCGCGACGAGAATACAGTCAGCGAATATCTTGAAGCCATCACCGGAATCGAGGGCGGTATTGCAACGCTGGCCGACTATTTTGAAGACCGTTATGACGAGCTCCTCAGCTTTGCGACCAGCGGGACGTTTGTGCCGCAATACGAGCCGGAATCCGGCATCCAGGTTCATACCACCTGGCTGATGGAAAAACTCGAGGAACTCGATGAAAGCCTGGGGTTTGGCAACTTCATCGAAAACTCGCGGCCGCTGTTGTCGCGTTCGGAAGTGGCCGATGGCGACTGGATGGAAACCGCGTGGGTTCTGCGTGATGCGCTTCCCGATGCGTTCGAGGAGTTGATGATCATCCTGCGCGACCGCGTGCAAAGACATGTGGAAGCGCTGAATGCCGCGCTGTTTGCCATGCCATCGGATTCCTGCGAGCCGGCGGGCGACGAAGAAGAGTCCGCGATTTAAAGATGGCCGAAGCAATGGCAACGGGTTTGACTGGACTGACCGCGTTTGATGGCCGGCCGTTTTTCGATAAGGCACTGCATCATGGCGTCGAGCAGGGGATCATATCTCCCGAGCGCTTGCACGCGATCCAGGTGGATTTTGCGAAGGGGATCGTCCAGATCGCCAATTATTTCGGCACCGCGTATTTGCGCCCCGACCTTGAGTTGGCGCTACGCCGTATGGTCTATCTGATGAGCCTCTATCTGGAGGAGGTGTCAGGTGGCGAGCTTCAGATTGCGGCCGCGTCCCTGCGCGACAAAACCCTGCTGTCGCATTCCAAAGGCGGGTCGGACATGTTGAAGCGGCTGCATGCGATGCCGGACAGCAGCCTGGTGATCGGCAATGCCGTGTCGCCCGAGAGCCAGCGCGCCTATCTCGACGACAAGACCGCGGCCAATCCGCTCACGCTGGCCGACTACCGGGCCGAACGCGCCATGCGTCAGGCCAGCCAGGACACGATCGATTTTTCAGCTTGGCTGGCCAAAAAAATGGGCGTCGCGCGTGGTGACTACGAGGATGCCGAGTCATTGATCCGCAGCGCCATGCTGGTGCTCTTTGTCGACAAGGCCGCGCTGACGCTGCCGACCCGTACCGCATTCGTGCAGTTGATCAAAGCCGCCAAGCGCGCCCAGGCCAAACTCGACGAAGCGCGTTTTCAGGCTTTTTTCAAGGACGCTCTGGCGCTGTTCCAGCAACTTGCGCGCCGTGCGATGGACCGGTTTATCGAACAGGACCTGCCGCAGATTCGTGTGGCCGACAACACGGCGGACAAGCTGCTGTATGGGGACACCGCCCAGCCCTACTTCTTCAGCGAAAGCCTGGATGAAGACGTCAGTGAGTACGACCGCCTGGTCGCCAGGGAATGGCACCGCGTCACGCGCGGCGAAGCGGATGATCCGCAGGTGGTTGCCACGGTGTTTTTGTTTCTGGCGACCGGCCTTCCGCCCAAGTCGTCGATGTTGCTGAAAGACGCCAAGGAAGTGATCCGCATTTTTCGCACGCGTGGTTTTGATTCGCAGGCCGTGATCGATTTTATCGACCAGCATGCGCCTGAATCGCTGCGCGAAGACCTGCGCAAATCCTGGGCGGACGACCTCAAGCGCGAGGCGGAAGAACGGCTGGCCGATACCGACCCGAATTGGCCCGACGCCTATATGGAGCGCGCCCTTGAGTATTTGAGAAAGGTTTGCCGTGCCACCTGGAAAAGTCGCGGACGGTAACGGGGCCGGGCGTCGAAATCCGGATTCGCCGGGCTTCAGCGAGGCATCAGGATTGGGGTCGCCGCTTGATGCTGGCGTTGGTGCGAGAGGGCGTGTCTGACTGCTCCTCGTCCGCAATGATCATGATGCGCACTTTCACCGTCTTGCCCTTGATTTTGCCGGACGCCAGCCAGCGCAAGGCTTGCTGGGCGATCTCGCGCGCCACCGCCACATAGGTGTGGTATTCGGTGATGTTGATTTTGCCGATCTGGGCGCTGCTGAAACCGGCTTCGCCGGTGAGCGCGCCCAGCACGTCGCCGGGGCGGATTTTTTCCTTGCGACCGCCTAGGATTTGCAAGGTCACCATCGGTGGTAGCAGGGGTTCGTCGCTGGCACTGGACAGTTCGGCGATGGGATGCCATTCCACTTCTGTGCCGATTTCTTTGGCGAAGTTGTCAACGCGCCGCATCTGATTGCTGCTGGCGAGGCTCAACGCCCAGCCGTTCTGGTCGGCGCGCCCGGTGCGGCCGATGCGGTGGATGTAGACCTCGGGGTCGGGCGTGACATCGACGTTGATCACCGCTTCGAGCTGGGCGATGTCGAGGCCGCGCGCGGCCACGTCGGTTGCCACCAGCACCGAACAGCTGCGGTTGGCGAACTGGATCAGCACCTGGTCGCGTTCGCGCTGTTCCAGCTCGCCGTGCAAGGCCAGCGCCTGGAAGCCCTGCGCGCGCAACACCTCCAGCAAATCGCGGCATTGCTGGCGCGTGTTGCAAAACGCCAGCGTGCTGACCGGGCGGTAATGACGGAGCAGCGTGGCCACCGCCTGCAGGCGATCCTCGTTGGCCACTTCGTAGAAACGCTGGCGTATCTTGTCGCTCTCGTGCTGCTCCAGAAGTTTCACGGTGCGCGGCTGGTGCAGAAACTGCCGCCCCAGTTTTTCGATCCCCGGGGGATAGGTGGCAGAAAACAGCAGGGTCTGGCGCTTGAGCGGACACTGCCGCGCGATGAACACCATGTCGTCGTAAAAGCCCATGTCCAGCATGCGGTCGGCTTCGTCGAACACCAGCGTGTTGAGCGCATCCAGACTCAGGCTGCCGCGCTGCAGGTGATCCATGATGCGCCCCGGCGTTCCCACCACGACGTGCGCCCCGTGCTCCAGACTGGCCATTTGCGGGCGCATCGTGCTGCCGCCCACTAGGGAGAGCACCTTGATGTTGTCCTCGGCGCGCGCCAGACGGCGAATCTCCTGTGTCACCTGGTCGGCCAGCTCGCGGGTCGGACACAGTACCAGTGCCTGCACCGCGAAATCGCGCACATTCAGATTGGCCAGCAGGGTCAACGCGAATGCCGCCGTCTTGCCACTGCCGGTCTTGGCCTGCGCGATCAGGTCATGCCCCGCCAGCGTGATCGGCAGACTGGCGGCCTGAATCGGCGTCATGCTGAGGTAGCCCAGCTGGCGCAGATTCGCCAGTACGGCGGGTGCCAGCGGCAATTGATCAAAGGCGGTGCTGGAAGACAAATCAGTCGTATTGGCGGGTGCGGGCGGTGAGGCGGGGGAGGGTGCCAGGGGATGGGTCATGCCGGATTATAAACGGGCGCCACGGTTCCCCGGCAGCGCCCCCATCACATTGGCGGATGCTTTTGCGGCCGACATCCGTTAACAATTCGTGTTCCAGGGATGGCTCGCTAATTTTCAAACAGGATCGATGATCCGACAGTGCTGTATGGCCGCCGCGATTTGAAAATTTCAACATCCGACCTTAGGAGATGCAATGGGGGAACCTTGGCCGGAGAGATTTTATTTCGTGCCTGCCATTTGATTTGTTTCTCGCCCGGTTAAAGCCCTACGGCCTGTGCATGCACACCGTGCCGACGAATGGCCTGAACAATGTCGGAAGCATGGGTTGCGCTCGAGTCGTATACAACCTGGATGATATGGGGGTTGTCGGCATGATGGCTGGCAGCGGCCACGGCCTTTCCATCCAGGATCGAGTTTTCGATGGCCTCAAGCGTTGCTTCATCAAGGGTCTCTTCGATATGCACAAGGAAATCAATGGTTTCCATCTTCGCGCTCCTTTTACAAGATTGAACACCTAACAGGCTCTTGCTGGGCGACAGCGGTCAGTCCCGTTTACCCATGACAGCCCATTCGTTGAGAGCCTGGGCGTTTTGACTTAAGTCGTGCGCAAGCTCTAATCCATAGTAGACCTTGCTGGCTCAATTGCTATCAAGCCAAGCGAAGCCTTGTCCATCGCCCAGACCACCTGGTATCCAAAGCCGTGCACGCCTGCTTTATAGATTTTCTTCGAGAAACAGCTCGTAATCTTCTGCGCTCACAATGTGTGTGCCGTCACAGTTGAACTGCATGTGGATAACGTCGCGAATCATGCTGATGGTGATGTTGCGTAGATAGTAATTTTGAATGCTGCGCAGGGTCGGCAGGCGTGAAATCGTTCCGGAAATCTCGGCGGCGGGAATGGGTTTCCAATTTTCATAGCAGCCATCCCATAACTTTTTCAGTTGGGGGGGGAGGCCTTGGAACCAGTCGCTGGTTTGCACAACACGGTACATCTGCCTAATGGCCTCGGCTTTTTGCCCATACTCAATGGCCGGAAAGTGGCGATCGAGATAGGCCTCGTCCAGCAATTTCCTGACTTGATGAATCTCTTCGAAGAACGGGTTCAACAGCGTGACCGTTCTGATCTCGCCACTGTTAAAACCAATATATATCTGATAAACACAGCGCCGGAGCAGCATCTCTTCCAGGCGCGGCACCAACTGCGGCAACACTTTGTCGACAGCGCTTTCATAGCGTTCACGGAACAGCGCAGTCTCCCGCAAGGATGGGTCGCCCTTGATGCTGACATGGAGGTGCTTGCCGTCGATTCCTGCGCTGCTGATCAACGTCTCCCGTAAAGTCAGTTCTTCATTGCGCTTTGCCCGCAGTGCACTGATGTTCCCGGCGATTTCCT
>Ga0315268_10008399_pt1 | contig 10796 bp, 6 predicted proteins | sample C1_top_MG_FD_204535 | JGI IMG/M metagenome (GOLD analysis project Ga0315268, IMG submission 204535) | Sediment microbial communities from Yellowstone Lake, YNP, Wyoming, USA - C1_top | ecosystem: Environmental > Aquatic > Freshwater > Lake > Sediment | place: USA: Wyoming | collected 2017-08-01 | reverse complement strand
AGCCCCTTCGAATGGGCCGATAACCACTTCGGCGTCTACGAGGATTACATCAAGCTCTGCCACAACAACAACCGCCGCGACTACGGCGCGATGTGGTGGGACCTGATCATGTATCTCAACTCGCTGCGCCACATGGACGAGCAGGTCGCCCGGCTGCTGCAGGGCCTGAAGGACTCCGGCCTGGCCGACGACACGCTGGTCGTTTTCGTCGGCGATCATGGGGAATGCTTCGGCGAGCCGCACGCAAGCTACGGCCATGCCGGCGACCTCTACCAGGAAGGGATCAACATCCCGTGCATCTTCTGGAACCCGGCGATCTTCAAGTCGCGTCCGCGCTCACAGGTGGTGGGGGGGATGAACGACGTGCCGGCCACGATCCTCGACATCCTCGGCATCGCCGCCCCCCCGGTGTGGCAGGGCCGCAGCCTGCTGAGCCCGCATCGCCCGCCGCGGGCCTACTTCTACGGCCCGCGCGACTACTACATGCTCGGCCTGCGCGAGCGCACAGAAGAGCACGATCTCAAGTACATCTGCAATACGCTCAATCCCGACGCCGGCGACGAGCTGTATGACCTGACCATCGACCCCGACGAAAAATACAACATCGCCGGCCAGCAAACCGAGCTTGTTCGGCGCTACCGGCAGAGGCTGGCCGCCTGGCTTGCGTACGAAATCAACGCGCAACGCCGGTGGCGCTAGAGCTTCTGCCTGCATCGGGTAAGCTGTACGAATGCGGGAACCGCAGCGCATATTGCTCGCTGATCGGCAGCTTTCGCGTCGGGGGACGATCGCGGAAGCGCTGCGGAGCACCTCGGCGCAGCTCTGCGAGTGCGATGATCCGCAGGCCGCCATGGAGCACCTGCGCGCGGGGGTGGGTTGCGCATTCATCGATCGCGACCTGCTCGGAGGCGACATTCGGTCGTTTGTCGCCGAGCTGCGCACCGCAGCAATCGAGGCGCCTCTGATCATCCTCATCGGTGAACGGGACGAAGAGCGGATCGCCGCCGCCATCGAATCCGGCGCGGCCGACTGCCTTGCCGACAGCGACCTGGGCCCGTCGTGCATAACCGCTTGTTTGCGGCATGCACTGCGACTGCGGGAGGTGCAGGCGGAGGCGTCGTCGATCTCCGAGCAACTCCGCGCTGAGCAGGAGCGGCTCAACCGCATCGTCGAGACGATTGCCGACGGCGTGCTGATCCTCGACCCGTTGGGGCGGTACATCTTCGCGAGTCCCGCCGCCGAACGCATACTGGCGACGCCCGCCGATCAGATCACGCGGTGCGACTACCGCAATCCCCCCTGGCGCCGCACCTGGGCGGACGGAGCCGAGATGAGCGTGACGGCGCATCCCTTTTTGCAGGTGATGCGGAGCGGGCGGCCTGTTTCGGGGATGGAGGTTGTGATCTGGCGCCGGGATGGACGGCGGGTGGTGGTCTCACTGAGCGCTGCGCCGATGCGCAACCGGCTGGGGGCGATTGAAGGCGTGGTGGCGACCCTGCGCGACGTGACGCAGAGCCGCGACGCCGAGGAAGCGCTGCGCAAAGGTCAGCATTTCATCCAGCAGATCGTCAACACCACCCCCGACCTGATCTACATCTACGACCTGGTGGCGCGATGCAACGTCTATACCAATCGCCAGATCACGGATGTTCTGGGCTACTCGTCCCAGCAGGTGCAGCGGATGGGGACCGACCTGATGGCGCGCCTGGTCCATCCCGATGACCTCCCGCGCACCGCGCGCCACCACCAGGAAATGGTCCGCGCCAGGGACGGCGAGGTGCGCGAAGTGGAGTACCGCATGCGCCATGCCAACGGCGAATGGCGGTGGCTCTACAGCCGCGACATGGTCTTCACCCGGACCGACGACGGCGTGCCTCGACAGATCATCGGCTCGGCGCTGGACATCACAGCCCGAAAGAACGCCGAGGAGCACGTCAAGCGGAGCGAGCACCGCTATCGCTCGCTCTTTGAGTCGATGCTCGAGGGCTTCGCCGTCCACGAGATCATCACCGACGACAACGGCAAGCCGGTCGACTACCGCTACATCGAGGTCAACCCGGCGTTCGAGCGGCTGACGGGCATCAAGCGGGAGCAGGTCGTCGGCAAACGCATCCGCGAAATCCTGCCGGGCATCGAAGACTATTGGATCGAGTTTTTTGGCCGCACCGCTCTGACCGGTCAGCCCGCGCAAACCGAGCAGTACGTCCGCGACCTGGGCCGCTACTACCATGTCACGGCGATCAGCCCGCAGCCGGGGCAGTTTGGCGCGCTGTTCGAGGAGATCACCCAGCGCAAGAAGATCGAGGAGGCCTTGCGCGACACCAACCAGCGCCTGGAGGCGATCATCCGCGGATCCCCGCTGGCGATCATCGCCCAGGACCAGGACTGGAACGTCATCTTCTGGAACCCGGCCGCCGAACGGATGTTCGGCTGGACAGAGCAGGAGGTGCTCGGCAAGCCGATCCCGATCGTGCCGGAGGAGAGCCGGGGCGAGTTCATGGCGCTTCGGCGAGAGGTCATGGAGCGCGGACCCTTCACCGGCCTGGAGCTGCGGCGCCGGCGCAAGGACGGCTCGCTCATCGACATCAATCTCTCGACCGCGGCCGTCCGCGACAGCGCCGGAAATATCGTGTGCATTCTGGCGATGATCGAGGACATCACCGAGGCGCGCCGCCTCAAGGAGCGGCTGCTGCGCTCCGCGCGCATGGAGAGCATCGGGCGGCTGGCCGGGGGCGTTGCGCACGAGTTCAACAACCTGCTGGCCGTGATCTCGGGCTACAGCGAATCGCTGCTGCGGCACCTGGACCCCGGCAGCCCGCTGGTCAACCGCGTGCAGGAGATCGAGCAGGCGGCGCAGCGCGGCGCCGCCCTCACCCGCCAGTTGCTGACTTTCAGCCGGCGGCCTCTGGGGCCGGCCCGCGTGCTGGATCTCAACCAGACCATCAGCAGCGTTCACCAGATGCTGCGACACCTGATCAGCGACAAGATTGAGATCATCATCCGCGAAGCCTCCGAGCCCGCGCTGGTCCGCGGCGATCCCGGACAGATGGAACAGACGCTGGTCAATCTCGCGCTGAACGCTCGCGACGCGATGAGCGAGGGCGGCACGCTGACCATCTGCACCGAGCTGGTCGAGCTGCCCGAGGCGCGTCCCGCTCCCGGTCGGCTGCCTCCCGGCAGATACGTCAGGCTGGCCGTGTCCGACACCGGCTGCGGCATGGACGAGAGCGTGCGCGCCCACATCTTCGAGCCCTTCTTCACCACCAAGGAAGGAAAGGGGACTGGACTAGGACTGTCCATCGTCTACGAAATCGTCCAGCAGTGCGGCGGCGACATCTCGGTCAGCAGCGAAAAGGGCAGGGGGACGACTTTCGAGATGCTGCTGCCCTATGCTCCCTCGGTCGAGGCGGCCGAGCACCAGCCCGCTACGCGATGAGATCAGAAATCCAGCCCGCCCCGCAACGGGGGTCGCTTCTTGCTCTTTGCCGCTTCGGGCGCAGGGGCGCTGGGCGCCGGCGCAACCGTCTCCTCGGCACGGCGGATCGACAGAGAGATGCGGCGCTTTTCCTTGTCCACCTCGAGAATGCGCACGCGGACATCCTGGCCGGGCTTCACCACGTCCGCCACCGCCCTCACCCGCTGCGGCGCCAGCTCGGAGATGTGCACCAGGACCTCAAGACCTGGCTCAAGCTCCACGAAAGCGCCGAAATCCGCTGTCCGCGTCACCTTGCCGTTGACGACCATGTTGGCCGCGAACCGCTCTTCAACCTTCGCCCATGGATCGCCGCCGGCCTGCTTGAGGCTGAAGGTCATGCGCTTCTGGACGGGGTCGAGCGACAGCACGACCACGCGAACGGTGTCGCCCTCCTTGAGCACATCGGAGGGATGGCGGATGCGCTGCCAGGAGATCTCGCTGACCGGCAGCAGGCCCTCGATACCCTCCTCGGCCTCGAGGAACGCGCCGAAACCCTCGATGCGCGCCACGCGCGCGGTGATGGCCGTGCCCACCGGGTACTGCTCGGCCGCGTGCGTCCACGGATCGGCCATCGCCTGCTTAAGGCTGAGGCTGATTTTGCCGGCCTCCTTGTCGACCTTGATGATCTTCACATCGACGGCGTCGCCGACCTTCACGACCTCGGCCGGGTGTTTCACGCGTCGGTAGCTCATTTCGCTGACATGCAGCAGGCCGTCCACACCGCCCAGATCCACGAACGCGCCGTAGTCCATCACGCTGCGGATGGTGCCGCGGCGCATCTGGCCTTCGGCGAGCTCTTCGAACATCTTCTGTTTCGCAAGCTCGCGCTCGCGCTCGACGACGTTGCGCCGGCTGACGATCAGGTTCTTCTTTTCGCGGTCAAACTGCGTCACCTCGACAGTCATGCGCTGGCCGATGAACGTCGAGATGTCCTTGTGAAAGAAGATGTCAACCTGCCCGGCCGGCATGAATGCGCGCATGTTCTTGATGCTCAGCTCGAGCCCGCCCTTGTTCATGCCGGTGACGGTGCCCTCGACGATCTGCCCGACCTCGAGATTTTCCCAGGTGACATTCGTGGCGATGGCGCCCTTGCGCGTGAGCACCACCAGCCCCTCGCCGGGATCGTAGCGCTCCACGTGGAACTCCATCTCCTCGCCGACGGTCGGGAGCTTGTCGAACTGGGTCAGCGATGCGATGCCTTGGCTCTTCCCGCCGAGGTCGACAAACACCTCGTCCCGCCCGATGGATGCGATCCGCCCCCGACGCAGGCCCTTGGCCGACGGCTGCTCGCTCGACGGCTCCTGCCGTCGCGGCTTGTCGAAGCCATAGAGGCTCTCCAGCGACATGCCCTCCAGGGCCGCGCTGACCTCGTGATCCAGTGCCGAATCGGCGCCGGGTCGAAACTTCTGCTTGTACTGGTCCTTTTCCGAAAACTCTGACATGTTCACTCGCTGACGTTAACGTTCGTTCGATACAAAGTGCAGAATACTATCCGCGGAACCGGCAAAACGAAAGCGCGCATCGCGGACGCTCGGCCGTGTAACGGATGCGCACGGTCGTCTGGGAATTGAATGTCGGGAAAAACTACCCGCGCCCCGAGTAGGCCTCCAGGTAGCCCCTGATCAGCGCATTGCCCGGGTTTTCCTTCAGCACCTGCTGCGTAATGGTTGTCACATCCACCGGGTCCTTCGCTTCTTTGCACAGTTCGTTCAGGTGCGAGTCGAGCTGCCGCTGCAACGGCGCTGTCTCGGGCCGACCGACCAGGTTGCGCACCTGGTGCGGGTCGGCGGCATTGTCGAACAGCAGCCACGGCCGGCCGTCGGCGAACTTCGCATAAGTGTGAGTCTTCGTCCGCACCGCGCGCCACGGATCGGTGCCATTGGATGTCCACGAGTTCAGCGCGCAGGTCATGGTCATCATCAGCAGCGCATCGCGCTGCGGGCCGGGCTTGCCCATCGCCAGGTGGCTCAGGTCCATGCCGTCCACCTTCGGGCACGGGATCCCGGCCAGCGACAGCACCGTCGGCATCATGTCGATCGGCCCGAGGAGGCCGTCGCTGACGATCCCTGCGGGCATTTTGCGCGGATAGCGCACCACAAACGGTATCGACACGGCCTCCTCGAATGGCACGGTCTTCTCATAGAACCGGTGCGAGCCGAGCATGTCGCCGTGATCCGATGTGAAGACAAACACGGTCTCGTCGAGCATCTTCAACTCAGCGAGTGTCCGCCGCAGGTCGCCCACGCAGTCGTCGATCGCCTCGGTGGCCGCGTAGTAGCCGGCGTACCACCGTCTGATCGCGTTGTCATCGTTGATCTGCTGGCGGATGCGCCGGCGCTGCGCCTCCTGCTGCTTCGGCAGCGGCGAGCGGCTGTTGGCCAGCATCGCATCGCTAATCTCGTGCTCGGCGACGTTTTCTCGCAACCGCATCTGCTTCGGCTGGAACCGCTTCATGTACGCGTCAGGCGCGACGTAGGGATTGTGCGGCGGGCCCCACGAGACAAACAGCGCGAAGGGCCCTTGGTCGGCCCGCTCGCGGAGGTACTGCTGCGCAGCACGCGTCTGGGCGATGGCGTCGTAGCCTTCCCAGGTGCGCATCTGCGGCGAATCGCCTTCGTGGTAGTTCGACTTGAAATAGTCGTGCGTGCATTCCAGCACCATCCATTTCTGGAAGCCCAGCCGGCGATCCGGCGGAATGTAAGCGCTGCGCCCATGGCCATCAATGTGCCACTTGCCGATGTACGCCGTGTGATAGCCGGCCGACTTGCACGCCTCGGCGAACGACGGCACGCCCGCCCGAAGCCTGTGGTCGTTGGTGACCATGCCGTTGGCCATGGGTTGCATCCCCGTCAGCAGCATGGCGCGGAATGGCGAGCACAGCGGGTAGGTGCTGATGGCGTTGGTGAAGCGAGCGCCCTCGCGAGCGAGAGCATCGATATTCGGCGTGTGCAGGCGGTCGTTGCCATAGCAGCCTACTTCATGCGTGCGCAATTGATCGGCGAAGACGAAGACGATATTCGGCTGGCGCGCGGGCGATTCGGCCGCGAAGACGAAAGGCGGGGTCAACAACGCGGCCGCGCCGGTCGCGCCTGCTTTCAGCACGCTCCGCCGACTGGGCCGCGCCTTGGACGCTCTCGTAGAATCTCCGCTCATCGTCTCCTCCTCTGCATGAACCCCGGCCACCGATCGCGACCGCCGGGCCATCTTACACTCGAATCCCCCTCGCGCCGAAAACCAATGCCGAGCCAAGCGGTAAATAGGGTGTGGGAGGCTTTGCCATGTCGATCCAAAAAGTCGTTTCCAGCCTGCTCCTGCCGGTTCTTGTCGCGATCTTCTCCGCTCAGCTCGGCGCGCAGCAGTATGGCGAACCCGACAAGGGCCAGCCGGGCGATGCGATGATCCAGAAATATCTGGCTCGCGAAACCGCGGCGATCTCCGCCCGCTTCGCTGACGATATCGCCTCGCGGCAGGCATGGGAGGCCAAGCGCCCGCAGTACGTGCAGGAGTATCTCTACATGCTCGGCCTCTCGCCTTCGCCTGAGAAGACGCCTCTGCGCGCCACGATCACAGGCACTCTGCAGCGCGACGGCTATGTGGTCGACATGATCCACTACCAGAGCCGGCCGCGGCTTTATGTCACGGGCAATCTCTATCGCCCCGCGAACGTGAAGCAGGGCGGGAAGCTGCCGGCGGTGTTCTACGTCTGCGGCCATTCCAATCGCGGGCGCAACGGCAACAAAGTCGCCTATCAGTCGCACGGGATCTGGTTCGCGAAGCACGGCTATATCTGCCTGACCGTGGATTCGCTGCAGCTTGGCGAGATCGCGGCCACGCACCACGGCACCTACAGGTACGACCGCTGGTGGTGGCACTCGCGCGGCTACACCCCGGCGGGCGTCGAGGCGTGGAACGGAATCCGCGGCATCGACTACCTGCTGAGCCGCGATGATGTCGATCCGCAGCGCATCGCCGTGACCGGCATCAGCGGCGGCGGCGCGGCCACATACTGGATCGCGGCCGCCGACGAGCGCGTTGCTGTGGCCGTGCCCGTCAGCGGCATGGCCGACCTGGAGTCGTACGTCACCAACCGCGTCATCAACGGGCACTGCGACTGCATGTTCCTCTACAACACGTTTCAGTGGCCCTGGACGCGGATCGCCGGCCTGATCGCCCCGCGGCCGCTGCTGTTCTGCAACAGCGACAAGGACTCGATCTTTCCGATGGATGCCAACGATCGCGTGATCAACCGTCTCGAACGGCTTTACAGCCTGTATGGCGCCAGCGATCGCGTGGATGCGATCGTGAGCGTGGGCGGGCACGCCTATCGGCAGGACATCCGGCAGGGGGTGTTCCGGTTCATCAACGCGCAGTTGAAAGGCGATGCACGGCCGGTCACCGACAGCGAGGTCGACTTGGTCAGCGAAGGCAACAATCCCGGAGCCTATCCGATCCCGCCGGAGAAGCTGCGCGTGTTCCCCACTGACGCTGACCTGCCGAGCGACCAGCTCAATTCCACAATCGACGAGTCGTTCGTGCCTGTCGCCGCTCCCGCCGCTCCCGAGGCGGGACAACACGATGCGTGGCGAAAGGCGCTGCTGGCGGAGCTCCGGCGGGTGAGCTTCGCGTGTTTTCCGGCCGAGATTCCCGCGGCGAAGAAGTTGCGCGACGGCGACAATCGCACCGAAGCGCTTGCTTCGGAAAACGAGATCGAGTTCCGCATGCGGATGGATGTGCCCAAGGCCGCTCTTTCCGACAGGGTGCTGCTGGTTGTCCTCAACCAGGATGAAGCCGCAGCGGATCCCCGGTGGATTCGCCAGATCGACGACCCGCGCACCGCAGTCTTCATCTGCGAGCCGCGCGGCATCGGCGCGACAAAATGGACCACGAAGAGCCCGCCGAATTATGTGGAGCGCTCGCATGCGCTGCTCGGGCGGACGGTCGATGCAGGCCGGGTCTGGGATGTCATCGCCGCCGCGAGATATGTCTCCGCGCGCACGAAGCTGCCCGTCCATGTCGCCGGAAACGGCGCGGCCGGCGTGATCGCCGCCTATGCCGCGGCCCTCGACCAGAGCATCGCCGGCGCCACGCTCATCACTCCGCCTTCGAGCCACATGGCCAAAGGCGCGCCGCAACTGCTCAACGTCCTGCGCGTCTGCGACATCCCCGATGCCCTGGGCCTGCTCGCGCCGCGCCCGCTGCGGATCCTCGGCCCGGACGCCGCGCAGTTCGCCAAGACCGTCGCCATCTATTCCGCCGCGGGCAAGAAGGATGCGGTTTCTTTCAGGTAGACATTCGAGTGGAGCGGTACGATGAAGCATTTCACATCGCTCTGTGCGGGCATGGCTCTGGCCAGTGTGCTGTTCTGGTGCTCGGCCGTTTCGGCGGCAGATTCGCAGCCGGCCTCCGTTTCGCCCCGGCCAGCCGCAACCGGCCCCCTGCGCGCGAGCAAAGCCAACCCGCGGTATTTCACCAATTCCTCCGGCCAGGCAATCGTCCTTGTTGGATCGCATACCTGGGACAATCTCCAGGACATGGGCCAGAGCGATCCGCCGACCGCATTCGACTTTGATGCCTATCTCGATTTCCTCTCGAAGCACAACCACAACTTCATCCGCCTCTGGCGATGGGAGCTGGTCAGTTGGAACACCCAGGCCAACCGTGAGAAATCGCCCCGCCGGCTCGTCTGCGCGCCACATCCCTGGGCGCGAACCGGCCCGGGCGCAGCCCTCGACGGCAAACCCAAGTTCAACCTCGAACAATACGACGAGCTGTATTTCAAGCGGTTGCGACAGCGCGTGACGGCCGCGCGCGACCGCGGCATCTACCTGTCCATCATGCTGTTCGAAGGCTGGGGGCCGCAGTTTGTGCCCGATGCGTGGAAGTCGCACCCGTTCAACCGCGCCAACAATGTCAACAACATTGAGGGCGACACGAATGGCGATGGCAAGGGGCTGGAGGTTCACGCCCTCGCCGATCCGAAGATCACCGCGCTTCAGGAGGCCTACATCCGCAAAGTCATCGACACGGTCAACGATCTCGATAACGTGCTCTACGAGATCTCCAACGAAAACCATCCGCCCTCGACGCAGTGGCAGTATCACATGATCCGCTTCATCCACGATTACGAGAAGGCCAAGCCGAAACAGCACCCCGTCGGCATGACCTTCCAGTATCGCGGCGGAAAGAACGCGGCCCTGTTTGACAGCCCGGCCGACTGGGTCTCCCCCAATCCCGATGCCGATGCTGGATACAATTATCGCGACAATCCCCCGCCGGCCGCCGGTAAGAAGGTGGTCCTCTCCGATACCGATCACCTCTGGGGCATCGGCGGCGATGTGGCGTGGGTGTGGAAGAGCTTCCTGCGCGGCCACAATCCCATCTTCATGGACCCCTACAAGCGCGATGTGCTGGACGGCGGGCCCGTCGCGCGATGGGAACCGGTTCGCCAGGCCATGGGCGCTGTCCGCCGGCTGGCTGACAGGATGGACCTGACCGCAATGACTCCCACCAAGGACTTGGCCAGCAGCGGCTATTGCCTGGCCAATCCCGGCAGGGAATACGTCGTCTATCTGCCCAAGGCGGGCGAGGTGACGCTGGACCTCTCGGCCGCCACGGGCGAGTTCGCAGTGGAATGGCTCAATCCTCAGACTGGCGAAGCGACGAAGGCACAAAATGTGGCCGGCGGCGCGAAGCGATCCTGGCAATTGCCGCTTGCGGGCGATGCCGTGCTTCACCTGAAGGCCAGGACCGCCGAGTGAAGACGAGGAGCTTGGGAAAGCCACCAGTGGCGGCTCGTCAGTCAAACCACTCATCCTCGGCGTCAAATGGCGGAATGACGATGTTGATGACCTTCAGTGCGCCCACCGCCCGATGCCGGCAGCCGGGTTTGATCATCACGGTTGTCAACGGCCTGACGGGCATCGTCTGGCCATCCAGTTCAAGGTGCCCCTCGCCCTCCAGAATGAGGTAGATCTCCGTCATTCGCTTGTGGTAATGGGGCCGGGCGTCGGCGCTGATTTCGACCAGGTGCACCGTGGCCGTCGTGTTGTCCGGCACGGCAAAAGCCCGTCGCGCCTGCCCGCACGGGCAATCGACCGGCGGGACCTGGCTCAGGTCCGCGAGGATAAAGTTCTCCGCCATTGGAAGCTCCTGTGATTTCGGCCCATCTGCATTGCGCACTGTCGACCGACGTCTTCGGATCCCGTCGCAGCCTCCGCGACGTGAGCATTCCAGGAATCGCATCATCTCGCCGGAACCAACGGCAGGCAAGGCGCCAGCGAGGCACCGCGATGGGCAATGTTGGAGCTTGCCGCCCATCTAC
>Ga0315268_10008398_pt1 | contig 10797 bp, 12 predicted proteins | sample C1_top_MG_FD_204535 | JGI IMG/M metagenome (GOLD analysis project Ga0315268, IMG submission 204535) | Sediment microbial communities from Yellowstone Lake, YNP, Wyoming, USA - C1_top | ecosystem: Environmental > Aquatic > Freshwater > Lake > Sediment | place: USA: Wyoming | collected 2017-08-01 | reverse complement strand
TGGGCCCGGGCCTCATTCAGGCGGGAGGCAGCATCCGCCGACACCTCGAAGTACTCCGGCTCCAGACGGTGCTGAGTATAGTCTTGGACGCGCACCGGGGCAAAGGTGCCTGGCCCCACATGCAGGGTTATTGATACCGTTTCAATGCCCTTCCCGTTCAAATCCTCTATGACCGCCTCGGTAAAGTGCAGCCCGGCAGTGGGTGCGGCGATGGCGCCCACCTGGGAGGCATACACGGTCTGGTAGCGACCCCGGTCCAACTCTTCGGGATCGCGGCGGATATAGGGAGGCAGCGGCACTTCCCCCGCCTCCAGCACGGCCCGGCAAACATCGCCGTTTAAGGACCGGAAGCGCACTTCCGCGATTCCCGGCTGAGGGAGGGAAATCACCTCTGCCTTCAGCGCAGGGCTTAACTTCAATGTCTGGCCTACTTTCAAGTGACCTCGATAAGTGGCCCTGGCCTTCGCCCCTTTAGGAAAAACCCTTATGGGGGTTGGGGGAGGGGGTTGGGGAGAGGATTGTAAGTGGAGCCCCAGCCCCTGGCCCCCTCCCCCCCAATCCTCTTCCTCCTCCGCCTCCGGCAGGTGGTGGAGGAGGAGTTCGGTCTTCCCGCCGCTGTCTTTCACACCTTTGAGGCGGGCCGGGAAGACCCGGGTGTCATTGACCACCAGCAGGTCGTCGGCGTCCAGCCATTGGGGCAGGTCCCGGAAGGCCGCGTGATGGATTTCCCCCCGGTCCCTGCTCAGCACCAGAAGGCGGGAGGTGTCCCTCCGGGGCAGGGGATATTGGGCCACCAGTTCCGGCGGCAGAGAATAATCGTAGTCTTGGATGCGGAGCCTCATGAACTTTCCCAGGAATTAATCCCAAAGCCCGGCTGTTGTCAATGGTGAAACTGGTTTTTCAGGAAGGCCCCCGGGATTTGAAGGGGCCATTGACTGGGCGGGATGCTTCTGATAAGTTTTTCTTAACATTTTTTTGTGGAAGGAAACGAGACCGGTGGCGCAGAGGATTCTTTTAGGCTTGTTGGCTTTGCTCTTTTCCCTCGGTCCCCAGGATCCCGCGGGGGCTGCCACCCCCCAGGAAGTGATGTCCAAGGTCCAGGCCAGGTATGACAAAACCGGGGGCTTCAAGGCCCGCTTCCGCCAGGAATCTCGGCTCAAGGCGGTAAACCATACGGAGACGGCGGAAGGCTGGTTGTTTTTTCAGAAACCCTGCCGCATGCGGTGGCAATATGAGAATCCTCCGGATCAGCGAAAGGAAGTGGTCTCCGACGGCCGGCAGGTGTGGATCTACATGCCCCAAGACAGCCTGGTCATGGTCTACCCCTTGAACCAGGTGTTGCGCTCCGACCTGGTGATGCGGTTCTTCTCGGGTATGGGGCAATTCCAGCAGGAATTCAATATCTCCTGGAACCGTCCCCCGGAGGGGTCCGGAAATTTTGTCATTGATCTGTTTCCCCAGAAACCCCAGCCGGAACTGAAGCGTCTCACCCTGACCATCAACCCCCGCACCTATCTCCTGGAAAACCTGGAGTTCACCAATGCCCTGGGGGAAGAGACCAGGTTTGCCTTTTCCCAATCCCAATTGGATATTCGCCTGGAGCCCGATTTTTTCACCTTCACCGCGCCGCCCGGGGTCCAGGTGGTCAGGGAGACCCCTGGCTGAGTCAAAGGTTTGACGGACCCTGCCCGGGCACCCAGGTTAAGAGCCTGAAGTCTATACTTTAAGGGAACCATGGAATTTAGCGACAAACAAAAAGAAGTGCGCCGCTGGCTGGAGGAGCGCGGCGCCATTATGCTGTCCCATAACTACCAGCCCGGGGAAATCCAGGATGTGGCCGATTTTGTGGGCGATTCTTTGGGACTGTCCATGACCGCGGCCCAGACCCCGGCCCGGGTCATCGTCTTTTGCGGCGTCCATTTTATGGCGGAGACCGCGGCCATTCTCTGCCCGGAGAAGACCGTGCTTCTGCCCCGGCTGGACGTGGGCTGCTGCCTGGCCGACTCCGTCACGGTTTCCCAAATCAAGGCCCGGAAGGCCGAGTTGCCCGGGGTGCCGGTGGTCACCTATGTGAATTCCACCGCCGCGGTGAAGGCGGAGAGCGATATCTGCTGCACTTCCGCCAATGCCATTAAAGTTGTCAATTCTTTGACAGCTCCCCGGGTATTGATGGTGCCGGACCAAAATTTGGCCCTCTATACCGCCCGTCATACCTCCAAGGAAGTGGAGATCATTCCCTGGGAGGGCTGGTGCAATGTGCATGATGGCCTCACGGAAGAAGAGGTCTTGGACTGCCGGGCGGCCCATCCCCAGGCGGTCTTTTTGGCCCATCCCGAGTGCCGGCCGGAGGTCCTGGACCTGGCGGATGCCATCCGCAGCACCTCCGGCATGCTCGTCTATGTGCATGAATCTCCGGTAAAAGAATTCATCATCGGCACGGAAAAAGGCATCCTGCACCGGATGCAGCAGGAGAATCCCGGCAAGCTCTTTTACTGCCCCTCCCGCCGCCTCATCTGCCGCCCCATGAAGCGGATTACCCTGGATGACGTGGTGAACGCCCTCAAAGAAAACCGCCACCGCATCACCGTCCCGCCCGAGATCCAACTGCCCGCACTCCGGGCCGTGGAGCGCATGCTGGCCGTGCCCCGGGATTAAAGGGATAGGAGGCAGGAGGCCTGGGGCCCCAAGCCCCGCTCCCTTTCCCACCCCTTGGGACCATACCTCCTTGAGCTCAGCAGACTGGTCTTTCCCTCCCCTCAGATTCTGGCCTGTTTCTTGCTTACCAATAGATAAATTTCCTGGCCCAGGAGAAGTCTCCGGGCCGTAGGCGGAGATGGAACCTTCAGATCCCCTCCAGCATATTCGCCATTCCTTGCATGAGTTGGCCCAACCCCTGGCCGCAGTCACCGGGCTGGTGGACCTGTTATTGCTGGAAATTGATGAAAACCACTCCATGTTTCAAGAAGTGGAGATGATCAGCCAGCAATTGGAGAAGGTATTGGAGATCATCGGGGAAATTCGCCGCATCGCCCGGGAAGCCTCTGATCTGCTGGTGATGGAAAGTCCCCCAGCCCCCCAGGGTTAACCTGAGGCCCAGGCCACCCCCGGCCGGCCGCCTTCCCCAATATTTGGGGTTGGAAGGTACTCCGGGGGCGCGCTTCTAGTGGGCCGCCATTCCCTTACCGGCTCAATAATCATCAAAAACCGACCCTGAGGGGACCTTCCTTTGGGCCTTGCCAATCAGGCCAAAACTCCCTATCATGTTTCTCAAGGGGATGCCTTAGGGAACTCCACCTATCCCTCGAGCGACTCCCCGGAATTTTTTTCCAGCGGGAGATGCCGGGGCGTAAGGGGCCGGGTTTGACCCGCCTTCCCCCACGAGCGGCAGGCCATGGCACAGAAAACCATTCCAAAAGAGGTCGTCTCCCGGGTGCAGGAGCTCCGGGAGCAGATCAATTATCACAATTACCGCTACTATGTCCTGGATGACCCGGTAATCTCGGACGTGGAATTCGACCGCCTCATCCAGGAGCTGGACAGGTTGGAGAAGGAATATTACTTGGCTACCCCCGACTCCCCCACCCAGCGGGTGGGGGCGGCGCCCCTGGAGAAATTTGAGACGGTGCGCCATCGGGTGCCCATGCTCTCCCTGGAAAACGCCTTCAGCGAGGCCGAGGCCCGGGAATTCGACGAGCGCCTGAAGCGCTTCCTGCGCACCGGCGAAGAGTTCCACTATGTAGTGGAACCCAAGATGGACGGTTGCGCCGTGGAGCTGGTCTATGAAGAGGGCCGCCTTGCCGTGGGCTCCACCCGGGGGGACGGCTTCCGGGGGGAAAATGTCACCCAGAACCTGAAGACCATCCATACCATTCCCTTGCAACTGCTCCGGGGAGAGGAGCGCCTCCCCCGGTTGTTGGAGGTCCGGGGGGAGGTCTACATGGACCTCCCGGACTTCAAAAAATTGAACGAGCAGCGCCTGGCCCAGGGGGAGGCGGCCTTTGCCAATCCCCGGAATGCCGCGGCCGGGTCCCTGCGCCAGTTGGACCCCAACATTACCGCGGCCCGTCCCTTAAAGATTTACGTCTACGGGGTGGGAGAGGTGGGGGGGCGGGGGTTCAGCAGCCACTGGGAGGTGCTCCAGACCCTGAAAACCTGGGGGTTCCGCATCAACCCCTTGATAGAGCGCACCCAGGGCATCGAGGCGGCCATCGCCTATCACCACCGCCTGGAGCATGAGCGCCACGGTCTAGCCTATGAGATCGACGGCATGGTGATCAAGGTGGACTCCTTAACCCTGCAGGACCGGCTGGGCGCCAAGGCCCGCAGCCCCCGGTGGGCCCTGGCCTATAAATTTGCCGCCACCCAGGCCACCACCCGGGTCAAGGAGATCGTGGTCAACGTGGGCCGCACCGGCGCGGTCACTCCCATGGCGGTGATGGAACCCGTGGAAGTGGGGGGGGTCACCGTGAGCCGGGCCACCTTGCACAATGAAGATGAAGTGGCCCGCAAGGACGTGCGGGTGGGGGACCGGGTCCTGATCCAGCGGGCCGGGGACGTCATCCCCGAGGTGGTGAAGGTCATCACCGAGGGGCGCACGGGCCGGGAAAAGCCCTTTGTGATGCCCACCCATTGCCCGGTATGCGACACCCCCCTGGTGCGGCCCGAAGGCGAAAAGGTCACCCGCTGCCCCAACCCCGACTGCCTGGGGGCCCTGAAGCGGGGCATCTTCCACTTCGCCTCCAAAGGAGCCATGGACATTGACGGCCTGGGGGAGAAAATCATTCACCAACTGGTGGACACCGGTCTTCTCAAGGATGTGAGCGACCTCTATGGCCTGACGGTGGAGGACCTCACCCCCCTGGAGCGCTTTGCGGAAAAGTCGGCCCGGAATATTGTGGGCGCCATCCAGGGAAGCAAAGGGGTGGGCCTGGGAAGGTTCATCTATGCCCTGGGGATCCGCTACGTGGGGGAGGCCACGGCCCACCTCCTGGCCCAACATTTCCAAAGTCTGGAAGCCCTGATGGAGGCCGGGGAAGAGGAACTGCTCCAGGTGGAAGGCGTGGGCCCCCAGGTGGCCGGCAGTATCCGGGAGTTTTTTCAAAATGCCCGGAACCGGGAACTGGTTGCTAAACTTCTGGCCGCGGGGATAAAAATTCAGAAGCCCGAGGCGGCCGCGGTCACTCCCCTGTCCGGGAAAACCTTTGTGTTCACCGGGGCCCTGTCTATCTCCCGGGAGGAGGCCAAGGCCCTGGTGGCCGCCCGGGGCGGGAAAGTCAGCTCCTCCGTGTCCGCCAAGACGGATTATGTGGTGGCGGGCGAGGACCCGGGCAGCAAATACGCCCAGGCCCGGGAACTAGGGGTGACCATTTTGGACGAAGGGGCCTTTCTGGAGTTGTTGCGGTGAGTTGAGGGGAGGGCGGGGGAACCGCGTTCCCCCGTTCCTCCCCTCAAGATATCTTCTCGCTATGGGGAGCGGACGATGGCGGAGCAGGCGAGAGTCCACGTTTTGATCGAGGGCCGCGTCCAGGGGGTCTTCTTCCGGGCCTATACCCGGGACCAGGCCCGGGCCCGGGGCCTCAAGGGGTGGGTGCGCAACCTCCCGGACGGCCGAGTGGAGGCCCTGTTCGAAGGGGACAAAACGGCCCTCCACGGCATGCTGGCCTGGTGCCGCAAAGGTCCCCCTTACGCTTACGTGGACCAGGTGGAGGTCAACTGGCAACCCTACCAGGGCGACCTGGGGGACTTCCGAATTGTGTATTGAATTTTGATGGAAAAACCTGGAGAAATTCAATAAAACTGGTAGCACAGGCATCCCGCCGGTGCTTGCCTCGGGAAGTGCGGTAAACCGATGCTTGATCCGTTCAAAGACTATCTCCAGTCCCTGCAAACCGCCCTGTCCGCAGGGGACGCCACGGAGCACACGCATCGCCCCGCCCTCAAAGCCCTCCTGGAGGCCCTGGAACCGGGGGTCACGGCCACCAATGAACCCAAGCAGGTGACCGATTGCGGCAAGCCCGACATGGCGGTGCGCCGGGGGCTGGTGCCCCTGGGGATGAGAATCAGCAAATCTTCAAGCAAAGGAGAATAAGATGACGGATAATGGATATGACGAACTTAAGTTTAAAATTCCTTTGGAGTCTGATGATTATATGGAGTGCTCAGATTTTGTCGTCAAAGCGGTTGAAGATATAATGCAAAAAGCTATAGACGAAGGCCATAACAAAATTGTTATTAATACCAATCTCAAATTAGGTATTCCGATGGAAAATGTTAATAAAATTGCAGGCCCATTTGTTGAAGCTTGGGCTTTAGAGACTTTTACTGATGTGCTTGAAGATGATAATAATGAGTACCACTTAATAAATGTTGAAGCTGGAGAACGATTAAATATGGCTGATGTTATATTGCAATTTAAAAGGAATAGAAAGCGTCAATCATCAGTTACAGCAAATGTTGATGTAAAAGCAACAAGCAAAGATATTGCAAATAGTGGAAAGTCTCCCAATATAACATCTTTCGCACGAATAAGAACCGCTTATTTGAAAGACCCTGATTTTTTATTCATTATATTATCTATAAAACATAAGGTCTTCAGTCAAAAAGACCGTGCGACGAAGTTAATGATGGGTATAATGGAAGTTGTTGATTTTAATGCGTATGACCTTAAATATCTTGCAGGGGCTGATATTAGTTATAATCCTGCTCTCGGAAGTGGACAACTGCAAGTGAGAGACATACATTATGTCTCTCGTGAGAATCGGAATGTGTGGGAATTTTGCCAGTTTTTAGACAGAAAGTGCATAGCTTCCCGTACCGGTTTTTCAGGATGGCTTCGATATGCTAAACAATATGGATGGATAAAATATGAATGAAATTAAGATAATTCAAGGCGATACATTAAAGTTATTTAAGAATATTGGTAGCAATAGTGTTAATTTAATTATTGCTGACCCTCCATACAATCTTGGGAAAGACTATGGCAATAATCACGATATAAAGGGATTTGATGAATATTTAGATTTTTCTCTATCTTGGCTTAAAGAAGCTCACCGTGTGATGGCTTCCACCGGTACGATATATGTTTTTATGGGTGTAAGGTTCATTTCCTATTTGTTTGATATTATGGATAAAAACCTAATAATGTTTTTTAATTCGTGGATTTGCTGGCATTATACCCAAGGTATGGGCAGAAAAAGAGGTTTTTCCCCAAGACATGATGATATTTTGATGTTTAATAAGTCGAAAGACTTCATATTCAACCTTGATGCGATTCGTGTTCCTCAAAAGTATTACAGGGCTCGGAACAATATGCGTGGGGCAAATCCAGGAGATGTATGGAAATTTTCACATGTCCATTATTGCAATGTTAATCGGCAAGAACATCCTACTCAAAAACCTGAAGGTTTGATAGAGCGCATGGTATTGGCTTCATCAAACCAAGGCGATTTTGTGCTTGACCCTTTTTCAGGAAGTGGAACTACTCTAAGAGTTTGTCAACAACTAAATAGGAATTGTGTCGGTTTTGAGCTTAATCCGGAGTACGTAAAAATGACAAGAGAAAGACTTTTAAAGCCTTTTGCTGGCTTTGATAGTATAGATGAGCGAATGGAAAGAGTTCCTTTAGATTTGCGTGATAAGAAAATTAGAAATGAATATTTAAGAAATCATGTCGAGTGGTTTCTAAAACATCACAATGGCTCTGTTTCTAAATTCCAAGAGTCCGTCGAAAAAATGTATGGCTCTAAAGCTGTAAAAAGTGGGAAAACTTCCAATCGTTATTTATTTGAATCATTAAATGATGAATAATGCTCAGGTAGCTTAAAGACCCTCAGGGCCGCACCCTCTCCTTTGCCGACTTGCGCCATTACCAAAAGGTGGTGGTGGCCCTGGCCGAAACCATCCGTCTCATGGGGGATATTGGCGCCGAGATTGAGGCCCACGGCGGCTGGCCCTTGGGTTGACCTGCACATGCCGGGAAAGCATGGCGGCCTCCCGATGACGCGGCCCCGGCTCAGTAAAGATGGTGCGCAGTGCGTACCCTACATTAACTTTGATATCAAGAAAAGATAACTGAGGAGAAAATCTTGGAAGCTAGCAACTCAACGACTGCGCAGGCCGACCAGGTATTGCGCCCCTGCGGGCGGGCTTTTTTGGTCTATTACGTGGCCATGTTCCTGACCTTTGTGGGGCCCCGGATCAACCCGAACGTGGGGCTGCCCGTGTGGCTGGGGACGGTGCTGGGGCTGATCCTGGTGGCCGCGGTGGTCTATATGAAATGGGGCCAGGAGTACCGGGTCACCTCCCGGGGGGTGGCCAAGGTCTGGCGCTGGCCTTCCCCCCGGCAGCAGGAAGTCGCCTGGGCCGACCTGGACGAGGTGGTGGTGCTCCGGGGCCTTACCCAGTCCATGCTCCAGGTGGGCAACATTCTCATCAAGGACAAGGCGGGGGGCCAGATGTTCTGGTTCGGCCTGGCGAACCCCAAGGAGGTGAAGGCCCTCATCGACGGGAGGCGCGGGTGACCCTTCTGGAAGAGGAGTGGCCATATCCGGGGGAAGCTCCGGAACCTGAGGAGAAGCGGCCCATTCCTTGGGAAGACCCGGACCTGCCCCCCCTGGCGGGATGGTGGCGCACCCTGAAGGGAATCCTCTGCTCCCCGGGAAAGTTCTTTGGGGAGATGGGCCCGGAGGGGTGGGCCGAGGCCCTGGCCTTTGGCCTGATAATGGGCACCGCGGGGTTCCTGGGCTGTCTTTACTGGCAGACGCTCCTGGGGGCGGGCCTTAGCCGCCAGGTGGGGGGAATGCCCGGCTTTTCCCAGCTTTTCACCCTGGGAGCAGGGGTCACCCTCGCCGTGATGCTGCTCTCCCCCATAATCGTGGTGGCCAACCTGGGACTGAGCAGCCTGTGCCTGTGGGGGGGAGTGGCCCTGATGGGCGGGGGGACTGCTTTCACCCCCATCTTGAGGGTCGTCAGCTATGCCCAGGGGGGCATGGCCCCGGCCCTCATTCCCTTCCTGGGAGCCCCGGTGGCCGGCCTCTGGGTGCTGTTCCTGACCTATAAAGGAGTCACGACGGCCTTGGGGCTCTCCGGGGGACGGGCCCTGGGGGCCCTGGCCATCTCCCTGGCCCTGCAAATCATGATTTTCCTGTTTTTTCTGGGATGCCTGGTGGGGCTGACGGGGGTCTGGCTATTCTGGGGGTAAGGCCGGTTCCGGGGCCGCGGCGGCCCGCTTTTTCCTTCGGGCCCTCAAGGCGTGAGCCACCCAGCCGGCGATGAACCCCAGGACCAGGCAGGCATAGATGATGAGGGAGTGGGGGAGAGGCAAGAACTCCCACCCCAAAAGTTTGATGGCCGGTTGGGGATAGTGCCAGTTTTCCCGGGCGAACAGCACCAGCAGGATCCCCAGGAGGATGAGCAACAAAGCCTTGAGCTTGTTCATGGCCGCCTCTTTCTCCCCGTCACTCTTTCAGGTATCGCTTCACCGTAGTCTTCAGGTCCTCCAGGTCCGAGGATTTGACCAGGTACTCGTCTGAGGCCCAGGTGGCGAAGTCCTGCCGGTATTCCCCGTAGGCGGTGCTGAGGAGCACCGGCAAATCCGGGCGTCTTTCCTTGATCTGCCTGAGGGCTTCGATGCCGTCCATCTCCGGCATCTTGATGTCCAAGATCACCAGGTCCAGAGGGATTTTTTCCACGATTTCCAGGGCCTCCCGGCCATTGGCGGCCAGATACACCTCGTAGCCTTCCTCTTTGAGTTCTTCACTATAAAGGAGGCGAATGCTCATCTCGTCGTCTGCCACCAGGATCTTCTTCATCCTCCTCCTCCTTTAGGAGCCATGAGGGCGCTGGCGGGGACCGCACCCTGGCCGGCATCCTTTACCAGACAGTATTTGGCCACCGGCAGGGTGACGATAAAGGTCACCCCTTTGCCCATTTCATTGTTGACCTCGATCTGCCCATAGTGGCGGGAGACGATGCGCTGGGCGATGGCCAGGCCCAGGCCGGTCCCGTAGTCCTTGGTGGAAAAAAAGGGGTTGAAGATATTGTGCAGCACTTCCATGGGGATGCCCCCGCCGTTGTCGGCGACCGCCACCGCCTCATAGAGGCCGTCCTCCTTTTCCAGGGGATAGGTGCGGATGCTCAGGATGCCGCCATGGGGCATGGCCTGACAGGCGTTCTGGACGAGGTTGTAAAAGACCTGTTTCATCTGGCGGTCGTCGCAGTGGAGCCGGGGCAAGGGAGCAAATTCTTTGACCACCTTGATCTTGCAGGCGTCCAGGTCCCGCTGCACCAGGATCAGGGTGTCCTCGATGAGTTTCGCCAGCTCGTGATCGCCGTAATAAGAGAGATTTTCCCCGGTGAAGTCGAGAATCTCCCGGAGGAGCTTTTCCAGGCGCCCTACTTCTTCCTGGATGACTTCCACATAACCCCGCAAAGGAGAATTTACCTCCACCAGCTTGGAGATGCGCCGGGCGAAGCCGCCGATGGACACCAGGGGGTTGCGGATTTCGTGAGCCATGCCGGAGGCCAGGCTGCTCAGGGCCGCCAACCGGTCGGACTCCAGCATCCTCTCCCGGATGAGCAGCAACTCCCGATTATTGGCTTCGATGGTGGAATAGAGGTGGGCATTCTCCAGATACAAGGCTACCTGGGTGGCAAACATCTGCAGGACATGGAGAGGTTCCGACTCCAGGGGGCGGCCGGACTCCTGGTTGTCCACCATGAGCACCCCGGTGGCCCGGTCCTTGACGATCAAAGGGACGACAAAGAACTCCTGGGCATCAAGTTTCCCCCGCAAGGCCG
>Ga0315268_10008397_pt1 | contig 10797 bp, 7 predicted proteins | sample C1_top_MG_FD_204535 | JGI IMG/M metagenome (GOLD analysis project Ga0315268, IMG submission 204535) | Sediment microbial communities from Yellowstone Lake, YNP, Wyoming, USA - C1_top | ecosystem: Environmental > Aquatic > Freshwater > Lake > Sediment | place: USA: Wyoming | collected 2017-08-01 | reverse complement strand
TGCGTGGACGCGGTGAAGGATGGGCAGGGAAACGTCGTGGAGCTCAGGTGCACCTATGACCCGGCCACGCGCGGCGGCGATGCGCCGGATGGCCGCAAGGTGAAGGCCACCATCCACTGGGTCTCGGCGGCGCACGCCGTGCCGGCCGAGGTGCGGCTGTACGACCGGCTCTTCGTCAAAGAGGATCCGGACGATGCCCCCGAGGGCCAGGATTTCCTGGCGAACTTGAACCCCAACTCGCTGGAGGTTTTGAGCGGGTGCTGGGTCGAGCCCGGCCTGGCCAAAGCCGAAATCGGGAGCATCTACCAGTTCGAGCGCCAGGGTTATTTCTGCGTGGACCCCGATGCCGCCAGCGGAAAGCTGGTGTTCAACCGGGCGGTGTCCCTGAAAGACGAATGGGCGAAGATCGAGAAGGGCCAGCGGGCCGGATAGTCCCATCGGCCTCGGCAGTCTCCGGGGCACCGGGTGGCAAAGAAAAGGCGCGGGGCTCATGGAACCCCGCGCCTTATTCATATCGTGGTGGCCCTATCGGGATTCGAACCCGAGTTTCAGCCTTGAGAGGGCCGCGTCCTAGGCCGGGCTAGACGATAGGGCCGAGCGCATTCGATCGTCGGGGGCTGCGGGGCAGGGATTCGAACCCCAATAGGCAGATCCAGAGTCTGCTGTCCTACCGTTGGACGACCCCGCACCGTGTTCGAAAAGAAAATCCAAAGGCTTGGCCTTTGGACGACGGAAGTATCAGCCATCCCCCCCTGTTTGTCAAGGCCAAACGCGCACAGGTGCCGGGGTACCTGTGTGCCCCCCTGCCCCCTCGCTCCCCGATCTCCTCCACTCAACTTGCAATGCTGCCGCGCAGGCCCAACTCGTCCGCGACCCCCCGCATCGCCTGGATCACGAAGGCGATATGCTCGTTAAGGTCCACCCCCAACTCTTCTGCGCCCTTGATGATATCCTCGCGCCTGACCTGCCGGGCGAAGGCCTTGTCCTTCATCCGCTTCCGCACCGAGGCAGCCTCGAGATCCAGGACGCTCTTGGTCGGTCGGATCAGGGCGGCCGCCGTGATGAAGCCGCACAGCTCGTCGCAAGCGAACAGCGCCTTCTCCAGGGGTGTCTCGCGCGGCACGCCCGAGTACTCGGCGTGGGAGAGGACCGCCTTGACGAGGAAGTCGGGGTACCCCTTCTCCCGCAGGGCTTCGGCCCCCTTGAACGGGTGGCCGGCCTCGGCGCTGGGATACCGCTCGTAGTCGAAGTCGTGGATGAGGCCCACGATACCCCACTCGTCCGGATCCCCTCCGAACTTCCCGGCATAGGCGCGCAGGGCCGCCTCCACTGCCAGGGCGTGCTTGAGCAAGCTTTCGTTCTTGGTGTATTCGGTGAGAAGCTCCCAGGTCGCCTGCCTGTTCATTGGCCCTCCGTTTCCGTTGCCAGCTCATCGTGCAGCGTCATCACGCGGACCACCTCATACCGGCGCTCTCCGCCCGGGGTCCGGATCACGAGGGAGTCGCCCTCCTTCCGCCCCATCAGGCTCCGCGCCACCGGTGAGGCGATGGAGATACTGCCCTTTTCCGTGTTGACCTCCTCCGGGACCACGAGCCGGTAGACCTTCTCCTCGCCGGTCTCCTCGTCCACCAGATGGACGGTGGAGCCGAAAGCCACGCGATCCTTCGGGACGCGGGACAGATCGATGCTGGATAGCTCCGCGATGCGCCGTTTCAGAAACCCGATCCGAGCGTGGAGAAACCCCTGCCGATCCTTCGCCGTCTCGTACTCGCCGCTCTCGGTCAGATCCCCCATCTCCCGCGCCCGGAGGATCCGCTGCGGGATCTCCACCCGAAATTCCCGTTCCAGTCTGGCCAGCTCTTCCTTCAGCCGGTCCACAGGGTTGTTTGCCACCACGCCTTCCACCTCCAGTTTCAGTTTTGAGAAGCGATTCACCGCCGACCCCCCCACCGCCGGCCTCGCTCAGCGGGGGCTTAACACCGCATCCAAGCGCTGCAGGACGACCTCGCGACCCAGCAGGGCCAGCACGGGGAAAATCGGTGGGCTCACGGTGGTCCCTGTGAGGGCGACCCGAATGGGCTGCGCGTATTCAACCAGCTTTCTCCCGCGCGAGCCTGCCAGACCCCGCACCGCCGCCTCCAGCGCCTCCGCCGAGAAACCCGCCGCCGTGGCCAACAGGTCCCGCACCTCACGGAGGCCATGCCGGTGCGGCGGGGTGAGGAACTTCGCCACGGCCTCGGGGTCCTGCTCACGCGGCGGGGCGAACATGAACGCCATCGCGCGGGCCATCTCGACCAGAGTCCTGGACCGCTCCGCGAACAGCGGGACCGCCTCCACCAGCCACGCCCGTCCCCGCGCCTGCACCGTCTTTGGGTCCACCCCGGCCGCCGGCCAGAAAGGGGCCAGCAGGTCCGCCAGAACGTCGGGCGGCGTGTGCCTGATGTACAGGCCGTTCAGCCAGTCCAGCTTGGCCCGGTCGAAGATCCCCGGAGACGCCCCCACCCGCTCGATCTGGAAGGCCTTGATCAACTCCTCCCGCGTAAACACCTCCTGGTCCCCGTGGGACCAACCCAGGCGGACGAGGTAGTTGACCAGCGCCTCGGGCAGGTACCCCTTCGCCTGGTACTCGTGCAGGGCCACGTCCCCGTGCCGCTTGCTGAGCTTCTCCCGGTCGGCCCCCAGGACCAGCGGGATGTGGCCGAAGATGGGCACCGGATAGCCTAGCGCCTCGTACAGCAGGATCTGTCTCGGCGTGTTGGGGATGTGATCGGCCCCGCGCACCACGTGGGTGATGCCCATCAGCGCATCGTCCACCACGGCGGCGAAGTTGTACACCGGCGTCTCGCGCTCATCCGACCGCAGGATGATGAAGTCATCAATTTCGTCGGCGGCCACCTCGATCCGCCCCTGCACCAAGTCGTCCCATGCCACCGGGTCCGTGGCGGCCACGTGGAAGCGGATGGCCTGCCGCTGCCCCGCCGCCGGGCCCTGCTCCCGGCACCGGCAGAGGTGACGCAGCGACTGCTTGGCGGCCCGGGCGGCCTCGCGCCGGGACGCCAGTTCCTCGGCCGGGCAGGTGCAGGGATAGGCCTTCCCTTCCCCCACGAGGCGCCGGACGTGCTCGCGGTAGAGGGCGTCCCGCTCCAGCTGCCGGTAGGGACCCACGGGGCCCCCCACCTCCGGTCCCTCATCCCAATCGAGACGAAGCCAGCGCAAGCCGTCCAGGATGGCCCGGACCGCCTCCTCGGTGGACCGCTCGACGTCGGTGTCCTCGATGCGCAGAATGAACGTCCCGTCCTGTGCCCGAGCCATGAGCCAGTTATAGAGGGCCGTCCGCACCCCCCCGACGTGCAAGTATCCCGTGGGGCTGGGGGCGAACCGGACGCGAATCTTTTCGGGCTGTGGGGAAGACATGCCTGTGTCCCTGGCGGCCTCTCTGGTCGGACTCCTCGCGGCGCCGTCGCGGCGCGGGTTGCACATTGTCGCCCACCGGGGCGGAATGGTCAAGAGAAAGCCGGGCGGCTCGTCTGCACCCCCCGGGGATTGAACCCCCTGGCAGTCCGGGCCGTCCCGCCGTCTCCCTCTTTTTCTCTTGCATTTGGGGGGCGAGCGTTAATAGAATGCCCCAAATTCCGCGAGCCGCGGCACGGGCCGGCTTGCTCTTCAGAAGATTCCAGGACGATCCGGCCGGAGGGAGGTGATCGGAAGAGACGGGATAAGTTGAATCTCCCCTCTTGATGAAACGAAATGTAACGGCATGATGCTGACCAAAGGAGGCGTGAGAAGACCATGGCGCAGGTAACGCTGGAAAATGTGAGCAAGAATTTCGACGAGGTGGTGGCAGTCCGCGACGTGAACCTGACGGTCAAAGACCGAGAATTCGTGGTCCTGGTGGGACCGTCGGGCTGCGGGAAGTCGACGACGCTTCGGATGATCGCTGGCCTGGAAGAGATCACCGCGGGCACGATCAAGATCGGCGAGCGGGTGGTGAACGATGTCCCGCCGAAGGATCGGGACATCGCCATGGTCTTCCAGAACTACGCCCTGTACCCGCACATGACCGTGTACGACAACATGGCCTTCGGTTTGAAGCTGCGCAAGTTCCCCAAAGCCGAAATCCAGCAGCGCGTCCAGGAGGCGGCGGAGATCCTGGGCATCCAGGAACTTTTGGCCCGCAAGCCGCGGGCCCTCTCCGGCGGCCAGCGGCAGCGCGTGGCGGTGGGCCGGGCCATCGTCCGCAAGCCGCAGGTGTTCCTGTTCGACGAGCCGCTCTCCAACCTGGACGCCAAGCTGCGGGGGGCGATGCGGGCGGAACTGAAGAAGCTCCACGACCGGCTCCAGGCGACGGTGGTGTACGTGACCCACGACCAGGTCGAGGCCATGACCATGGGCGACCGGATCGTCATCATGAAGGACGGTCTGATCCAGCAGGTGGGCGCCCCGCTCGAGGTCTACGCGCTTCCGCAGAACCAGTTCGTGGCCGGGTTCATCGGATCGCCGGCCATGAACTTCATCTCCTGCACCGTGACGGCCCGGGACGGCAACCTCTTCTTCGCGGCCCCGGGACTGGTCCTTCCCGTGCCGGCGGCCAAGGCCAGTGCCATGGCCGGCTACAAGGACAAGACGGTCACGATGGGGCTCCGGCCGGAGGACGTGCGCGAGGCCACGCCGCAGGATCCGGCCAACAGCCTGTTCGAGGCCAAGGTCGAGGTGGTGGAGCCGATCGGGCACGAGATCTACCTGGACGTGACGGTAGGCAGCGCAGAGATCATCGCGCGCGTAAGCCCCGACACCCCCGTCAAGATGGGGCAGATGATCAAGCTGGCGGCGACCCTGGACAAGCTTCACGCCTTCGATCCCCAGACGGAGCGCGCCATCGGCCTGGCCTGAGACCGGACCGCGGCGCTTCGCCCGGCGCGCCCCCCCCGAATTCGGGGCACAGGGCGGCGGGGGCGGGCCCCAGGCTGAAATATACGAGTCCCGACGCGCTGTGACTGCATGCCGGCGGTCCGGCGCGTCGGGATTCGTGCTTTTCAACTCGCGGTAAAACGCCCGCCCGGAAAGATGGCGACCCGATGAACAGATTGTCCGTTGGCGACCTTGTCCGGCGACTGGAGCGGTGGAGTCCCCTGTTGCTGCTCGGAGGGACGGCCGCCCTCTACCTCGCGCGGCTGGGGGCCGCGGGGCTGTACGATCCGAACGAGGGGATGTACGCCGAGATCCCCCGGGAAATGGTCCTCCTCCGCGACTGGCTGACCCCCCACTTCAACTACCTCAGGTACTTCGAGAAGCCGCCCCTCCTCTACTGGCTTACCGCCGCGGGGTACCAGATCCTCGGGGTCTCCGAGTTCTCGGCTCGGCTGGTCACCGCCCTGGCGGCGATCGCAGGCGTGGGGGTGACCTGCGCGATCGGCCGGGACCTGTGGGGGCGGCGGGCCGGGCTGGTCAGCGGCCTGATCCTGGCGACCAGTTTCGGGTACTTCATCTTCAGCCGTATCGTCGTCACCGACATGCTCTTTACCGCGCTGCTCGCCGCAACCTTCTGGGCCGGGCTGCGCGGCCTCCTCGACGAGAGGCCTCGTCCGCGCATTATCCTCCTGGCGTACGCCGCCATGGGGCTGGCCATCCTGACCAAGGGCCTGATCGGGCTGGTCTTCCCGATGCTGACGATCGGGGGTTTCCTCCTCCTCACCCGCGACTGGCAGATCATACGCCGCCTGGAACTCCTGAGGGGTGGCGCCGTCTTCCTGGCGATCACCGCCCCCTGGCACATCCTGGTGGGGCTGAAAAACCCGGGCTTCTTCTGGTTCTACTTCGTGCACGAGCACTTCCTGCGCTTCGTGGGCCGGCGCGAGTTTGATTACGCCCCCATGCCGCTTTACGCGTTCCTGATCATGGTCGTCATCTGGACCTTCCCATGGAGCGTCTTCCTCCCCGTGGCCCTCCGGCGCTACTGGCCCATGGCAAAGGCGGCCGGTCGGGAGGAGCGGGGGTTCCTCTTCGTCCTCCTCTGGGCTGCCTCGGTGGTCGGGTTTTTCGCCCTTACGCCCTCGCGGCTGGAATACTACTCGATGCCGGCGTTCCCCGCCCTGGCGCTCCTGGTGGGACGCCTGTGGGGGACCGCGATGGCCCCACGGTCCGCCCGGGCCTTGCCCAGTGGCCTTTCCTACAGTTGCTTCGGTCTCCTCACGATCGCCGTGGGCCTGCTGCCGGCCTCGTGGCTCTTCCCGCACCTGGAGAAGATCTCGCTCTACAACATGTTCCCGGCCATGGACGCCTACTCGCGGGACATCCAGTACGGGATCCTTTCCAACGCCGAGGTGTACACCGTCCCGTCCTATCAAGAACTGGTCCCGATCCTCCAATGGGCGGCGCTCGCGCTCTTGCTGGGGATCGCCGCCGCCACCTTCGCCTGGCTGCGCCGGAGGCCGGGCCTGACGTTCGCCTGTCTGGTGGCGAGCATGCTCCCGACGCTCGCCTTCATCCAGACCGGGATCACCATCTTCGAGCCGCACCGCTCTGTCATCCACCTAGCGGAAGTGATCCGCCGAGAGTTCCGGCCGGGGGACCGGCTCATCATCGAGGGCCCCTATGAGAACTTCGCCAGCGCGAACTTCTACACCGGCCAGCGCGCGCGGGTGCTGCACGGGCGATTCGGGGACCTGGAGTTCGGGTCGAGATATCCCGAGGCGGCGGGGACGTTCCTGGAAGAGCCGGAGTTCGCGGCGTTGTGGCGGGGGGCGGGGCGGGTCTACCTGCTCAGCGACTCGCCGAGCCGCATGGGGAAGCTACAGGCCCTCGGCGCGGAGCCTGCGGTCCTGGGACGCAGCGGCAAGAACTGGCTGTTCTCCAACCGCGCTGATAACTGACCACTGACCACAGGACTACGGACTACTGAGCAAACAGCGTCGTGAGTCGGGCGAGAGACAGGATAAGGGCACTGGTGGCGAAGTTGACAACTGTCCACCGACTACAGGACTACACACCACGGCGCCCCTGACGGCGGGACATGTGCGAAGTGAAATCAGCGACTGCGACGTGGAGGATTCCGCAATCCGACCTTCGAAATGCCCTTTCTCATGCGTCGCGGCGGGCTTTGGCGGTCTTGCCGATGCTGGTGAAGATGGCTAGGAGTTCGGTTGCTTCCTTCAGGAGCCACGCTCGTTCAGTCTCGTCACCGATCTTCACCTCGTCGAAGAGTTCGAGCCAGAACTGTGACTCGGCCGCCTCCTTCTCAACCAGGCCGACCTTGTGAATGAAATCGTTCCGTGATTCTGTTCTTCGGAAGGGCAGCGACAAAGCGTATGACGCGCACCGCGAAGGCCTTCGTTCTCCCTTCAAGCTTCTCCCTGTCGCTATTCACTGGAGTCTTGCCAGTTACCCTGTTCGAATCACCAATAATCCCGCATCTCTTTCCTCCCGCCCTAGTCAGTGGTCCGTGGTCAGTAGCCAGTGGTCCGTGATTGTCTTTTCTTCCATTTCACCTGTCCGCCCTGCGGGCCTGCCAGCCTCCTGGCCTCATGGGACCTCGAGGCCGGCGGGCATGGCGACGGTTCCTGCGCGCCCGCGAATAGGTCGAGAGAGGACCTCGGCGACGGCGACCTTTTCTTCGCCCCCTTCCCGAACCCGGTCGGCCAGCACCTCCAGCGGGAGGCACATCACGCCATTCTCTCGAACCACGGAGAGCAGCCGGTCCGCCACCCCCTGAAAGCCTCTCCCTTCCATCTCGGCATGCATGGTGAGGACGCTCCAGGCGCGGCCGCGCAATGCGCCGCGGATGCGGGCCACGAATCCTGCGCCGTCCCCGTCATCCAGTCCGAGGACCTCATCCAGCGTGGGCAAGGTGGTGGGCAGTTGCAGGGTCCGGAGCCGTTGGCCGGCCACCCGAGGGAAGAACGGGCCCAGTCCCCGGGTATCGCTCGCGTAGGCGAACCCTATCTCGTCCAGCGCGCGCAGGCTGGCGGCGCTCACCTGCCAGCCGGGCGCCCCGAAGCCCCGAGCGGCGCGTCCCGTCACCTCGCGGTAGATGGTCGCGGCCCGGCCAATCTCTTCGCGCACCACGCCCCCATCCATCCGATGCAGACGGTCCTGCCAGCGCCGGTGGTCGTACCCGTGGATCGCCAGCTCGTGGCCCGCCGCGACGACGGCGTGCAGGGTGGGGGCGAGGCGCGCCATGTGCCGGGGCGGCAGCAGGGTCCCCGACAGGATCGTGCGCAGGCCGTAGGTGCGGACGGCCGACGTCCGCCGCATCTTCGCCAGAAACCCCGGCCGGAAGGCGCGGACGATGGCGCGCCCGCTCGTATCCGGGCCCAGGGCCACGAAGAAGCTGGCCCGGACTCCGTGCCGATCGAAGAGCCGGAGGAGGTTCGGCACCCCGACCCGCAGGCCCTCGAAGGTGCACACGTCAACCTTGAGACCAAGCTCGCCCATCATCGCGCGATCCAACACAGCCCTGGGATAGAAACGTACGAATGTACGAGGGTACGAAGGTACGGGGGGCAACAAGAGCCGGAGCCGCCTAGCGTCCTCTCCCGCGATCGCGGCGCCGAGAACTGATCTGCTCGTTGAGATTGTCAATCGATCTTTTCACCAGTTTCCCGACGACGCCCGCAGAACCGTACGCCCCGTACATTCGTACTCTCGTACCTTCGTACGCCTTTTATCTTACCGTCCGTTCCCCGCCTTGAACCACTCGATCGTCTGGCGCAGGCCTTTCTCCAGCGGCGTCTCGGCGCGCACGCCGAGGATCTCGTGCATCCGCCGGACGCAGGGGACCCGGCGCGGGACGTCTTCATAGCTGTCCCCGTACACCGACTGCTGGGGGACAAAGACCACCCTGGAGGGCGACCCGGCGATCCGGATCATCGTCTCGGCCAGCTCGAGAATGCTGGTCTCGACGTCGTTCCCCACGTTGAAGGCCTCGCCCACGGCGCGGTCGTTCAGGCCCGCCTCTACCGTGGCCTGCATGGCGTCGTCGATGTATGTGAAGCAGCGCGTCTGCTTGCCGTCCCCGATCACCGTAACCGGATCGCCCCGCAGGACCTGGCCCATGAAGATGGTGATGACTCGGCCCACGTCGATCTTGTCCAGGCGCGGACCGTATACGTTGAAGTATCGCAGGACGACCACCGGAAGTCCCAGCCGGTGGTAGGCGAAACAGAAGTGTTCGGCCGCCGCCTTGGCCGTAGAATAGCACCAGCGGTCGATGCGCGTGGAGCCCAGCACCCGCTCGTCGTCCTCGGAGAAAGGCACCTTGGGGTTCCGACCGTACACCTCCGAGGTGGAGCTGAACACCACCTTCCGGTTGTGCTTGTACGCGAGCTTCAACACCGCCTGGGTGCCGTTGATGTTCACGTTCAGCACCTCGTAGGGATCGCCGACATAATGCTCCACCCCCACCACGGCCGCCAGGTGGTAGACCAGGTCACACCGCAGGATCAGGCCGTCGAGGATCTCGGTATTCAGGACCGAGTCCCGGACATAGTGGAAACGCGGATTGCCCAGGTTGTGCCGCACCTTCAGGTCGCCCCCCACGTCCAGGATGGTGACGTCGTCCCCCCGCGCCAGGAACGCGTCGGTCAAGTGCGATCCCAAGAACCCCGCCCCACCCGTGATCAGAATCTTCAAGGATGTCTCCTTTTCCTTCCGCACTCATCTGCTTGCATGCTGGCAGGCCAGCAGGCTAGCAGGCTCTCCAGCCTCCCCGCTTGCCAGCCGATGTTTCGTCCCCTCGTACCCTCGTACCTTCGTACGCTTTTAGCCGAACTTGGGCCGATTATCGCCTGAGCCCTTTACGATTGTGATATGAAAGGTCGCTCCATCCATCTCCGGCCCGCCCTCCGGCTGAATCCCGGTCACCTCCAGGATCCCGTCGCCCGTCGCCACTTCCAGCCCCCCGCCATTCCCGATGCCCTGGACAGTCCCCGGGGGAGCCTGACACGCCCGCTCACCGGGTGGCCTGGCCAACCAGAGGAAGATCTTCCTGTCTCCCCAGAACGTAAACGCTCCGGGGAATGGCCGGGTGACCGCCCGGATGAGATTGTAGATCTGCCAGGCGGATCTGGACCAGTCAATCAGGCCGTCCGCCGGCGTGCGCCGTCCGAATTTGGTCGCCGCTGAATCGTCTTGAGGAATGCGCGGCGCTCGACCCGCCGCGATCAGGGGATACATCTCCGCCAGGAGGGCACGGCCCGCGGTCGTGAGCTTCCTCGAGAGCGTCAGGGCAGTATCCTCGACCGCGATGGGCACAACGTGCTGGGCGATGATGTCGCCATGGTCGGCCCTTGCGTCCATGTAGTGAAGAGTAACTCCGGTGGTCGTCTCGCCGCGCACCAGCACCCAGTTCAGCGGCGCGCGCCCCCGGTACTTCGGCAAGAGCGAGCCGTGCAGGTTGATGGCCCCGAGAGATGGGATGGCCAGGATCGCCGGAGACAGGAGGCGGCGATAGTAGAACGAAAAAATAATATCCGGCCGCAGCCGCCGGACCTCTTCCACGAACGCCGGGACGTTCGGATCCTCGGGCGTCTGCACCGGGATCCCGTGGGCGGCTGCCAGCCCCGCCATCGACCCGAACCAGATCGTCTCACCCGGGTCGTCCCGGTGGGTCACCACCGCCACGACGTTCGCCCCCTGGCCGAGAAGCTCCTGGAGGCACGCGACCCCGACGTCAGTGTAACCAAATACGAGAGTCCGCGGCGTATTCACTCGATCGGAAAACTGCGTACGAAGGTACGAATCTATCCTCTGCCGGCACGCTGGAAAGCTAGCACGCGAGCATGCTTCCTGGCATCCCAGCGT